>WNFP01002017.1_pt1 | contig 16036 bp, 15 predicted proteins | sample 5400201 | NCBI WGS metagenome assembly WNFP01 (sample SAMN13153355, study PRJNA577476) | soil metagenome | isolation source: 115 cm saprolite under Madrone tree | place: USA:California | collected 2016-06-14 | reverse complement strand
GACGTCGCGAAGGCCTCGACCGTGGGCGCCCTCGTTCTCGTCAGCGTGATGACCTTCTTCTTCCGCGAGTACGACTACTCGCGCGTGGTCATCGTCTACTTCTGGGTCTTCTCGATCGTGGCGGTGTCCTTTGCCCGCTACGTCTTCCGCGAAGCCCTCCGCGTCGCGCGCCGGCGGGGCTACAACCTGCGCTACGCCCTGGTCGTGGGTGGCGGCGAGCTGGCGGCCGCGGTCGTCCAGCGGCTTCACTCGCGGCGGGACACGGGGATCGAGGTCCTGGGCCTGGTGGGAGACGACAAGCGCGCGGCGGCCGGCGCCCAGCCGCTCGGCGGCTTCGCCGACCTGCGCGCCGTCCTCGACGCCCACCAGGTGGATCACGTCATCCTGGCGCTCTCCCACGAGGAGTACGGCCGGCTGAGCGGACTTCTCGAGGCGATCGGCGACGAACCAGTCACCATCCACGTGGTGCCGGATCTCGGGCGATTCACGTCGCTGCGCGGAGGCGTCGAGGAGTTCGAGGGACTGCCCTTCGTCCATCTGCGGGAATCTCCGCTCTACGGCTGGAACCAGGTCGCCAAGCGCGCCTTCGACGTCGTGTTCTCGCTCGCGGTGCTGGTGCTCCTGTCACCGGTGCTGGCGATCCTTGCGGCCGCCGTCAAGCTGACCTCCCGCGGCCCCGTGCTCTACGGCCAGGAGCGGATGGGGCTCGACGGCCAGCGCTTCCGGATGATGAAGCTCCGCACCATGCGCATGGACGCCGAGCGCGAGACGGGTCCGGTGTGGGCTGCGGCGGGGGACGATCGCAGGACGCCGATGGGGACTTTCCTGCGCCGCTTAAGCCTGGACGAGCTGCCGCAATTCGTGAATGTCCTGCGTGGGGAGATGAGCGTCGTCGGGCCGCGCCCCGAGCGACCGGTCTTCGTCGAGCGGTTCAGGCAGACCGTGCCCGGCTACATGCTGCGCCACAAGGTGAAGTCGGGTGTCACCGGCTGGGCGCAGGTCCACGGGCTCCGCGGCAATACCTCGCTCGAGAAGCGCATCGAGTACGACATCGAATACATCGAGCGCTGGTCCTTCTCGCTCGACCTCAAGATCATCGGCATGACGCTCTTCCGGGTGCTCTTCGACCGGAACGCGTACTGAGGTGATCGCGCTCCGTCGGGGCCTCCTCGCGGCGTTCGTCGTCGGGCTCGGGCTCTCGATCACGCTGGCGGAAGGCTCGCTGATCTGCCTGACGCTCCTCTGGCTCTGGCGCCTCCACGATCCCCAAGTCCGCAGCGCCCAGCAGTGGCCGCTCTGGCGCCCCGTGCTGGCCTTCACCGTGGCGTCGCTGCTCTCCGCCTTTACATCGGGGCAGGTCGAGGCAAGCCTCATCGCGTCCAAGACGCTCCTGCTGGTACTTGCGCTCTACGTCACCGCCGACGCCTTGGTAGACGCGCGGGCAGGGGACCGCTTCGTCTCCTGGCTCGCGCTCTCCGCCGTCGTCGCCGCGCTGGCAGGCCTCGTCCAGGTCGCAACGTGCCCGGTGCCCGAGCCCGCCGGCGGCCTCGCGCGCTGGTTCTTTCACCGCTGCGACCGGGCCCGGGCGTTTTACAGCATCTACATGACGCTGGCCGGCGTGCTCAATGTCGTGCTGCTCGCCACGCTGCCGCGCGTGCTCCCGGGCGGCTTCCGCTCGTGGTCCGCGCCGGTGTGGCTCGTGACCGCGGCCGGTCTCGCCATGACCTACACGCGCGGGGCGTGGCTGGGGCTCGGGGTCGGCGCGGCCGCGTTCCTGCCCATGAGCCGGCGCGGCCGCTGGGCCCTGCTGGCGATCCTCGTCATCCTCCCGACGCTTCTCTTCTTCGGGCCGCGCGAGCTGAGCCATCGCTTCCGCAGCATGTCCGATCCCGACGAGGCCGGCATCAAGGAGCGCATCTACATGTGGCGGAGCGGTGTGAGCATGTGGCGCGAGCACCCGCTGCTCGGCTGGGGCCCCGGCGGCGTCAAGCGCGAGTACACGCGCTACGCCCTGCCCGAGGCCTTCAAGAAGCGCACCGGCCACGTCCACAACTCGCCGCTCCAGATCCTGGTCGAGCGCGGCGTGCTGGGCCTGGCGTGCTGGCTCGCGATCTGGATCGCCTTCTACCGCCGCGCCATCGGCGTGCTGCGCGGGCTCGACGCGAACCGCGCACGAGAGCGGGCGCTGGTCGCAGGCAGCATCGCTGCGGTGACGGGCTTTCTGGTGGCCGGCCTCTCCGAGTACAACTTCGGCGACTCCGAGGTCGTGATGGTCGCCTGGGCCGTCATGGCGCTGCCGTGGTCGGCCGAGCGCCCGCCGGCGGACTAGTAGCTTCGCAGCTCCGTGGCTGAGCGGACCTTGACGAAGTATCCCTTGAAGCGGTTCATGTCGTCGTCGGAGACGAGATCCGACACCATCATGCAGACGAGCCCGGACTGCTTCCAGACGATCATCGAGAAGCCGTTGTCCTTGGTCACGAGCGGGCGCCACTTGGCGATCTGCACCCGGCCGAGGTCGGGGATGGCCACGTTGGGATCGCGGGCGATGATGTAGCTGACCGAGTGGCCGTCGCGGTCCAGGTAGGTGAGAGCCAGCGCGCGGCGGCCTTCGAGGAAGGTCGGCTGGGCGTTGACGAGGCGGAGGTCCTGGTCGCCCGTGAAGACCCAGTTGAGCAGCACGCCGCTCTCCTCCATCACGCGGGGCAGGGCGCCCGGCACGGCGTCGGGCCGCGCCTCCCCCCAGAGCACCGCGCGGGCGTGCTCGGTCAGCACGGCGCGGGAGAGCAGCTGGAGCGGATCGCCGCCCGGGCGCGGCAGCGCGGGCAGGAACCACAGCACCATGACCATGGCGGTGGCGAGGGCCGAGAGCGCGGGCGGCATCCAGAGCCACGGCCGGCGGCGGCTCTTGGACGGGCTCAGCGTCTCGGCGACGGCCGCGCGCAGGCCCGCGGTCGCGGTATGCCGCGTCACGCGCTCGCGCAAGAGTCGCGAGAGCTCGTCCGGTTCGCCGCCGTGAGTCTCGATGTTGTCGGTCATGTCGTCTGTCAGGCCTTTCCCTGTCCGCCGTAGTCCTTGAGCAGCCCCCGCAGCCGCTCCTTGGCCCGGAAGATCCGCGACTTCACGGTCCCGACCGGGCAATCCATGATCCGCGCCACTTCCTCGAGCGAGAGCCCCTCGACCTCGGCCAGCAGGAGCGGAGTCCGGAACTCTTCCGACAGGCGCCCGAGCGCCCGCTCGAGATCCATGTGGGCGCCCGCGCTCTCGCCGTCTTCTGCCGGAGCGTGGTGGAACATCGGGGCCTCGCCGTCCGGCACGCCCGCCTCGCTGATCGCGGGCTCGCGCTCGCGAAGGCGGTAGAAGGTCAAGAAGGTGTTCCTCAGGATTTGAAACATCCAGGCGCGCATGTAGGTTCCCGGCTGGAACCGGTGCGAGAAGCGAAGCGCGCGGGCGTACGTCTCCTGGACGAGGTCCTCGGCCTCCGACCCGTTGCGGGTCAGGTAGACGGCGAGGTTGTAGAGGGCGTCCAGGTGCTGGAGCGCCTGCTGTCTGAACTCGTCGTCGGCCACGGCGAGGGTTCCAGGAACCGGCTACTCGAACCACCGAGCCGGCAGGTCGGACGGGCGCACTTCGTGCTCGTCCGCCAGGCTCTCGAGCAGCTCGCGGATGGTCTGGTAGAGGACGGGGTGCTCCAGGTCGGGGGCGAGGTCGACGAGCGGGCGCAGGACGAAGGCGCGCTCGTGCATCAGGAGGTGCGGGATGTGCAGGTGATCGGGCCCGCTGATCACCTGGTCGTCGTAGAGGAGGATGTCGATGTCGAGCGTGCGCGGCTCGTAGCGCTGGTCCTCGGGCCGTCCGGCGCCGCGCGTGCGGCCCATCACGCGCTCGACGTCCTGGACCTGCTCGAGCAGGGCATGGGGCTCCATCGTGGTCTCGATCGAGACGACGCAATTGAAGAACCAGGACTCCTGGTTGCGGGCGCTCTGCCCGGGCCGCTTCTCCCAGGGCTCCGTCCAGTACACGCGCGAGGCGTCGAGGAACTCGATGCCGGGAATCGTCCTCAGGCGCGCCACCGCCTGTCGCAGCAGTGCCGCCCGGTCGCCCAGGTTGGAGCCGACGGAGAGAAAGACCTTTGCCATGCCGGGCCGTCGCTTCGCTCAGCGCCGGCGCGTGATCTCGACGCCGGGGATGCCTTGAAGTCCTTGCATGGGAGGGGTCAGCTTTCGTACCCGCACGCGCACCTCGGTGCAGGGGAACTCGGCCAGTAGCATGGACGTGAGCCGCCCGGCCAGCCGCTCGAGGAGATTGACGCGCTCCTTGGTCGAGACCTCCACGATGCGTGCGGCCACGAGGCCGTAATCCACGGTGGTCCGAAGATCGTCCGACGCGGCTGCGGGCGCGAGATCCACGTGGAGCTCCGCGTCCACGGAGAACCACGCTCCGACCGTTTGCTGGGCCTTGGTCACCCCGTGGTGTCCGTAGAAACGCACGTCTTCGAGAAAGACCTTGTCGGCGCTCAGAGCTTGAGCCCCTTGAGCCGCTGCATCGCCTCGGCCAGGCGCTTGGCGTCGATCGTCAGCGCGACCCGGTAGAAGCCCTCTCCGGACGGGCCGAAGCCCACGCCCGGCGTGATGACGCATCCGACCTCCTCGAGGAGCCTCGACGCGAACGTCCGCGAGTCGAGGCCCTTGGGCACGGGCGCCCAGACGAAGAATGCCGCCTTGGGCACATCGACTTCCCACCCGAGCGCCTTGAGGCCGGCGACGACCACGTCGCGCCGCTCCTGGTAGATCCGGACGTACTGCTCGGACACGTCCTGCGGCCCCGTGAGCGCGGCGATGCCAGCTTCCTGCACCGCCTGGAAGACACCGGAATCCACGTTGGTCTTGATCTTGCCGAGACCGGCCAGGTAGCGCGCATTCCCGACGCAGAAGCCGATGCGCCAGCCCGTCATCGAATAGGTCTTCGACAGCGAGTGGAACTCCACGCCCACGTCCTTCGCCCCCGGCGTCTCGAGGAACGAGGCCGGCTTGTAGCCATCGAAGCGGAGCTCGCTGTACATGGCGTCGTGGCAGACGATGATGCCGTGCTTGCGCGCAAACGTGACGACCTTGGCGAAGAATTCCGGAGTCGCCACGGCGGCGGTCGGGTTGTTCGGGTAGTTGAGGTACATGATCTTGGCCCGGCGCGCGACGTCTTCCGGAATGGCCTCGAGGTCGGGCATGAAGCCGTGCTCGCGCCGGAGCGGCATGAAGTGGACCTCGCCGCCCGCGAACCACGTTCCAGCCGCGTAGACCGGGTAACCGGGGTCCGGCACCAGGACGACGTCGCCCGGGTTGACCCAGGCGAGCGGGATGTGCGCCGTGCCTTCCTTCGAGCCGACCAGTGCCAGCGCCTCCGTCTCGGGGTCGAGCGTGACGCCGAAGCGGCGCTTGTACCATTGCGTGACCGCCGCGCGGAACGACAGCAGCCCTTCGTAGTCGGGGTAGCGGTGGTTCGCCGCGTTCTCGGCCGAGCGCTTGAGCGCCTCGATGACGTGCGGCGGCGTCGGCAGGTCGGGATCGCCGATGCCCATGTCGATGAGATCCGCGCCGCGCGCGCGCGCCTCACGCTTCTTCTTGTCGATCTCGGCGAAGAGGTACGGCGGCAGCTTGCGGAGGCGATCGGCCATCTCGAAGGTCTTGGGGGACTCGGCCACTGAGCTCTCCTAGAGCTTGATGACGGGGTTTTTGAGGGCGCCGACGCCGTCGATGCGCACCTCGACGCGGTCGCCCGGCTCGAGCGGGCCCACGCCGGCGGGCGTGCCGGTGGCGATGACGTCGCCGGGCAGGAGTGTCATGACCGCCGAGACGCGGGCGATCAGGTCCTCGGCTGGGAAGATGAAGGCCTTGGTGCTGCCGGCCTGGCGCCGCTCGCCGTTGACCCAGGTCTCGATCTCGACGGCATTGGGGTCGATGTCGGTCGCGATGCACGGCCCGATGGGGCAGAAGGTGTCGAAGGCCTTGGCGAGCGTCGGCATGCCGTCGCGCTTCTGGATGTCTCGCGCGGTGACGTCGTTGAGGCAGGTGTAGCCCAGCACGTACTCGCGCGCGCGCTCGGCCGGGACGTGGCGGCAGCGCTTGCGGATCACGATGGCCAGCTCTCCCTCGTAGTCCACCCGGCTCGACTGCGCGGGGTAGACGATCGGGTCGTCGGGGCCGCAGAGCGACGAGAGCGGCTTGAGGAAGATCCGCGGCTCGTCGGGCACGGCCAGGCGCATCTCCTCGGCGTGGTCGAGGTAGTTGAGCCCGACCGCCACGATCTTGGATGGGACCACGGGCGCGAGGAGCACCGCCTGCTTGACGGAGTAGTGCTTCCGCGCCTTCTTGAACGTCCCGTACGGCGTCCCCGAGTACTCGACGATGTGGGTGCCGTCGAGGACGCCGTAGCGCGTCTTGCCCGCCGCCTTGAACCTGACGATCTTCATGTGAGTTGCCTGACGATCTTCATTTGAGTTGGAGGACATCCTGCATCGAGTAGAGGCCGGGCTTGGCCTGCGCGATGAAGCGCGCCGCGCGCAGGGCGCCGCGGACATAGGTGTCGCGGTTCAGCGCCCGATGCGTCAGCTCCAGCCGCTCGCCGAGACTGCCGAAGCTCACGGTATGTTCGCCGACCGAGTCACCCGAGCGGACCGAGTGGATGCCGATCTCGTGCTGCGTGCGCGCGCCCGGCAGGCCGTGGCGGCCGTACACGCCAACCTTGGTGAGGTCGCGGCCGAGCGACTGGGCGACCACCTGGGCCATGTGCGCCGCCGTGCCGCTGGGCGCGTCCTTCTTGAAGCGGTGATGGACTTCCGTGATCTCGACGTCGTAGTCTTCGCCCAGCAGGCGCGCCATGTCGCCCAGCACGCGGAACGCGACGTTGACGGCCACACTCATGTTGGGCGAGAGCAGGATGGGAATCTCGCGCGCGAGGCGCTCGACCTCTTCCCGCTGCGCGGCGGCGAAGCCCGTCGTGCCGATCACCGCGCGCCCCCCCTGGCGGGCGGCCATGCGCAGGTGGCCGAGGCTCGCGTCGGGCACCGAGAACTCGATGAGGATGCGGTCTCGGCCGAGGGCGCCCTCGGGATCGGCGGTGATGGGCACGCCGATCTTGCCGATGGCGGCGACCTCGCCGGCGTCGTGGAGGAGCGACGGGTGCCCCGGAGCCTCGAGAGCCGCCACGAGCCGCAGCTCTTTGTCTTCCTGCACGAGGGCGACGAGACGACAGCCCATCCGGCCGGCGGCGCCGGCGATCACGACATCAGCCATCGTCGGGCCTCAGCCCTTGAGAAGGCCGTGCTGAACGAGAATGGCGCGGAGCCGCTCCCGGTTGGCCGCGCCCATGGGACACATCGGCAGGCGGAATTCCGGCTCGAGCATGCCCATCATGCCCATGGCTTCCTTCACGGGGATGGGGTTGGTCTCCATGAACGCGGCCCGCGAGAGCGGGAACAGCTTGAGGTGCAGCTCCCGCGCGAGCTTCCAGTCGCCGGCCAGCGCGGCGTGCGTCATCTCCGCCGTCTCGCGCGGCACGATGTTGGCGATGACCGAGATGACGCCCCGGCCGCCGACCGACATGAGGGGCAGCGTCAGGTTGTCGTCGCCGGAGAGCACGCTGAAGTCGGGGCCGCAGGCGAGGATGACCTGGGTCATCTGGTCGAGCGAGCCCGAGGCCTCCTTGACGCCAACGATATTGGGGCAGTCCTTGACGATGCGCACCAGCGTGTCGGTCTCGATGTTGACCGCCGTCCGCCCGGCGATGTTGTAGACGATGATGGGGAGGTCCACGGCGTCCGCCACGGCGCGGAAGTGGCGATAGAGGCCCTCCTGGGTCGGCTTGTTGTAGTACGGATTGACCACGAGGGCCCCCGTCGCGCCCGCCTTCTTGGCGTGCGCGGTCAGGTCGATCGCCTCGGACGTGGCGTTCGAGCCCGTGCCCGCGATGACGTGGAGCCGGCCGGCGGCGGCCTCGATGACGATCTCCACCACGCGCTTGTGCTCGTCGTGGCTGAGCGTCGGCGACTCGCCCGTGGTGCCGCACGGGACAATGCCGTCCGTGCCCCGGGCCACGTGCATGTCGACGAGCTTCCTGAGCGTGGGCTCGTCCACCTTGCCGCCGCGAAACGGCGTGACGAGAGCGACGATCGAACCCTGGAACATGGGGCGCATTGTGAGGCCCTCCGTTGCTCGTTCTGTCCGGGAGGAAAAAGTCGATTCACTCTAGCATTAGAGCCGGAAGCACTTCAAGCGCTTGAAGCGATGCGGTACTATGGCGCGGATGAATGACACTCGGGCGCCCGGCTGGCCCCAGGGGCTGACGGCCACGACCGCGGCGCTCGTGCGCGAGCGCTTCGGCACGCCGTGCTACGTCTACGACCGCGCGGCGCTCGAAGCCGCGGCCCGCGAGGCGCTCGCTGTCCCGGCTCCCTTCGGCCTGACGCTGCGCTACGCGATGAAGGCCAACCCGAGCCAAGGCATCCTGGCGCTCTTCCGCGACCTGGGACTTCACGTCGACGCCTCCAGCGACTTCGAGGTCGAGCGCGCCCTGCGCGCGGGCTTCCCGCCCGAGCGCATCCAGCTCACCTCCCAGATGCCCTCGCGCAGACTCGCCGAGCACGTGCGGCGCGGAATCCTCTTCAACGCCTGCTCGCTGTATCAGCTGGAGGAGTTCGGGCGCGTCGCGCCCGGCGGCGAGCTGAGCGTCCGCGTCAACCCGGGCCTCGGAAGCGGGTCGACCAAGCGGACGAACACGGGCGGGCCGGCGTCGAGCTTCGGAATCTGGCACGAGCACCTGGACGAGGTCGCGGCCGCCGCCGCTCGTTACCGCCTCAGGATCACGCGGATCCACGCCCACATCGGATCGGGAACGGATCCGGAGATCTGGAAGCGCGTGGCGCGCATGACGCTCGACATCGTGGCCCGGTTTCCGGAGGTCGGCATCGTGAACCTGGGCGGCGGCTTCAAGGTTGGGCGCATGCCCGAGGAGCCGAGCGCAGACCTGGTGGACATCGGCGCCCACGTCCGCCTGGAGCTCGAGGGCTTCCGCAAGCGCGCCGGACGGGCGCTCCATCTCGAGATCGAGCCCGGCACCTTCCTCGTTGCCAATGCCGGCACCATCGTCGCGTCCTGCATCGACGTCGTGGACACGGGCGCGGAAGGGTATCTCTTCGGGAAGCTCGACGCGGGCATGCCTGAGCTCACGCGGCCGTCGCTCTATGGCGCCCAGCATCCGATCGACGTCCTGGCGGAGGGACGGGAGCCTGCGGCGGTGGTTTTCGTCGGGCCCTGCTGCGAGTCCGGCGACATTCTCACGCCCGCACCGGGCGACCCCGAGGCCCTGGCGCCGCGCTGGGTGCCGCGCCCGCGCATCGGCGATCTCGTCGTCATCGGCGGCGCGGGCGCGTACTGCGCCGCCATGGCCACGATCAACTACAACTCCTATCCGCAGGCCCCCGAAGTCATGCTCGAGCCCGACGGCTCCCTCACCCTCCTCAGAAAACGGCAAGACCCAGAACAAGTCTGGCAAAACGAAATCTAGTACCGACGCGCTAGAGTCGGGCGGTCCTGCCTCCCAACAGCTATCGTGTGCCCGGGCGGGTGGCGTCGGGGGCGGCCGCGGCGCGGCCGGCGGAAGTGGGCCCTTCGCAAGTGTCCGCGGCCCGCAGGGCTGCGATTCACGCCAGCGGAGGGTGACGTGCCGGCCGCGCCGCGGCCGCCCCCGACGACAGGACCCGCCCGACTCGCGCGTATCGGCTCGCTAAAAAGCAGCGCTACGGAACGGTGACGGTTACTTCGTTCGATCGCGCGCTCTCATTGGCCTTCTTGGCGCGGTCCAGAGCCGTGACGACGTAGCGGTACGTACGGCCCGACTGCACGTCCGAGTCCGTGTAGAGCGTCAAGATCGTCTGGACCGTGGCGATCCTGACGAAGGGGCCGGTGCCCTCCGCGCGGTACACGACGTAAAGCACCACGTCTGTTTCAGGGCTCGCATTCCATGCGAGCCTCACGCTGCCTGCCGCGGGGATGGCGATGAGCCCCGTGGGCGCCGATGGCGGCGTCGTTTTCACCGGCGTCACGGCGACCCGCGCCGACACGGGGCCGATCGCCGTACCGTCGGTTTCCACCCGCACAGCCCGGACCGCATAGTGATAGGTCGCGTCGTTCGTGAGGCCCTTGTCCGCGAAGGAGGTGTCTGTGATGGGCGTCGGGGTCACGCTGGCCAGCGCGCCTTCCCCGACGGCGCGAAGGACCACGTAACGGATTTCGCCCGCGACCGGGCCGCCGTCGATGAGCGTGAGCGGCGGGCTCCACGTGAGGCGAGCCTCCGCGTCCCCGGCCTGCGCGGCCAGGTTCGGGGGCGCGACGGGAGCGGCCAAGAAGGTGACGACCAGGCGCTGGGACGGCGGGCTCGAGCGCCCCGCGGCGTCCTCCGCGGTGACGACGTACACGTAGCGCCGCCCGAACGTCAGCCCCGCGGTATCGGTGAAGGACACAGTGTTGCCCCCAACCTGGATCCCGGGGGGCGGAGCGCCGTCGAGAGCGATGCGCGCGATCTGCTCGTAGCCGACCACGCGATCGCCGGAGAGCATGGCGGGCTTGGGCGGGGCATCCGGCACCTCGTCGCGCCTGAACAGGCGCACAACGGCGAGATCGCGCATCCGCGTGCCGTCGGCGCGGGTGCGCGGGTTCGTCCAGGTGACCACGATCGAGCGCTCCTCGATCGAAGCGCGTAGCTCCGTGGCCGGTGCCGGCAAGCGGCGCTCCGGGGCGACGATCGGGCCCTTCTTGCCGCAGCCGCCGAGGATCAGGGCTGCCAGCGCGAGGGAGACGGCCACGACCCGGCGTCTCCCGGAGCGCGTCACCGCCGCCGTTCCTTGGGGATCCGCTTTCGCGCTTCGGCGAGCGCGCGCGCGACCGCCTCGGGCGCCGTGCCGCCGATGACCGAGCGCGCTTGGAGCGAGGCCTCGACGGTCAGCGCGGCATGGACGTCCTTCTCGATCAGCGGGGAGAAGCGCCGGAGCTCTTCGAGCGGGAGGTCGGCAAGCTCCTTGCCCTGGGCGATGCCATGGCGGACCGTGCGCCCCACGATCTTGTGCGCTTCGCGGAACGGCAGGCCCTTGCGCACGAGGTAGTCGGCGAGATCCGTCGCCGTCGAATAGAACGTGCCCGCGGCTTCCCGCATGCGATCGACCCGGAACGTGAGGCTCTCCAGCATCGGCGGCAGGACGCGCAGCACCGCCTCGAGGGTATCGACCGAGTCGAAGAAGGGCTCCTTGTCCTCCTGCATGTCGGAGTTGTAGGTCAGCGGCAATCCCTTCATGGTGGCCAGCACGGCCACCAGGTTGCCGTAGAGGCGGCCCGTCTTGCCGCGGATCAGCTCGGCCACGTCGGGGTTTTTCTTCTGCGGCATGATCGACGAGCCCGTCGCGAAGGCGTCGGAGAACTCCACGAAGCCGAATTCGGCCGTGGCCCAGAGCGCCAGGTCGGCGGCGAGCCGCGAGCAGTGCATGCCCAGCACCGCCGCCGCCGCGAGGAACTCGATCACGTAGTCACGGTCGGCCACGGCGTCCATGCTGTTCGCGCTGGATGCGGCGAAGCCCAGGTCCTTCGCGAGCGCGTCACGGTCGATAGAAAACGCCGCGCCGGCCAGGGCCGCCGAGCCCAGCGGGAGCACGTTGACCCGCCGGCCGCAGTCGACAAAGCGCTCGCGGTCACGGTCGAGCATGCAGACGTAGGCGAGGAGGTGATGGGCGAGCAGCACCGGCTGGGCCCGCTGGAGGTGCGTGTAACCGGGCATCGCGGCCTCGCGGTGCCGCTCGGCCTGGTCCAGGAGGGCGCCCTGGACGGCTTGAAGCGCCGCGTCCAGGTCGCCGAGCACGTCACGGAGGTAGAGACGCTCGTCGAGGGCGATCTGGTCGTTGCGCGAGCGCCCCGTGTGCAGCTTGCCGCCCACGTCGCCCGCGATCTCGATGAGGCGGCGCTCGATGTTCATGTGGATGTCTTCGAGCTCGGGGCGAAAGTTGAACCGGCCGCTCTCGAGCTCCGCGCGCACGTCCTCCAGGCCCTTGTCGATGGCGGCGCGCTCCGCGGCGTCGATGAGCCCGGCGCGCTCGAGCGCCTTGGCCCATGCGGCGCTGCCGCGAATGTCGTGGCGCCAGAGCCTCCGGTCGAAGGCCAGCGAAGACGTGAAGGCTTCCGCGGCGGGGTCGGCCCCCGACGTGAAGCGGCCTCCCCAGGGCTTGCCAGAGCCCGGGGGGCTGCCAGCGTCGGTCACGAAGCGCCGGCCTCGCCGCGCTTGGCCGACGAGGCTCCGTCGGCGTGGAGCAGCGCGGCGATCTGGCTCATGATCCGGCGCGTGATTTCCTCGCGGTCGGCGTGACTCACGTGCCGGCGGCGCGTCTGGTGGAAGTGCAGGGGCTGGCCGAAGCGAACGGCGAGCCGGCGGCTGCGCGGAATGTAGAAGCGGCGGCCTTCGAGCGCCTCGTAGGTGCCGCAGATCGCCGCGGGCACGACGGGCACGCCCGCGCGGAGCGCGATCATGGCGACGCCGGGCTGCCCGGGCACGAGGCGTCCCTCGCGGCTGAAAGGCCCCTCGGGGAAGATCCCGACGACGGCGCCCTGCTGGAGAGCGCGAAGCGTGCGCTTGATGGCGCCCGGGTCGGGGCGCTCGAGATTGACGGAGATGGAGCCGATCCGCCTGTGAAACGGCGGATGGAGTGGGCTCGCGTGGAAGACGCGCGGCATGACGAGGAACCTGATGGGGAGAGGCAGCGCGACGCCCAGCACGACGCCGTCGAGATAGTTGTGGTGATTGGCCGCCAGAATGAACGGCCCGCTCGCCGGCAGGCGCTCGAGCCCAGAGACTTCGAGGCCGAAGGCGGAGCGCAGCACGGGCGCGCATCCGCCGCGCAACACCTGGTAGAGCAGGGGAAAGCGGGGCGCCCGCGCGCGGGCCGCGGGCACTCCCGACACCGCTGGCAGGATTTCGAGAGCGCTCGTCTCGTCGCCCGGCGCCATGATTCGCCTTTTATATCACCGAGAACCGCGACTGACAAGGCAAGGACCCTCGCGGGCCGCGCCCGGTTCCGTCAGTGAGGCTTGGCGAGGCGATAGCGCGCGACGGCGTCGTTATGGTCCGTCAGGCTGTGCGAGAACTGGTGGTGCCGGTCGTCGAGCGAGACGAAGTAGAGGTAGTTGACGCGGGCCGGGTTGGCCGCGGCTTGAATGGCCGCCAAGCCGGGGTTGCCGATGGGGCCGGGCGGCAGACCGGTCCGGCGATACGTATTGAAGGGGTGATCGATCTGGAGATCCTCGCGTGTCAATGCCTGGCGTCCCTTGCCGACCGCGTACTGCACCGTCGGATCGGCCTGGAGCGGCATGTCGAGTTTGAGGCGGTTCCAGAACACGGCGGAGATCAGCGGCAGCTCACTCGGCACTACGGCCTCGCGCTCGATGATGGACGCGAGCGTCAGCAGCTGATGCGCGTTGAATCCCCGCTCCTCGGCCGCCTTGAGAATCGCGGGCGTGAGCTGCCCCCGCATCCGCGTGACCATGCGCTCGAGGATTTCCTCCGGAAGCACGCCCTTGACGAATTGGTAGGAGTCCGGGAAGAGGTAGCCCTCGACGGACGACGCCGGGATCTCGAGCGTGCGGAGGAAGAGGGGATCGTGGCCGACGCGAAGTATGTCGGCGGCGGTCCCGAGCCCCTCGGCCTCGACGGCGTGGGCCAGCTCGGCGAGCGTGGAGCCCTCGCGCAGCAGGACCGTGTGCTTAAGCACCTTGCCGCCTTCGAGGAGGTTCAGCACGGCGAAGGTGTTGGAGCCCTGCGGTACCTCGTACTCGCCGGCCTTGAGACTTCGCGCTCTTCCTTGCACGAGGGCCAGCAGGGCGAAGCCGAAAGGGCTCCTGATGACGCCGGCCTCGTCGAGACGCCGGGCGATGCCGAGCAGGCCCAGGTGGGGCGGAATCTCGACGATCCTGGGGCTGGTGGCGACGCCCGGGGCGGCGGTCGTGACCCACCAGAGCTGGAGCGCCGCGAAGAGGCCGAGCAGCCCCAGGACGGCGTAGAAACCTCCGCGCATCGGCCGCCCCGGGCCGGCAGGCGCGTCGGTCGAGGTCTTGAGGACCCGGGGCCGTTCCCTCATGATGCTTCTTTATCTTACATCTGGGGCCGAGCTTGGCCGAGAGGGGGATTCTGGTATACTGGGGGACCTCGGGCAGAACCGCCCGCCATTTTCCCCAGGAGGTATCCGATGCAGCAGCTTGTCCTTCCCGTCCGCCACGAGTGGCTCACGCGCGAGCGTGCGCACGGCCAGATCGCCATCGAGCCTTTCGAGCCGGGCTTTGCCATCACGGTGGGCAATGCGTATCGTCGCGTGCTCCTCTCCTCGATTGCGGGCGCCGTGCCCACGTGGGCGAAGATCGAGGGCGTACTCCACGAGTTCTCGCACCTGCAGGGCGTCAACGAGGACACGCTCGACATCATCATGAACCTGCGCAAGCTGGTCTTTGCCGTCAGCGTGAACCGGCCCAAGCTGCTGCGGCTCAAGGCGCAGGGTCCGCGCACGGTGACCGCGCGGGATTTCGAGCCCGACGCGGACGTCGAGATCCTCACGCCCGACATCGTGCTGGCCAACCTCGACAAGGACGGCTCCCTCGAGATGGAGCTGTGCGTCGAGCGCGGCCGCGGGTACCAGGCCGCGGAGCGGCGTGAGCCCGAGGCTCTTCCGATCAACGCGATCCTCATCGACTCGAATTTCTCCCCCGTCCTGCGGGTGAACTTCCACGTCGAGGCGTCGAAGCAGGAGCCGGGGCTCGAGCGTCTCGTGCTCGAGGTGTGGACCAACGGCAGCGTCACGCCCGAGATCGCCGTCGGCGAGGCCGCGCGCATCCTCGAGGACCAGTTCGACCTCCTGACGGATTTCCCGCAGAGCCCGCCGCCCGAGGCCGAAGTGGGCGAGCCCGGCCTCGAGACCGCGCCCAGGGTCGAGCTGAACGAGCACCTCTTCCGCAACGTGGACGAGCTCGAGCTGTCCGTGCGCGCGTCCAACTGCCTCAAGACCGCCAGCATCCGGACCATCGCCGACCTGGTGCAGAAGACCGAGTCGGAGCTGCTCAAGACCAAGAATTTCGGCAAGAAGTCGCTGAACGAGATCAAGACCATCCTGGGAGAGATGGGGCTCTCCTTGGGCATGCGTCTCGATCCCGAGGAGCTGGAGCGGCTGCGCACGCAGTACGAGCGCAGCTTCGAGAGCTAGGCCGACTCCGGCACTTCGCGCGTCCCGCCGCGGCCCCCGAGAGGCGATTTCGGGGGCCGCGGTGCGTTCACGCCCCACGCTCGGGATCGAGGTCGAGCCGCTCGACCGTGCCCGAGGCCCAGCGGGTGATCCAGAGCGATGCGCCATCTGTCTCGAGGATGACGGCGCCGTCCCTGTCCGTCCGGTAGATGCGCGCTCCGGCCGCCTCGAGGCGGGCGAGCGCATCCGGCGTCGGATGGCGAAACGGGTTGCGCGCCCCGACGGAGATCACGGCCACCTCGGGGCGCGTCGCGGCGAGAAACTCGCCGGTGGAGGAAAACCGGCTGCCGTGATGGCCGACCTTGAGCACGAGCACGCGCACGGGCGCGTGCGATGCGAGAACCCGTTCCTCCCCCGGGCGGCCGAGGTCGCCCGTGAGCAGCAGCGAGAACCCTCGCCAGTCGAGCCTCAGGACCAGCGATTGCTCGTTCTCTCCGTCGGGCGCGGGCTCGTCGAGCGGTAGGGTGCCGTCCGGGTTCAGCACCGTCACGAGGGCCGAGCCGAGCCAGATCCTCTGCCCCGCCACGAGCGTCCGGCGGCAGGCTCCCGAGCGCTCCGCGGCGCGCAGCGTCTCCTCGCTGCCCGGGCCCCACCGGCCGTTTTCCCAGAGCTCGCCCACGCGGAAGCGCGTGAGCACCGCTCGGAGCCCGCCGGAGTGATCGGTGTCCGAATGCGTGACCGCGACCGCGTCGACGCGGGCCGCGGGACGGTTCCAGAGATATG
>WNFP01002016.1_pt1 | contig 16045 bp, 13 predicted proteins | sample 5400201 | NCBI WGS metagenome assembly WNFP01 (sample SAMN13153355, study PRJNA577476) | soil metagenome | isolation source: 115 cm saprolite under Madrone tree | place: USA:California | collected 2016-06-14 | reverse complement strand
ACGCTCACTCCCTGCGGCACGCCGGTCACCGAGGTGACCTGGAAACCGCGCAGCGAGACGTCGGGCTGGTACGAGTTCCCCTGCTCGTCGGAGAGGCTGAGCCCCGGGACCTGTCCCGCAAGCGCCTCGGGGACTCCCGACGATCCCGTCTTCTGCAAGGAGTCGCCTTCGATCACGTGCACGCTGGCCGGCACCTTCGAGGGCGGGAGCGGCAGCTGCGGAAGGCGGCCGACCACCACGATCTCTTCTCCCGCTTCGTTCCGCTTCGGCGGCTCCACACCGCCGTCCGCGCCAGGCTCTTCGGCCTGGGCCGTGGCGGACGCGGCGGAGACCAGCAGGCAGACAGCGGCCGCGCCGAACAGCGACCGATGCTGTCCCATGTCGCGGACCCCCCTAAGCCGGCGCGCGGAGCTTAGCCCCGGCCGCCGCAGGCGGCATAGGGGCTACGCCTGAGGATGATCATTCGCCAGTCGATCATGAGATGTGTTCTAGCCGTTGCGGAGGTCAGACGTCGATGGTGAGGAACCCGACCGGTTTCTCCAACCGGCGCAACACCGGCAGCGCCACGTTGAGGACTGGAACTCCTCCGCGCGTCGCTCCCCGCAGGGTCCCGCGGTGCGCGTGGCCGTGGATGGCGAGGTTCGGGCGAAGCTGGTCGATCGGTCCCGACAGGCGGGTGGCGCCGAGGAAGGGGAAGATCTCCAGCGGCTCGCCCTCCAGGGTCTGCCGGCAAGGCGAATAGTGCAGCAGCGCGACCCGGTGCCGGGTGCGCAGCTGGAACAGGGCCTTCTCCAGCTTGAGCTCCTCGGCGATGCAGGCATCGACGAACGACTTCATCGCGTCCTCGCCGAACCTCTGCAGCTGCGAGAGCTCGTATCCGCCGGCGAAGCCCTTGACGCCGGCGATGCCCAGGTCGTTCAGCGTCCAGGGCTCTCCGTCGAGGACGTGCACGCCCGAATCGCAGAGGATCTTCCTCACCGCGGCCTGCTCGCCCGACTCGTAGTCGTGGTTCCCCAGCACCGCGCACTTCTCCATCTTGAACTGCGCCAGCTCCTCCGCCAGCCAGGTCGCCTCCTCGGGAGTGCCGTGGTCCGTCAGATCGCCGGCGAGCAGCAGCACGTCGGCCTCCTGGTCCACTCCCCGGAGCGCGACGGCGACGTTGCGGCGGGTATCCGCGCGAACGTGCAAATCACCCACTGCGGCGATGCGCATCGTCCTTTCCTCGATCGGGCGGGATCACCGGATAGGCCTGATCCCCGGTCCAGCCTCGCACCTCGGTCTCGCGCGCGTCCCGATACCCTTCCACGTTGGTGGCGGGCAGGTACTGCTGGCGCGAGAGCAGCGTCCCCCGGCAGACGCGATCGGCGGACGCCGGCTGCGCCTCATTGTGCTCCAGCCTCCGCATCAGCTCCCGCATCACCCACTCGGGGACCTGGTCCTTCTCGCTGGGGAAGGAGAACCGGAAGGTGATCAGGTGCACCAGCAGCACCTCCCAATGCCGATCACCGAAGCGCGCGAGCAGGTGCTCCCAGTCGAGCTGGGCCCCCTTGCACCGGATCAGGTGGTGGATGTCCGCTCCATCGAATCGCTCGCGCTCCTGGATGAACGCCTTCTGCCAGATCATCTCCTCGGCCGGCACGATCAGCGCCTCGCAGTCCAGCACCACCGCCGTGGCGGCGCGGCGGCGCCAGTGCTCGTCGACGGTGCCGATCCCGTTGCCGGAGGAGAAGATCAGGTCGATGAAGTACGGGCCGGCGAAGGCCTTCGCCAGCCAAAGCGGATCGGTCACCTCGGTGCGATACCCGGCCTGGCCGAGGATCTGAAGACCGCGGCCCACCCGATCCTTGCGCAGGAACAGGTCCAGGTCCTTCGTGTCCCGCCAGATGCCGGTGTGCGTCTTCAGGGCGTAGGCGCCGCCCACCATGGGCTCGAGCCCCTCCTCCTGCAGGAGCCGGAGGGCCTCCCGGTGGGCATGGCGTTCATCCTGCTCTTCAGGGCTGAACCGCTCTGTCGCAGTGGGCACACTGGCAAGGTGGCGACGGAGGAAGACCAGGGCAAACGGCCGACTAGCCGCGGCCGCCGCAGGCGGCTGAGCGGCTACGTTTGAGCTCGGTCATTCCGCCGCCCTCCCTGGCTCACGCGCAGCGTCCGAGCGGCTGCTCGCCGGGCCGGCTTGGGCAGGACCGCCGATGCGCGCGCCACGCTGCGCACGGGTCCGACGCGCGGCGTACCCCGCGAGCGCCAGCGCGGCTGGCAGTGGGGACAATAGAACGTGCTCCGCCCGCCCTGGACGATGCGCCGGATCGGCGTACGGCAGGTGGTGCAGGGCTGGCCCTCGCGGTCGTAGACGAGGAAGACGTTCTCTCCGCCCTCCTCGACGTAGGTGATGGGCTCGGGGCTGTCCTCGTCCGTGAGCGTCGCCCGCAGAGACTCGAGGATGGCGTCCGCCAGCCGCTCCGTCTCCTCGCGCGTCAGCGAGAGCGCCGGACGCTGCGGGTCGATGTGGGCGCGATGCAGCGACTCGGAGACCTGGATGTTTCCCAGACCCGCCAGCGTACGCTGGTCCATCAGCGCTTCCTTCATCGAGCGCCGGGTGCGCGCGAGGATGGAGTGGAACCGGTCCACGTCGATTCCCGGCAGCGGGTCCGGCCCCAGCGCGCGCAGCGCCGGGGACTCGCGCAGCTTCTCCGTCTTGCCCCGGACGAGCCGGCCGAAGAGCCGCATGTCGCGGTAGTCGACGGCGTTGCCGTCGTCGAGCGTGAGCGAGGCCCGGACGTGCGAAGGCCTCGGGTCCCCGGCGCGCCGGCGGATCCACTTGCCGGTCATGCCCAGGTGCGAGATCAGGCCCTCGCCGCCGTCGAACGACAGCAACATCCACTTCCCGAATCGTTCGATGCCCGTGAGACGGTGCCCGGCGAGCCCCGCGAACCGCGCCTGGGTCTGCCCGCGGATGACGCGGGATTTCTCGGCGCGGGCCGAGACGATGCGCCGGCCTTGCAGCCAGCCGCGGAGCTGACGAGATGCGATCTCCACTTCGGGGAGCTCGGGCATGCGCCCTGAGATGTCACGGGGCAGCGCGTGGCGCAACCCGATCGTCGAGCCGCGAATCGAGCTGCCGCAAGAGCGCGCGCACCTCTGCGGAGGAGAGCGCTCCTCCACCCCAGCGGACGCGGGAGTACACCTCGATCAGCTCGCGTGCGTCGGGAACCGCGCGCAACAGCTCGCGCGGCGTCGCCCCCGGTTGGGGAACGACGCCCGCCCCCCGCAGCCTGGCTCTCGCCGCGCGCCACAGCCGCAGCGCCCTGCGCTGGTCGCCGCTCAGCTGAGCTGTCCGGCCGTTCCGTTCGCGCTTGCGGATGCGGCGCAAGGCGACCACCAGGGCGGCTGCCATCGACAGCAGAAGAACGGCTTCGGCGACCGCTCGCAGGCGTCCCGCGGAGCCGCTCTTGCCGGCCAGCCGGCGGCCGGTCTCGCTGAGGAACTGGCCTACCCTGCGCATCGCCTGCGCCTGCGCGACCAGGTCGTACTCCACGATCGCCGCGCGCCAACGCTGCTGCAGCGCATCCCAGGCCAGGAGGATGCGAGCCCAGGCGCTCTCCTGGACGCTTCCGCGCCCCGAGGGCGGCGTAGGGTCGAAGCGGACGAATCCAGCCTCCGGGAAGTACACCTCGACCCAGCTGTGGGCGTCGCCGGCGCGCACCGCGTAGTAGCCGGCATCGGTCCTGCGCCCGCCGAAGTACCCGGTCACGTTGCGCGCCGGGATCCCCAAGGAGCGCATCATCAGCACCATGGCGCTGGAGAACAGCTCGCAATGTCCGGCGCGGCGACCGAAGAGGAAATCCGCGACCGGATCCTCCACCTCGCCGGGAAGCTCGCGCGTGTAGCGGAGCGCGGTGGACAGCCAGATCTCGATGGCACCCGCCGCGTCCGCCGGGTCCTTGCCTCCGCCGAGCCGCTCCGCCAGGGCGGCGATGCGTGGATCGAGGCCGAAGGGAACCTCCAGGTCGGCCTTCAACCAGGCCGGATAGTCCCGTCCGCGGCCGCGCAGCGACGCCGCGTCGCGCGCGCTCCGGTCGACCACGACCCGGTACCTCAAGTCATTCCCGTCGACCGGCTGGTAGAAGAGGTCGCCGGCGGCGTTGCGATATAGCCTCTCCGCGGGAAAGCGGCTCGTCCCCGGGCGGCGGAAGTCGACGCTGAGCGGCCACCCCTCCGGGATGAGGACGACGCCGTCCGCGAATGTCCCCACCATCTCGATGTCCGCGGACAGCAGATCGGAACGAAGCTCGCGGCCGGGCCGCCGCGGAAGCCGGGTGACCTGGATGAACCCGCCTTCCTGCGCGCTCCATCCGTGCCCGGTCCAACGCGAGAGCGACCGGGCCCGCCAATGCATCGCGAGGTTTCGCGGCTCCCCGGCGGGCGGCGGATCGAGGCGGACCCGGAGCGCGACCCGCGGGTCGTCCGCGACCACGCCGTGCCGGGAGAGGTCGACGCGATCGCCGAGCCCCGCGACTGGCGAGGGCCGCGATGCCCGGCGGAGGCCGCCGATGGTCACCCGGGGAAAGAGGAAGAACACCAGGACCGCGCCGGCGAGGCCGAGCATCGCCAGTCCGCCGAGCGCTCCCAGCAGGGCCGGCGTCGCCACCCGCCGCGAGCGGAGCAAGGCCGCCGAACCCGCCGGGCCGCGGCCCGCCTCGATGGCAAAGCGGAGATGGGTGAGCGCCACGGCCCAGGTGCCGCTGATGGCGAATCCGAAGAACGCGAAGGCGAAGGCGAGCTCCGCCGTCAACGCGGCGCCCGCGCAGAGCATCAAGAGCGAGAGCAGCAGCAGGATCATCTCGTCGCGTTCGCTGCGGCGATGCCAGAGCCGATGGATGCAGAGGAGCTCGGCGAATCGGGCCGCGGCGAGCACGATGTCCAGCTGACCCGCCACCACCTGCCCGACGAACACCACCAGTACCGCCACGAGAAGCACGGTCCACGCCAGGTCCAGCCGGCGCGGAACGCGCTCCGCCAGGAACGCAGCCCCGAGGACGGCCAGCGGAAAGAGCCCGATCATCACGGGGCCGAGCTCTCCGGAGACCGCGCAAGCCGCGAACGCGAACGCGGCAGTCAGCGTTCCCGTCCAGCGCTGCGCTTGCAGCAAGGTCCAGCCGCGTGCAAAGGGCTTGCTCACGCGCGAACCTCGAGCAGCGAGGCCTCGGGATCGACCTGCGGAGGCGCGGAGCCGCCCGGCTGCAACAAAGCCAGCATCCGGAGCGCCGCGTACCGGTGGGCTTCGCCGCTCGCCGCGGGAAGGAACTCTCCCGCCACGGCCAGCGCCACCTCGGACCCCGAGTCCAGCTCGCGCGTGACCAGCGCCGCCGCCACCTCCACCGCCCGCTCCAATGCCTCGCCCGCGAGGGCGCGCTGGTCGAGCAGCACGCAGACGCGCTTGCGCCGCTCCTGCTCGCGGTCGATGGCGATGAGGCGGCCGGCGCGGGCGCTCGATCTCCAGTGGATCCCGCGCCAGTCCTCGCCGGGGCGGTGATCCCGCAACGAGTGCGCCTCCAGGCCCAGGCCGATCCTGTCTTGTGGGCGTTCCCCCTCTCGCGCCAGAGCCCGCGACGGCAAAGGAGGCGGCGGTACTTGCCGGGGGAAGACCACCAGCTCGGCGGGCGCGTCGAGCGGACGGGACTTCTCGAAGAGACCGAAGGGCGCGCGGGTCGCGATCTCGATCTGCTCGAAGCGGTGCAGGCCGCGCCGCTGCGGCACGAAGGGATACGCGACCTCCGCGGCTTGCCGCGGCGGGAGCAGCACCAGGAAGCCGTGGCCTTCGACGTCTCCTCTCTTTTCGCGAAGCTCGAGCGAGAACGAGGGAGCGCGCCGCTTCCCGTTCCGGGCGAACAGGCCGATCAGGGCCGGCTGTCCCGCCGTGGCGACCACCGGGAGCCGGCGCTCCACCCGCACTCCCTTCAGGCTCTGCTCGGAGAGGACGCCGGAGACGATGATGGAGGCGAGGAGGAGCCCGAGCACCAGGTAGAGCAGGTTGTTGCCGGTGTTCGTCGCGGCGAGCCCGATGGCGATGGTCAGGGCGGTGTACCAGCGGCCCATCCGGGTGAAGACGAGCCGGCGCTTCCAGGCCGGGGTCACTCGGGCACCGGCACCTGCTCGACCAGGTCCCGCACCACCCGCTCGGCGGCGAGGCGCTCGAGCTCGCCTCCGCCCGGCGCCCGTCCGGCGAGGACGACGCGGTGCGCGAGCACGGGAACGCAGAGCTCCTTGACGTCGTCGGGCTCGAGCCAGGCGCGCCCGCGGAGCAGGGCACGGGCGCGAGCGACGCCGAGCAGCGCGATGGCTCCGCGCGGAGAGGCGCCGAGAGAGATCAGCGGCGTGCTGCGAGTGGCCGCCACGATGGCCAGGACGTAGTCGGCGATCTCGGGAGCGACCGTGACGCCGGGCACGGCTGCCTGCAAGCGGCGCACGTCCTGGGCGGAGGCGACCGGATGCAGCCGGGTGAGCTCCACCTGGGTCCCTCCCCCGAGCAGCAGATCGCGCTCCACTTCGGCCGCCGGGTAGCCCAAGGACAGCCGCAGGAGGAACCGATCCAGCTGCGACTCGGGAAGGGGATACGTTCCCGCGTGCTCGTGGGGGTTCTGGGTGGCGAGCACCATGAACGGCGCGGGGAGCGGCCGGGGCGCGCCGTCGACGGAGACCTGGCCCTCCGCCATCGCCTCCAAGAGGCAGCTCTGCGTGCGCGGCGTGGTGCGGTTGATCTCGTCCGCCAGCACGAGGTTGGCGAACAGCGGACCCGGCTTGAAGACGAAGCTGTTGCGGGCCTGGTCGTAGATGGAGACGCCGGTGATGTCGCCGGGGAGCAGATCGCTGGTGAACTGCACCCGCGCGAAGGACAGGTCGAGCGATCGGGCCAGCGCTTGCGCCAGCGTGGTCTTGCCCACACCCGGGACGTCCTCGAGGAGCAGGTGCCCGCCGGCCGCGAGGGCGGCCAGCGCCAGCTCCACGACTTCCTGCTTGCCCTTCAGCGCGCGGGCGATGTTCGCTTCCAGGCCGGAGGCGACGCGGCGGACTTCCTCCGGCGTCAGGGGCGCTCCGATCGGCGCGATCCGTGCGGGTGCGCCGCCGTTCTCGGGCGTCATCAAGGTCAGATTAACCCAAGCGTCAAGCGCGCGCCCGTGACAGACTGCGCACCCTTCCATGCAGCCGCCCACAGTCACGGTGACGCAGAGAGGCGCCACGCGGGGGCGCGCGGGTCATCCCTGGATCTTCCGCTCGGACGTCTCCGGCGCCCCGGAGGACCTCGCCTCCGGCCAGGAGGTGCGCATCGCCGACGCCCGGAAGAACTTCATCGCCCGCGGCTTCTGGGCGGTGAAGAGCCCCATCGCCCTGCGGATCCTCTCCCGGCAGGACCTGGCGCTGGACGAGGGGCTCCTGGCCAGCCGGCTGCGGCGCGCTCTCGAGCGGCGCCGCGCGATGTTCCCCGCCGCCGACGCGTTCCGGCTGGCGCACGGCGAGGCCGATCTGCTCCCCGGCTACTTCGTCGATCTCTACGGGGGCGTGGCGGCGGTGCAGCATCTGGCCGAATGGACGGAAGCGCGGCGCGAGCAGCTGGCGCGCATCGTCGTCGAGCTGACCGGGGCCCGGGCGGTGGTCGCGCGCGACGACGGGTCGGCGCGCGAGTTCGAGCAGCTTCCCCGCCGCGCCGAGGCTCTCTTCGGCAGCGACTTCCGCGCCCGCTACCACGAAGGCGAGCTCGCGCTCGAGGTGGACCTCCTCGCCGACCACAAGACGGGCGGCTACCTGGACCAGGCGGAGAACCACCTGCGCGCCGGCGAGCTCGCTCGCGGCGAGGCGCTGGACGCGTTCTGCTACCACGGCGGGTTCTCGCTGCAGCTCGCCCGCAAGGCGAGCCACGTCGTCGCCATCGATCAGGACCCCGCCGCCGTGCAACGCACCCGGGAGAACGCGGAGCGCAACGGGCTACGCAACCTGGAAGCGCGGGCGCAGAACGCGGTCGAGGCGCTGCGCGCCTTCGATCAGGAGGGGCGGAAGTTCGACACCATCGTCCTCGACCCACCCGCATTCGCCAAGCGGAAGGAAGGCCTTCCCGGGGCCCTGCGCGCGTACCGGGAGATCAATTACCGCGCGGTGCGCCTGCTCGCGCCGGGCGGGCTGCTCGTCACCTGCTCCTGCTCGGGGCGCGTCACCCCGGAGCTGTTCGGCGAAGTGGTGGCCTGGGCGTCCCAGGAAGCGAAGCGGCCGCTTCAGATCCTGGAGAGGCGCGGAGCCTCGCGTGACCACCCGCCCCTCCTCGGGGTCCCCGAGACCGAGTACCTCAAGGCGTGGTTCCTGCTCGCACCCTGATTCAGCCGACCTTGGCGCCGGGCTCCGGAGCTGCCGGCGGCTGGGAGATGGGCTGCTTCTGCTTGCTGGCGGCTTCGAGGATCTGCTCGAAGACGCGCTTGGGAGGCGTCCATCCCCACTCCTGCTCGAGGAGCGAGATCTTCTCGACGTCCTGCCGGATGCGCATCCACTCGTCCTCGCCCACCGCGCAGAACGCCCCCACTCCGTTCGGATCCAGCTGCGTCCCCGCCACCCGCTGCATCTCCACCAGCGCGGCCGAGTGCGGTTGCGCCTTGCGATAGGGGCGGTCGCTGGTGATGGCGTCGTAGGTATCGGCGACCGCGAACAGCCGGGCGCCGAGCACGATCTGCTCGCCCTTGAGCCCCGAGGGATACCCCCGGCCGTCGTACCGCTCCTGGTGCTGGAGCACGATGACGCTGGCATCGCGGAGGAACTCGATGCGCTGCAAGAGCGCCCACCCGAGACGCGGGTGCTCGCGCATCTCGTGCCATTCGTCCTGGTCGAGGGGCCCCGGCTTGAGGAGCACCGCGTCCCGCACGCCGATCTTGCCGATGTCGTGGAGGAGCGCGCCCATCTCGATGGTGCGCAGCTCGTTGGCGTCGCGGATCCCCATCTGCTCCGCGATCCGTCGCGTGAATCGGGAGACGCGCCGCGAGTGCCACTGCGTCTCGGTGTCGCGGTAGTCGAGCACCGCCACCATGCCGTCGAGGAGATTCGTGGTGCGCTCCTCGACCAGCCTCTCCAGGCCCTTGTTCAGCGCCGCCAGCTCCGCGTTCTGCGACTGGACGATGGCTGTCAGCTGCCGGTTCTTCTCCCGCAGGGCGTAGGTGTCGAAGGCCTGGCGCACCGTCCCCAGCAGCTCGACGCGGTTCCAGGGCTTGGCGAGGATGCGGAAGATCTCGCCGTTGTTGACCGCATCCACGGCCGCGCTGAAGTCGTGGGCCGCCGTGAGCAGGATGCGGATGGTCTCGGGCTGCAGCGTCTTCGCCTGGGCGAGGAACTCCGCGCCCGTCATCCCCGGCATCATGTAGTCGGCGGAGAGGACCTGGAACGGTTTCTCCCGCAGGCGATCGAGCGCTTCCGCCGGGTCGGCGCAAGCCGTCACTTCGTACCCAGCAGCCTCGAAGGTGCGCTGGAGGGCATGAAGGATGGGTGCTTCGTCGTCGACGACGAGCAACCGTTCGACCTCTGGCATCGCGCTCCCGCTCCGTTCCAAACGCCAGCTTACCAGCAAGCGCTTCCGAGTCGCTGATATCGCTTGCGAGGCCGGGGAGGTGCAAGATGCGCACATGTCGCACATCCCACTCCTGGTGGATCCCGCCTGGGTCCGTTCGCATCCCGACGCGCGGATCGTCGATCTCCGCTGGTCCCTGAAGGGCCCTCCGGGCCGTCAGCTCTACGAGGCGGGCCACATCCCGAGGGCGGTCTTCATCGATCTGGACCGCGATCTCTCCGGCCCCGGCGAAGGCCGGCACCCGTTTCCCTCCGAGGAGAAGCTCGCGGAGGTGCTCTCCCGGTTGGGGATCGCTCCGGACACCCACGTCGTCGTCTACGACGAAGGGCCGTCCTCGGTGGCGGCGCGGCTCTGGTTCATGCTCCGCGCGTTCGGCCACGATCGCGTGTCGGTGCTCGACGGAGGCGTGCGCGCCTGGACCGAGGCGGGGCTGCCGCTCACGCGGGAGGAGCCGCGCATCGAGCGCGCGCCGTCGCGGAAGCTGAAGCTCGATCGATCGCGTCTGGCGGACGCCTCCGAGGTCCAGGCCCGGAGGGCAGTCGTTCTGGACGCGCGCGCCCCGGACCGCTATCGCGGAGAGGTCGAGCCGGTGGACAAGAAAGCCGGGCACATCCCCGGCGCGTTGAACGCGCCCTTCGCCGCCAATCTGACGCCCGCCCAGTGCTTCCGGCCGTCCGCCGAGTTGCGCGCCCTCTACGAGCGGTACGGCCCGGAGGTGATCGTCTCTTGTGGAAGCGGCGTGACCGCCTGCAACGACGCGCTGGCCATCGAGCTTGCGGGGCTCCCGCCCGCCCGCCTGTACGTCGGATCGTTCAGCGGCTGGATCGAGGATCCGGAGCGACCCGTTGCAACCGGACCTGAGCCGGGGTAGCAGAGCGCGCCATGATCCTTTCCCTCGCCTTGCTCCTCGCCGTCACCCCCCAGGCCCAGGAGCGCGCCGCCGTCTCCCGCATCACGGCCGCCGAAATCTCCGGCCACCTCCGCTTTCTCGCCGACGACCAACTCGAAGGGCGCAAACCCGGCCAGCCCGGCAGCGATCTCGCCATCAAGTACCTCGCCTCGCAGCTGGAGGCGTTCGGCCTCAAGCCGGGAGGCGACGACGGCACGTTCCTCCAAGCGGTCCCGCTGATCGAGCTGCGCGCGGACGTGCCGCGCGAGGTGCACTTCAGCGCGGGCGGCAAGGACGTCGCGCTGAGCGCCCTGGGCGGCACCGCGGCCGATCTGGTCCTCGAGCCCAATGCGCACATCGACCGCGCCACCGTGAAGGACGCGCCCGTGGTGTTCGTCGGCTACGGGATCACCGCGCCCGAGTACGGCTGGGACGACTACAAGGACGTGGACGTGCGGGGGAAGATCGTCGCGATCATGAACTTCAATCCGCCGTTCAAGGGTCCCGGGGTCCGGCTCTGGTACGGCCGCTGGGATTACAAGTACGAGAACGCGTCCCGGCACGGCGCGGCGGGCGCGTTCGTGATCCACACCACGGCCAGCGCCGGATACCCCTGGCAGGTGCTCGCGAACCGCGCCGACGGCACGCACCAGGACCTGCCGCCCTCGCCGGCGGAGCCGCGCTCGATGCAGTTCCAGGGCTGGATCGCGGACGCCGCGGCCATCAAGCTGGCGCAGGCGGGCGGGCAGGAGTTGGAGGCCCTGCGGAAGGCGGCGGAGTCGCGCGACTTCCGGCCCCAGCCGCTGGGCTCGACGCTGTCGTTGGACATGGCGATCACCCGTACCCAGATCCGCAGCTTCAACGTCATCGGCATCCTGCCGGGCAGGGACGCCGAGCTCTCGAAGGAGGCCGTCCTCTACACGGCGCACCACGATCATCTGGGCAAGAGCACCCCGCCGCCGGGAACGAACGACGGCATCTACAACGGCGCGCTCGACAACGCGTCGGGCTGCGCCACCGTGCTCACCATCGCGCATGCAGCGGCGGCCGCTCCGCCCAAGCGATCGATGATCATCGCCTTCGTCACCGCCGAGGAGCAGGGCCTGCTCGGCTCGAAGTGGTTGGCGCAGCATCCGCCCATCCCGGCAAACCGCATCGCCGCCGACATCAATCTCGACAGCGTGAACCGGTGGGGCCGCACCACCGACCTCGGCGTCCTCGGGCTGGGCAAGTCGACCACCGACGAAGTGGTCCGGAAGGCGGCCGCCGAGCAAGGACGGACCGTCCACGGCGACCCGTACCCGGACCGGGGAGCGTTCTATCGATCGGACATGTTCCCGCTCGCTCGCGTGGGGGTGCCGCCGGTGGTGGTCAAGGGCGGACCGGAGTTCGAGGGCCGTCCGAAGGGATGGGGCGACGAGCAGATGCTGGACTACGAGCGCAAGCACTACCACCAGCCGTCCGACGAGTACCACGGCGACTGGGACCTCTCCGGCGCCGTCCAGGACGCTCAGCTGCAGCTGACCGTCGGCCTGCGCATCGCCAACGCGCCTCACATGCCGAGCTGGACGCCGGGCGACGAATTCGAAGCCGCCCGCAAATCCGCCTCGCGCTGACTTCGACGTAAGTCGGAGATCTGGGGACACCATACGGATCTCCGACGAAGGTTCCGTATGGTGTCCCCAGAACTCCGTCAGGGTTCTTGGGGCGCGTTCCCCGGCACGTCCGCTTCGATGAACACGCGCAGCAGGTCGGGATCCAGCTCGCCCTTCTTCGCCTCGTCGAGCAGGATGTCGTACGCCTTCTCTTTCGGGACCGCCCGCTTGTAGGGCCGGTCGCTGGCGGTCAGCGCGTCGTAGATGTCGCTGATCGTCATCATCCGGGTGGGCAGCGCGATCTCCGACTCCTTCAGCGACCGCGGATACCCCTTGCCGGTGAGCTTCTCGTGATGTCCGTAGGCGATGTCCGGAACCCGCTTGAGCGTGCGCGTCCAGGGGATCTGGGTGAGGAACCGGTAGGTGTGCGTGACGTGCGACTCGATCTCCCGCCGCTCGTCCTCGGTGAGCGAGCCCTTGCGGATGGAGAGCTTGATCACCTCGTTCTGGGCGAGGAAGGGGCGCTTCTCCCCCGAGAACGGCCCGGCGTATGAGCCCTTGGCGATGTCGTGGAGCTTGTCGAAGGTGCCCGCGGGAAGAACGGTGGGGCGGTTGCAGGAGACCACGAACTCGAACATGGAGGAGAGCTCCCGCTTCCGCTCGGCGAGCCTGGCGTCGATCTCGGCGAGCCGCTGGCGCGACTCGTCGCCCGGCGTCCGGAGCAGGATCTGGAGCTTCTGCCTCTCCGCCTGAAGCTCTTCCTGCACGTACACCAGCTCGAACCGGCCGCGCAGGTTCTCCAGCTCCAGCGGTTCGAGCTTGTTCGCCTTCACCAGCACGTTCTCGCGGACTCCGACCTTGCCGAAGTCGTGCAGCATGGCCGCGTAGCGCAGCTCCTGCCGCTCCTGCGAGTTCAGCGACGCGCCCTTCCAGCGTCCCGCCGCCGCCCCCGCGCGCGGGAGCATGTCGCCCAGCCCGACCGAGAGCCGGGCCACGCGACCGGAGTGACCGGCGGTGGTCGGGTCTCGCGCCTCGATGGCGACGACGCTGGCGCGGACGAATCCTTCGAAGAGCTGCTCGATCTCGTGGTGCAGCAGGGCGTTGTTGACGGCCGCAGCGGCCTGCCCGCCCAGCGCCGAGAGCAGCTCCTCGTCCTCGGCGGTGAAGGCCTTCCCGTCCTGCTTGTTCAGCGCCTGCACCACGCCGACCACGTCGCCCTCGACGGAGCGCATGGGCACGCAGAGGATGGTCTTGGTCTTGTACCCGGTCTGCTTGTCGACGTTCTGGTTGAAGCGCGGATCCTTGTACGCGTCGGGGATGTTGATCGCGGTGTTGGTGGTGGCGACCGCGCCGGCGATCCCGCGGTCCATGGGGATGCGGATCTCCTTCATCCCGCCCAGGCCTTGCGCCACCTTGGTCCAGAGCTCGCCGCGCTCGCGGTCGACGAGGAACAGCGAGCAGCGGTCGGCTTCGACGACGCGGGCGGCGGAATCGACGATCAGGGAGAGCAGGCGATCGAGGTCGCGTTCGGCGACGAGGGCTTTGGCGACTTCGAGGATTCCGCCGAGCTTCTCGACGCGTTGCTGGAGCGGTTTCACGCGCGGAGAATAGCATCCGCTCCGTTGGCGGGGTATGTGCTCCGCGTCAGGGAATTGTGAGCAAGCGGCGCGCCTCGTCCCACCTCTCCGGCTCGACGTAAAGGCGCGCCAGCGTCAACGCCTCCGCGTAGCGTTCGTAGAGGGGGGTGTACTCGCCGATGGGGACCTCTCCTCGCGGCGACTTCACCCAGAGCGTCGCTTCCTTGCCGTAGTGCGAGAGGACGCCGCGGCTGACGGTCACGAACGCGTCCACCCCTGCCGCCTCGAGCTGCTCTTGCATTCCGCGCAACGGCTGCGCCCCTTCCCCCGGCGCGTTCTCCATCAGAACCCGATAGCCCTGGCGGCGCACGATCCGGCGGGCCCAGGGATTCGCCGAAGCGCGCAGCGCGGCGAGCAGCGCGACGTCGTCGTGCAGGAGGTACTCGTCGGCGTCGGCCGGAAGCGCGTACTCGCCGCTCTCGCACCAGCGCTGCAGCAGCACCTCGTACCCGACGGAGGTGGAGTGGAAGTACACGGAGAGGAACATGTGGTACCGCGAGAGCAGGAAGTCCTCGAAAGCGAACACCGCGCGGTGCTGCAGCCCGAGGTAGACGCGGTGGTCGCGCTGCACGGCGGCCAGGTTCTGCACGATCCAGTCCGCGTCGAACTTCCCGTAGTTGACCCCGGTGAAGAAGGAATCGCGCTGGAGGTAGTCCATGCGGTCCGCGTCCAGCTCGCCGGAGACGACCTGGCGCAGCACCGGCAGCAGATCGCGCCCGCGGCTGGCGTACGGATACGCTCCTGGCGGAGGCCTGCCGCAGATCAACCCCGCGATGTGCTCCGGCTCGATCCCGCGCGCGGCGAAGGTGGCGCGGACCGCGGCGGCGAGGCCGGAGTCGAGCACGAGCTTGAGCGTATAGTCCTCGTGCCCGGCGCGGCGGTTGCCCGGCTCGCGCGCCCAGTCGGACACGTGAAGGTCCGCGACCTGGGGCATGATCGCTTCCGTCGCGTGCGAGAGCGGCGCGTGTCCCAGGTCGTGGAACAGCACCGCCAGCCGCAGCGTCTGGCGGAACCGCGCGCGGTCGTCCAGGTCCAGATCGAGCTCCGGCGCGATCGCGTCGAACACCTTCGTCGCCATGGCCATGGCGCCGAGGCCGTGCGCATACCGGGTGTGCGTGGCGCCGGGGAACGCCAGGTCGGCGAAGCCGAGCTGCTTGACGTTGCGCAGCCGCTGGTACTGCGGGCTGTCGACCAGCGCGCGCTCCTCGGGCGTGATCTCGATGGCGCCGTGGATGGGGTCGCGGATGTGCATTCAGAACGGCGTTCCCCACGCCACCGCCAGGGGAGAATTCTTTGGATCGCCCGGGAACGAAACGGCTTCCAGGAGGAGATCGTACCAGAAGTGGATCGCGACCGAGGGGCCGCTCTCAGGCGCCCGCCTCGATCCGTGCTTCCTCGTCCGGCAGACCCTGGTAGCGATCGCGCGGATAGGTGCGGAAGACGAGATCCCACAGCGGCGTGGTGATCCCGTAGCGGCGATCCGGCGTCTGGAAGTGATGGACGAGATGGTACTTGCGCAGCCACTTCCCCGCGGCTGTGGTGGGGGCGGCGTGATGCAGATAGTAGTGCGTGAGATCGTACCAGACGTAACCGGCCACCAGGCCCGCGAACCAGGCGTGCTCGACGTTTCCCATCCAGCGGAACGCGAACCAGACCACGATGGCGATCACGGCGGTGACCGTGGGCGGCATGACCAGGCGGTCGCGGTCCCAAGGATAGTCGTGGTGGATGCCGTGGATGAGGAACGAAGCGTCGCGCTGCAGCTCGGAGTCGGGCGGCGGCTCGAAGTGGAAGACGAACCGGTGCAGCAGATACTCGAGCAGCGTCCAGGAGAACACGCCCAGCGCGGCCCAACCCGCGATCGCCGCCGCGTCTTGGGTGGCGGAGGCGCGGACGAGCAGGTAGATCGTGAACGGTCCCCAGATGGCCACGACGTGCCAGGGCCGGACCCGCGAGAGATACTTCTCCACCCAAGGCACGGTGAACATCTGCGGACTGCCGTGCCGCGGACGGTCGAGTTTTGGGTGCGGCGCGAGGTAGAACATCGCGCCCGGTGTAAGGGATCCGGCAGGTTCGTGCAAGGGAGACAAGCGAGTTGACGAGCGTCAGACCGGCAGCGTCCGTGGTGCTCGTCCGCGAGGACGGCGGCGTGCTCTGGGTGCGCCGCGGCGACCAGCTGAAGTTCGCGGGCGGCTTCTACGCTTTTCCCGGCGGAGCGGTCGACCTTCAAGACGCCGGCGTCCCGGCCGACGGCGGCGAAGCGCTCGGCGCGGCGGAGGCGCCGTGTGTGGTGGCGGCGGCCCGCGAGCTCTTCGAGGAGACGGGAGTG
>WNFP01002011.1_pt1 | contig 16048 bp, 12 predicted proteins | sample 5400201 | NCBI WGS metagenome assembly WNFP01 (sample SAMN13153355, study PRJNA577476) | soil metagenome | isolation source: 115 cm saprolite under Madrone tree | place: USA:California | collected 2016-06-14 | reverse complement strand
TGCACTTGCATGAGGAACCTTACATGGGGAGATACGGCAACGAAGTCGTACAAGCGGGGATGGTGGGAGCGTTTGAGCCGCTGGTTTATATTCCCGGACGGTTCGGCATGCAGAACAAAGATATGTTTTGCGTGACCGATGCAGGCTGTGAGCTGCTGTCCGACTATACGCCAACGGACACGCTTTTGAGAGTCGGCTAGAAAGAAATGAAGATCACCAAGATCGAGACCATTCCGATTCGTTTGCCCACCCGCCGGGTGCACCAGTGGGCGAGCCTGACAACGCCTATTGGAGTTTACGTCATTATCAAATTGTATACGGATGATGGGTTGGTAGGTCTTGGCGAAGCGCCGGTTCTAAAAGACTGGGGCGGAGATCATGGGAAATACTTCGGCGAAACGCCACAGACAACGGCGCACATCATCAACGATATCCTTGCGCCTGTGTTGAAGGATCAAGACCCGCGTCGCTTTGAAGCCATGCACGCCTTAATGGACAAGGGCGTCAAAGGATATCCCTATGCCAAGGCCGCCATCGATATGGCGCTTTACGATGTCGCTGGGAAAGCGATGAAAGTGCCGGCTTATCAGTTTATGGGCGGCTGCTTTCGTGAGCGGGTCCCCATTGCGCACAGTCTGGGGCTAATGGAAATTGACAAGGCCATTGAAGAGGCGCTGCAGGCGAAGGACGAAGGGGTCAAGACGATAAAGCTAAAGGGCGGCATCGATGCCAAACGGGACGTGGAAATGGTCCGGCGCATGCGCGAGGCGCTTGGTCCTGCTATCAAGATTTGTGTCGACGCCAATCAAGGCTATCCGACGCCCAAGAGCGCGGTTCAGATAACCAACGCGATGGCGGCGTATGATCTGCTCTATATGGAGCAGCCGGTGGAGGGCATCGACCAAATGGCCGAAGTGGCTCGCCGGGTCGATACGCCGATTATGGCCGACGAAAGCGCCTGGACGCCGCAAGATGTTATCGAGATCGTCCAGAAGAAAGCAGCGGATATCATCTCCATCTACACCACCAAGCCCGGCGGTATTTTTAAAGCCAAAAAAGTCGCCGCCGTAGCTGAAGCGGCGGGGCTCAAGTGCAATGTGAACGGCTCCGTTGAAACCGGTGTTGGCAATGCGGCGAATATTCACCTCGCCGCATCAACCAGTGTGGTGACTTTCGGTTGTGTCGTTCCGGTTTCCACGCCCAGGGGCGCAGGTAAGAAAGGCATCGCCGGGATTTATTACCAAGACGACATCATCAAGGAAGCATTTGAATTTAGCGACGGCGACATTGTGGTTTCGGCAAAGCCCGGCCTCGGCGTCGAGTTGGACGAGGATAAACTGAAACACTATCGCCTCGATTCGTAGATTCCCGTTCTCATGTCCATTCAAAAGATCGCTATTCTCGGCGCCGGCAATGGGGGTTGCGCGGCTGCGGCGGATCTCACACTTCGCGGATATGAAGTACGGTTGTTTTCCCGCTCGGAGACCACGCTTCTGCCCATCGTCAAGCGCGGCGGTATCGAGATGCTGGAAAATGGCGTAGAGAAGTTCGCCAGGCCATTCTTCGTCGGCTCCCATCTACCGGCGGTGGTAAACGGGGCTGATCTGATTATCATCGCGGCCCCGTCCGTGGCACATGAATACCTGGCCGAGAACCTGGCCCACAATCTCACTGACGGTCAGCGGCTCCTGCTCAATCCCGGCCATACGGGGGGGTCGCTTCATTTCGCAAATATGCTCCGCGCCTTTGGCTGCAGAGCGAAGATTAAGCTCTGCGAAACCGTGACTTTGACCTACATTTGCCGCATGCCCCGGCCGGCTCGCGTGGAGATTTATCGCCGGACGACGAATTTGCGCTGCGCCGCATTTCCCGGCAAGGAGTCGCCGGCATTGGTCAAGGAAATCGAGGCAATCTATCCCAACGTCATTTTAGCCGAGAACGTGTTGGAAACGGGCTTGTCGAATATAAACGCCATCATGCATCCTGCGGGCATGCTAGGCAACGCGGGTTGGATCGAAAAGACCGGTGGCGATTTTTACTACTACCGGGAAGGGATCACCCCGTCGATTGCGGCCTGGATTGAAGAGGTCGATAGGGAACGTCTGGAGATCGTGAAAAGGTTGGGGCTGAAACCGCTTCGGTTCGTCGATATCTTTTATCAAGCCGGACTCACCTCGGAGGACGCGCACGGGAGCGGATCGATTTACCGGGCCATTAATGAAAGCGAACCCAACCGCACGATAAAATCTCCGGCGACCCTTGATCATCGCTACATCAAGGAAGACGTCGGCTACGGCCTGGTGCCCATGGCGGAGATCGGCAGGCTTTTGGGCGTGGAAACTCCCGTGATCGACGCGCTGATCAGGCTCGCCTCGGTCATCAGTCGAACGGATTACCGCAGAGACGGGTTGACCCTAGACAAGATGGGGCTGGCAAGTGTTGCGGCGGAACATCTGCCGACGGTTCTTGATAACGGCTTCAGCGATCCGTAGGCTCGGCGCAAGGCGGTCGTGATCGTGTCCGTGTAACGTGACACGAAATCGGAACGAACACGAACACGAGAAAACGAAAAACGAAGCCGATGAGCTTCTCTTATAGAGAGTGAGGAGAAGGTATGCGCGTTGGACTTTGCTTTGACGGATTTTATTCCATCCAGGAGATGATCGAGCTGGCACGGTTGGCCGACGAGATCGGCATGGAATCGATCTGGATGTCGGACCATCTATGCTTTCGTGACTCTCTCACAACTTCCATGGCGCTGCTCGCATCGACCCAAACTATAAAAGTTGCGCCGGCGCCCATGAGTCCCTATTCGCGGTATCCGATTATTTCCGCCATGTCGATTGCAACGATGGAAGAGTTCGCTCCCGGCCGGGTTATTGCCAGTCCCGGCACCGGCAACGCGGCGGCTTTGAAGGAGGCCGGCATCGAGTCGCCGCGGCCGCTGAAAACCATGCGCGAGTATGTGGATATTCTGCGGCGGCTTCTGCGCGGAGACACGGTCCACTTTCAAGGAGACATGTTCCAGGTCAACGGTGCCAAGATGGGTTTTGTACCGTCAACCCCGATTCCATTGTATTTGACGGCGGTGCGGCCGAAAATGCTTCAACTCGGCGGGGAGATCGGTGACGGTGTACTTCTATCGGCCGGCTGCGCGCCGGGCTACATCGCACAATGTGTGGATGAGATCAGGAAGGGAGCAGAGAAGGCGGAGAAGTCGTTGACCGACAGAGACGTCGCTGGATTTGTGACGGCATCGGTTGCGGACAATCCCCGCGAAGCCATGGAGGCGAACAAACTATTTCTCGCCTACATTTTCCGCAACACGCATCATGCAGAGAACATCCGCTTGGGCGGAGGCAAGATAGACCAGGAGGGGTTGGCTGCGGCTGTGGCAAAGCGCGATTGGGAGGCGGCCAAGAAATTCATCAGTGACGATGTAGTCCATGCCCACTCCCTCGCCGGAACGGCGGCCGAGTGCCGCAGGCAGCTGGAATCCTTTATCCAGGGGGGATTGAACCTACCGATTCTTCTACCCATGGGTACGCAAGAGGCGAGGAAACAGGTGATTCGAATGGCTCGGGACGTTGCAGGCTAAGGGGGTTGCCCATTTGCAAAATAGTTAACGCCTCACTCTTCAGGAGGTCAAATCTATGTTTCGTAAACCGTCGGATTTGGTTGTTGCGCTATTCCTAGTTGCCTCCTTCAAACTCTTGAACTCAACAGCATCTGCTCAGTCAGTAAATGTTGATGCCGCCAAGAAGGAAGGCAAAGTCGTTATCTATGGCACCGTCGTGCCGCAAGTGATGACGCAAATCGAGAAAGGGTTCGAAGCGAAATATGGTATCAAGACCGAATATTGGCGCGCTGATGCGACGAAGGTGATCGATCGTGTATTAACCGAGTGGCGCGCCGGCAAGCCCGGTTTCGATGTCGTGATCGGCGCCCGCGGACCCGTCGCCCTGGGGAAACAAGACAACGTCTATGCCAAGTTCTCACCAGCGAGCACGGGGAATTTTCCCGGGAAATTCAAAGATCGCGACGGCCAGTTGATCGCGTGGCGGATTACTCCCGTCGGCATTCTGTATAACACGGAATTGGTGAAATCCGCCGATGTGCCCAAGAGCCTTGACGATTTGCTCGATGCCAAGTGGCAGGGAAAGATTGCCATGCCCGATCCGTCGCGCCATGCCAGCACGGCGCAATGGCTGTGGAATCTCGAACAGACAAAAGGTGATAAATGGATGGATTTCGTCAAAGGGTTGGCGAAACAGAAACCTCTTCTCTTCGAATCATACTCCACGGTGCCCAATGCCATTGTCCGCGGCGAGAGTTTGCTCGGGATTAGTTACATTCAGTACGCGGGCCAAACCAAAGGACCGATCAGTTTTGCTCCGATCGAAAAGAACTTCGCTGATCCGAGCGATGCAGCTCTGAGCGCGAAGGCGGCCAATGCTAACGCAGCGAAGCTTTTCATCGACTACCTCTGCTCCGCCGAAGGACAGAAGAAGGTGGCCGAGACCGGTGAATTTGTTCTTTTCCCCGGTATTTTTCCGGCGATTCAGGGAGCGGACAAGATTGTCGCTAACTTGCTGATGCTCAACGACCCCAGCGCCGAACAGCTGACCAAGCTTCAAGGCGAATTCCGCGAGCTTTTTGTAAGGAAATAAAGCGTTTGTTTGTGGCGGTTTCGTGCTTGACTAAGCGCAATCGGTTTTATAGTTTTCAGAGGGTTTTGAAATGCCTAAGGAGGTTTTTGTGGCTCGATCATTCAATCGCTGGATGTTGGTTTTGTGGGCCTTTGCCGTTTCCGTGTCGATGACAACGGGAAATGTATCGGCGCAACAGGCGAACATCGAAGCGGGCAAAAAAGAAGGTAAAGTTGTGGTTTATGGTTCTGTGGTGCCGCAAGCCATGGAGGGGCTGCATCAGGCCTTCAAAAAGAAGTACGGCATTGATGTCGAATACTGGCGTGGCTCCTCGACGCAAGTCTCGGAGAGAGCGTTGACCGAATGGCGCGCCGGCAAGCCGGGGTTCGATGTCGTGGAAGGGAACCGGGGCGTGCAATTAATCATGAAGGATGAGGGGCTTTTCGCCAAGTACTTGCCGCCAGCTTCCGAGAAATTTCCGGCGCAGTTCAAGGAAAAGGACGGGCTCATTACTCCCTGGCGCGTACTGCCGATTAGTATTCTCTACAACACCGACTTAGTTAAACAGAATGACACGCCGAAGACCCTTGATGATTTGTTAAACCCAAAGTGGACTGGAAAAATCTCCGTTCCAGATCCGACCCGTCACACGACGACCGCGCAATTCTTCTGGAACCTGCGCGAGAAACAGTTCAAAGGGGACAAATGGCTGGACTATGTGAAGGCGCTGGCAAAGCAGAATCCAATCTTAGTCGAATCGTTGGCGCCGGTTACGACCACTATAATTAAGGGTGAGGCTTTGGTTGGCATTACTTACATCAAGTATATTAAACAGTACAAAGGGCCTGTCACCTATGTTCCCATGGACAAGTATCTGACTGATCCCAACTATCTATCCCTCAGCGCCAAGTCTGCCCGCCCCAACGCAGCTAAACTCTATATCGATTTTGGGTGTTCTCCAGAAGGGCAAAAGGAGATCGCCGAGGACGGCGAATTCGTCCTGGCTCCGGGTGTTTACCCGCCGATCAAAGATGCGGACAAAGTGGCGCCGCGCATGGTATTCATGGAGAACCCGAGTGAGGAAGAATTCAAAAAGCTCATGACGGTTACATTCCGGGATATTTTCTTTGGCAAATAACGTGCGGGCCGCTGGCAGAGCGTGAATCACAAAAGAGGGGCTGGCCGATCAGTGGCCGGCCCTCTTCGTTTTTGACCAAGAAAGCGCGAAAGAAACAAAATGAACGGTACGGCGGTATTAACCCACGTCTTTGAACGGCCGCTACGCGCCTTTCGTCAGGACCCCCAACTCGGGGTCATTACGGTAGTCGGCATCGTGATTGCGTATCTCAGCCTATCGCCGACCGTCATGCTCTTCTACGGCAGTTTCCTCAGCAAGCCGCTCGGCGTGCCTGGAAATTTCACCCTGGCTCACTACATCACCGCTTATACGGATCCCCTAACCTACCAGCTGCTGTTGAACTCGTTTGTTTTTGCCACCGGGGCGTCCATTCTCGCGACGTTTCTGGCGGCCACTTTGGCCTGGATTTCCATCCGTACCAATGCGCCGTTCAGAAAATTCTTCGAGCTCACGGCCATCGTGCCCAACATTTTTCCTCCGGTGATGCTGGCCGTCTCCTGGACGGTGCTGCTCAGCCCCCGCACCGGCTTGATCAACCGCCTGCTGATGAATGTATTGGATTTAGCAACTGCGCCGATAAACGTCTATTCGTTGGGTGGGATGATGTTTGTCGAGGCTTTGATAACGACTCCTTTGGCTTTTCTCATCGTATCGGCGTCGCTTTATTCCATGGACCCGGCGTTGGAAGAGTCAGCGCGCGTGGCCGGTTCGAGCAACTTTCAGATCGCGTGGCGCATTACTTTCCCGATTGTTCGGCCCGCGCTGCTGGCTTCGGCGATGCTGAATTTTGTGCGTGCCATCGAAAGTTTTGAAACCCCGGCCATCATCGCTCTGCCCGCGCGCATCGAAGTGTTCACTACCAAAATCTACCGCGAGGCCATCGGCGCCTTCCCCCCCAACCAGAATCTAGCCGCCACCTACGCGGTCTCCTTGTTGTTGGTTACCATGATCTTCGTTTACTTCTATCGCCGCCTGACCTTCAGGACCGAACGCTACGTCACGGTCACCGGCCGCGGCTACCGGCCGAATATCATTGATCTGGGCAAATGGGGCTATGCTGCATCGGCCGTCGCCGGTTTGATCTTGGTCATGATCGTCGTTTTGCCGCTTATCGTTTTGGTCTATGTCTCGTTTATCACCTATGTTCATGTTCCAAGCGCCAAAACGTGGGAATTGCTCACCTTAGATAATTACCGTTCGAACCTTACGGACAGCCGCACGTTCCGCGCTCTGCAGAACAGCTTGTTCCTGGCGGTGGGAGGCGCGACGTTGTGCATGTTGATCGCATCTGTGACCGCCTGGGTCACGACCAAGACCAAGGCCGCAGGCAGAGGAGTGATCGAAGCATTGACTTTTATCCCCTGGGCCTTTCCCGGAACCGCCCTTGCAATCGGCCTTCTGTGGACCTATGTCTACGTGCCGCTGCCGATTTATGGAACACTGTGGATTCTCCTGATCGCTTACATTACCCGTTTTTTACCCTACGGGCTCCGCACGATGACGAGCACCGTGGTGCAGATTCACGGCGATTTGTCCGAGGCTTCTCTGGTTTGTGGTGCCGGTTTTGCGGCTACTTTTCGGCGCGTGCTTCTGCCGTTGTTGCGTCCCGGATTTATTGCCGGTTGGATCATCCTCGCGACGATTTATCTACGCGAGTTCAGCACTTCGATTTTTCTCTATTCTCCGGGGTCCGAGCCGTTGGGTCCTTTGCTTTATCACTTCTACGTGGATGGGAATCTTGGGCCCATGTGCTCCCTGGCCTTGATTGTGAGCGCGGTGTGTATCACTCTGATTTTGATCGCGCGAAGGATCGGCAAGGTGGGCACTCAATTCGAAGGACGCTGATAAGGCAATAGACACTAGGAAATATTCAGATGGAAGCCGGGAGCGCAAAGCGAATCATTGAAAAGAATCTCCACTACGATGACGTCAAACGGTTGCTCGTCAAGCTGGTTCGCCATGAAAGTCCGCAGACGGAAAAACTGGAAGCCGAGCCCCAGGTGCTTGCCCTGATTCGCGACGTGATCAAACCGGATCTCGAGCAGGCCGGTCTCCATCCATCCGTTGACGGCATGGGTAATCTGATCCTCCGTTTGAACGGGAGAGGGCGCGGCGATCGCCTCATGCTCGTGGGCTATGCGATGAACGCGGCGCCGAGCACCATGCAGAATCCGTATTCGGGTGAAATTGTCGACGGCACACATTACAAACTGGATGGCGAATGTGTCTGGGGCCGCGGCGCCTGCGAACAAAAGGGTAGCCTCGCGGCGATGATGGCGGCGATGCGATTCGTCGGCGCGAATAAGCTGGAGCTGCCGGCGGATCTTTATTTTGTCGTCAGTACGGCGGGGGAGACCGGGAGGCACGATTCCCTGGCCCATGTGCTCGATCACGGCAAGGTGGAAGCCGATTGGTGCATCATCGACGGTCCCCCGGAAATTCAGCTGGGCAACAAAGGACGGGTGGACGTGCGCGTCACCGTGCGCGGCAAGCAGGCGCACAGCAGCCGGCCGTGGGAAGGGATCAATGCCATCGAGGGCGCGATGAAAGTTTTAGAGAGACTGAAGCCCTTGATACCTTACCCGGAAGAAAAAGCTCATCCAGAGTTGGGGAAGGTGAGCTTGACGCCCAATGCTATCGAGAGCTTTCCTAAGGCCACCCACACGATTCAAAGCGAGTGCCGCATCATGTTTGATCGGCGGCTTCTTCCCGGTGACGATCCAAAAAAGGCCATTCAGCAGATGCGGGACGCCATTGGGCAAATAGAGCCATTCGAAATCGAGATTCAACCGCGGGATTTCATGTATCCCAGCGAGGTCCGCAAGGACGCCGAAGTGGCCCAAGCCCTGGAGCATGGAATTCGCACGATGCTGGGACAAGTGCCGAGCTACAGCTTTTCGACTGCGGCCAACGACACCGGCCTCTTTAACTTTCGCGGGATTCAGGCGATCAACTACGGGTCCCGTGACATTCGTTTCCAGCACACCGATTATGATCTGGTCTCTGTGAATAAGGTCTTTGATGCGGCGAAGGTCTTTACTTTTTTAGCCCTGCATCGTTAAGAAAAATCGCTGCGCCTCAGTTTATGGCTGGGAGCCACTCACCCCACGGTGTTAACTTCGACGCCCACCGTCCCGTGGTCATGGGCCGGAAAGGAATGGTCTGTGCCGGCCATCCGCTGGCCTCACAAGCGGGAATCGCCATGCTGCAGAAAGGCGGCAATGCTGTCGATGCCGCCATCGCCACGGCCGCCACCCTTAACGTCGTCGAGCCTCTGATGTCGGGCATCGGCGGCGATGGCTATCTGATGATTTATTGGAAAAGCACCGATCGTTTGAATGTGGCCAACGCTACCGGCGCGGCGCCCGGGGCGGCTAACCGCGAGCGCTTTTTGAGTGAAGGCATACCGATGAAGGGGATATTATCGGTATCAGTGCCGGCCCTGGTGGACGGCTGGATTTCCGCTTACGAGAAATACGGCTCTCTTTCGCTCTCCGAAGTTTTTGCTCCAGCCATAGATCTTGCACTGAACGGCTTTCCAACCAGTTATGTGCTGGCCAAAGCGATTGCGGCTGACCCACTCATTTGTGAGTTCCCAACATCGAGAGCGGTCTTTAGCCGTGACGGACGGCCGTTGCAGCCCGGAGAAATTCTCTATCAGAAGGACCTCGGCCGCACTTTTCAGTGCATCGTTGATGGCGGCGCGGACGCTTTCTATCGTGGCGAGATCGCCCGTGCCTTAGTCAGATTCAGCGAAGAGCAGGAAGGTTTGCTGACTGAAGCGGATTTTGCCCAATGTAGGAGTCGCTGGGAAGAGCCCATTTGCACCGATTATCGCGGTTATACCGTCTACGAGGCGCCGCCGAATTCGAGCGGTCACGTGCTGCTCCAGGAACTGAATTTACTCGAACATTTTGATCTGAAAGTTCTCAGTTGCAATACTGCTGAGAGCATACACAGGATGGTTGAAGCTAAAAAGTTGGCTTTCATAGATCGGGAATTTTTTCTCGCCGATCCAGACTTCGTGGAAGTCCCAACGGCAGGATTGATTTCGAAGGAATATGCGAAAGAACGAGTGAAACTCATTCATCCTACCCACGCAGTCCTAAGCGTAGCACCGGGCGATCCGTGGCAACATCAAAAGGTTCGAAGACAAGCTTCAGCGTCTGATAAGCTCTCTAGCCTTGGCGAACATAGAGAAGATACTACTTGTTTTGCAGTCGTGGATCGCTGGGGCAACGCGGTTTGCCAGTTGCAGAGCCTGCAAAGTCCCTTCGGATCGAGTCTCATCGCCGGCAGTACCGGTATTCTACTGAATAACCGAATGACTTACTGGCATTTGGACGCCAATCATCCCGACTGTCTGCAACCGGGTAAGCGGGTGCGCCATACCATGAACCCGGTCATGATATTCAAGCAAGGAAACGGGCAGCGGCGTTTGATTTTGGTTTGCGGTACGCCTGGAGCGGATACCCAGGTGCAGACCAATTTGCAAGTTATCACCCACGTGTTGGACTTTGGCATGACTGTTGTTGAGGCCGTGGAAGCTCCGCGGTGGCGTCATACACAGAATGCCACGGAGTCGACGGTGCCTCATACGTGCAAGGACGAGCTAATCCTTGAAGGCCGTTTTTCCCAAGAAGTTCGGGACGGCTTGGTGCGTCGCGGCCATGCGCTGAATATCATCGGTGATTGGGAAGCGACTGGCAGCGAGATGATGATCCAGATCGATCCTGAAAGCGGCGCGCTTTTCGGCGCCGCAGATCCTCGGCGCGACGGTTATGCCATCGGTTGGTAGTGCAACTTCAGCTTCGAGTCTAAGGTCGCTTTCAAGGGAAGCTCTGAAAATAAAGCGGCGGCCCGAAGCTATTTGCTTCTAGGCCGCGCTGCGTGCTGTTGAAAAATAGCGTAGGCATCCCCTTTGTTTAGTGGTGCCACCAGTCAAAGCGCCGATCGTCGCGGTGGTACCCGCCGTAGCGATAATCATTGCGATACGAGCCAAAGACCTGCCCCGGACGCCGGGCGATCTCCTGTCTCACTTCAGGGTGTCCCTTAAGAAAGTGTTCGACTTCAGGGTGACTCTTGAGAAATTTATTGTCATACACTAGTTGGGGGTTCTCCCTTATCTGGGTGGATGCCGTTGGATGGTCCGTCATGAATCCATGGTATTCATCGATTTGATCTTGCAGGCGTCGCTGATCGCTCCATGCGCGGCTTTCGCCGGTGAGAACGAGAAACGCGCCTGCCAGAAAAATCGCTGCGGCATAAACAATTCTGCGATTCAAGGTTTGGGTCTTCATCGTCGTTCCTCCTTTGTTCCGTTAGACGATGACGACCCGTGGATTGTTTAGCCGGCAGCATGCCCGGTTTCAAAGGCAACTCACAAAGCCAGATATTCCAGCTTGTTCCGACCAAAATTACAATTATTACGCGAATAACAGATTGGCCCCGTGCGTGAGCTTTGGGTCAAGTTTGATGGGCTTTCGGAAACTACTGCAAAGGGTAGCCGCATAAGGAGAAGGGCCAAACATTCGTAACCAATTGATCAACGGGCTGTGGACTTCTGTCGGCATGAGAAAGTCTAACGTGTGCGGACCTATTCGGTAACATAAGCCGTTCGCCTGTAGACTTTCGCGCACAATCGGCGTTCCCTCCCGGCCCAGAACTCCAGTGTACCATCGTTGAACCTCCGCGAGCTCTCCCACCGCCACGGTTACGGTCCCGATCCCGGTTGCGCCGTTCTGGTGACTGAAAGTCTGTGGGATTCTTTCTTCTCTCGGCGTTACATCCTGAATCAGAAACGGCGCGACGCCGCGATGGCTGCCCTGAGCCAAGGATAAAAGCCATTTAAGCTCATAGCCATCCGGTCGTGTCCTGGACCAAGGAACGGGATCGTTGATCGCAACGCCGACTTCACGGAGTTTTCGGGTATCGGCTTGAAGATCGTCCGTTTGCATGCAGAAATCCACCAAGCGTTCGCCTTTCTGCAGGGGCTCCCACCAACGATGGTCCGGAGCCGCGCGGTAGAACGCGATGATTTCAATGTAAGAACCGTCGGCAAGAGAAATGAGAGCATTATGGCTGCCTACCGGATGTTTTCCGCCGGGCACCACGGTAAAGCCCAGTTGTTCGTAGTCCTTGGCAGCCTGCTCCAGGTTATTGACGACGATAACGATGTGATCGATTCCTTGAAGCATGAGATGCAGCACTGACTTTTATTTGAAAGCCGGGGCAACTTCTTCAAGAAAGCGCTTCAACTGCCCGGTCTGATCCCAGGAGGTCATGCGGAGAGTAATGTGATCCAGTCCCGCCGCGAAATAAGCCTTTAGCTCTTCGATGCACTGCCTTGGGCTCCCTGCCGTCGTGAAACCTTCTACGAATTTCATGCTGAAGTTGGAGGTGTAGTATTTATCGAGAAATGCTTTGCTCTCGTCGAGCGCGGCTTTCCGGTCTTCGTTGATGGTGATGTTGTGATACAGGGCGCTGCCGATCCTTGCCGGATCGCGGCCTTCCTCCCGCGCCATCGCCAGAATGCGCGTCCACTGCGATTTGAATTCCTCCGGAGTCACTTTGTTTGTCATCCATCCGTCGGCGAAGCGCGCGACGCGACGCAGACCTCGCTCGACAGCAGGACTTGGGGCGCTGGCTCCATCTTTCCAGGTGAGTCCGGTGGGGTTGCTGGCTATCCAGATGGGCATGGGATTTTGAACGGGACGCGGTAGGATCGTTACGCCTTCGAATTCATAGAAACGGCCTCTGTGCGATGCTTTTTCCTCATGGAAGAGCTTGCGGAGAATCGTTATTCCTTCCTCGAGTCGAGCGACACGCTCGGTGTCCTTGATGCCCATGACTTTATGCTCCAGCGCCTGGGCGGGACTTTGCTCGTTGGGGCCGCCCAAACACACTGCCAGCCAGGCCCGGCCGCCGGAAATGACGTCCAAGCTCGCCCACTGCTGGGCCAGTAGCGCCGGATGGCGATGCGGGAAAGTAGCCATGCAGCCGACGGCGAGGCGGACTTTTTTGGTGACGGCGGCGAGGGCGGAAAGAAGCGTGATCGATTCCAATCGCGGCTTTGCCAGCAAACTGTCCCCGACCCAGACAGCGTCGAAAGCGTCTGAGTCTTCTCCGCGCTTTGCCATATCGAAGAGCTCAGGTACCGTGATCGCCCCGATGATCACGCCACGATTTGCTAGTGTCAGTCCGAAGGTTCCCATGATCGAGTCACTCCCTTCGCGAGTCTATAGCACAGGGCTCGGGGGATGCGAAGCTACGTTGCGTTGATTGACACTATTTTTTATCCGTGGTTGGTTGATGCCTTCTAATACGAGAGATGGTGTGAAAAGTCAGCGTCCGCCTTGGACAATACTCAGGCCGAACGATTAAGTATCGGAAATGACATTCCTTGACCGCTCATGCTGACCTCGTCGAAGCACGAGTAACATCTCTTACATAACCTGATAAGGAGCAAAGTATGGCTGCTAATTTCAGAGGCTATCTCGATACACTGAAGAAAAACGACGAACTGACGGTGATCTCTAAAGCCACGGACCTTCGCGACATCGCCGCGCTGGTGCCGCAATCGGACAAGGCGCTGCTATTTAACAATGTACGTGGCTATTCCATGCCGGTGGCTTCAGGACTACTCCAGTCGCGTAATCGTCTGGCTCTGGGAATGGGCGTTGCCTATGAAAAGATAGAGGCGAAGCTGCGCACGGCAATGGATCATCCTAAAAAGCCCACGCGTGTTACAAAGGCTCCGGTCAAGGAAGTTATTCTCACCAAGAACAAAGTCGATCTATATCAGTTGCCGGTTCCGATCTTCTCCGTGATGGATGGCGGGCCGATGATCACAGCGGGAGTCGTGATCGCCGAAGATCCGGAGTTTGGTATGAACGCAGGCATGTACCGATTGATGCTTAAAGAAAGAAACATTACCGGCATCGACATCGTCACACCCAACAACTTGAGAAAGTTTGCCGAGCGAGCGCTGCAGCAAAAGAAACCGCTACCGATTTCCGTTTCTATCGGCACGCATCCATACGAACTGGTCGCATCGACGTTCAAAGCTAACCTCGGAGTGAACGAGCTCACTTTTGCCGGCGGCCTGCGCAGCCGGCCTCTTGCTTTGGCCGAAGGCGAAACAGTTCCGGTGCCTTGCGTCGCCGATGCGGAGATCGTTCTGGAAGGGGAGATTCTACCGGAGGGTTGGGTTCACCCCGAAGGGCCGTTCTGTGAATTTAACCGCCTCATGGGCGGGATACACATGAATCCTCGTGTTCGCATCAAAGCCATGATGCACCGCAGAGATGCCATCTACTACGCGCTGCACATGCCCTGGGAAAATATTTGGATGAGCGCGCCCATCTACGAAGCAGCGGCATGGCGTGTCCTCCACGAAGCGGGTGTCTTGGCAACCGCGGTCAATATAACTCCGGGCGGCTGCTGCCACTGGCACATCGTCGCGGCGATCAAAAAGCAACCCGGCGACGGCAAGAACGCCATCATGGCGTTGCTATCTATCGCGGACATTAAACATGTGACCATCGTCGATGATGATGTCGATGTCTTCGATCCCACGGATGTGGAATGGGCCGTGGCCACCCGAGTTCAGGCGGATCGCGATGTGGTCATCGTGCCAAACGCTCGCTCAAAACCTTTAGATCCGTCGCTGCCCCCGCCAACAGCCGGCAAGATTCCGACCACCGCGAAGATGGGCATCGACGCCACGATCCCGGAAAACGTGCCGCGCAACCGCTACAACCGCATCGTTTACTTCAATCAGGATAAGGTCCATCTGAAAGATTATCTCAGCGCTGCGCCCGAATCAGAGAAAGCATCGACTAATGGGAAGCCCGGTGAGCCCGTCGATAACATCGCAGATAAGATCTTGGTAGCCCTCGGGAAGTCTCACTGTTTTTTCCCCGATCTCCTGGCGTTATTTCCAAAAGCTGGGTATCGCACGATCGCCACCGCCGTGGGCCAGCTCCATCAACAGGGCAAGATCGTGCAGGATGGTGAGGGGAAGTATCAACTGAAAGAAGGTGCGAGTTAACGCTCACGCTTGAGCCCTTGCCGGAAGACGCAGGAGAAACAAGTCATTTACCAGCGATTATCAGGTGAATCGAAGGGACGCTCAAGCAGGAAGCAGCATTTTATTGTAGAGGACTTTTATTATCCAATCGCTTCACTAGCATCTCGAATAAAATATCCGCCGCCAATTGATTGCCTGAGCGATTCCAATGAGGATCTCTCAATACATAAAGATCCTTCTCCTGGCCCTCTGATCTGAACCGGTCTGTTAAATCTATGTAAGAAATATCCTTTGATTGAAGGAATAACTTTAAGATGTTCTGGGCTAGATCCAGGTCATAATCCTCTATGTGCAATCGGAATCGTTCGACGATCACCTTTAACAGGGTTTTATTGATCTGAAATACGTCGGGATATATAGCGACAATGAATTTGATATTTCGAGATTTCAGAAGAGCGTCCATGTCAGAAATGCTCTGTAAAATGTAATTGATATTCTTCTGAAAGCGTCCTTTTCGCGACGAGTTTATGTTGAAGAACTCCAGGCTCGTTCTCTCTATATCCAAGAAAGTGCCTTCGGACAAAGTTCCTCGCTCTTGTTGACTATGCGACCGGCTGGGTTCGGCCGCTTCCGCTTTTTTCAACTCAGTGAAAATCTTGTACTTTTGTTTTACATAAAGAAGCAAGCGAGAGTGAAAAACAATAGGGTAACCGAGAATGATGCGTTCTCGCCGCTTATCTATGTCGATATATAAATCGTTGACGACGATTCTTTTGCGGTTTGGGTTGCCGTCAATAAAATCATTGCCAACAAAAAATCCTAGAATTACTAGATCAGGATGGTATTGCAGTCCATACTTCTTGAGCATCACCAGCTGTTCCGCAGTCTGCGTCATTGGATAGCCTGCGTTAATGATGTCAATGCGATGATAGCCATAGTGGTTGTCGAGCTGTCGCTCCAGCACAGTCGTGTAGTTACCTTCCCGACCTCCAGCCCAGCCGAAAGAGTCGCCAACCACCAAAATTCTATAGATACCGGGTGTTTTTTGTAGCGGATAGTCATCGTCGTTGAAGCCAAACTTATTCGTGATGGTTCCCTGATCGTCGACGGGGTAATAGGCACGCACCCGGAATCCCAAATCAGGATCGTACTCATAGAAACCTTTAAACAGATAAGGCTCCAGAACTATCATCAAAATCTCTACACAAATCAGAGGTAAAATTAACCACA
>WNFP01002010.1_pt1 | contig 16048 bp, 15 predicted proteins | sample 5400201 | NCBI WGS metagenome assembly WNFP01 (sample SAMN13153355, study PRJNA577476) | soil metagenome | isolation source: 115 cm saprolite under Madrone tree | place: USA:California | collected 2016-06-14 | reverse complement strand
GGCGGCACTCGTGCTCAACGCAGGTGGTTTCACGCCCCCATATCCCACAGCAAGCTTGCGTCGTCGCAGGACGAGTGACAGGCTGGAAACACTTCTCTGCGACGTGTTCGTGGTTAAATCAACGGACTTGGCGCAAAATATTCCGCTCCAGGGATTCGTTTGACGGGCGTTTCCATGCATGCGATGGTATTACGTGCGCGAGGAGCACCGCTGACTCTGGAGGAGCGTCCGGATCCCATGCCGGGGGCAGGCGAGATTCGGATTCGCATCGAGGCCTGCGCCGTGTGCCGGACAGATCTGCACGTCATCGATGGCGAGTTGCCTCATGTCCACTATCCCATCGTTCCCGGGCACGAAATCGTCGGTATCGTGGAAGCGCTGGGTCCGGGCGCCGGCACTCTGGCGATTGGGCAGCGGGTGGGGGTTCCTTGGTTGGGAAAGACCTGCGGGTACTGCGAGTTCTGCCTGTCCAGCCGCGAAAATCTCTGTGACCAACCTGTATTTACCGGATATGACCGTGACGGCGGCTTTGCCACTCATGTCGTTGCGGACGCGGCCTTTGCAATTCCGATGGATGCATTTCCCGATCCGGTTGCGTCGGCGCCGTTGCTGTGCGCCGGATTGATCGGCTGGCGCTCGCTGGTTGCGGCCGGAGAAGGCAGAAGGATCGGCTTGTACGGCTTTGGCGCCGCGGCACATGTCATTGCGCAGGTGTGCCGGTGGCAGGGACGCGAGGTCTTTGCATTCACCCGCACAGGCGATCAGTCTGCACAGACCTTTGCGCGCTCCCTTGGGGCTGTTTGGGCGGGCGCCTCGGGGGACGCGCCGCCCGAACTCTTGGATGCCGCCATTATCTTTGCACCTGCGGGCGAATTGGTTCCTGCGGCGCTCAGAGCCGTGAAGAAAGCGGGAAGAGTGGTCTGCGCCGGCATTCATATGAGCGATATCCCGTCATTCCCTTACAGCATCTTATGGGAGGAACGTCAGCTCGTCTCGGTGGCCAACCTCACACGGCACGATGCGGCTACGTTTTTCCCGGTGGCGCGTCGGGCCGGGATGCAGACTTCCACGACGCCGTATCCGCTGCACGCCGCGAATGAGGCTGTGTGCAACTTGCGCGACGGCCGTATTCGAGGGGCGGCCGTTCTCGTGATGACGTGAAACGGAACGCCGGGCATGCCGAGCCATTTGGCACTGATGTAGCCCGTGTATGCCAACATTCGAGTGCGTCGCGCGAGGCCTCACAACCTTCACAATTCGAGCATATACTCCACTCATCGGCTTCAAATCATGGACGTCATCGAAACCCAACGCTGCGGAGGTTTTCATGAACATCAGTGATACGGACTTGGAATGTCCAGCCAGAGCGCGACCCTACCAACCGGCCGATTTGACCCGCGCGGCCGAGCCGCCGAAGCGGGCGGCCGCGATCAGGCTCCTCGGCAATCTGTCGTTGTACATCGTGCCGCGTCGTTGCGAAGATCGCCGGGCTTCGATTGAAAAGGCCGCCTATCTCAGAGCCGAACGCCGCGGGTTCGCTCCCGGGCACGAGCTCGAGGATTGGCTGGCGGCGGAAGACGAGGTGGATCAGCGCCTCGCCGGTGAAGGCCGAGTTTTCTGAGGCGCCGGCGGCGGCCCGGCCGTTCTAAGGCCTGGGAGCCTGTCTAGGCCGCGGCCCGCTGCGCGGGCGAATCTTCCAGCGCCCGGGCGAGTACGTCTTCGATCTTCTCGGCCCACACAAATTCGAGCTTCGCGCGCACGCTTTCCGGAATGTCCTCGAGGTCGCGGCGATTGCGCGCCGGCAGGATCACGGTGCGAATGCCGGCGCGTGCCGCAGCCACGCACTTTTCCTTGATGCCGCCAACCGGCATCACCACACCCCGCAGGCTGATCTCTCCGGTCATGGCCACGTCTGCCCGCACGGTGCGCTGCGATAGGAGCGACGCCAATGAGGTGGCAATGGCGACCCCGGCGCTGGGCCCGTCCTTCGGAATGGCGCCGGCCGGGACGTGGATGTGCAAGTCGCTGTTATCCAAGGCGGCAGGATCTATCTTCAAGCGATCCGCCTGAGACTTCACCCAGGTGACGGCGGCCTGAGCACTCTCCTTCATGACGTCGCCCAGCTGTCCGGTCAGGATGAGCTTGCCGGTGCCTCGCACGCGGCTGGACTCGATGAAGAGAATATCGCCGCCCGCCGGGGTCCAGGCGAGGCCGGTGGCGACGCCCGGAACGCTGGTGCGCAGCGCCACGTCGCTTTCAAAGCGCGCGGCACCCAGGATGCGCGGCACGTCGTCCACGCCGATCGAGACGCTTTGTGCACCGCCGGAAGCGATAGTGACCGCGGCGTTGCGGAGCAGCGCCCCAATCTGGCGCTCGAGGCTCCTCACACCCGCCTCGCGGGTGTAGTCGACGATGACGCGGCGCAACGCCTCTTCCGAGACGTCGACCTGAGAGGCGTTGAGGCCATTTGCCGTCAACTGCCGGGTGAGCAGGTAGCGCGTGGCGATTTGCAGCTTCTCTTCTTCGGTGTAGCCGGTGAGTTCGATGATTTCCATGCGGTCGCGCAGCGGCGGCGGTATGGCATCCAACACGTTGGCCGTGCCGATGAACAGTACCTTCGACAAGTCGAAGGGTACGGCAAGGTAGTTGTCGCGGAACGTGTTGTTCTGCTCCGGATCGAGCACCTCGAGCAAGGCCGAAAACGGATCGCCCTGGTGGCTGGCCGAAAGCTTGTCGACTTCATCGAGCATGAGGACGGGATTGCGGCGGCCGGCCTTGCGCACAGCTTGGACAATGTTGCCGGGCAGCGATCCGATGTAGGTGCGGCGATGACCGCGAATTTCCGCCTCGTCATGCACCCCGCCCAGGCTCACGCGCCCGAACTTGAGCCCGATCGCCTTCGCAATGCTCTGGCCGAGGGAGGTCTTGCCCACGCCCGGGGGGCCGACGAAGCAGAGAATGGGACTGCGGCCCTCGGGATTGAGTTTTCGAACGGCCAGGAATTCCAATATCCGGCGCTTAACTTTCTGGAGCCCATAGTGATCCTGGTCAAGGGTCTTCCGCGCCTGCTCGATGTCGACCGTCTCGGGATCGACTTTCGACCAGGGCATGGCGAGCAGCCAGTCGAGGTAGGTTCGGGTCATGGAGTATTCGGCGGACGAGTCCGGCATGCGCTCCAGACGCTTGATCTCACGCTCGGCCTGCTCGGCGACCTCCGGCGGCATGCCGGCGTCCTTGATGGCTTGCTTCATCTCGTCGATCTCGGCCGACGAGGTATCGGTTTCGCCCAGCTCTTTTTGAATCTGCCTCAGCCGCTCGCGCAGCACGGCTTCCTTCTGCCGTTCGTCGAACGCTTCGCGGGTCCGCTCATCGATCTGGCGCGACACTTTCAGAACTTCGATGCGCCGGCCGAGCAGGGCCAATACGCGATCCAGCCGGTTCTTGAGATCGAACGTGGCCAAGATCTCCTGCTTCTCGGCGGTCTTCAAATCCATGAAGCTCGCCACCATGTCGGCCAGCGCCGGAACCGATTCGATGCCGCGAATGGCATTGACGAGTTCCCCCGGCGCCTGGGGCAGCAGCTGCACGGCCTCCAGCGCCTTTTCGCGCAAGTTTAGCCCGCGAGCTTCGACTTCACGGTCCAGAACCGTGGGCTCCTTGTGCGTCTCTATCCGCGCCACCAGGAAGGGCTCGCGGCTGACGTAGTCCAGCACCGTGAATCGTTCTTCACCTTGGGCGATCAAATGGTGGGTACCGTCCGGCGCGGTGATGAAACGCACGATGCTGGCGGAAGTGCCGACCCGATGCAGATTCTCGGGTCCCGGCGCGGCGGCGCCCTCGGTGCCGATGGCAGGATCGGTCCCCAGCAAAAGTCCTACGCGGCGCTGAGTCCGCACCGCTTCCTGAGCCGCCGCCAACGCCGCGTTGCCGGCAATGGCGATCGGTAGAACGACGCCGGGGAACAGTACCGCGTTGCTGACGGGCAAAATGATCAGTACATCTTCGGCGTTCATTGCGCCTCCCTCGTGAGCCGCAGAAACAGGCACCCGCGATCCAGCTGACGTTCGGTCAGCGCATAGCGTCCGGGCGGAAGATCAATGCGCCGGCGCATCCGGCCATAGGGTATTTCCAAGCGCACGACGTTCACCTGGGCGCTGAGCGAAGGCGGCGGTACGATGGTTTCGATCTGCAGTCCGGTCGGCGTAATTTGCACCAGCACCTCTTCGGCGCGGGCGCCGGGCAATGCCACTACCACCTGGAGATCAGAGCCGTCCGCGAAGATGTCGGCCGGCGGCTCCCATACGGGATGGCTCGCGGGCACGGCCAGCAGCTCGAAGAAACGCCGATGTTTGCGCTCGGCCTCGTCGAGGAGCGCACAGGCTTCCGCCCACATCCAAGACTTTCTGCGGTTTGAGTTCATGGTAGTCGCCAAACTGATGAGTCACATCAAAATGCGGACATTTTGGCCCAGTTCAAGGGGAAACCTAGCGGGGAGGGACGGGGTGTCACGGCCACGTCGTCTGAGGTGGCCTAAGGTGTGTCCTACGCGGAATGTCAGAAGTATCCTAGGCGATTAACGTGTGCCGGTGAATCGCATCGCGATGCAACGCGATCGCGGGGCGAGGCCGTCTAGGGTGCGCGCGGCGCGGGTCGATCCAGCACCCGCACCGTGTAGCCGCCGGATTTCTCGTCCGGCCGCAGACTAAGTAGTCCCCGCTTCTCGCCGTCGGCCAATAGATCATTGAACGATCTGAACCCATAGGCGCGTTCGTTGAAGCCAGGATGTCGTCGCTTGATTGCCTGTTTGATCATCGAACCCCAGATGGGCTCACTCCCACCCCGCTCCTCGGCCAAGGCCTCCAGAGTTTCCACGATCAGCTCGATCGCATCGTTGAGATCCGGACCCTTGTTCTCGGCGGCCGCCGTGTCGGCGGGTGGATTTTCGGTTGACACGGCAGAGGGGCGGGCGGCGGCCGCGGTACGGCGGCGCGCCTTGGAAGGCTCTTTGCGGACCAGGTCATCGTAGTAGATGAATTCGTCGCAGTTATTGATGAAGAGATCCGAGGTCGAGTTCTTGACCCCGACCCCGATGACGGTCTTGGCGTTTTCGCGCAATTTGCTGACCAGCGGCGAGAAGTCCGAGTCGCCGCTCAAAATGACGAAGGTATCGACATGCCCTTTGGTGTAGCACAAGTCGAGCGCGTCGACGACCATGCGAATGTCCGCCGAGTTCTTGCCGGATTGGCGCACGTGCGGGATTTCGATCAGCTCGAACGCCGCTTCGTGCAGGCCGCGCTTGAAGTCCTTGTAGCGGTCGAAATCGCAGTAGGCTTTTTTGACGACGATGTGGCCCTTGAGCAGCAGGCGCTCGAGCACCTTCTCTATGTCGAAACTTGGGTACTTGGCATCGCGTGCGCCGAGGGCGATGTTCTCCAAGTCGAGGAAAACCGCCATGGTGGCGTCGGATGTTCGGGTTGTCATTTGCGGCTAGTTTACTCGATTCCTCGCGGCGCTCGAGCTAGAACCAGTTGTAATTGAAGCTGATGCTGACGCGTTCGGCGTCGACGCGGTTCGGCACCACTTCATGCCGCAGCCAGCTCTCGAAGAGCACCAATTGGCCTGCGGCCGCAGGGAATGTTCCCCACGGGCGGATTTCGCGCTTCGCGGTGGCCTTGCGCGGCGGCGCCGCCATGAAACGATCCAGCCGCGGGTCCTCGAATTTGATCCCGGGCGTGCCCGCCGGGACGTGCACATAGTAGGTGCCGCTCAGCGTCGACAGCGGATGTAGATGCAGGCCGTGCACCACATGTTTGGGCATGATGTTGAGCCAGCAATCCGTCATTTTCAGCTCGCGCCCCTCGAGATCCCATTCCACCGCATTGGCGAAAACCTTGACATGCCGCTCCAGCTTGCTTTGCAAGGCCTTGAAGGTCGGCGAAATGCGCTGTAACCAATGCACCGAGCCGTAGGACGTATAACCGCCCGGATAATTCTCGGCAGACCATCGGCGGCCGGCTGCATCGTCATGGCGAAGCTGCCGGCATTCCTTTAAAAGCTGGCGGTTGAACTCGTTTGCTCCACGTCTCTGGAGGGCACCGGAGTACACGAAAGTCGGAAATAGTTTGTGTATCGTCATCCGGCAAGGGTAACGGGCGTCGCACGCGGTGGCAAAATACCCGCAACATGCCGTCCGTCCGAGTTGAAGTCTACATCCAGCCGCGAGCGGCAAAATCCGAGCTCGCCGGGATGCACGGCGACTCGATCAAGATTCGCATAGCCGCGCCGCCGGTCGACAACGCCGCCAACCAAGCCCTGATCGAATTCATGGCCGAGCGTTTAGGTATCGCAAAACGCCGTGTGCGGGTGGTCTCAGGAGCCACCAGCCGAAAAAAAGTCCTCGAAATCGACGACGTCAGTGCTGATAGGATCACCGCCGCGCTCCGCTCCTGAGCCCGACCTGCAACACCGGTCTGGACCCAAGAGTGCGCCCCAAACGAAGGCCGGATTTACGGCGCAATAGGATAAAATCTTCCATGAACTCCGCGCAGGCCGCACCGCTCCCACGTCCCGCTACCGCCATTCCATGGCGGGTGGCGCCGCCCCTGATCAGCACGGCGCTGATCATGCTCGGTTCCGGCTTCTTGGGTACGCTGCTGCCGTTGCGATTCTCCGCCTTGGGACTATCGGATGGGGTGATCGGACTGATCGCCACCGCCGAAGCCCTCGGATTTCTGGCGGGGTGCCTATACGCTCACAAGGTGATCGCGCCGGTGGGCCTCGAACGCGCGTACGCCACCTTTGCCGGCCTGAAGTCGGTTGCAATCTTGAGTCTCTACTTCGCGGACAGCGTGCCGACACTGGCGCTGCTCCGCTTCCTGATCGGCATCAACGCCGCGGGGCTTGCCATCATCGTAGAGAGCTGGCTGAACGCCTTGGTGCCGAATGAGCAGCGCGGCCGGGTTCTCACGATCTACGTTCTGGTGTACGGTCTGTTCTTTGGTGTGGGCCAGTTGTTCAGCCAATCCCTCAACGTCAGAGGTCCCGAGTTATTGTTGATCGCCGGCATGTCGACGACGCTGGCCCTGCTGCCCATGGTGGCGATCGACGTGCGCGCGCCGGTTCTGCCGCGCCGGGTGAAGCTGGAGATTCTCAAGGCATTGCGAACCTCGCCGGTCAGCGTCACCGCGTGCCTGTTGAATGGCCTCATTCTGACCGCCTTCACCACCGTGGGACCTCTGTTCGGCGCGCGCATCGGTTTCGATCAACAGCACATCGTCCTATTGATGGCCTGTGTCTCGCTGGGCGGACTTTTTCTTCAATGGCCGATCGGTCACTTCTCGGACAAGATCGACCGCTTGCACACCCTGATCGGGTTGGGCGTCGGGATCCTCGCGGTGGCCGCCGCGCTTGCCTGGGCTCATCAGCGGATGCCGTTTGCATTGCTTGCGCTGCTGTTCGGCGTCTTCGGAGGGCTGGCGGAAAGTCTCTATGCGGTGGGCGTCGCGCACGCCAATGACCGCGCCCTCGCAACCGATTACGTGGCCTTGTCCTCGACCTTGCTGTTCGTCTGGGCATTGGGTTCGTCGGTGGGCCCCACCGCCGGGACTTACGCCATTCAACTCGTCACGCCGAGCGCATTCTTCGTCTATGTGTTCCTGCTGACGCTGGCCTTTACGGTGTTCGCCGTCTGGCGGCTCTCACGCCGCAGGGTCGATCGCATCGTCGAGTCGCGCGAGGACTTTCTCGCCTACCCGCAGACGTCGCCGGAGATCTATGCCTGGCTCCCCTATCACCGGGACACGACACCGGCGCCTGATATGCCGCAAGTCGCGGTCGATGACCCGACGATCGATCCGAAACCCTCTTGAACGACGTGAACTCGCGCGCTCTGAAATGACCAAGCAGCGGACGACAGGGCGTTTCCGCGGAAACGCCTGCCGTCACACCCTTTCCTAGGCGGATAGCTTGAGTTCGTTGAATTGAATCACGGGCGCCACGTCCGTGTAGCGCGGGATGTCGGCCTGGATCTCCTTGGCGGCGGGACGCCATACGTCGGCGAAGGCCTGGATACTGTCAAAATAGAATTGGCAGCCGCCGTAGAACGCGGGCGGCTCGCCCGGCGCGGTGCCTTGAATGCCGGCGTCGACCTCGGTCTTGCGCAGGCCCTTGTTCAGCAGGCGCATGGCCAGCGGCATATGCTTGCCTACGTAGTAGTTCATATCGAAGTGCGAGCCGGGCTTGTTCGGATACAGCACACTAACTTTGATCATGGGCCTGCCTCCCGTGGATTATCGAAGAGCCGAAATATACTCCAGCGACGGCTGGCCGGCAGCGGCTATGGCGCTGCCGCGGATCCGGCGGGGGCTCGAGAGTCGCTGGCTCCGTAGAAGATTCCGGGGCGGGGGAATCCCAGGGCCCGGGCGTCGGCGGCATCCGCGGGTGCGATGCCGATGGCCTCGGCTGCATTGCCGGTTCCCCAGGGTTCCAAGGGCACCACGTGGTAGCCCATGTGGGTCAAGGACTTGGCGGTGTCTGCGGAGAATGCGAACGGTTCGCCGGCCAGAGTGTCCGGCAGCCATTGATGATGTATACGCGGCGCATCGACGGCTTCCTGCAGCGCCATCCCATGGTCGATGACGTTGACGATGATCTCCAGGACCGTCGTGATGATGCGCGATCCCCCCGGTGTACCGACCACCAGCACCGGTTTGCCGTCTCTGAGCACGATCATGGGTGTCATGGAACTCAAAGGCCGCTTGCCCGGCGCAATGGCGTTCGCCTTGCCCTGCACCAGGCCAAACATGTTCGGTGCCCCGGGCTTCGCGGTGAAGTCGTCCATCTCGTCGTTCAACAAGAAGCCGGTGTCGCCGGCGATGACCTTGGCGCCGAAGTCGTCGTTGATGGTGTAAGTGACCGATACGGCGTTTCCTTTGGCGTCGACGACCGAGTAATGCGTGGTCGTGGCCTTTTCATCGGCTGCCGCGCCATCGCCGATCGCCGACGAGGGCGTCGCACGATGCGGTTGAATGCGTGCTCTGATCCACTCGGTGTGATGCATCGACAATAGGCGCGCAATCGGATTCTCGACGAAGGCGGGGTCGCCCAGGTAGGTGTTGCGGTCGCGATAGGCGTAACGCATGGCCTCCGTCATCAGATGCACCGAATCGCTGGAGTGAAAACCGAGGGCCTTGAGAGGATAGGCTTCGAGCACTTGCAGCATCTCGCACACGGCGACTCCGCCCGAGCTCGGCGGAGGCGCCGACAGAATGGTGTAGCCGCGGTAGCGGCAGGAAATCGGCGCGGATTCGGTAATTTCATATGCCGCGAAATCCTTCTGAGTCAGGATTCCGCCGTTGGCGCGGGAGGAGGCGGCGACCGCGTCGGCGATCGCTCCGTGGTAGAAGGCCTGCGGGCCGCCGTCGCTGATGGCGCGCAATGTCGCTGCCAGATTCTTCTGCACCAAGCGTTCGCCGGGTTTGAAAGGCATTCCCTGATGGAGGAATACTGCGGCGACGTTGGGCTGCGCGCGGAATTGAGCGGTGCCGACTTCGAGTACGTCGACGTCACCGCGCGTCAAGACGAATCCGTCCTCTGCCAGCCGAATCGACGGCGCCATGAGGATGGGCCTCGGCAAGGTGCCGTATTCGCGGCGCGCGGTTTCGAGCCCCAGGACGGTTCCAGGCACTCCGGCCGCGAGATGGCCGTTCACGCTTTTATCGCTGACGGGGTTTCCCTGTGCGTCGAGAAACATATCGGCGCGCGCCGCGAGCGGCGCTTTCTCGCGAAAGTTGATGAAAGTGTTTCTGCCGTCGGCCAGGTGGATGGTCATGAAACCGCCGCCGCCGAGATTGCCGCAGCAGGGATGCGTGACGGCGAGCGCGTAACCCACGGCTACCGCCGCGTCCACGGCATTTCCGCCTTGACGCAGAACCGCGGCACCCACATCGGAGGCCAGGTGCTGTGCCGTCACGACCATGCCGTCCGCCGATTCCAATGCCGCCGGAGCAGCGGCATGGGCGAGGGCGCCCGGGAGTACCGCCGCGGTCAGGGCGATTGAGGAGAATATGAGGTTGGGGGAGGGCATTCGAGTTAAAGCCGCGGGGCCGGCGGAGTCCCCAGCGCGCGCTCAGCGCTCAATCCGAGCGCGAGCAGCGCGCGGTCGGCTCCGGCGGGCGCGTCGAACTCGATCGACACCGGAAGACCGGTGTGGGTGAGTCCAACCGGCAGAACGAGCCCCGGTACACCCGCCGTGCTGCCGGGCGCGATGTTGCGCGCGACGGCTGTGTCGAAGGGCAGGGGACGGCCGCCAACGTCTACGGTGGTTTCCTCGCCTATTCGCGGTGCAGGGACCAGCGTCGTCGGGAATACCATGGCGGCGACGCCGGTCCGGGCAAAGTAGTCCTGATACAGCCGCCGCAATGCCGGCAAGTATTGGTCGCGCGCCGCCGCGTACTTGGGTTCAGTGACGAAATTGGCCCCACCCGGCAGGACATCGCTGCGAAACACTCGCTGTATGTCGGGGCTGGCTTGGGCGACCAGAGTGTCGAAGTCGACGCCGGCGCCGTACTCCTTCAAGTAGGCGGGGAGCGCGATGCGAACATCGTGGTTCTGGACTGCGTCGGTGGTCAGATCGATGAGCGAAGCCAATCCCGGCAGTTGAGTCTCGACGATCAGCGCTCCGGCCTCTTTGAGCCGTGCGAGCGCGAGCTGCGTCTGGCGCTCGACCTCCGGATCGAGATCGGTGAACCAATAGTCGCGGACGATGCCGAGGCGCAGGCCCTTGAGCGGCGCCGCCTGCAGCCGTTGCCAATCATTGGCCACGACCGAGTCGAACAACGCGAGATCGGCGACGCTGCGCGCATGCGGTCCGACTTGATCGAACAGCGGCGAGATGGGTACGCACCCACGAGTGGAATATCGTCCGGTGGTCGGCCGAAAACCGGCAATGCCGCAAAGGGCGGCGGGCACGCGGATGGACCCTTCCGTGTCCTCGGCAATGCCGAGCGGAGCGAGACGGGCGGCGATCGCGGCCGCGGTTCCGCCGCTGCTGCCGCCGGGAATGCGCGACGGGTCATAGGGATTGCGGACGGGGCCGAACGCCAGATTATTGCTGGTCCAGCCATAGGATAGTTCGTGCAGATTGGTTTTGCCGAGCACGAGGGCTCCCGCCCCGCGCAATGCGGCGACCACCGGCGCGTCTTGCGAGGGACGAAAATGGCGCAGCGCCGGCGTGCCGCCGGTGGTTGGATAGTCCTTGGTATTGACGCTGTCCTTCACCGGTATGGGAAGACCGAACAGAGGGCCCGGCTTCGCCCCGGCATGACGTTCGTGGTCGCGGGCGCGGGCGGCTTCGAGCACCAGGGCCGGATCGAGAGTAATGAATGCGTTGAGGGCGTGCGCAGATTGGCACCTTGCGAGCAGCGCCTGTGCGTAGCGCTCCGACGTGAGCGCTCCTTTCGACATGTGAGCGACGGCTTCCACGGCGCTGAGATTGCAAAGGTCGGCGTCCGTGGGCGCCTTGACGCTGTCCGACTCGGTCCTGGCGCCGGCCGCCGACATCGCCACGGTCGCCGTCGTGCCGAGGACGAAGGTACGGCGCGAAATGTCAGGAGGCTCGGACACGATCCCGCCTCAACGCTTGACACATACAATGCACCGCACCGCCGCCGTTGCCGATCATCGACACGTCCGGGTCGTAAACGGTGAGCCCTTCCGCGCGGCAGGCGGTGATGAGATTCTTGCTCGAGGCAGGCACCAGCACACGCTCCTTCCCAAGCGCCACTACATTGGTACCCATCTGCATGGCATCGCTATAGGGAACGGATATGGCGCGTATCCGTTTCGAGCGCAGCCACTCGACGAGTTCCGGCTCGACCGCTTCCACGCACACCACGGCGAGGCCCTCGGCGATCATGCCCATCTGCACGTCCAGATGCAGGAAATGCGAATCGAACGCATAGGTATGAAGCTCCCAGCCTTCAGCCTCGAACCAGCGTTGCAACTGCCGTACGGCGGGCTCGATCGAACGCTCACCCGAGTAGCCGCAGGCCGCGACGCCGGGCTTCAGCACCATGAAGTCGCCGCCCTCGACGTTACCCGCGGTGATCAAATCGTAAATCGGGATGCCGGCATCGAGATAGAACTGCAGGCAGGCCGCATACTCACCGCGCCGATAGGGTTTTTGCAGCTGCATGATCACCGCGCCCCAGGGAGTCATGACGCTGCTGTCACGCGCGAAGATTTGATAGGGCAGCGTCGGCTCGGGGGCGAGAAAGTGCACCTTCACCTCCGCCTGCCGGTAGGCGTCGACCATCTCGCCGTATTGCCGCCGCGCAACCGCGAAATCGAACTTCAAGCCGACCCGTTCGGCGCGCTGGCACACGGCGTTGCCCGGCTGCCATGTGAAATGATCGATGGGCCCGACCAGCACATCGCGCAACGTGCCGTATTCGCTGTCGACGCCCCAGGCGTCCAGCGGGCGCGTGCCGCCTCCCTCGATTCTCGTGCGCAACGGCATCGTGAGATCTCCCTTGTGGTCCGGCGCCCGAGGCGCGCCCGTATCATACCAATCCCGGGGATGCCAGCGTGGTAATCAGGCGAGCGAAGTCGCCACGATGCGTTATTCACGGCACTGGGGTGGCGAGAGGCTGACCCTTGTCGATGATCCAGGCAGACACACCCGTGCCGCCGTCGCCGCCCGGCGCCGCCACGAGGCTGTGCACCGCGCCGCGCGGATTGAAGAAGCTGTCGCCGGCCTTGAGCAGCCGATCGGGTTGGCCCCGGGTCTTGAGTATCAAGGTGCCTTTGAGGACATAGCCGGCCTCGTCGCCCGGGTGCGTGTGATAGCCGATCTCCGTGCCCGCCGGCAGCATCGCCGATCCGATCACGATTTCCTTTCCCGGCACGCCTGATTGATCGTGCCGTTCGAATATGGTTCGTACCGGCTGGGCGGAAGCCTTCGGCTCGTCCGCGGCGGCATTCACGGTCAAGGCAACGACGGCGACCAATGCAATATGTGTCAATTTCATGGGAATTCTCTCAGTGGGTTGACAGGTCCACGCTCGCGAAATATCCGGTCACTGCGGCGATGTCGGCATCGTCCAGCCGCTCTGCGACCGAGCGCATCAATTCGCCGGCGTCGTTCTTGCGCGTGCCGTCCTTGAAGGCCTTGAGCGCGCTCGCGAGGAATTCCGCCGATTGTCCGGCCAAGTAGGGCGCGGCGTGAGGCACACCGACGCCGTCCGGACCATGACAGGCGTTGCACGCCTGCACTCGCTTCGCCTCGTCGCCTTGAAACGCCAGTTGGTGGCCACGCGCCAGATGCACGGCGATCGGCGGTTTAACCTGCGGGATATAGCGCGCCGACATCGCCGCGTAGCGCGCAGCGAACTTGGCGCGTTGTTGCTGGCTCAATGCTTTGGCAAAGTTTGCCATGATCGGATTGTCGCGCGTCCCGGCCGCATAGTCGTCCAACTGTTTCTTCAGATAGTCGGCTGACTGTCCGGCGATACGTGGAACATGCGCCGCCGCCATGCCTTCGCCGTGCGCGCCGTGGCAGGCTTCGCAGGGCGGCGCGGCAGCGGCGGCGGCGGCCGATGCCGCAGGCGTTGCGGCGGCGGGCTTCGCGGCGGGCGTCGCAGCGGGCGTCGCAGCCCCCGCGGGTGTTGCGCTCGCCGCAAGCGCGCAGGGGAGGGCCGCGATCAATAGGAAGCTGAAGGCGAATCGTGCGAAAGGGGGCGCAGGCGCGTTCACGCCGACACCAATCGGCCGGGACTTTTCAGGTACTTGTTTTTGAGCGCGTCGATGGCCCAGTAAGTCAACGCGCCCAAAGTACCCGTCGGATTCCACGTGGCGTTTTGCGGGTAGTTCGAGGCGCCGATCACGAACACGTTCGGCACGTCCCAGGACTGCAAGTAACGGTTGACCACGCTGGTCTTCGGATCGTCGCCCATGACGGTGCCGCCCGTGTTGTGCGTGGTTTGATACTGCGTGACGGTATAGGGACCCTTGCGCGGACTACCCACCACCTGTTTCGCGCCCATGGCTTTACCGATCTCGACCGCCTTCGCCGTCACGTAAGCCGCCATTTTGATGTCGTTCGGCGGGAAATCGAAAGTGATCCGCAGCACGGGCTGGCCCCAGGCATCCCGATACGTGGGATCGAGGTCGCAATAATTCTGCCGCTGCGATACCGAGCTGCCATGACAGCTGAACATGACCGTGTGGTTGTAGTGTTTGACCACCGCCTGTTTCCAGCCCTTGCCCCACGCCGGCGTGCCGGGCGGTACGGGGTGGTACTGGATGGGACGGCCGTTGGTGTTGACGGCACCGATGAAGGCGCCCCCGATGAATCCAAGTCCACTGTGATCGAAGTTGTCGCCCGCAAAGTCGTTGATCAGCGTGCCGGACGCGCCCGAGGCCATGAACGGGTTGACGATGACGTCTTCGTCGAAGAATGACGCCACCGTGCTCATGGTCTGATAGGCGTAGTTGCGGCCGACCACGCCATGGCCGGTGGCCGGATCGTAGGGCTTGCCGATGCCCGACAACAGCAGCATGCGGATGTTGTTGATCGCGAATGTGGAGGTGATCACCAGCGACGCCGGTTGTTCGAATACGCGGCCGACGGCATCGATGTAGGTGACCCCCGTCGCGTGCTTCTTGGTGGAATCGAGGTTGATGCGCTGCACCTGGCAGCCGGTGCGCAGCTCGAAATTGGGATTGGCCAGCAACACCGGCAGGATCACCGTCTGCGGTACGGACTTGGCATAGTGCTCGCAGGCGTAGCGTTCGCAGAAACCGCAGAACACGCAGGCATTGAGCTTCACGCCTTCCGGGTTCGTATAGGGCTGGCTCAAGTTTGACGAGGGCTGCGGAAAGGGGTGATAGCCCAAGCTGCCCGCGGCCTTGCGGAACATCGCACCTTGGAAATGCTCCTTCTGCGGCGGAGTCGGATAGTCTCGAGATCGCGGCGATTCATGGGGATCACCGCCGGCCTGAATCCGGCCTTTGATGTTGCCGGCCTTGCCGCTCGTTCCCAGTAGATATTCGAAGCGATCGTAGTGCGGTTCCAGGTCATCGTATGTAACCCCCCAATCCTGAATGGTCACATCCGGATCGAGGAAGTTCTTGCCGTAGCGCTCGCGCGTACGGGTCGCCAGCTGGAAGTCGGTCGCCTGAAAGCGGTAGGTTTGACCGTTCCAATGCACCATGGAGCCGCCGAGGCCGGTGCCGGGCAGAAACGACTCCCAGCGTCGAACGGGCAAAGCCACCTGCGCACCCTGGTTGCGGAAGGTCACCGGTTCACGCGTGTTGTCCTGCATCAGGGCCTTGCGGATATCGAAACGCAATTCATCGTGAACCGCCGGGCTCTGAAACTCAGGCACCGTGAAACGCGTTTGGCCGCGCTCCAATCCCACCACCTTGTAGCCGGCGGCGGCCAATTCCTTGGCGACGATGCTGCCGACCATGCCGACTCCGATGACCACGACATCCACTTCTTTGAGACGCTGCGCCATGGCGGTTTTCCTTATAGATTGGCGGGGATGTCTTGCCGCACGTGGATATGTCCGTGTCCGTCCTCGGCGAGGCTCATCGGCTCACGCTCGAACTTCACGCCATGACGATCGATGGCCTCAAAGTAGTCCGCGTAGGCGCCGGGGAAGCCGATCATCCGCCAAGCCACCATGTTGCGGTTGCCGCCATAAACAGGATCGCTGAAAAATCCCTCGATCGACATTTTCAATAACATGTCGAAGAACACGCCGGAGGGAACGCCGTCGAGATCGTGTGCGCCGGACTCCAAGGATTTGAGATAGGCATCTTGAGCTTCGGGCGACATGCCATGGAACGGCGTGCCATGCGCGTCGAGGTCGCGATTGATGGCGCGCAACGACGCATGAAAGAGTTCCGCCGGCGTGAACGGCAATTGATAGCCTTGAGACGGCGTTCCCGGCTGCCATGGGCCGCTTCGATAGAGCCGCTCGCCCGCGCCCCACGCGCCGCCCAGTTGCTTGTCGAGATAATTGGGAACCCCGGCACCCAGTGC
>WNFP01004859.1_pt1 | contig 16052 bp, 13 predicted proteins | sample 5400201 | NCBI WGS metagenome assembly WNFP01 (sample SAMN13153355, study PRJNA577476) | soil metagenome | isolation source: 115 cm saprolite under Madrone tree | place: USA:California | collected 2016-06-14 | reverse complement strand
ATCCCGTTTATCAGGACTTGGCCGCCAAGACTCCGCAACCTTTCCGGCGCTTATCGCCGCGGCCTTCGACCATGAAGACTGGGCCTTCGAGCGTTAGCTCCTTCCGGCTCTCCTCTACAAAACAATAGCTAACGAGTAAGGCACGCCGCGCACGCCCGGCGCTGGCGATGCGCCGATCCGCCGCGGAAAATGGAATCAGGAGCCAGGGATCATGGCGAGTAAAACGATGACGAAGAAACGGGTTCGATGGTTCAGAGGAAGCAATGCAGAAGCCTGTGAGCACGTACACATGAACCCTTCAATCCACAATAACGATTTTTCTGATTTCAATTTACTGAAACCCTCTGATTGGCATGAACGCACGTTTGAATTGCCAGAGGAAAGCGTAACCGCACACCTTTGCGATGATTGCGTGGCTGGTTTGAAAAAGCAAACCATAGAATTCGTGCTTGTGAAAATAGCGGATACGTTGATTCCAGGCATAATCGGCACCGAGCATTGGGGCGTGGACGAGCTTGGGTACGTATATGCCTTAGACGAAAATGGGTATCCCGGCCACGAAGCTCCTGAACCAACCGCTACGAGAGTGCGAGACGCGATCCAAAGAAGCAAGGCGGGGACGGCACATGACGGACCATTCAGGAGGAAGTCGGATCGGCTGGCAGCGGCCTACCGAAAGTTAGATTGGTTTGTCACGACGGGCGGCGACTTGAAAGCCGCCGAAGCGATTCGTATACGACAGGAGTTCGAGAATGCCTTCAAGGAACTTTGCGATGAGTTTGGACCCGCAGCTGGAGGGGCCGTAAACTGCCCTAAATGCGGGAACCTGGTATCGGTCCCTGTAGGGCCGGAGTGAAACAAGGCATGGACCCGAGAAAGGCCGGGATCGTTGCGGCATAGGCTCGCGCCGTCTTCGAACACGCCCCCCAGAGTTGGTTCAAGGTCTTGAATTCTGACTACAGCCAAAAGCGCGGGCGCAAGGAAATGTTTGACAAGTTCCGCCAGCGCGAGCGAATCTCGGTCTAAGGCGATGGAAAAGAAGAACCAGCATCTCATTCCCAACCGTTATCTCAATGCTTGGTGCGATACCGTGACCCCGGCCTAGCAGGTCCACTTACCGATAATCCCGTTTCTCAGGACTTGGCCGTTGCCGATTCGTTTCATGAGGCTTTCAACTTTACTTTCAGTGGATTGCGGCCTTAGTGTATTTGTGTTCAACATTCCCCGGTAAACGGCGTCAGCATGTCTCTCATATCTAAATTGACCTCGCGAATTGGCCGATCACTCGGCAGACGGGAGCGAGACAAACCCGTGCCGCACAAAGACTCTACATCGGGTGCTTACACAATCCCTGAGAATAGGCAACTCAACGCGGAAGAGCGGACGCTAATCGAATGGCTAATTGCGAATGGAATTCCTGAGGCGAACAATTACGCACAACAACTTGAAGGCTTACACGTGGTTTCGCATTGTAGCTGCGGGTGTCCCACGGTGGATTTGGCCGTTGGGAACGCTCAAGCGAGCACCACGGGACCGTCGCTTATTCTTGCTGACTTTTTGGGTGTTACGCCCGAGGGCCAACAAGTCGGGGTTATGCTTCACGCCAGACAAGGCAAGATTTCCGAGCTTGAGGTCTATCCGATGGACACAATAGTTGGGTCGTCATTCCCCAAAATCGAAACTTTAAACCCGTTCAACCGCCCGAAGGATTGGTCCTGATAAGTTCTCTTATCTGAATGCGGGAGCCAGCTACCGAGAATCCCGTTTATCAGGTGTTATTCATCAGTTTGATTAGGGTTTAACGATCGGAATTTGCAAAGTCAGTTGGTTAGAAGTGGTCGTGCCCCGTCTGTATTCGATACGGTGGAGTCCTGGATTGGCAATCAGACCAGACAAATCGATGGCATGCACGTCCACATCGTTCACTCTGAGCGTGTAGTTTCCGTCCATCATCACAGGGTCCGTATGGTCATAGGTCTTACCATCCACAATCACATCACCTGGGGTTCCTAAAATGTCCAGATCCCGATCACCTTCGTTTTCAATGGCAGCTGCCACTCGAATCGGACCCGGAAGCGCGGAGCTCTCAGGCGGTAGGAGTAGCAGTCGAATCCCATTGGCAGGCCTTCCCCATGGCGCTATGAGACGCATGAGTGCTATCTCCGGAAGCCAGCCAATATAGGTATCTCGCTGTTGTTGCAATATCCAATCAGCGGAAAATGTAGTGGTCTTGCACAGCTGTTCGATGGCGGGTACGGCTGGCTTGTATCGCAGACTTGCCAGAGCCTTGGCGTATTGGGCTTGCCGGAAAGCGTCATGGGGCTCCCTCGCCATTCGCGCCAAGATTTCCGGTGCAGCCAATTCATAGTGAATTCTCCCTAGTGCCTCAGCTACCTGAGCTGCTGCCTCCGAGAATGAAATCGTGCGTAGAGACTTCAACAACGCAGGACCAGACGACGGATCGGCAATCCATTCCAATGCTATTGCCGCGTATTTTTGCACGCGAGAAGAAGAGGCTGGGTTGGAGACAACGTCATTCAGCACACGAACACTCTGTGAACCCTTCCAATATCCTAGTGCTGAGACGCAGAACTCTTGTGCTTTTCCCATCGCATGTTCGGCGCAGTCTAGTGTGATACTGTGCGCCGGAACCCCTAGCACGATTAGGGAATAAGCAGCTTCATCCCTGCAAGGCTTGTCCTTACAATAGCGACTCACCAGCGCTTGCGTTTGGCTGTCGACTTGCGGCAGGCGATCTTTAAATACTGTTTCTGCCAGATGCCAGCCGCCGTTCACTAACGATGGCGTTGACATACTCAGGCGCTGTAGGGCTTCCTGTACGGGCGCTTGGTCCGTATTTGTGATTGTTTTGAAGTCCTGGCCCACAAGAACGCCTTCCCAGTAAACTAGTCGCAGTCGATTCGGTCTAGTTTGGCGAATCCCGAGCCAGTCTTTCGGAAGAAACCAGAGCTGAAATACGTGCTCACCGTTCTTGCCATCAATCTCAAAGCCGCGATTGTCCAGTGTATACCAGTCGTCTGGAGTTCGATTCATCGCTGTCTGCGTAATGGTCCAGCCCGGTGGCAGAACGGAGCGAAGACGCTCCACGATCTGTTCTTGTTGTTCGTTCGTGAGCCAGGCAGCAGAGTTCTGAACGATAGCTTCGAGCGTTCCCACTAACAGAAGGAGCATTACCAGAGAGATTTGAACGCAAACAGTAGACCAGGAGCAATGCCGGGTCGCAGCTTCTGTCCTCGCGAAACCTCGGGTGTGCATGGAGTCCGAGTCCCTCGGCCCTTCCGAGCGCGCCCTTCGCTCAGGATGCCTTCAAGCCTAGGCCAGTCATCATTCTAAGCCACGATTTCGGCATGATGGCTGGCTCTTTGCTGTTGACACAAACCAGGCCAAAGTCAAGCGCCAGTATAACGTGCACACAGAAGCGGCCGCACTCGGCATTTCGGTTCGAGCCACCATGCGATAATTCCCGGATTGTCGCCCACTCGGAAGCTATTCTCGGACTTGCTCTCGGTATCGAAGGGCGGCCAAGTCCCGAGAAGTCCTGTCGGAATGTGGCCCGCTCTCCGTTCCGCGTACCCGCGCACCCACAACGGCGCATTGCCGCAGGCTCAGGAAATCAATGCATAGGTTGAGGCCCGAAATAAATAGAAATCGTATTTTCGGGCAAATCCTGTTCTGCTAGGCGGCTAACCCTTACGTGAAGCGATCCAAAGGCGTTGTTTATCGTGACCATACTCGGGCTTTGAAGTACCCACAAGCCTAAATTTGGATTGTTAGGGTCTAATGTTCCAGGTTCTGGTTTCTTCGCGATGGATATCCCGGATACAGATTTACCGTACAGGCCTCGTTCGATTCCGCCGGAGGGGGTTCTCCAACCCGCTCTTTGAAATAACTCCAAATAGCCTGTGGCTATCACACACAAATCTTCGTCGTTGCTTGGGCACGTTATCTTGAGCTGTTCGCGTGGCTCTTTTTGTGATTTCAAAATAATCATAAACTGCTCCTTTACCTTCTGAGTTAAGTTGCGATAATAAGGAACAGGAGGCCATACAATCCAACCGTACAAGACAATGAGGACAATCATTCCTGAGATCGCAAAAAAGGACCGCAATTTTTTTGCTTTTTTAGATGCGGCGTTCCTTACCCAAGGAAGGTAAAGAGTGGGATGAGCGGCTAGGGCCGCCATGCAAACAAGGCCCGCACATGTCCACAGCGGCGTCTTTTCAGGTGCGAGGTAAAGTGCCACGGCCATAACCCCCGCTAAACACCAATGAGCAATATCGCCCCTCGAAACACTCTCGGGCTTGGCTCCCGCTTGCGAAACACGCATGGCCTGTAATAGCGCATCATAGCGTCGATGGTCTTCCCGTGAGATGGCTTATTCCCTCCCGAATTTAAACAGAAAGGGTACTTCCAGCGACCGTGGTACGCAAACCGCCCCGTGCGCCAGCCGTCTCTCCGGGCCGCGCGCCCTCAACCACGGCAGATCGCCGCTCGCCAGCGCAACATTCACTCAGAAAGGGGGGAGGGAGCATTTTGCCGTCGCCATACACTAACCCCACAACACTTTGACGGGTAAGGTTACAGAGCGGGGAAAAGTGATACACCCCTCGAAAACGGGTTTGAGGGTATGCGGGTCGTGTGCGTGACGTTAAATCCCCGTTTATCGGGAAAGTGCCGATCTCGCGCAACGCCTCGGCGAAAAAATGCGACAGAGCAACGGGATTTTCGGCTGTCGCAGGGATGGAACACGTAGTTCGAGACCTTACACCCTGACCTGAGGGCTGACGCCTTGTCGATTAACTAGGTCAAGCGGAGGAATGGGGCGAACCGCGCGCGAATCTCTTCGTGTTGTTCTGAGAACCAATGTGCAATAGCAATGTTTTCCTTTAGGAGCGCCTCGAACCTTTCCGCTTCGCTGGGATCCGTCTGCATCCGTGTTCGCATCAGCTCAAGCGTACGGAGGCGCATCGCCCGCTTGAAGAGGTCAGTCAAATATTCGGCGATGCTGTCGTCGAACAGAAATAACGCCTGGTCCGTGTCAGTGCCGAACTGAAGAATGGTCTTGAGTTCAGGGTTGAGGTCCTCCACGACGTCACGAACAAACTGCATGGTCCTGAGGTAGATCGGCACGCGACGGTCGTAAATCTCCAGCGACACTGTGGCTCTTCTTACGACGCGGCTCCCTGGCCTGTTCCGAGGCTGCTTCATGCGAGACGGGGCTGTGAAAGATTCCACGGAGGCGTACAGAATTTGTTGATACTCCTTCAACTCGTCGGGAAGGATCCGTTTCGTTTGGCGAGAAGTGCTGTCGTAACGATCGTGGTGGGGGCTGCAAAGGAAGGCTGCATTCTCCGGTGTGTCGTTCTCCGGATCCCTGTCGATGTGCGCGAGCTGCCCTCTCTTTTCCCGATCGTCTCCATTCAGACAGAAACAGAGAACGCATCTCCGCCTGCATTTCACCAGCACGTCGGCCTGCACTTTGTCCGAGAAAGATTTGCGTGGCATCGCTGTTGAAGATAACACTGCCTGAAGGACTTAGAAAAGTCGCGCATGATGGAGGACAATCTGCGGCAAGACCTGTGGAGGCCGTTTCGCCAAAAAGAGAACGCTTGCCCACATCTTAAAAAGTCGGCTTATCGGAATGTGGCCCGCGAGCCGGACTGGCCAAATTCCCACATTCCAATAATCCCCGTTTCTCAGGACCTATCTGCGGGAGCCCCTGTTGGGGCGTAAAAAAGAGAACGACGAGAGGATGCTGCTAAACACCGTTTTGATGATGTCTCCCAAGACTCCCAATTTCGCTAATTTTATGACAATCCAAAGTCCGAGGGTTCCAAAGAGTATTAGAGAGAACTGAAGCTTGCGGGTCTGACGGTCATTGGAAATCCAACCGAACAACCAATTAGGAATCAATCCCCTCTGGTCCAAGGTGATTTCTACAGCGACTAGGATGGCGATCAGAATACTGATCCCAATCCCCCAAAGAATTGGCGTCCACCAAGCGATGTCAGATTCGCTAGACTGGTCCACCATGACGAGAAGGTAGTGATCACCTTTACGAAGTGTTCGGATGGCTTGGTCCCAATTTCGCACTCGTTCGGGATTCTCTTCCTTCAACCGTCTGTAAGCATGATGAAGAAATCGTGAAATCTTGGTCTCATATTCATTTGTTTCGTGTTCTGCCTCAAACTCGTTATTTAACTCGATAGGGTTATCACACGAGGCGGCATCGCTCTCCGTAAAATACATCATCCTCTTTTCAACATCAGCAATCGGCACACCCTCCAGTGCCGCTTGTTCGACGGTCTGCTCTACGAGAAAGTCTTTTGCCTGCTTTGTATTCAATTTGCCCCGCCAAAACGCACAACTCCTCGGAAGTATATACCTGAAGCATAATCATTCGATAGTTTCCGTGCCAAGTCCCGATAAGTCCGCTTATCGTCATGTGGAAATTGCTGAATCCCCAGGTTTGCAGAATGCGGTTTCCGAGTCTGTAGCAGATTAGCTGAGTTCTGGCGAACTCTGGCTGGCCAATGTTTGAAATGTTGAGGAGCAAGGCGTAGTCTAGTCTTTATTGGAGGCGCAAATGCGGATCTCTCTCCGTCTCCTCGCGGTCCTCACCCTCTTCGGCGCCCTGAATGCAGCTTCTGCTGCCAATCGAAATAAACAGGCGCCCTCACCAAAGATACTCTCGGCTAAGACGATTTATTTTCGGGATGAAACTGGTTCCGAAGCCGTAAGAAACGGTGCGTTAGACGAACTCAGGAAGTGGGGAAGGTTCCAGATTGTTTCGGACCGAGAGCACGCGGACTTAGTATTTGTCCTATCCTCCGATCCCTATAGAGGGGGCCTGATTCTCTTAGGAGGCGGACAGACTGCCAGTGTTGACGTTGAAGGGCACGTAGAGGAAGACGCGATCCCCAACTACAACACGCGATCCCCTTCTCGGTTCGCATATTTGACTGTGGTTGATACGGCAACTGGCGAAAAGGTTTGGAGCGGCGAACATGTGTGGGGCGGTCTACTGACCGGATTCAACAGTGTTGGAGGTCGCCTCATTAAGGATTTCGAAAAACAAAACAAGAAATAGACCACGCGCTGGAAGGTCGAACATATTTGGATAGCAAATACATCGCCACATCCTGTGAAGTCCGCTTCTCGGAATGTGGCCAATCTGGGATGCATTGTCCAACGGTGTTGCAGCCAATTGACTCGAAGGTGTCGCGGGCGTATGGTTGGCGCAATAACTAGTTCCCGATAGATAGCATTTTCGGAAGGCCTAGAATGCGCGTATCGAGCGCTCCCATCTCGACGACGCGCAGAAGCAACCGTTTTCGAGTCGCCCCGTTAGCATCGGAATTCCGGTAACTGTCAATTTGGGGAGGAAGCCTTGAAACTGAAATGTGTTAACTGGGTAGGTCTAACTGCGTTGGTCGTGGCCGCTGCAGTGGGCGAGAGGTGGCTTTCGAGTGGTCCATTTTCGGCACAAGCCGCTCAGCAGGGCCGTAGTCTACCGATCTTCGAGGTGGATCGCGCGTGGCCGAAGGTGCCCGCCCAATGGAAGCTCGGAGATGCCTCGAGCATTGCAATCGATGCGCAGGACCATCTCTGGGTCCTGCACCGGCCGCGGACGCTCAAGCCAGAGCAGGCAGCTATGGCTGCGCCGCCGGTGATCGTCTTCGATGGCGCGGGCAATTACATCAAGGCATGGGGCGGGGCGGGCGATGGCTATGAATGGCCGCAGCGCGAGCATGGCATTTATATCGACTACAAGGGGTTCGTGTGGCTTGGCGGAAACAATTGCCCCACGAATGGCCTGCCAGGGCTCCAGCCGGTTGCCGACGACCAACTCTTAAAGTTCACGCAAGATGGCAAGTTTGTTATGCAGATTGGCCGCAGCAATCAAAGCAAGGGCAACGCCGACACGGGGAATTTGCACCGGCCTGCGGATGAATGGGTTTATCCGTCGACTAACGAATTGTTCGTGGCCGACGGTTACGGCAATCACCGCGTCGCCGTCTTCGATGCGGATAGTGGCAAGTTCAAGCGGATGTGGGGCGCATTCGGCAACAAGCCGTCGGACGATGACAACTGCGCGGTGGTTACGCCACCCAGCTTCTCGGATCCGGGACCTCAGCAGTTCAGCATCGTACACGCCATCCGCGTGGCCAATGACGGTACAGTGTATGTCGCTGATCGAGAATACCGGCGCGTCCAGATGTTTACCAAAGACGGCAAGTTCCTGAAGCAGTTGGTCAGAAGCAGCGTACCGTTTGCTCGCGATCTGGCCCTGTCTCCGGACACGAACCAGCAGTTCCTCTATGTGGGCGGCGGCAACGGCATTTTCATTGTCGATCGCAAGACGCTTGAGATTGTGGGCAACATCGCGCCCGCAGGGATAATCGGGCCGGGCCACGAGATAGCGACCGATTCGAAAGGCAATCTCTATATCGCGCAGACCACGTCCGGACTACAAAAACTAACGTTCAAAGGGATGGCGTACAAAAACTGATATTTATGGGGATCTCGACAGCAAATCGCTTTCGATGTCGCAGCGAGCTGACAAGTACGTAAGCACGACGCAAAGAACCTGTCGGCCTAAACGGTTTTACAATTTAATACAGGCATGAAAGTGTTATGCATTACGACACCCGAATTCAGTACGCATAAGTTCCCTCACTATGGCTCACCCCCCTTCGGGACGAGTTCGGGCCACATTCCGATAATCCCGTTTCTCAGTACTTGTCCGATGCGGCGTGTGGATTCATAGTGAACTGGGGCCACGCAAGTCAAAGGTCAAATCGACGGTTGCACGCTCTCGGTCATACTGCCATATGACATTCTTAGGGGACGCGCCCACGGGCAGAGCAGATTTGTTATCCCGGTAAAAATCTTCTATGAGTTTCGGATTCACCAGGCTTCCCATCTTCAGTTGCGTTTTCAGGAGCATTTCCAACTTCGGGTCTGGGCCGACTACTTGTATGTTCCCCCAGCGATATTGCTTGCCTTCGCTTAGCTCGACCACAAACTCAACGGTCTGAGTCGCGTCGTCAACTTGGCTTTCAACATTGGACGTAAAGTCGACGAATCCACGATCTTGATACGCTTGCATCACAGCGTCGAGACCACTATAGAATTTGTTGCGATTGTAGACTTCGCCATCGTTCAGAGGAATCAGCTTTCGGAGACTGGCCGTGTCAAAACTAGGGCCAGATGGTTGAGTTGCAACGAATCGGAAAGCTATTCCCTTTAGCCTTTTTTGCTTGCCTTCGTTCAGTTGAATCGTCACCAGAACATGACGCAACCCTGGCTCTTGCCGGAGCGTCTTGAAAGTCGCTCCCACTGAAAATCCGATGTATCCCTGGTTTTCCCGGTCCCGCCAACCTTCTGTTTCCGCACGAACGGCTTTATCTTCCACATCCGCGACCCACTCGGAGTTTTCCGGGTATTCCCTGTTCATCAAGTCAACCACCAGCTGCCTTTTCGCGCTTTCAGGAAGGTGAACCGCTCCCTGCAAATCAACGTCGTCAATGACGATTTTGGATTTGTCCGCCGACACTTGCGCACCAAGGGAAGGCAGAACGAGGAGTAGAGGCAATAACTTGAATTTCATAACGCCCGCCTGATGATTAAAGCACAGATTCCGAGGCCAAGTCCCGATAAGTCCACTTCTCGGAATGTGGCTTTTTGGCATTGCCGCTCCTCCTCCAGCACCTACTACAACTACTACATGGGCTATTCGGGGCCGCTGAAACTCTCTAGTGGTATTATCCCGTCGTGAGCTTGCACCACCTGAAAAATCAGGCGAGTGGGTTTGCCACCGGTGCAGTGAAGTCCAGCTTGCATTGAAGGGCATTTGGCAATCCGCTCTTTCCATGAAATAGGAGACCCGACTTAAATTCTGAAAAAAGGAAGAGGATCACTATGCGAAGAATTCTTTTTGCGACGTTGGCGGGAGTTTTGTTAGTCGGCCTTGCTAAGGCGCAAGAGATGACTGGACCGGTGGCCGAAAAAGCTAAAAAGGAAGTGCTCATGATCGAAACAGAAAAACTCGGAGACCTGAAACAAAACGGTTCCGAGGCCGCGGACTGGTTTGATCGTGTTGATGACGACGGCATGATCCTGGCAAGCGCGGACGGAGTTATCGAAACCAAATCTGAGCATGAGGCTAAACTGCGATCTCGTGAATCGGCGATAGTCACCATGAAACAATATGATCATCGCGCCCGCGTCTTTGCAGATGGCAACGTAGTGGTCGTGACTTACAAACAAACCGGCCAAACTGTGGGTCAAGGTGGGCCTAGCGATGGAATAACTGAAGATGTATGGATCAAGAAGGATGGGAAGTGGATGAGGATTCTTCACAGTTTGCAGCGCGTTGCGAAGCGTTGAAAGTGCCAAGGCGAGGATCAACTCGCATTTGTGATCGGTTGTGCCTACGCAGTGTTCCCCGTCGTTGGGCCCGTGGGCCAATCTTTGAGCAGTTTGATGTTGCGGGCGTCCCCACTGCTCGCGGTTTTCAAGGTACACAAACCGTTACCTCTGCGCTGGATTAGGAAATGGTTTCAATCAGCTTGGCAGGTCCAACGGCAAGGGCTTGCGTTATGATTGCTCAAGCTTCTAGTCCTCGTACCACTCACTCGATCCAGGCGGATTTTGAGGACCTGAGCTAGACGCCCACATTCCGATAATCCCGTTTCTCGGGCGGAATCCGCTCCACACACGTCGAACCCTTGAAATCAAAAGGGACCGAATGGGGGTGTGTCCGTCCGGTCCGGGGTGAAGAGATATTTACGATCGTATAGTTGGGGTGAACTTAGCGCTGTTTTCGTTTGCGGTCAATAGTACGTGGCAGAGCGCGGCTTCCGCTCATCGGTGCGAGAGGGAGCCAGATTCCGATAAGACCGTTTCTCAGGACTTGGGACTGGTTAGGCACAAGTGCTGTCCTTCCGGTGTTTTTAGAAATTGTCCGGTGAGACAATCTAATCCGTTAGTGCGCCTTCTGGAGGAGTAAGCCCGGCAAAAGGAGTGGTCTTGTTCCGAAAATCAGCGGTATCCGTGGTCATCGCCACCCTTCTGGCAATGAGCGTTGGGGCCAGCCCCGGAACGCCGCAGGTTCCACGCCCCGACTTTTCGTGCACAAGTTTTCCTCCCTACTTAAGTGAACACGATCTGGTGGACCGCTTCGGTGCCGAAAATGTTGTGACAGCGCAAATCGAGGGAGGCGGAGCTGAGGGCGAATACAATGAAGGGACCGTGTTGTTCCCGAAGGATTCCGATGCAAGGATTGAGATATTTTGGAAAGTAAAGGAGCCAAAACAAAATCCTAGTTGGGTGCGCGTACAAGGTCCGCATAGCCGTTGGCGATATGCAGGGATAACGTTAGGGACCGATCTGCTGACGGTCGAGAAACTCAATGGAGGCCCATTCGTTTTGACTGGCTTTGCCACTGACAGTGAAGGGGCCTTAATCTCGTGGCGTAACGGCAGGCTGAGAGCTTTTGGCTCCGAAGCGTGTCGAGTACAAATATGGCTGAGCCCAGGAAAGGAGGCCAATGATCGACTGGGCATTGCTAAGTTAAATCAACTAGAGCACCAGGTACTTGGGATTCGGGACTATTCGTCAGGTCATCCTGCCATGCAGGCGCTGAACCCCCGAGTGTATGAGATGATGGTTCGGTACGGCCCGTAGCGACGGTACCCCTTAAAGCCGCCCAAATATTGCCCAAATTCCCACGTTCCGATAATCCTGTTTATCAGGACTTGGAGATCGCTCCTTGATTCTTAGGTCCGGAGACCAGCAGCTATGTGAGCAGGTTCCGAAGGCTACTTGAACGAGCGCGGATGAGTAGAAACGCACGTAGTAACAGCTCGACTGGTCGGAAGATTTAGAATTCAACGAATCAATTACTAGGGTTTCGCCGAGCTCGCCGCGGCTTTGTCGCGTGCGTCCCCAATAGGGATCAGCTTTCGGACTGCATTGTTTCCGCTGTCTGCAACAAATATGTCCCCTGCGGAATCCACCGCGAGAGCGCGTGGAGAATTAAGTTGTGCGTTCGTAGCCGCCCCACCATCGCCGAAGTATCCTGGAGTGCCATCTCCTGCAATGGTCGTGATCATGCCTTCACGTGAAACCCTCCGAATGCGATTGTTCAATGTAGCCGCAATGTAGATATTTCCAGCGGAATCGACGGCCACCGCCTGCAACAAATAAAAGGCTGCCTTTGTCGCGGGCTCGCCATCACCCGAGTAGCCCTGAGTGCCACCGCCTGCAATTGTGGTAATCGTCCCATCTTGTGAAACTTTCCGAATCCGAATGTTGGCAGAATCTGCGATGTAGAGTTCTCCAGCGGAATCGACCGCTACACCGACAGGACCAGCGAGTTGCGCACTGGTTGCGGGCCCGCCGTCGCCAGAGAAGCTCGGCAGGATAACGTCTCCTTGTGGAACGGTTCGAACGCCGTTGCCGGCGACTGCGGCAATCGCTCCGCTCGGAGAAATCTTCCAAATGCGGTCCCCTCCCCCAGCGACGTATAGGTTTTCGGCAGAATCGATTGCGAGCCCTGTACCCCCAAGCTGTGGGTTCTCGTAATAATCGTTTCTCGAATACGCAGCCATACCGCTGCCGCCGCCAACCGCGATGGCACCGACCACCCCAGAGGGTGAAACCTTGCGCACTCGGTGGCCGGCTGCTGCGACATAGAGGTTACCCGCCGAATCAACAACCATACCAATAGGGTAGTATTGCTGTACACCGTCGTTAGGACTACCGAAAAGCTGTCCGGTAGGTGCGATTCCGCCCTTCCCCGCCTCGCCAGATGAGCCACTTTCCGCAAGGGTCATGATTACACCATTGGAAGTAACCTTTCGAATGCGATTGTTCCCGACGTCCGCAATGTAGAGATTTCCACCGGAATCGGTGGCCACACCATTCGGCATATACAACTGCGCTTTCGTGGCAAGCCCGCCGTCGCCCGAGTAGCTTGTTGTGCCATTGCCCGCGATTGTCGTTATCACTCCAGTGGATGAAACCTTGCGAACGCGGTTGTTCTGGGTATCTGCGATGTAGAGGTTCCCTGCGGAATCGACGCCTACACCATAGGCAACTGCAAGTTGTGCGTTCGTAGCCGGTCGGCCATCGCCCGAATAGCCATATGTACCATTACCAGCGACGGTCGTAATGACACCGCTTGGTGAGACCTTCCGAATTCGATTCATGGACTCAGCGATGTACAGGTTGCCTCCCGGGTCGATGGTCAGTGCCGTCGGCTCGGAAAGCTGTGCATCCGTGGCGGGCCCGCCGTCACCCGAATATCCGCGTGTACCGTTGCCTGCAACAGTGCTTATTGTCCCTGCGGGCGAAACTTTCTGAACGCGGTGGTTAGAGCCTTCGGCGACATACAGGTTCCCGGCGCCGTCAACGGCCACGCCCTCGGCCGTGAATATTGCAGTCCCGCCAGGCCGGACATCTGCCGAAGCGCCATAATTGCCACTGTAGGCGACGGACGTAATCTCCCCATTCGTTGAGATTTTGCGAACGAGTTTAGTTATGTCGATGATGTATAGATTCCCGGCAGTATCGACGGCGATTTCTTTTGGGAGAATGGAAGGCTCAGCGACGGTGCTGATGACGCCATCGGGCGAAATCTTGCGAACGCGCCTGTTTAAAGTGTCGGCGATGTACAGATTTCCGAGGGAATCCACGGCCAGACCACTTGGGAAGGAAAGCTGTGCGCTGGTTGCGGGCCCCCCATCGCCGGAGTAGCCCTTCCTGCCAGTTCCCGCGATTCGGGACATCACACCCTTTCTATCAATCCGATAGATGCAGTGACTGTCGCTTGTTAAATCCATTCCGCCAGTGAAATACACATTCCCGTTACTGTCCACCGCAATAGCTACCGGCGAACCTATGGACGCTTTCACTCCCACAATCGGCGTGGCCGGGAGTGCTCCGCCAGCCACAGTTGTGATTGCATATTGGGCCCGTCCTGAGCACGCGAGAATTAGCACTGACAGGATTAAGGCCCAGGATCGGACGGAAGTACGAACTAGCATGCTCAATCCTTCTTCTAGAAGCAGCCGCACCTACTAGACTACGATAGTACACCTTGAAGGACGCGTTAAGCTCTGGACAACCGACGGTCTTAAGAGCTACCGATTTGCTAGCCAAGTCCCGTGAAGTCCGCTGCTATGAAAATGGCCTCAACTCCGACTGAAAATAAACCATTTACGGCACGACACGGTGCAGCCCCCATTTTCATGCTTGGTGGTGCACCAAGGGCGCATGAAGTCTTATCGGAATGTGGGATTTTCAGCCCGAATGCGACTTGGGCCACATTCCGATAATCCCGCCTCTCAGGCGCTATCCAATCAGGCCCGGTCCGGGAATCACTTTCGAGAGCACCTTTGCTCGGGAACAATCGTTCAGTCGCCGAAAAGACCCAGTACTCAAGAAATGACCGGAGGGTTCGGCACCGTATTGGCATGAATTATCGGTCGGCCGGGAGGTCAAAAAGAAAAATTCCCGGTAAGATCAAGCCGGGAGGTTCAAGCATGGCCACGAAACGCCTAATTGGCATCCTCACCGGAGGCGGGGACGTACCCGGACTGAACTCCGTGATCAAGAGCGTCGTCTACCAGACTACGAGCATGGGGTACGAAGTTCTGGGGATTCGGCGTGGGTGGGAAGGGTTGACTCACGTGCAATCCGGGGCCGATTCCGCCGCCGCTTACCTTTGTCCGCTCGACCGAAACATTACGCGCAATATCGGTCGCACCGGCGGAACTATGCTGCACACCTCGCGCACCAATCCGCGCAAGATGCGAGAACCCGGTTTGCCCAAGCATTTGTCGGCGCAGCGGTTGGAATCCATGCGGGTGGCTGAGGGGATATTCGATCTCACGCCACTGGTGATTGAGAACATCGCTCACTTGGAGCTCGACTACTTGATCGCTATCGGCGGCGACGACACCCTTGGCTTTGCGAAAGTGCTGGATAGCAAGGGCGTGCCGATCATCACCATTCCCAAGACGATGGACAACGACGTCCAAGGTACTGAGTATTGTATTGGCTTTTCCACGGCGATTTCGCGTGCCAAGGCAGCGATCACTCGGCAGCGGAGTACGCTGGCCTCGCACGAACGCATCGGCATCTTTCGGATCTTTGGTCGCGACGCGGGTTTCACTGCGTTGTACTCGGCGTTCGTCACTTCGGGGCGTTGCGTGATCCCAGAGGTGGAGTTCAATCTCGACGATCTCATAGAAATTCTTCTCGAGGACAAGCGCAATAATCCCAGCAAATATTCGTTTGTGATTGCATCGGAGGGGGCCACCTGGCACGGCTACACCGTTTCCGAATACGGAGAAGCCGACGCCTACGGCCACAGGAAGAAAGTTGACATCGGCCACGTTCTCGGTGAGGAGATTCACCAGCGCACGGGCGAAGAGATCATCACTAGCGATCTGACCTACGATCTGCGCAGCGGGGAGCCAGACGCTATCGACCAGATCGTGGCGATTACGTTTGCTAACGTTGCGGTGGACCTGATCCGCGAAGGCATCAGTGGCCGTATGACCGCGATCCAGGATGGAAAATACACCCACGTCGCGATTCCCGACTCCAATATGGGTGCCCGAAAACTGGACATCTCTCGAATGTACAATACGACGCGCTTTCGGCCGCACTACGCGGGAAAACTGGGAGCGCCGATGCTATTGTCGTCGGTTCTGGGCTGACCGATGGTACTCGCGTAGCGCTCGAATTTTCAAGCCCCGATAAGTGGTCTTCCGGTCAGGTGGGAGCCAGTTGACGATAGTCCCGTTTCTCGGGAGTCGCTGAGGTCTGGTTCAACCCAATCCTTGTTGGGGTGGCTCCTGTCCATTCTGACAGTACGTTAACTTTTCTCATCCTCGTAGCCTAAAAAGTGAGAGGGATGCGATCCCTAGAATTCCAACCTCGAGACCAGACTCCACCCGCAGGCGCCATCGTGGCGATCTCCTTTTAGCACGCTTCCCAATTTCAGCGATCACTAT
>WNFP01002008.1_pt1 | contig 16054 bp, 11 predicted proteins | sample 5400201 | NCBI WGS metagenome assembly WNFP01 (sample SAMN13153355, study PRJNA577476) | soil metagenome | isolation source: 115 cm saprolite under Madrone tree | place: USA:California | collected 2016-06-14 | reverse complement strand
GGTTGCGTCAGTCATTTTCGCATCCGTTACAAGACCAGTGGCCCGTCGATTTTCCCGCGCTAATTCAACGATGCTCGTGATTGGTTTCCCGTCGCCATTGATCGCGACCGCGCGATTAGTCACTCTCACTCCGGTCGCAAGCGCAGTTGCGGCGGCCGCCTGGTCCGGGGCGGCGAAATCTTTCGAGTAATTGGTCAGTAACGCCAGATGAGTCATCGAATCGAGGCTCAAGCGTCCGCCCGCGCCGCCGGCATAGGTGCGTGTCGAAGCCAAACGGCCCGGAGCAAGTCCCTCTCCGATGAACAAAATAATTCCGAAAGGCTTCCGAATGACCCAGTGTTGAAAATAAAGAACACCAAGCCCGGCGAACGCGAGGAGACAGAAAAGCGCCAGCAACTGATTGCGCCATTTCATGAGGCCGATGTAGGCGCGCATTCCTTGCATTGTCAACGAAAGAACCGCTTGTCGATGTTCCCAATCGTCGGCAAAGTGCGGCCCATATGGCGGGCCCGGTCATGCTCATTATTCGGGATGGTTGGGGTATTAATCCCGGCGGTCGGGAGAAGTGTGAACAAAATGGCGACGCAACACTCCTCGCCCGGACGCCGTTTCACGACAAACTTTATCGGGAATATCCAGACGCCAAATTGAGTGCGAGCGGGACCGACGTCGGATTACCCGAAGGGCAAATGGGCAACTCAGAAGTTGGCCATCTTAATTTGGGAGCGGGCAGGATCGTTTATCAGGACCTGACCCGAATTAACAAGGCGATCGCCGAGGGTGAACTAGCCCGCAATCGAGTATTACAGGAAACGTTTGCTGGTGCGAAGCATCATCGCCTTCATTTGCTCGGATTAGTTTCGGATGGTGGCGTTCACAGCCACTATTCGCATCTAATCGCACTCGCAGAGGCAGCCCGGGAAGCGAGCATTACCGAAATCTTCGTCCACGCTTTCACTGACGGACGTGATGCGTCACCGACCGGCGGCGCCGTGTATCTAAAAACGTGTACAGAAGAGTTGCAGAAAAGCGGTGCCCAGATCGTTACAGTTGTAGGCCGTTACTTCGCGATGGATCGCGATCGCCGTTGGGATCGGACCAAAAAAGCCTGGGACGCAATCGTTCTCGGTCGAGGCGAAGTGTGCAAATCATCGCCATCGGCCGCAGTGGATCGGCAATACTCACTTGGAAAAACCGACGAGTTCATGCCGCCACTTATTTTTTCCTACGCGAATGAGCAGCGCGTACGTGATGGCGATTTTGTGTTGTTTTTCAATTTCCGCGCCGATCGCGCGAGACAATTGTCGCAGGCCTTTTTGCTGAAGGATTTCGACGGCTTCGATCGCGAAGTGTGGCCGCAGGTCCACTTTGTTACTCTCACCCAATACGATGTCACCTATCCTTCGCCGTTCGTTTTTGCGCCGGCAGAGTTGCCGCGCATTTTGGGCGAAGTTGTAAGCGCCGCTGGCAAGTCGCAGTTGCGGATCGCCGAGACGGAAAAATATCCGCACGTGACTTACTTTTTTAACGGAGGAATCGAGCGCGCGTTTCCTGGCGAGGACCGAAAGATCATCCCTTCGCCAAAAGTCGCGACCTACGATCTTCAGCCTGAAATGAGCGCCCGGGCGGTCACTGATGAGGTGCTCGCGCGAATGGCAGATTACGACTTAATCATCCTAAACTTTGCCAATCCGGACATGGTCGGTCACACCGGAGTTCTAGAAGCCGGAATTAAGGCAGTAGAAACGGTCGACGAATGTGTTGCGCGGATCATTTCGAAGCTTCTCGATCTTGATGGCAAATGTATTGTCACCGCCGATCACGGAAATTGCGAACAGATGCGAAATCCCGACGGCTCGCCAAACACCGCACACACCACCAACCTCGTGCATTTCATTTATGTGGCCAAAGATGCGGCCCGATTTCGCTGCGAAGATGGAATTCTGGCCGATGTTTCGCCAACGCTTTTGTTTCTGCTTGGAATGCCGCAGCCAAAGGAGATGACCGGGCACAATTTGCTCGTCCCGATTTCCCAGAAAACCGGGATGACCTAGAAAGACCGACAACGTGCGGCTGTCACCTCGTCGAACGTGATTTCCAGCTGTCGATTGAATGCTCGCGTCCCAGCCGCAGCGATCCGTTGCAAAAAGTGAATTCGATTTTCGGGCGTTGTTTCCTGCCAGACTGGTTTGCGCATGAGCGCGAGCGCACCGTTGCGTTCCACAAGCGCGCCCCATTCGACCGGAATCTCCGAATCACGAAATAGCTCCTGAGGCAGGACTAGAAAAAATAAATTGGCACAGCGGTAGTCAATCAATTTGTCGAATTTCGTGCAATCGTAGAGGCGATTTTGGAGCACACTTAGCTGACGCAAGACGCGCGCATAGCCGCGGTGGCCGGTCGCTATGAAATCGTGTGAATCGAATTCGGGAAAGAGCGAATCGTTAATCCGCAGATTGGGATGATGCAGGCGCAGGTGTTTTTCGAGGATCTGACGGCGGTGGCAAATCGCGTCGAGAAGTTTGCGAGCACTCTCACTACGGCAATTGTCCCTTCGCAAATCGGCAAGCGCTTGCTTGCATTCAAAAATCGCTGTCGACCCAGACTTTTTCGGCAGCGGTTGATAAGCGGCGACATCAGCACGAAATCGGCATCGCGGCAATCTGACTTCCATCGCGCAGGCAGAATAGCCATGCGCTTGCGCCCAGAGAAAAGCGAGACGTTTTAGCCGGGCATGCCTCGTCGTTTCCCCGTGGGCGTTAGTTATTCCCGCAGCCATTCGGCGAGCTCGCGCGCCCAGTAAGTGATGATGATATCGGCGCCAGCGCGGCGAAGTGCAGTCATGATTTCGAAAACGGCGGGGCGTTCCTCCACAATCCCCTGTTCTGCGGCTGCTTTGAGCATCGCGTACTCACCACTTACGTGGTAAACCGCGGTCGGTTTTCCAAAACGCTCATGCACACGCCATAAGATGTCGATGTAGGGTAAGGCTGGCTTCACCATGACGATGTCCGCTCCTTCATCGATATCCAGAGCAACCTCAAGCAGCGCTTCATCTGCGTTGGCGTAATCCATCTGATAAGAACGACGATCGCCAAATTGCGGCGGGCTTTCCGCGGCTTCGCGAAACGGGCCGTAAAAAACAGAGGCGAATTTGGCCGCGTAACTCATGATGCCGGTTTGATCAAAACCGCCGGCATCGAGTGCTTCGCGAATCGCACCGATCCGGCCATCCATCATATCGCTCGGCGCGACCAAGTCCGCGCCGGATGCGGCATGAGAAAGGGCGGTTTTAACTAACAGCTCGACGGTTTCATCATTGAGCACATGGAAATGATCGCCGTCGATGCGTGTGACACCGCAATGGCCGTGGCTCATATATTCACACAAGCAGACATCGGTGATTGCGACGAGATCAGGGCATTTTGATTTAATGGCTTTAAGCGCCTCCTGAACCACCCCATTTTCTGCGTAGGCGCCGCTTGCCTGTTCGTCTTTTTTTTCCGGAATTCCAAAAAGTAGAACCGCCTGCAGCCCAAGATCCCGGGCGCGCTTGGCCTCGTCGGCAATTTCCTTCAGGGAAAGCTGGAAAACGCCCGGCATGTTCGCGATCGGGCGCCGTCGCTCCAATTTTTGGCTTACAAAAAGCGGGAGCACGAAATCATGCACGCTTAGTTGCGTCTCGCGGACGAGATTTCGCAGAGCAGGGGAACGCCGCAAACGGCGCGGGCGATGCAGCAATCTTCTCACGAACGAAGCGTACCCGCTTGGCCGAAACGCCGCAAGCTCGCCACAGGCCGAGTTTGTCCGACTGGCGGACTTGACGGGGAGAAGCGTCCCATGTAGCGGCCTGCTTGGCAGCAGCGCAATATGAATCGTCCGGTCCTGACCCGCGCGACCGACTACTTGCTAGTCGACGTCAGCAACTCCTATGCGAAACTTGCTTTTGCATCGACAAAGCGGATTTCAACTCCTGTTCGGATCGCCACTAACAAGCTTTCAAGCAGTATATTTTCGCGATTCTTAGGACAGCGAAGGGTTCGGAAGGTGGTCGTCTCATCGGTGGTTCCCAAAAAAAATCGCATGATTTCAAAGGTCGCCGGAAAAACCGGAGTCCTCTGGTTGAATTCGACCGTGAAACTTGGCGTGGGGATTGACTATCCCGCCCCGGAGACGATCGGAGCCGACCGGCTGGCGAATGCCGCGGCCGTTGCAGCGCTTTACGGTTGTCCAGCAATCGTCGTGGACTTCGGCACCGCGGTCACTTTTGACATTGTTTCCGCTCGCCGCAACTACATCGGCGGGGTAATCGCGCCGGGGCTCGAGGCGGTAACTAATTTTCTTTACCAGCGAACGGCTCTGTTGCCGAAGCTCTCTTTGAAAGAGCCGCGACGCGCGATCGGACGATCGACAATCGACGCGATGTTGTCGGGCGCGGTATTTGGTTATCGTGGACTGGTCCGTGAGATTCTTGCGCGGATCCGGGCGGAGCAGTTTTCGAGCGGAAAGCTTCACGTGGTGGCCACAGGCGGTTATGCGCGACTCATTGCAGCGCATTTGCCGGAGATCACGGCAGTCCGTGCACACCTTACTCTGGAGGGGCTACGGATTATGGCCAATCTCAATTCGTAATTTTGCGCTGCACCCGCGCCGCCCAAATCAAGCTGTCTTCATCCAGTTGTATTGGGCGCGATTTCTGCGAAACTGGTCGGAGTTGATCGGAAATTTGGACTTGTCATCGCAAATGAGGAAAGCATCTATCGTTACCCACATGAGAATTTGGAAAATCACTGCCGTTGCAGCGCTGGCGCTGAGTTCGTTTGCAGCAGACAACGTCGCCCCCACGAAATCGGAGCTGGAAGAGATGTACAATAAGGCGTTCCATGAGTTCGATACGAACAACTTTCCACAAGCGTTAAAGGAACTCGACGCAATTGATGCCCGTCAGCCCGAACTCGCGCCATCTCAAAATTTGCGCGGCGTCATCCTGATGCGGCAAGGCATCTACGACAAAGCGGAAGCAGCCCTGCTCGAGGCAGCTCGGATCGATCCTAAGTTCTGGAATGCGCGGTTCAACCTGGCGGAAATCCCGTTTCTCAAAAAAGACTGGGCGGAAGCGCGCAAGCGTTTTGAGAAGCTCCTTTCGGGCGGCCAGTCTGATCTGGCGAAAGAAGCGTCGCAGCTCATTCAATACAAGATTCTCCTGACTTACCTGCTCGAAGGAAAAGAGAACATGGTTGATTCCATTCTGGCCAAGTTGGAGCTTTCTCCCGATACGCCGGCAGTAGATTATGTAAAAGCGGCTGTCGCGCTCCAACACAAGAATGACAAAGAAGCGAAGGATTGGGTGGCCGCAGCGGAGAAGAATTTTTCGCCGCAACTGAACAAACTCTTTGCGGAATCACTGTACGAAGTCGGCTGGCTTGAAAAGCCAACCGGACAGACCCGGGCCTCGTTGCCCTTGATGACTGCCGCCGAGCGCTCGGAAAAAACAAAGGCCGTGGCGCGTTCAAAATTCGAGCAGGCGCAGCAGGCGCTAAGGCAGCGTGACTTCGGGACTGCTGGCAAACTAGTGGACGAAGCCGATCAGGCGGATCCGAATCAGCCGACGACTCTCAATTTACGCGGTGAGATCTTGATGGAGCAGAAGCAATTCGATGAAGCCGAAGCCGCCTTCAAACGGGCAGCCAAACTCGATCCGAAATTCCGCGAGGCGCAATACAATCTCGCGCAAATTCCATTTAAGAAAAAAGACTACGCTAAAGCGCGGGAGCGTTTTGAAGCACTGTTTAAACAGACTCCCGGTGGCGACAAGAATCAGGCAGCACAGCTGATCAAATTCAAGATTTACATGACGCTTTTGCTCGAAGGCAAAGAGAGTCGGGCGCAGGCCCTTATGGAGCAGTTCCAGTTTACGGGAGATACCCCAGCTCTTTATTACGCTCAGGCCGCATGGGAATTCAAACATAGTAATCCAGAAAAGGCGGCCGACTGGACGGCATCAGCGAAAAAGATTTATTCGCCAGCGCTCAATAGCGTTTTTGCGGACACTTTTTACGACGTCGGCTGGATTCAGAGTCCAGAAATTGCCGCGGCGCCTGCGCCTGCATTTGACACTGGCAGTGTCATTGCATCACAAACCGAGGGGAACCCCGCAATTGAGCCGAGTCCTATCCCTGACACTATTGTTGCCGCAAACAAACAGGCAGAAAGATCGAGGGACGAATCTCTTGCTTCTTCAGCCCCAGCGGCGAACCCGCGGATTCCTGGGATGGAAGCCACGAGTCCCCGAGCAAGGACTGAACCTCCTGCCGTTCCAGCCTCCAATGAATCGGCTGCGGTGAGAACAAGCGGTAAGCCAGAAGAAGTGCTTGCAGCTCCAGTTTCGGGATCCCCTTCCACTGTAAAATCCGCGGCGGCGGCAGCTTCGCCCTCTGGGGCTGTGATCGCTTCATCTGATCCCGCAGGACAAAATGAAAAGCCAGGTCTCGGCCAAAGAAAGGCCGGCCCGCCTGTCGTTGCCACAACGCCTACCACGCTCGCTCGGGGTGGGCTCCCGGAGGCTTCTCAGCCCCGTATTGGGGGAATAGTGAGCCGGCAGACGTTGTTTGTCGGTGGGTTGCTGTTAGCCGGCATCTTTCTTTTGGCCTGGGTGGTTGTTCCCGAGCTTCGCCGCTCCCCGTTCAATATCTTGAGTTACTGGCGGGCCCGATCCGTTGCAAGATCGCACATTTTCGAGCCAAGGATTGCTCCGGCGGAAAAGGCGATTGCGCTAAGCGATGGGTTTTTTGGTGGACCGCGCCAAGTTTCGCTGCGATTGACGGCGTCGAAGCCTTCGTTGCGGAGCAGCGCCTTGCTGTCATCCAAATCGAGCGATGCTTTTGGCAGATTAGCGGATTTGGGAGAAGATTCAGGAGCTCCCGCTTATCACAAGATGGAGCAGGAGCGCGAATTGCCTCCGATTGCCAAGCCAATCTTTGAGTCCTCAGTGAGTCCAATTGTCGAACAAACCGCCGAGGTCTCATTGCCGGGTATCCGGAAGGCGCCAGAGCTCGCTGAAGTTCCAGCCATTACTGAGTTAAGGACGACGTCCGCCATGCCAGCGGAAGAGTCAATTGCAATGGTGGCTGCTGAGGCAGCTACAACGCCAGTCATGGAGCCAGTAGTAGCCCCTGAGATCGAGCCGATCGCACAAGGGCAGCCGATTCCTCAAGTGTCACCGCCAGCAGAAGAGCCAGTTGAAACCCCTGTGGTCGCTGAGGAAGTGGCAATGTCTGCCGTAGGGTCAGCAAAAGAGCTTGAATTTGAACCTAAGGTAGAGCCCGAAGTCGAACCTGTCGAAAAAGAGCGGGCTGTTCCCTACCGACTGGCCGCTTCTGCGATGCAACCTTCCGAGGCTGAAACGATTGATGAGGCTGTATCTAATTTCCCAAATGCCCTTTCCTCCGAGTCCGTACTGCCGCAATCAACTGCCCTTGAAACTATGCCTGAACCGACCGAAGTCCCAGCCGCCGCGAACACGCCTCGTTTTGCTCCTGCCGCACACACAGCCGTGCAGCTGACTTTCTCCTTCGAGATCATCTCCGTACAACTGACGCCGACTTTCAAGGTGCGTGCCTTGCAAGTGCGGCCCGCGTCAAAAATCGTAACGATGCGCCTTGCCCCATCGCAACGTCCGCAACCCGAGATCCAGCCGCAGGTGACATTCGAAATCGCGAAAATTGAGCCTACAGGCTCTGGTCTCGGAACAGTTCGGCTTATCAAATCACCGCATCAGCGGCAGCAATCAGTCGCCATCGCTTCGCCTTCATTCGAGGTTACAGCCTTGCAGCCGGTTTCGAGTTCAGACGCTGCCGCCGCCGCCATCCAGCTTGCTCCGTCCGAGCAAGGACATGCCCATGTGCAGGTTACCGCAGACTTCCAAATGGCAAAGGTGGAATTTTCATCGTGCTTTGAAATAACGGGGGTCGTTCTCAATTCGACTGCTAGGCACGTTTCCGTGCAGTTGGCTGCCGCTGGTCCGAGTGCCATCGAACAAGCACCCGTCTTTGATATTGCGAACGTGCGACTTACCGGCAGCGGCGATAGCGAGATACTGGAGCTCGATGCCGTTGACACCGCGCCGCAATAATCGTAAGAGCGATCCCAAAAGCGCTTGGCGCCCTTGACGTCGGTGCCGTTTGGGCCCGGGCCGCTGTCCGAAGCAGGTGGGTATCGATCTCAGCGCCGCTTAACGAAATGGCCGCGATTGAGTGATTGCAGCAGCTTCGGAAGAAATTCTCCGTCTCGTCGAATCAATTTGCCATCGAAATAGATCTCGCCGCCACCGTATTCTGGGCGCTGGATGCTTACCATATCCCAGTGAATCTGGCTCCGATTCCCATTGTCCGCTTCTTCGTATGCTTGTCCCGGAGTCAGATGAAAGGAGCCGGCGATTTTTTCATCGAATAATATATCCCGCATCGGTTGCAAGACGTGAGGATTAAACCCAAGCGAAAATTCGCCTATATAACGGGCGCCCGCATCTGAATTGAGGATCCTGTTAAGCTTTTTCGTTTCATTACTCGTCGCATCCACGATCTTTCCATTCTTAAACTCAAGACGGATTCCATCGAAACCAATCCCCTGGTAAATGCTTGGAGCGTTGAACGTAACATGACCCTCAACGGAATCTCTTACCGGGCAACTGAAAACCTCGCCATCGGGGATATTGCGATCGCCACCGCAGATCACGGCAGGAATCCCTTTCATACTGAAGCGAAGGTCTGTGCCTGGCCCCTTGATTTCGACACGATTTGTTTTTTCCATCAACCGCTTGAGCGCCTTCATCCCGGGCTGAAGTTTGCGGTAATCCAGTCCGCACACAGTGAAGTAAAAATCTTCAAAAGCCTCAGTGCTCATCCCGGCAAGCTGTGCCATCGACGGAGTAGGCCAACGTAAGACCACCCATTTCGTTTTCTTAACTCGGTGGTCCTGCACAGCACGCATCCTCTTCGCCACCAATTTCATCTTCTCCGCCGGCACATCGGATAGCTCCGTGACGTTGTTGCTGCCGCGGACGGCGATATATGCGTCCATTTTTTTCATCCGTGCCAGTTCATAGCCCGCCATTAGGCTCAATTGTCGATCCGATGCTTCAAGGGCGAGCAAGCGGCTTACCCGAGCGTGGTAATTCTGCGCAAAAGGAATGCCTCCAGCGTTTCGCGCCGCTCGGATCAGCGCGATTGTCATTTCGTCCGGAACGTCGAATGCTTCGATCAGAACCGTTTCATTGCGCTTGAGTCGAATAGAATATCCCACAAGAAGTTTGGCGAGATTGTCGAATCGGGCGTCGTGCATAAGACGGTTACGATTCCACCGAGCGCGGCAGATGCAACTCAGCTGATCGACCAGCGCTCGAGCTAGCCGATGCCAATAGGTACGCCGTAAAAGCACCGGCGTAACGGTCTCGGGCGGAGGTAAGATTTTTTTTGCGCATCCGCGGAAATTCGTTCAGTAAAGGCTCGACCAACTGTTCATTTTCTTCCGGTTCGAGACCGCGATGCTGTAAACAAAAGCACCGCTGAGTTTCGATGAACGGATCGCCGAGCGCGCGATTCTCGCTATCTTCGCCTTCGCCACTCGCGCAATGCCGCCTCCACAATTTGGCGGGCAGCGCCATACATTTTTCTCTAGATGCTTAAGCAAGCATCACGCTGGCGCGGCCAATCGAATGATAGTGAAAGCCGAGATGGATCATCGTTTCCGGGTCCAATAAGTTTCGCCCGTCAAAGACGATTGGCGTGGTCATCTTTTCCTTCACAATAGCAAGATCGACATTTGCAAATTCGCTCCACTCCGTGGCGATAATCAGCGCTTCGGCAGTGTCCACAGCCTCGAGAGCGGAGGGAGCAAATTCGGCAGCGCCTATCGTCTTCACGGCCCGAGCCTTTTCCATTCCTTTCGGATCGTAGGCGACGACATGTGCTCCTTCGCGCAACAGATCCGCGACGAGCTCGATCGCGACAGAGGAACGAATATCGTCAGTGTCTGGTTTGAATGTGAGGCCCCAGACGGCAATACGTTTTTCGCGCAAAACCCAGAGCGTCTCTCGAATGGTTTTTAGAAAGCGCTCCTTTTGCATCCTGTTTATTCGCTGCACCTCCTTCAGCAGATCAAATGGAACCCCAAGCCCTTCGCTAATCGTGATGAATGCCGCAATGTCTTTGGGGAAACAGGAACCGCCGTATCCGATCCCAGCATTCAAAAAATCACGACCGATGCGATGGTCCATCCCAATCCCGTCCGCGACTTTTTCGACATCAGCGCCGCTTGCCTCGCAAATCACCGAAACCGCATTGATGTATGAAATTTTCAAAGCGAGAAACGAATTTGCGCAATGTTTGATGAGTTCGGCGCTGGTAATATCGGTGACGAGAATCGGAGCCATGAAGGGTTCGTAGACTTTCTTCATCAGGTCGATGGCGTGCTCGCTTTGCGCGCCAATTACGATCCGGTCCGGGTGCATTAAATCGTCGACCGCACATCCTTCACGCAAAAATTCAGGATTGCTCACGATGTCGAAGCTTGCGCCGTGACGATTGTAGCGTTTGATTGATTCCGCGACTTTTTCGCCTGTTTTCACCGGTACCGTGCTCTTGTCGACAATCACCCGATAGTCGGTCAGTACTCCCGCAATCTCGCGCGCCACTTTCTCCAAGAACCTAAGATCGACATCGCCATTTGGTTGCTGCGGAGTGGGAACGGCAATAAAGATGATCTGGGCTTTCTCGACCCCTTCTCGAATGCTGCTGGTAAAGCGCAGCCGATGCGCTGAGACATTGCGGTGAATTACCTCCTCCAGACCAGGCTCATATATCGGCACCTTGCCTGCCTGCAATGCTTCGATTTTCTGCAAGTCGTTATCGACGCAAATAACGTTATGCCCGACGTCCGCAAAACATGCGCCGGTAACGAGACCGACATAACCCGAACCGATGATTGCGAGGTCCATAAACAGAAAAACGCAGCGACTCAGTCGCGGCGGCATGAACGTCCGGTCGAACTTAAGAAGGTCAACATTGTTCGCGGGATCTCGTTCATTGCCCTTCGGAGGAGGGATCGAAATTCAGATCAACTCCAAACTTCGGAAATGCTTTCAGCGTCAACGAGAATAGGACACCATATTCCTTTACACCCTTGTTGTCGCGGATTACGCCGCCGAATGAGGCAACCCAGCTCGTCAGATCGCGATAAATAGCATAGCGCTGCTCCTCGAGAAGGCCGGTCGCCGCTTCGTATTGTTCTTGGACGCCGACGCCCCAATTGTCGTTGACGCGATAATATCCACCGACAACGAATAAGCTGCTGTCGACGAAGAAAGGATTACCATTCAGATACCGATGCCCAACGCTCGTTTGCAAATTCGCCATCGGTTGAACAGTCGCGAGAGTATCGATTTCCGTAAAACCTTTGTCGAAAGCCGGCACTTGGGAGTTGACCGTGAAACGTACCCAGGGCAGAGGCGTAAAGCTGATATTGTTAAAAAGGTTTGAATACGGGGTACGATCGTACGGATTGTCAAAGTTCACGTCGACGAAGCTATCGAGTTCAAACCAGGTGACCGTCTGGTCGTCGCGCCGAGTCTCAAGACGATTCCGGACACCGAGTCGCCAGACTGTCCAACTAGCGATCGAATCGATTGGGGTGAACTGCGGAAAATCAATTGCCCGAAGTTGGGTCGAGGGTTCAAATCGATCGAACTGCAAAATCGAGATCGGGTTTGGCCCGTTTTCCGAAACGTACGAGAAATTTGTGAACGGTTGGATCACGTGGAGAAGGCCATCCAGTCCAACGGCGCGGCTTTGGACATTTTCCCACGTTCGGGAGATCTTGAAAGAGGCTTCCACTCCTGTATCAAAGACGGTCCGGAATGTGTCGCCACCGAAGTCGATCGGGTGGGCCAGTGTTGGATTGGGAAGGAGGAAATCGGGCACCAGGGGATTAGGATTTGGTGTGAAGATGGTGTTCCCGAGATCGCGGGTATCCCCATAGTACGTTCCGCGAAAGCCAACCCGTGGCACGATAGAAAGCCAGCCAAAGTATGTGTTCGGATAGAGAAACTGATGGAAAGTATCGAGGCGAGTGCTGCCATAATTTTCAAAGCCGGAACCTTCAGGGAATTGCAGTCGAAGATCAGCGAAGCCGGTCTCGCTTTCATAGAAAATTGGCCCGCCGAAAAGCGCGTGACGCTTAATGTCCAATACTACTTCCGGCAAGCGCTGTGTTGTCTCGAAGAATTCGTTCGCCTGAAAGCGCGCGATTCCGGTCAACGTGTAAAATGGGTTGGTTTTTGTTAGTGCGACGACGTTGTCCGGATTAGGATCGATAGTAAATTCTCCTTGATAAAAATCCTGCATAACGAACTGATCACTCAGTTTTGTTAGATTCGCGATACCGTAGATATCATCGGAAAAATTCGTCCGATCCTGCAGGCTGAGCCGATAACGCCCGGTAGGAACGTCCTTTCGTGGCACAGCCGTGTCATTTATGTCCGGATTCTGGTCCTGGATGTAGTAAGTCTTGATCTTGGCCCAGCTGTTGTTGTCCTTTCCGTATTCGATAGTGGGATCAAATCCAACGGCCACACCACGCCGCCCCCGATAATCGAGCCGGATCCGGCCTTTGATATCGTCGGTGATAGGGAACGTGACCTGGGTCAGAACCGATGGTCCCCATGAGCTCAAATACGCTGGTGTGACCGTAAAACTAAACGCGTCATTGAGGGATTGATACATGTAAGGCCACCAAAAAACAGGCACCTTCCCGACATACAACGTGACGTTTCGAAAAATTACGCGGTCTTTCTCATATACGCGAATCGTTCGCGCCTGCAGATGAAAATCGGGGTTTGGCGCATCATGTGTCGTAAAGGTCCCATTCTGTATCAGGTAAGCCTTCTCGGAGATTTCGCTCACATTCTGACCACTCAGGAAATAAGGCTGCGCCTCGGTTCGCATGTTTGTCGCGCGAATCTGTTTCGTGTCGATGTTATAAATGCCGCTCTCGGCATGGTAGAACGAAGTGTCGTGGCCGGGCTCTTCATTATTGTACTTATTAGGGCGCTTATTGGGGTTGGGCACCGTTGCTGTCGGTGTATCGCGGTAGATCCGCACGTGGCCTCTCAGTTCGACCTCATGTGTGCTCGAATTGTACTGCGCGTAATCGGCATAAATATCCGTGTCGCCCACATGAATGGCGACGTTGTCCCGCGCTGTTGCCAGTCCGTTTTCATAGGTCGTTTGTCCAGTGGAGGTAATTTCAATCGGAGCATTCTCCGGGGTTTTGACCTGTCCCCGGAGGAAACCGGTGCTCGCAAGGAGGGCGGAGAGCAGCAAAATCGGCTTTCGCATCGCGGACGCTGAACGTACCGCACCAAGGCCTTCCTGCAAAGCTAAAAGCGGTCTGTGCCGAGGCAAAAGGAACTGCGAACTGTACAGAATTGCCTTCAAGATCATGGGATTGATAACCGCAGGCCTGCGACTTGCTGATTGACTCCGCAGCTTAACACGATTGCGTGACGCGCCTTGGTAAGCGCCGTGCGTGAAGCTGGAACCGGCAACGGAATCGTTGACGGAGCGTGGAGCAGCGGCGGAAGCTCGCGACGATCCAAAGCCTGGGCTCCCAAAATCACCTGCCACACTCCCGCAGCACCAACGCTTTCGCCGAGTGCTGGCTTCGCTGTGTAGATCATCGTATCCGGGATTATGTGTTGCAATGCTCTACTTTCCGCTTGATCGATAAATGTGCCGTTTGCGCTCGAGATCACAAAATCGATTTTGCTTTCCGCGAGGTCGGAAACAATTCCCTTTAGGATTTCTTTTGCTTCCGTGCGTTTTCGGAAATACCCGCCGGTATGAGTGCGCTCGATCACCAATGAACCGTGTCGTGCGAGCACAATTGCTCCCGCCCCTTCACTCAAAATCACTCCTCGCTCGATTTCACTGAATGGTTCCATCGGCGGTTCCAGACGAAGAAGCCGCCACCGCCGATATGCATCGCACAATAGCCAATCCACTTCTTCAGCCCCAACCACAAGGCAGTAATCCAGGGAGTCATTCGTCATCAAATCCTCCGCCATTCTTATCGCCAGAAGCCCCACAGCGCTATCGCCCACGAGGGTGTAGGTGGCGCCTGTGACTCCCAAAATCGCCGCAAGATGGCTCGCCGGGGCATTAAAGACGGTTTCTGGGAACAGCAATGGACTGGCTGATTGCGCGCCCGCCTCGACGATGTCGCGGTAAAAGCGCTTCGTGTAAATCACGCCGCCGTTTGAGATCGCGAAGACGAGCGCGATTCGGTCGCCATTCAGGGAGTCAAGCTTCACTCCCGCATCTTGCAGCGCCTCCAAGCCTGCGGCTGCGGCGAAGCGCGAAATCGCACTGGCGCGGCGCAGGCGTGGATGAGGCGCCAGGCTCGCCAACGCCGAATCGGGTACTCGGAAAGCGCTATAGGATTGATCCCCGAATTGCTCCGTAATTTTTCCAGCGAAGGCCTCCGCCCCTTGGAGCAAACGTTTCCACACCGGATCAACGCCGTTTCCGAGGGGTGTAATCCACCCCATCCCGGCGATTGCCAGACTCATGCCTCGAACTTCCGCATCACAATGGAAGCGTTCGTCCCACCGAATCCGAAGGAGTTCGAAAGAGCGGTGCGTAGAGCGGCCGGCCGCGCTTCGTTCGACACAACATCTAGCTCGATGTCATCATCTGAAGCGTGAAAATTGATGTTGGGCGGAAGAAATTGATGCTGGAGCGCCAGCAGACAGACAATAGCTTCGACCGCACCCGCCGCGCCTAACGAGTGTCCCATCATACTTTTCGTCGAGCTTACCGGCACGCGGCCAAACAACTCAGCGATTGCTTTGCCCTCCGCCGCGTCGTTAAAGAGGGTCGCCGTTCCATGCGCATTAACGTAATCGATTGCATTTGCCGAAATCTGCGCGCTCTGGAGGGCTCGCTCCATCGCCCGCCGCGGTCCAATGCCGCAGGGATCCGGTTGAGTGAGATGAAAATTGTCAGTGGACATGCCGTAGCCCGCTATTTCTGCGAGAATGGGCACACCGCGGGCGCGCGCGGCATCCAAATTTTCCAATACAAGAATCGCAGCGCCTTCACCGAGGACCATGCCGGTGCGATTCCGGTCAAATGGGCGGCACTTTTCTGGCGTCGAGGCTTGAAGTGAGTCAAAGCCGACGAAAACAAGTTCCGAGAGTGCGTCGTATCCGCCCGTCAATACGCATTGGTAGCGACCCGAGCGTACACACTCGAACGCGTGGCCAATGGCATTGGTTCCTGATGCGCATGCATTGGCAATCACCTGGCATGGCGCAGAAATTCCGAAAGCTTCCTGGGCATCAATCACCGACTTTTGCGCCGGATAATTCGCGATCCAGGTCGGTGAATGTCTCAGGTTGCCATGTCGATGTAACGATCGGTAGTAATCTTCACCATTAGACATGCCACCACTGGTTGTTCCAATTATCGTCAATTCAGGTTTGAATTCAGGCCCTTGCGTCGTCGCTTCCCCCAGAGCGTGGATTATCATGTGCGATGTGCGATGCAGCCGTTGCGTGCTGCGTCCGGCAGCGCGCCCATCCTCGAGCAAACGCTCGTCAGGAACTTGACCGGCAGTTTTGCATCGGCATTCAGTCACCGAAAATCGCGTCACTCGAGTGATGCAGTCCCTGGCTTCCCGGAGCGAATCGAGTGTCTCACCCAGTCCGAAGCCCATCGGGCTGACAACGCCTGCGGCTACGACGGCGACACGGGCGGGAGCATTTTTTCCGTTCCCAGCGGTATTTTCGCGCATTTTGGACAAAAAAAGAGCCTCGCGATTTCCTATTGCTTTATTAAAAGAAGCATTTTAGTAATGAAGCCGAAACGGAAACGGAAGCTTGGAAGTTGGTGGATTGTCAGTTGAGTTTATTCAGTGGCGATTTGAAATCCGATAAGCGGGAACAGTGACCTGGCTGCGTTTTCCAGAATAAACTCAATGGGAACTAAATTATACGTAG
>WNFP01004157.1_pt1 | contig 16058 bp, 13 predicted proteins | sample 5400201 | NCBI WGS metagenome assembly WNFP01 (sample SAMN13153355, study PRJNA577476) | soil metagenome | isolation source: 115 cm saprolite under Madrone tree | place: USA:California | collected 2016-06-14 | reverse complement strand
CAGAGTGGCCTGATCGTAGGATTGAACTTGACCGGAGGCGCGAGTCAGGCTGAACGCCACGATCTCCTGAGGACCGACCGTGTATTGCAAAATCGTTCCTGGTCGAAGTTGGAAACTGCCCGCGATATTTCGGGAATCAGTGAGATTAAACTCGACGGATTCCTCCGTCAGATTGGCTATCCACGGCGTAGAAAATGTATCCATGCCCAGGAGGGCGTTCTGGGCCAGGAGTAAAATGAACAGCACTGCGGAAGCAGAATTAGCCACCCTTTCGTTTCTGCCAGTCGCCACTCAACTCTTCAATCCACTTCTTCACGAACTCGTTTGAACTTTTTGTGGTAGCAAAGTAACCTCCTCCCTACTCTCCTTCCGTCATGAAAGCGATCGTCTACGATTCTCCCAGAAATTTTGTTTACCGCGATGTACCCGATCCCAAAATGGAAAGCGATGAAGTGTTGGTCAAGGTACAAGCCTGCGGAGTCTGCGGCACCGATCTGCATATTCATGAGGGCGAGTTCGGGCCCCGTTTTCCACTGATCCCAGGCCACGAGTTCACCGGAGAAATTGTCGATGTGGGAACGCATGCTGACGGCCTGAAAAAAGGACAGCGCGTGGTCGGCAACAGTAATATGGCCTGCGGCGAATGCTTTTATTGTATGCGCGGCGATCACCTGCTTTGCGAAAAAATGAGCAGCTATGGTGTGACTTTGGACGGCGGGTTTGCGGAGTATCTGAAGATAAAGGCCGACCGAATTTTTCCGATCAAGAATCTCTCCCCGCGCGAAGCAATCATGGTAGAACCGACTTCGTGTGCCGTGCATGGCGTTGAGGTGCTCGATTTGAAGCCGGGGAGCAACGTTTTGCTTTTTGGGGCAGGGCCAACTGGACAGGTAATGGCCCAGCTGCTTAAGCTGAACGGGGCGGCCAATCTCGTGGTTGCAGCGCCAGCCGGCGCGAAACTCGATCTGGTAGCGAAGTTAGCCGCCGATCAAGTTGTCGCCCTGGATCGCAACGATCCCGAAGTGCATCGAAAACGCTTGCGCGAGATCAGTCCGAAAGGATTCGACGCTGTTATCGAAGCGACCGGAGCACCCTCGGTTGCCCAAGAAACGACCCAGTTTGTCCGGAGACGCGGCACAATTTTGATCTATGGCGTGTACCCGGAAAAAGCCACAATTTCCATCAACCCATTTGACGTGTTTCGGAACGAACTGACGATTAAAGGCTCCTTTGCGCAGATTGACTCGTTCGAACGCGCCCTCAGCTATCTCGACAACGGCCGGATCAAAGTGAACGAGATTGTGACTCAGGAAATTCCGCTGAAAGACTGGGGAAAAGCGCTCGATCTTGCCTGGAAACGTCAAGGTATCAAGACCGCGCTGATCCCGGGGTAGCCTACCCAAAAGATAAGTTAGTTGAAGATGGGCTATCGTGTCAGTCCATCTTAAGCGGTGCTAGCCGTTTGAGCACTCGGTCCCCCCTCCTTGACCGATTTGAGAGCACACGGCTGAGAGCGTTAACGAAATTGATGAGAGGAGCTTACAATTCGTGAAGACCGGACCCCGGCGGCAGCAGATCCTAAATCTCCTTGAAGAGACCGGCACCTTGAATGTAGGCGATTTGGCCGATCGGTTTGCGGTGAGCGTGGTCACGATCCGGAAGGATTTGGACGAATTGGAGAGTGAAGGCCTTCTGCACCGGACCTTTGGTGGAGCAGTTTTCTCCCATCGCAGCAGGTTCAATAGATCTTTCTTTGAGCGCGTTCAGATGTGCCGTCAAGAGAAACGCGCCATTGCCGCGGCAGCATTAGGATACATCAAAGACGGGGACACAATTATCCTGGACGCCGGCACCACCACGCTCGCCTTAGCTCAGCTTTTGAAGGAGCAGGTAAGATCTGCATTTATCATTACCTGCTCCGTCCCGGTCGCCCTGGAATTGTCTAGTGCGGGTTATGACATCCTCCTTTTAGGTGGCTTCGTCAGAAACAAAAGCCTGGCTTTACTCGGGCGAGAAACACTCACGATCCTCGACCGATATCGTGCGGACAAGGCCTTTCTAGGTAGTTCCGGATTTACTGCCGAAAAAGGCCACAGCACACCGAATCCTGAGGACGCTCAGATTAAAGAGGCAATCATGCGAGTAGCTGACGAGATCTATGTGCTGGTCGACTCCTCCAAATACGGGCACAATTGTCTTACCAGTTTTGCGCGCCTGCGCGATATTGACTTGACCATTACGGATAGCCACCTCTCCAGCAGCAAAGCAAAAAGCCTTGAGGCTGCGGGTGCAACGCTTCGAATGGTAGACGTTCGCGGAGCAGATTCGAATTCTGACGCAAAAGGTGCGAACGCCCTCAAGGAATCAGCGCGAACCCGGCCGCAAAAAGACGCTCTGACCTTAGATAGAAAACGAAAGAGATAGTTATCCGAAAGGAAGACTAAGTGCTAGCCGGCATCCTCCTCGATGTGTCAGCGCTTTTGGTAAAGTAGCGTAGAAGCAGATCCCGATGCTCTGAGCCTATCATTAGATTGACGGTACTTCGACGGCTTTCCATGCTCGCATAGCGGAACTTTGCGTCGCGGCTTGGACAAAGGCCAAGCCCTTCACGCCGTCTTCGACGGTCGGAAAAGGGCGATCGATCTCGCTGGGCCGCTCGCTACGCATTCTTGCCACTATGGTCCTCGCAAAATCAGAGTAAAGGTTAGCAAAAGCTTCAATATAACCTTCCGGATGACCAATTTGTACGCGTGTCACCCGCCTGGCGTCCTCGCTGATCAGCGAATCCTGACGCCGTGTAATAACCTCCTCGAAGCCGTCTCTTTTGCGGTGCACAAGCCGATTTGGCTCCTCTTGATACCATTCGAGACCTCCGGTCTCGCCAAAAATACGAAAACACAGCCCGTGCTCGGCGCCACTGGCCGCGTTCGTCACCCACATCGAGCCACGCGCGCCGTTCGCATATCGTAGGAGCATTGAAACGTAGTCGTCCACTTTACGGTCAGGAACGACATGTCCTACGTCAGCGCACAGGCTGTCAAGATCAAGCCCCGTTACGTAAGCACCCAAATGATGAGCATGAGTTCCGATGTCAATCAGGATCATCGAGCCGCCAACCCGCCCTGGATCAAGTCGCCATCCGGGAGGCACATCCTCAGAGGCCAGATATCCTTGAACATATTGAAGATGAAGCTGGCGGATGGAGCCGATCGCGCCTGCGCGGACCATAGCTCGGGCTTGGCGCACCATCGGATATGCAGTGTAGGAGTGGGTAAGGCAGAACTCGAGCCCGGTTGCCCTGACCTTGCGCGCAAGATCTACCGCCGAAGTAAGATCCGTCGTTAACGGCTTGTCGCAAACAACATGGAATCCAGTATCCAGTGCCAATGAGCAGATATCGTAGTGGCTGTCATTCGGCGTCATTACAGCAATGACGTCGATCCGATCTTTCCGCTTTGCCTCGCTTTCGATCAACTCGCGCCACGATGGATAGTTGCGTTCGTCGGAAACCCCGATGGCGCGGCCGTACCGCCGAGATCGCTCAGGGTCAGAGGAAAGAGCAGAAGCCACAATGTCGTAATAACCGTCAAGACGCGCACCGGCACGATGGACCTCCCCAATTACGGATCCGGGACCGCCGCCGATGACGGCCAGTCGAAGCCGGCGGCCAATAGCTTCAATGATCATATCTGCGTATTTCTTGGGTTCGCTCGTCCTTGAGAGGACGCCGATCTAGCCAAACGCCGAAGCAGATGGATACAAATCATAGTCTTGTTTGGGCGAAAAAACGTTCCGACTTGGATTGCAGATTAACCGCTATCTTGCTGCCAAAACCACTTGTCATTACTCAACCAAGATATAGCTGCGCAGCGCTTGCACCCCGAGCGCACTGATAAGGAAGACGCCGGTCACGACATATTGCCAATAGGCTGCAACATTCAGAATGTTGAGCGCGCTGCTGATGACAGCGAAAAACAGGGCGCCAGTGAACGAGCCGAAAAGGGTACCTTCTCCCCCCTTCAAGCTGGTGCCTCCGATCACCACCACCGCTATTACCGTTAATTCGTAGCCGGTAGCCATTATGGCGCTGGCCGAGGATAGTTCCGCCGTAAGAAAAACCCCGGCTAATGCAGTACAACCACCAACGATGGCAAACGCCAGAATGCGGATCAGGTCAACCGGAAGGCCCGCCGTCCGTGCTGCAATTTCACTGCTCCCGACGGCGCGCAGGCAACGGCCATAAACACTTCGATTAAGAATCCCATAGCAGACGAGATACGCTATGATCATCACCAGAAACGGTATCGGCAGAACGCCAATCAAAGTTCCAGTCCCGAGGATATTAAAGTCAGGATCTGACACAGAGATGACTCGGCTTCCCTGGGTCCAGATAAATGCCAGCGCCAGGTAGACGTTCAAGTAAACCGGCGACCGACAAATCGAACGCGCCCGAGACAATTAAGAGTGTCATACCGGCAGCCCCGATTCCGGCAAACGAAGCCTGGAGGAGAATATTCTCTAAATTTGCTATGGTCCTGAAGTACGGATTCACGGCCCCCAGAATTACCACCGAGACGACCAGCAGCGATTGAATATAGTACCTGGTCAAGAAGCTCAAGAGAGAGATCCCGTAAGCGGGTCGAGCATCGATTTTCCGATTCGCTGTTTGGCTCAAGTCCATGGTAATACATTTAGGCGCGGCTCAGCAGCGATTTGGCAATGAAGGCGCGACGCGCCGTATCGATTGCCAATGCGAATATCAACAGCATTCCCAGAGCCAAGTATTGATAAAACGAGACCACCTTTAGAATGTTCAGAGCGCTGGCAATCGTTGCTAAGAGCAACGCGGCGAAGACGGTTCCTACCAGATTGCCGTGTCCCCCAGAGAGACTGGTACCACCCAGAACACTGACGGTGATCGCCTGAAGCTCAAAGCCGGTTCCGAGCGTTGCATCCACGATCATTAGTTGGGAGGTAAGCATAACCCCGGAAATAGCCGCGGTTACACCGACGAGCCCAAATACCGCGATGGTGACACGATCGATACTGATGCCGGAAACAATCGCGGCTCCGCGATTTCCACCGATGGCGCAAGCGTGACGTCCAAAAGGTGTGTGCTTAAGGAGAGCACTGAGGACAACCAACACAATCATCATGATAATGAAAGGTACCGGTAGCCCAAGGATTTTACCGTTATTAAGCAATCCAAATTCGCTATGCTTAGTGACCATTACCGATTGTCCTTGGGTAACCAACAGCGCGACACCGCGGACGATGCTCATCATCCCAAATGTCACGACAAAAGCAGGAAGCCTGAGTTTACTGATCAAGGCTCCATTCAGAAGCCCGAGTGCTAGACCGGTGAGCAGGGCGCCAAGAATCGCCAGCGGCGGATCAATCAGCGAAAGCAGACTCGCGACCACGATCGCGGTCAATACTTGAACCGATCCAACCGAGAGATCAAACCCGCCCATGGCTATGGCAAAGGTCATGCCCAAACCAGTAACCGCTGTAATGGAGGCGGTAATCAGCGTGTTAGTGAGATTGGTGTAGGTAAAGAACCCCGGCGCGATAATCGATGCCGCAATCACGACGATCAACAGTAAAGCGAAGACACCAAGGCTTTCGGCAACTTGAATGAAGCGCGTCGCGTTCGCTACACTGAAGATGGTCCGGAAGTTTAGCAATTCAGGAGGGTTACTCATTGGTTATCTCCGGTAATTTCTTGACCGATGGCAAGCGCGGTAATGTTGTCCTCGGTAATTTGTGCTCGATTCAACAACCCCTTCGTCCGCCCTGCACTCAAGACCAGGCAGCGATCGCTGACACTAACCAGCTCGGGGATGTCTGATGAACTTACGATGATTGAGTAGCCACTCTGGGCTAACTTACGGATTACAGCATGAATTTCGACTCTGGTCCCAACGTCAACACCACGAGTAGGTTCATTCAATAGCAAGATCCGCGAGTTGCTCATCAAGGCTCGCCCAAGCATCACTTTTTGCTGATTTCCTCCGCTCAGTTTGGTTATTCTCTGCATTGAACTTGAGGCTCGGATATCCAGCGAGTTTCGCATCCCTTGATACTGCTTTTCTTCTTCGCGCGGATTGATCAACAGCTCTGATAGTCGCCGAAACAATCGCTTGGCGCTGATTAAGAGGTTTTCCCGGACCGTTAGATCCGGAAAAATGCCTTCGACTTTCCGTTCTTCCGGCAGCATGTAAATGCCATGGCGAATCGCATCACTCGTTGAGTTAAGTACGACAGGCCGACCCTTAATCTCGACCTCACCGCCGGAAATTTGCTGAAGGCCGAAGAGCGCACGGGTTAACTCGTAGCGCCCGGATCCGACCAAACCAGCGCAGCCCATTACCTCACCTATGCGTAAGTCAAACGATACGTTCGTAATGAAACCAGGAACCGTGATGTCCTTAACGGAAAGAGCGGCTTGTTCGGAGAGCGGGATTGCCTGATAGATGGTCGCCTCTTTTCTGAGAGCACGGCCGAGCATCATAGTAACAACGTCGTCTTCGGTCAATTCATCGAGGCGTCGGGTATCAACTCGTTTCCCATCTCGCAGAACGGTCACCCGATCCGCAATCCGGAAAATCTCTCGGAGCCGATGAGAAACATAAAGAACGGCGATTCCTCGCTCCTTTAGTCTTTCAATGATTTCGAAGAGACGTGCCACTTCGGCGGCGTTCAAGGCTGCCGTCGGCTCATCCATTGTAATGATTCGGAACTCCATCGAGAGCGCCTTCGCGATCTCGACAAGTTGCCGGTCTCCGACACTCAGATAGCTGACACGCTGACCTAAGGGTACGTTGAGCCCAAGCTCGTTGAGCACCTCCGAAGCGTGGCGTTTGATCTCACGCCAATTCAACAACCCGATTCGCCCTGTCGGTTCGCGACCAAGAAATATATTCTCAGCCACAGTCAACTGAGGGACCAGATTAAATTCTTGCGTGATAGTGCTGATGCCAGCCTTTTGTGCTTGGATCGCGTTGGCGAAAACTACCTCTTCGCCGGCCACGCAAATTTTTCCAGATGTCGGCTGCAGAAGGCCACTGATGATATTAATCAATGTGCTTTTGCCGGCCCCATTTTCTCCCATCAGCGCGTGAACCTCTCCGGCCAGGAGACTGAAATCGATATTGTCTAAGGCTCTTACCCCTGGGAATTGCTTCGAAATCCCAGTCAGACTGAGGATCGGCTCCCGGTGACACGTCTGATCTGTTCCCATCTCAGCCTCCGCGGCCAGCTATCCGGAGGAATCGGGCAGGACAGATAGCGGTTATAGTGACAGAAGGACTGGCCGTAAGGATGGTCTGGTGGAGATTCGCTAGGCGAATAGAAAAAAGGACCATGTCTTTTCCATTTTCATCAAACAATGCTGCCCGGTGCTCGCGCACGTAGACGCATCATCCAGGTGCAGAACGCCGCAGCCCTCGCAGCTGGAAGCTGCGGCTACCATTGTCCGTAGTCTTTTCGCTTTCTACTTCTGGAGAAACTGATCGACGTTTTCCTTATCAATTACCTTCACCGGAAAAAAGACTGATTTGGTCGCGGGATCCGAATATTCGACAGGCTCGTTGTTCATGAATTTCGTGGCGATCTCAACGCATTTTTGACCTTGACCATAAGGGTCCTGGCGGATGGTAGCGGCCATCTCACCATTCTTAATCAGCTCCAGCGCCGGAGGGTCACCGTTGAACCCGACTAAAAACACATCCTTTACTCCGTTCTTACCCGCCGCCTTCAGTGCCTGGACCGCTCCTTCGGCCTCCGGGTCATTCGTTGCATAGATCCCGGAGAGGTTGGGATTAGCCGACAACGTATTCTGCGTCGCCTGATAACCTCCTTGCACCGTGTCGTTCCCGTTAAGCGATGCGACTATTTTGTAGTCCGAGTGTTTCTTGATTTCATCGACAAACCCTTTGGTTCGTGGCCCACCTACCGCCGCGCCAGGGTGCAATTCAATGACTAGAACCTCTTTCGACCCGGACTTGTCTTTGAGATGCTCAATCATGTACTGCGCCGCCAGCTTACCCCCATCTTCATTGTTCGATACGATGAACGCATCGTACTTACCCGCTACACCGACGTCGCCAATCACGACTGGAATATTCACCTGATGCGCCTTGTCGATGACTGCCGGCAAAGCGGCCGGCTCAATCGGTGAATTGATCAGAGCGCTAATCCCCTGGTTAATCAGGTCGATACTTCCCGACACCTCAGCTTGCTGGTTGCTCTTTTGATCGGAAAGGATGAATTGATAGCCAGCCGCTTTACAGGCGTCTTGAACTCCTTTGGTATAAGCCTGCCAGTAGGGTTGCTGCATGTCGAAAACCGAGTAACCGATTTTGACTGGATTCTTCTTCACAAACTTCGTTTGGCCGGGGGCCAACGCGGCCAGCGACGCAACCAAACCGAGACTAAGTAGCGGCTTCTTAACGAAAATGGACAAGGACGTTATCGTCCGCGCCTTTGAGAAGTTTTCTTTCATTTGTTCTTGAGGGGGCGCGAGGGCGTGGGTCGGTTTGAGCACTTACCACCAGTACCCCTCGCAGAGGTTTCTAATTACTTTCGAAACGATATTTATTCGAAGTTAAGATCGCAACACAATTCGAGGCCCACCGACACGCGAGAAGCTCCCTAACGGAGAGTTGGAACAGTGCACTTACTTTGCCTCTGAATGGCCCACCTTCATACCTCCGTATAAAGTTTCGTAATTGTGCGTATAAATCTCGATGATGTTGCCGAAGGGATCTTCGCAATAGCAAGTGCAGCGGTGTTTTCTGGGGCGCCTCAATTACTACTTTACCCACTGAACCAGCCACTTCGGTGCGGATGTCGTATCCCCAATTGGACCGCCGCGAAGTTTCCATCACGCCCAAAACCGCGTTCCTGAATTTCAGGAGAGTGACCGCAGTGTCGGCATCGTTCGCCTGCGCGAACCGTTCGTCAATCAGTACACTGCCCCAGGCGTAAACCTCCTCCACCTCACCCACTAGGAATCGAGCCAGGTCAAGGTCATGCACGGACATGTCCAAAAAGAGCCCACCGCTTCCCAGCAAAAATTCCAGGCTGGGCGGATAAGTATCACGGCTCAAAGCCCGGAACGTTTCGAGCTTACCCAACTCTCCGGCTCCGATTTTGGCTTTTGCCCGCGCGTACCCAGGATCAAACCGCCGCATGAAGCCCAACTGTACTGGGACCTTGCGCTCTCGAACCAATTGTACCACCCGTTGGGTTTCGGCCAGGTTCAGGGCAATGGGTTTCTCGCTAAAAACTGCTTTGCCGGCAGTGATTGCCAACTCGATCAACTGCGCGTGCGTACCAGTGGGCGTCACAATGACCACGGCATCGACCGAGGAATGTTCAATCGCTTTCGCACTGTCGTTCATCGCCAGTTCAGCCCCTGCCATCACGCGGCCACGTTCGGCCCTTTCTGCAATGAGATCAGCTACCGCGATGACCTTGACTCCGCTGATCGCCGTTATATTTCGAAGATGAGTTTCTCCCATGCGACCCACGCCGAGAAAAGCCACACCGATTGTTTCTTTATCGATCATAGATTGCTATTGGTTCGTGCTGACCGGCGCCACGGCAGCGCCGGTCGTTTTCTGTTCGTCATGCGCGGCGTCAATTTTTCGGGCAATCACCCCTCGAACTGCAAAAGTCGCCGGCAAGCTTCACGCGAAGCCTTTCTTTCGATGGTCAAGGATTCAAGAGGGAACAGGCGAGCAGTGTTCTTTCGAATTTATTGCTTTTAGAAATGGATTGGGAATGCCTGGATTGTCAAAGTAAATCGTTATATCCACAGTTCGTCCGTTTACTGTAGTCTTAGAATGAATTTGTTTGAATCTCGGGAAAAATCCTCCATAACGCTTTAGTCTACGTTTCGATCCCCCAGATGAATTCCGAAGTGGTGGCTCCGCCCCATCCAGAAAAAGCAGTACCTCGCCGAAGTTTTCGGCTTCCCCGCGAAATCGGAATTCTCGGTGCGCTCGCATTGATGCTGCTGGTCCTGGCTATTTTCGTCCCGCAGTTTCGTGACATCGGGAACATCACGAACATCACCCGGAATTTCTCTTTTGTGGGTATCGTCGCGATGGGTATGACCTTGGTCATCCTCACTGGGGGTATCGATCTATCGGTTGGGTCGATCTGGGGAATGTCAGCAGTCATCGTCGCTTTTCTTCTGACCCACGGCTGGCCCATCCCTCTTGCGATTCTCGCTAGTTTGGCGGGGGCTTCGGGAATCGGACTCCTGAATGGGCTCTGTATCACTCGCCTAAAGATGTCGCCCTTCGTACCAACACTCGCGACTCTGGCCATCGCGAGAAGCTTCGCTCTCATCATCACGCACGGACGGCCGATTTCGATATTTGGTGACGAATACCAGTCCTTTCTCTGGCTGGGCGGTGGCGACATTTTCGGAATTCCGAATCCATTTATTATCTTTTGCATCACGGCCGTTTTCTTTTGGATCCTTTTGTCGCGTACAGTGTGGGGACGCTACGTTTATGCGGTCGGAGGAAACGAGAGAACCGCGCGTTTGACCGGTCTCCGCGTCGATCGACTCAAAATCATCGTTTACATCTTATCTGCGCTGGTCGCAGGAATCGCGGGACTCGTGCAGTACAGCTATTTATCTAGCGTCACTGCTGACTTAGGGACGGGAGAAGAACTAGCGGTCATTGCCGCAACCGTAATCGGTGGCGCGAATCTAGCCGGTGGCGAAGGAACGATTCTTGGTACCGTTATCGGTGCAATCATTTTAGAAGTATTGCGGAACGGTCTGTTGCTCTTCGGCATCGATCCGTACTGGCAAGGTGTCTTCGTCGGAGCGGTGATCATTCTCGCCGTATCCATCGACTATTTTCGAAAGCTCTTACGTCATGATTGAGAGATTTTCGAACCGAGTAACCCCGCCCAGCGTGGCGGGAGGTGGCGGTATCCACCAAACCATCCCCCTATAACATATGAAAAACCATCCATTATTTCTTTTCGCAGGCGTCCTGACTTGCTCACTCGCCTTGCTGACCGGCGCTTACGCTGCCGGAAAACAAAAGACATTCGCCATCGTTCCGAAGTCGATCAGCATCTCCTTCTACAACGATGTGGAAAAGGGCTGCAAAGAAGAGGGCGCCAAACTCGGTGTCAACGTTATCTACACCGGACCCGATACCGCTGATGCCGCCAAACAGGTACAGGTCTTGCAGGACCTGGTGAGCCGCGGAGTTGATGGTTTTGCCGTTGCTCCGATGGACGGCGATTCCGTCATTGGAGTGATCGAAGCTGCGATCAAAAAAGGAATCAAAGTGATCACATTCGACGCCGATTCTCCTAAGTCACAGCGGGTCTGCTTTGTTGGCACTAATAACGAGCAAGGCGGACATGAAGCGGGAAAAGCATTCGCGGCAGCGTTACCGCAAGGCAAGTTCGCAGTGATAACCGGCGGTCTGGCATCGGTGAACCACAACCAACGCGGCGACGGATTCCGCAAGGCCCTTAAGGAAGCCGGAGGCGAATTTACCGAAATTCCGGGTTCGCCTTTCCCCTGCAACGACGACGCTGCGAAATCGATCCAAATTATCCAGGACACTTTGACCCGGTATCCTGATCTTAACGGGTTTTTCTTTTCCGGTGGTTGGCCGCTTTTCGGCGCTCCCGAGGCCTACCTGCGCGCGATCAGCAAACACAAAGATGATATCAAGGCGAAAAAATTCGTGGTGATTGCTTTCGATACCCTCCCGGAGGAGCTTAAGATTCTGAAACAAGGAGCTTGCAATGGTCTGATTGGCCAACGGCCGTACGCGATGGGCGTTAAGAGCGTCGACATCCTGAACGACCTCACCGAGGGAAAAACGGTTCCCACTGTCGTGGATACCGGGGTCGATGTGGTGACTTCGTCTAACGTCGATCAATTCTTAAAGTAGGCGAAGGCTCCCCGCCCTTTCAGGCCGAATAACAAATAGCAGATGGCAAATAGCTTCCGAATACGATTCCTGACCGCGTTCGGTAAGAGAATCTTCCGGCATTTTCACAAAAGAAGTAGCCGGTGCGGTCTCCGATGGACCGGCCAAGTCTTCAAGACCATATCTGTCATTTGTAATTTGCTATATGTAATTCGGCCTGAAGGGCCGGGGAGCGCATCCCTACCCGCTGATCTATGCCCCCGATCCTAAAGATAAACGGAATCTCAAAGCATTTTCCTGGGGTTCAGGCTTTGCGGGAGGTCACCTTTGAAGTTGAACCAGAAAGCATTCATGCGGTGATCGGTGAAAATGGTGCTGGAAAGAGCACACTCATGCAGATTATCGCAGGGGTGCATCAGCCTGATGGGGGAAGCATTGAATTCGCTAGAGAGACTATCAAGTTCAGCGATCCAGCCGAGGCGCAGGCGAAAGGTATCGCAATCGTTTACCAGGAGTTAAATTTGGCTCCCAACCTTTCCATTGCCGAAAATATTTTCCTCGGCATGGAACCGAAGCATTCCCGCGTTTTCCTTGATCGGGAAAAGCTGAAGGCGGGGACGCTCGGCGTTCTGCGCCGGTTGGGACTTCAGCATCACCCCGACACCATCGTGAGCGCGCTCACGGTTGCCCAACAACAACTCATTGAAATCTGCAAGAGCCTGGTCCGGAATCCGCGCCTCCTTATCCTGGATGAGCCGACTTCCAGTCTATCCGAGACCGAGTCGGCGATTCTATTTCGCGTCATCGCCGATCTCAAAGCGAACGGTGTTACCATCCTTTACATTTCTCATCGTCTCCCCGAAGTTTTTTCCCTTTGCGACACGCTCACGGTGTTGCGCGACGGCCGGCATGTGCGCACCGCTCCGATCAAAGAGACGACAGAAGCAGAAGCCATACGACTTATGGTTGGGCGCGAACTCCTCGCTTTTCACCGCCATGCGGTTGAGCCGAAAGGAGAAGTTGTACTGCGAGTCGAGAACCTCTCGAAGAAAGGTCAGTACGAAAATATCGGTTTCGAATTGCGCCGCGGCGAGATTGTGGCAATGGCAGGACTTATCGGGGCGGGACGAAGTGAAATGGCGCTCGGCATATTTGGTTCACCACCGGCGGAGAGTGGCGAGGTTTACCTGAGAGGACGCAAAGTGCGTTTTCGGCGGCCGAAGGATGCCGTCATGGCTGGTATCGCTTTTGTACCAGAAGATCGAGCACACATGGGACTAGTGCTTGGCGCGGAAGTCGGAGCAAATATCTCCAGCGCGGCCCTGCGGCGTGTAGCCCGCGGACCATTTGTGGATTATCCGGCCGAACATCGGTTGATCAAGAAATACGTTTCGAGACTGCGAGTTCGCACCCCGAGTTACCAGCAAAGGGTTGGACTCCTGAGCGGTGGCAATCAACAAAAAGTGCTCTTGGCCAAATGGCTCGCCGTCCAACCAACCGTGCTCATCGTGGATGAGCCGACGCGAGGTGTCGACATCGGGACCAAGGCCGAGATCTATGGGTTGTTTGATGAGCTAGTCCGAGAAGGGATCGCCATTTTGGTCATCTCCAGTGATTTACCGGAGGTATTGGCACTGGCAGATCGAATCCTCATCATGCGGCACGGCCGGCTAACGGGCGAACTTTCTCGAGACAACGCAACGGAAGAAAAAGTGATGCATCTCGCAGCGCTCGGAACGTCCGAGGCCGTAGCGTAGGCCGCTTCGCGTTTTGCGTTTAGCGTTCGGCCGCCATTCCTTGTCTTCGGACCGTGTCGCCCTTACAATTTGCGGCCATGTTTCGCTGTTTCGCACTTCTCGTCACATTTGCCACTCGGTCGCTCTTCCCCAGAAATAGAATGCGAATAGGCCGCAGTCTCGGCCTAACCGCCGATCAAATTCTAATGCCTCCTAACCGACTTTGAATCGCACCGAACGACGAATGTCGAAGCGCCAAACTGCGCACGCCAACAGCTCGTCTCCATCCGGTCGCCCGGCGTTTCTGGTTGCTGCCGGAATCATGCTCAGCCGGATCGCGGGCTTGATCAGAGATCGCTCTCTCGCCCATTTTCTTGGAAGTACCGATGCAGCCGACGCGTTCCGGGCAGCCCTCCGTATACCAAATATCCTGCAGAATCTCTTTGGTGAGGGCGTGCTGTCTGCGTCCTTCATCCCGACCTACGCGCGGCTTTTAGGTAGCAATGATGAAGCGGAAGCCGATCGCGTTGCCAGTGTGATCGGATCGTTGCTAGCAGTCGTGGTTTCTACGTCTGTCATCCTCGGGGTTCTGGCTACACCTCTGTTAATTGATCTGATCGCTCCCGGATTCGGCGGAGACAAGCGACAACTCACGATCACGTTGGTGCAGATCATGTTTCCAGGAGTGGGTGCGCTGGTGATGTCTGCCTGGTGCCTTGGCATCTTGAATAGTCATGGCCGTTTCTTTCTCTCCTATACCGCGCCGGTTGCTTGGAACCTATGTATCATCGCGGGTCTCCTAATCTTTCGGAACACCGATTCGCTTACTCAACTTGTTATCTATGTCGGTTGGAGTTCCGTCGTCGGAAGTCTCGCTCAACTGCTGGTCCAGGTGCCAACCGTCTTACGGGTGACCAACCGCCTACACTTTTCGCTGAAGCTGACTTCGGCACCGATTCAAAGCGTCCTGCATAATTTTGTGCCGGTCTTTATCAGTCGCGGAGTGGTACAACTCAGTGCGTATCTTGACTCAGTTCTGGCCAGCCTTCTTCCTTCTGGCTCCGTTGCTTTGCTCGGTTACGCCCAGAACATCGGACTCCTGCCGATCAGCCTTTTTGGGATGTCGATTTCCGCGGCCGAACTTCCGGCTATGTCGCGCGCACTCGCCGGGGATGAGCAACAAGTGCGTTCCGAGCTAACCACCCGCCTGACCGCCGCGCTTCGGCGGATGGCGTTCTTTGTCATTCCGGCGGCAGTGGCCTTCATTGCCCTGGGGGATACGATTGCCGCTGTACTTTATCAGACCGGGCGATTCACCCGCGAAGACACGCTCTATGTCTGGGCGTTGCTGGCCGGATCCGGGGTCGGCTTGTTGGCTTCTACCTTCGGGCGCCTGTGTTCATCCGCTTTTTATGCTCTTCGTGACACCCGGACGCCCCTGCGATTTGCGATTGTGCGCGTGGCATTGACGCTAAGCCTCGGCTACCTCTTCGCGTTTCCGTTGCCGAGTTTGTTGCATCTCGACCCGAAATGCGGGTTACCTGGACTGACCGCCTCGGCCGGAATTGCCGGTTGGGTGGAATTTCTTCTTTTGCGAAGATCACTTCAGCAGCGGATCGGATCTTTTGCGCTTCCGGCTACAATTGGTTTGCGCATCTGGGTAGCCGCCATTTTGGCCGCTGCGGTAGTCTTTCCTCTTAAACAATTCTGGGTGGATCTTCATCCCCTAATTGCTGGGGCTATTTTCCTGCCGTTATACGGAGTAATTTACGCCGGCGGAGCCTTGATTTTACGAATCCCGGAAGTGCGTTTACTCACCCGTTTCTGGAGGCGGTAGAACCGACGAGCGACGAAATCACTGCGCATAGTCAGGCGTTACCAGCGGGAGAATCCACCATGTAAGTGCTATTCATCGAGCGGTTGAAGAGGGCCGGCAATCGCTAAGAGCCGTCGCTCGTCGAGCCGCGAAAATCCGCTTGAGGCCACGGGTTGTCTGGCGAAAACAGCTCCCAAGAGTACGAATTGCAATGACTGCTACCAACTAACCAGAGCTCCGGATGAAGCCGATTTACGCTAAACTTTGGCCATCGATTTATCACGGACCCGCCGCGGGCCCGGACCCACGCCTAACTCACACGAATCTTTCGCGACGCCTCGCCCAGTTCGTGCACCCGTGCGCGCACTTCGTCCCGAAGGTGTAGTCCATCGATAAAATCGTGACGGGTTGCGTAAACGAATCGCGGAATAATAACACTGCGAAAGTCGAGCATGAGACTGTTCGCCAGGCCCATTACCGACATGTAGCTCGAGGAGCCTCCGGCCGCGCACAAGAATCCCACGACTTTGTTTTCCCAGGCGTCACCAGTTAGCTCCACCAGGTTTTTTGCTGCAGCGTTAA
>WNFP01009844.1_pt1 | contig 16059 bp, 13 predicted proteins | sample 5400201 | NCBI WGS metagenome assembly WNFP01 (sample SAMN13153355, study PRJNA577476) | soil metagenome | isolation source: 115 cm saprolite under Madrone tree | place: USA:California | collected 2016-06-14 | reverse complement strand
CGACGATCTCGCGAAGGGGCTGAAGGCCGCCGAGGTTGCGCACGGCAACGAGAGGCTTGCCGTCCTCGGTATGTTCGGCATCCTCGCCGTCGTCGAGGAGGGTGAGTTCGCAGCCCGGACTGCGGTCCGGCCGGGCACCAACACGATCCAGGCGGCCGTTGGCCCCCTCGATGGAGAGCGCGCGCAGGACACGGTGACGGTGGAGGCGGTGGCGGGCGCGGAGCATCCGCCGAGGCTCCTGGTGAACCCGCGCGTCGGCCCCGCTCCGCTGACGGTCACATTCGATTCGACCTCGTTCCCACGTCGCAGCGCGCGCCTCGACCTCGACTTCGAGGGAGACGGCGTGATCGACGGCTCGGCGGAGACGCTCGAGAAGGTCTCTCATACCTACGCCAAGCCGGGGCTCTTCTTCCCGACCGTGACGGCACGATCTCCCGAGGGCGCCACGCACGCCGCGTCCGGCATCGTGGACGTGTTCGCACCACCCACCGACCTCGTGCACAAATGGAATGCCATGAAGGCGGCGCTGCGCCGGCGCGATGTAGACGCCGCGCTCGAGTTCATTAGGATCGACTCCCGGCAGCGATACCGCGAGGCGTTCACGCACCTCACCGTTGACCTCGCCCAGATCGACAAGGTGCTCTCGGACTTGAAACCGGTTAAGATCGATCAGATGGGCGCCGAGTTCGAGATGCTGCGGGCGAAGGACGGCAAGACCTACTCGTACTTCGTGCTCTTCGTGCGGGACTACGACGGTATCTGGCGCGTCAAGTCGTTCTGAGACCGTGGGTCGGCCGCGAGGCCGCCGCCCGCTGGACGACCTCAACGTCCGAGTCATCTTCGGTCCCATTGGCCATTCCTCCTGACGTAGTCTTCATCGAGGGCGCATTCGGGATAGCTCGTCTTCCAGTGCTCCAACGATAGCCTCTCTGTGAGCGTCCCCTTCCGACTCAACGCTTCCGCTTCTCGGCTCAGCGCCAGCAACAGATGTGAGATTCTCCGCCAGGCGCATCCCCCAGGGTGGAAGAAGGACACGTCGATGCGATCTTCGAACCCTTGCGGTGCCGAGGCATAACCGTCTGGGCGTCGGGAGGAGGGCTCCAGGAGTATCATCGCTCCATCCCAGTCCGATGTCCGTACCCAGGCCGTAGACTCGTGCCGATTGACGAGGCTTTTCGGGAAATAGCCCGCCTTGAACCATGTGCAGGTTGGTCCAGACGGCCTGTAAGGTCGCGTACAATACCGCGACATCATCCACTTCTATCGCGATGTACGCATCCACCGTCGTTGCCGACATGTCCGTGAGCTGTAGATGCGCACGATAGAGCCCGGGGACTGGAATAGCTGAACTGGAGCGGCGTCGTTGGGTCAGTGGTGATGAGATCCACTGCGCCGTCGCCGTCGAAGTCTACGGCATGCCGTGGCGCTACAACCCGCTAACGAGGCAATCCATTAGCGGCTCTTCGCCTTCTTCCAGTCCGCCAGGAACCGCTCGAGCCCCACGTCCGTCAGCGGGTGCGTCAGCGGGTGCTTCGCGAGCTGCTGGAGGACCGCGAACGGGCAGGTCGCGATGTGCGCCCCCATCTGCGCCGCCCGGATGACGTGCAGCGGGCCGCGCACGCTCGCCACCAGCACCTCGGACGGATACGTGTAGTGGTCGAGCATCTCGAGGATCTGCGCGATCAGCTCCATGCCGTCGTGCCCGACGTCGTCGAGCCGGCCGACGAAGGGCGAGATGAACGCGGCGCCCGCCTTGGCGGCGAGGAGGGCCTGCGCGGCCTGGAAGACGAGCGTCACGTTGACGCGGATGCCGCGCTCGGTGAGGAGACGCGTCGCCTTGAGCCCCTCGGGGATCATCGGGCACTTGACCACGATGTTCTTGTGGATGCGCGCGAGCCGGACGCCCTCCTCGACCATGCCGGGCGCGTCCGTGCTCACCACCTCGGCGCTCACCGGGCCGTCGACGAGGGCGCAGATCTCGTGCAGCACGGTCTCGAAGTCGCGGCCCGTCTTCGCCACCAGGGACGGGTTGGTGGTGACGCCGTCGAGCACGCCCCAGCTCGCCGCCTCGCGAATCTCCCCCACGTCCGCCGTGTCGATGAAGAGCTTCATCCGCGACCCTCCCGGCGGCGGAGTGTAGCAGAGGCGGCGGGCGCCGTCAGGCGCGCGGCAGGAGCGTGACCCGCTTCTCGTCCTTCACGCCGGCGAGGAGCGCGGACACCGACTGGCCGAGCTGCGGGTGCACGACGTGCGGCGCCAGCTCGGCGAGCGGCAGGAGGACGAAGCGGCGCTTGTGCATCTCGGGGTGGGGGACCTTCAAGGACTTGGTCTCGACCACCTCCTGGTCGCAGAGCAGGATGTCGAGGTCGATCACCCGCGAGCCCCAGCGTTTGCCCTTGACGGGCTTGCGTCCCATCGCCTTCTCGATGGCCTTCAAGCGCTTGAGGAGCTCGTCGGGCGGGAACTCGGTCTCGACCTCGATCACGCTGTTCACGAACCAGGTCTTGGCGTCGCCGAGCGGCTCGCTCTCGTAGAGCGAGGAGGCGCGGCTGAGGCGCGTGCCCGGCAGCTTCGCGACGCGCTCGGCCGCTTCCAGGGCGTTTGCCTTGCGGTCGCCCAGGTTCGATCCGATCCCGATGTGGACACGATGCGGCATGGCCCTCGCCCCGGCTAGAGGCGGAGGCCCCTCAGGCGCTCGACCGCCTCGCGCAGCCGCTCGCTGCAGAGCGTGAGCCGGATGTATCCCTCGCCGGCGTCGCCGAACCCGTTGCCCGGGGTGACGACGACGTGCGCCTCCGTGAGGCAGCGGGTGGCGAGCCCGGCGGCGGTCAGGCCGCGCGGGACCGGCACCCAGACGTAGAACGTGCCGCCCGGCGGATCGCAGGGGAGGCCGATCGACTCGAGCCCGCCCACCAGCACGTCGCGGCGCTCGCGGTAGAGCGCGCGCAGGCGGTCGACCACCGCCGGGTCGCCGGTGAGCGCCGCAATGGCGGCTTCCTGCACCGCCTGGAAGACCCCCGAGTCGACGTTGGTCTTCACCTGGCCGAGCCCGGCGATCAGCTCCGGGTGTCCGACCGCGAAACCGATGCGCCAGCCGGTCATGTTGAAGGTCTTCGAGAGCGAGTGGAACTCGATCGCCACCTCGCGGCCGCCGGGCAGCTCGAGGAGGCTGGGCGGCCGCTCGCCGAAATAGATCTCCGCGTAGGCGGCGTCGTGGCAGAGGATGACGTCGTGGCGCTCGGCGAAGCGGATCGCGTCGGCGAAGAAGCTCCGCGGCGCCACCGCCGCGGTCGGGTTATTCGGGTAGTTGAGCCAGAGGAGCTTCGCGCGTCGCGCCACCTCGTCGGGGATGGCCCCGAGGTCGGGGAGGAAGCCGTTCTCGCGCCGGAGCGGCATGCGGTACGTGGTGCCGCCGTTGAAGGTCGTGCCGATGTGGTAGACGGGATAGCCGGGGTCGGGCACCAGGACGACGTCGCCCGGATCGACGAAGGCGACCGCCATGTTGGCGATCCCCTCCTTCGAGCCGATGAGCGACACGACCTCGGTCGCCGGATCGACGCTGACGCCGTAGCGGCCCTTCATCCACGCCGCGGCGGCCTGCCGGAAGGAGAGCAGGCCCTCGTAGTCCGGGTAGCGGTGGTTGGCCGGGTCGCCCGCCGCCTCGCGCAGGCGAGCCACGATGTGGGCCGGCGTCGGGGTGTCTGGGTCACCGATGCCGAGGTTGATCAGGTCAGCTCCGCGCGCCGCGACCGCGCGCTTCAGGCGATCGATCTCAGCGAACAGATACGGCGGAAGTTTCTGGATTCGCTCGGCTTTTTTCATCTGGATCGGCAATGAGGGGCCTTTGGCGCCCCGCTTCTAGCGAAGTTATCCGTCTTTGACAAACTCCGGTTTTCTCGCGCCGTGTGATCGGGCTCGCCGTGAGGTGAGCGATGGCGCTTGCGATGGCGCGCCGGTGCGTGGCGGGCGCGAGCGAGCCGTCCAGCGCCTCGGCCACCCGCCCGGGATCGAGGGCCGCGAGCGCGCCCGGGTCGGCCGCCAGGTCCGCGGCGCGGTCCACGATCAGTTCCGAGATGCGGGCGAGCGCCGGACGGGCCTCGCGCTCGAGGTCGAGGGTGTCGACCTCCTCGGGATGCGCCAGGAACTCCTGCTCGAGGTGGCGCGCCGCCTCGATCTGGGCGCGGAAGAGGGCTTCGACCGCCGCCGGGGAGAGGCCGCGCTCGGCCGCCCGCGCGCGCACCGCACCGAGGACGCGCGCCTCTTGGCCCGGATCTTCGACCGACCGGCCGGTCTTCTGCTTGGCCGCGGCGACCGCCGGCATGAAGGCGAGGCGCAGGTCGACGAGCGCCACGAGCGCGTCCAGGTCCGAGGCGAAGGCGGAGCGCGCGCGCGCCCGCTCGGGGCCGAGCCAGCGGGCGCGGAGCGCGGCGAGCGTGCCGTCGGCCTCGCGGGCGCGGAGCCAGGCATCGAGCTCGGCGACGAGCGCCGGATCGCGCCCGAGGTAGCCCTTCCGGTCGCGCGTGAAGGGGCCCAGGCGGACGGCGCCGGGGACCGCGAGGGCGTCCGCCTCGGCCTCGTCGGTCAGGATGGCGTCCGCGGCCCCCCTGGCGAGCAGCTCCCCGAGCGCGCGGTTGTCGTGCGTGCGCACCAGGAGCGCGTGCGGGAAGAGCCGCGCGGCGAGCCGCTCCAAGTGCCCGCCCGCGTTCACCCCGAGCCGGAGCCAGGAGCTGCGCGGGTCGAGCCGCTGGTGGGCGAGCACGACCGCCCCCGCCTCCGCGACCGGGCGCGTGAACACGCCCGCCACCGCGCGCTCGGGCCGGAGCGTGACGCCGCCCATCGCCAGGTCGAAGCGTCCCGCAGCGAGGTCGCGCGTCAGCTCCGGCCAGCGGAAGGGGACGAGCTCGAGGCGGCGCCCGCCGTCGTGCGCGAAGCGGCGCGCGATCTCGACGTCGAGCCCCTCGAGACGACCGTCGCGCGCAAGCGAGAAGGGCGGGTAGTCGCCGCTCGTGCCGACCCGGAGCGGCGGCGCCTCGGGCCGCGGGTGGAGGCAGGCCGCGGCGAGGAGGGCGATCGCCGCCGCGCGCCTCACAGCCCGAGCACGTCGCGCATCGAGTAGAGGCCGGCAGGCCGCCCCGCCACCCAGAGCGCGGCGCGCAGCGCCCCGCGCGCGAGGCAGTCGCGGCTCTGCGCGCGGTGGACGAGCTCGAGGCGCTCGCCGAGGCCGCCGAAGACGACCGTGTGGTCGCCGACGGCGTCGCCGGCGCGCAGGCCCATGATCCCGATCTCGTCGCGCGGCCGCTCGCCCACCAGGCCCTCGCGCGCGAGCCGCCTCGTGCGCTCGAAGTCCCGGCCGCGCGCCGCCGCCACCGCGCGCCCGAGCGCGAGCGCCGTGCCGCTCGGCGTGTCCTTCTTCGCATGGTGGTGCAGCTCGACGACCTCGGCCTCGAAGCTCGCGTCGAGGAGGCGCGCGGCGAGGCTCACCAGCTCGGTCAGCACGGTCACTCCGACGCTCATGTTGGGGGCGAACACGGTGCGGGTACGCGCGGCGAGCGCCGCCAGCTCGCGCTGCTGCCCGTCGTCGAGGCCGGTCGTCCCGATCACCAGGCCCGCGCCGCGCTCGGCCGCGATGCGCGCGTGCGCCAGGGTCGCGGCGGGCGCCGTGAAGTCGAGGACGACCTGCTCGGCCCGGCAGACCGCGGCGAGGGCGTCGGCGACGCGCACGCCGAGCGACGCGCCGCCCGCCACCTCGCCCGCGTCTCGCCCGATGGCCGCGTGGCCCGCCGCCTCGACCGCGCCCGCGACCCGCAGGCGCGCGTCCTCGCGCGCGAGCGCCACCAGGAGCCGCCCCATGCGCCCCGCCGCGCCGCACACGATGATCGGCAGCGCGCGCTCAGACAAGCTCGTACTCGCGCAGCACCGCCTCGAGCTTGGCGCGCGCGGGCGCGCTCATCGGCGTGAGCGGGAGGCGGAACTCGTCCGCGCAGCGGCCCATGAGGGCGAGCGCCGTCTTCACCGGGATCGGGTTCACCTCGAGCGTCATCGCCAGCATGAGCGGGAGGAGGCGGAGGCTCAGCGTGCGCGCCCGCTCGAGGTCGCGCGCGAGGAGCGCGTCGGTCAGCTCGGCGTAGGCGCGCGGCATCAGGTTCGCGCCCACCGCGATCACGCCCTGGCCGCCCGCGGCCATGATGGGCAGGGTCAGGATGTCGTCGCCCGAGTAGACCCCGAAGTCGGGCCCCGCGGCGTGGATGATCTCGAGCACCTGGGCGAGGTTTCCGCTCGCCTCCTTCACGCCCACGACGTTCGGGATGCGCGCCAGGCGCGCGAGCGTCTCGGGTGTGATGTTCGAGCCGGTGCGCCCCGGGATGTTGTACACGATCAGCGGCAGCCTGCTCGCCTCCGCGACCGCGGCGTAGTGGCGGTAGATGCCCTCCTGCGTCGGCCGGTTGTAGTAGGGTGAGATCAGCAGGGCGGCGTCCGCGCCCGCCTCCTCGGCGCCGCGCGTCAGCCGGATGGCCTCCGCCGTCGAGTTGGAGCCCGTGCCGGCGATGACCGGCACGCGCCCGCGCGCCACGCGCACCACCGCGCGCACCACCGCGAGGTGCTCCTCGTGCGTGAGGGTCGCGGCCTCTCCGGTGGAGCCGCAGGGGACCAGCGCGTCGATGCCGCCCGCGATCTGCGCCTCGACCAGCGCGTCGAGGGCGCGCGTGTCCACCTCGCCGCCACGGAACGGGGTGACCAGGGCCGTCATCGCGCCGGTGAGCATCGCTAGACTTCCACCTGCCCCTCGAAGACCTCGACCGCGTCGCCGGTCATGAGAACCCGATCGTCGGGGCGCCAGTCGATCTCCAACTCGCCGCCGGGGAGCGCCACGACCACCCGCCGGCCGCTCCGCCCCGTGCGCGCCGCGGCGACGGCGGCGGCGCATGCGCCCGTGCCGCACGCCATGGTCTCGCCCGCGCCGCGCTCCCAGACCCGCATCTCGAGCCGCTCGGGACCGAGCGGGCGGACGAACTCGGTGTTCACGCCGCGCGGGAAGAACGGGTGCCGCGCGAAGCGGGGCCCCAGGTCGGCGAGCGCCAGGCCGGCGACGTCGTCGTCCACGAACACGACGCAGTGCGGGTTCCCCATGGAGACGCAGGTGACGGCCCAACGGCGCCCATCCACCTCGAGCGGGCGCTCGACGACCTCGCCGTCCGCGGCGACCGGAATCCGGCGGCCGTCCCACACCGGCCGGCCCATGTCGACGGTGACGCGCGCCACGCGGCCGCTGCCGCTCGCGTGCGTGCGGATCGTCTTCACGCCCGCGTCGGTCTCGACGCGCAGCGGCTCGGCGCGCGAGAGCCCGCGATCGCGCACGAACTTCGCGAGCCCGCGGATGCCGTTGCCACACATCTCGGCGCGGCTCCCGTCGGCGTTGTAGATCGCCATGCGGCAGTCGGCCTCGCCGTTCGAGGACGGCAGCAGGAGGATGAGGCCGTCCGCGCCGATGCCGCGGCGGCGGTCGCAGAGCCGGTGCGCGAGCGCCGCGGGGTCGCCCGGGAAGCCCGCGCGCGCGTCGACGTAGATGAAGTCGTTCGCCGTCCCGTGGAGCTTCGCGAAGCGCAGCGTGGCCATGGCGCCACGGCGACCCTTACAATGCGCTCCGTTGCAGCGTCAACCGCGCCCGGCTCGACGTTCGTGGGCGGGCTCCGTTTGCATTCGAGCGCCCACGGATGATTCTCTGCGCCCATGTTCCTCACCTCGGCCGAGGCGGCCCTGGTGCGCGAGCGCTTCGGCACTCCCTGCTACGTCTACGATCGCGCGGCGCTCGAGGCCGCGGCGCGCGCCGCGCTCGCCTTCCCGCAGGCCTTCGGGTTCACGCTGCGCTACGCGATGAAGGCGAACCCGAGCCACGCCGTCCTGCGGCTCTTCCGCGACCTCGGGCTCCACATCGACGCCTCGAGCGACCCCGAGGTCGAGCGCGCGCTGCGCGCCGGCTTCGCCCCCGGGCGCATCCAGCTCACCTCGCAGGTGCCGTCCCGCCGGCTCGAGGAGTTCGTCGCGCTGGGCGTCCTCTACAACGCCTGCTCGCTCCACCAGCTCGACCGCTACGGCCGCGCCTTTCCGGAGCGCGCCGTGATCATCCGCGTGAACCCGGGCCTCGGCAGCGGCTCCACCAACCGCACCAACACCGGCGGCCCCGCCTCGAGCTTCGGCATCTGGCACGCGTACCTGGACGAGGCGAAGGCGCTCGCCGCCCGCCACCGCCTGGCCATTCGCGGGCTCCACACCCACATCGGCTCGGGCAGCGATCCGGCGGTGTGGACGCGTGTGGCGGGCCTCGTGCTCGAGATCGCGGCGCGGCTCCCCGACGTGACCACGGTCAGCCTCGGCGGCGGCTTCAAGGTGGCGCGCGTCCCGGGCGAGCAGGCGACGGACCTGGTCGCGGTCGGGTCGGTCGTGCGCGAGGCGTTCGTCGACTTCCATCGGCGGACCGGGCGGAAGCTCCGCCTCGAGATCGAGCCGGGGGCCTACCTGGTCGCCAACGCCGGCGCCGTGGTGGCCACCTGCGTCGACGTGGTCGACACCGGCGAGGACGGCTACCTCTTCGCCAAGCTCGACGCCGGCATGACGGAGGTGACCCGCCCCTCACTCTATGGCGCGCAGCACCCGATCACGGTCGTCGCGGGCGGGCGAGCCACGGCGCGCGTCGTGTTCGTCGGTCCCTGCTGCGAGTCGGGCGACGTGCTCACCCCCGCGCCGGGCGATCCCGAGGCGCTCGCGCCGCGTGAGGTGCCGCGCCCCGAGATCGGCGACCTGGTCGTGGTCGGCGCCGCGGGCGCGTACTGCGCGGCGATGTGCACCGGCAATTACAACTCCTATCCGCTGGCGCCCGAGGTGCTGCGCGAGCCCGACGGGAGCTTGCGGCTCGTGCGCCGGCGGCAGACCCTCGAGCAGATGCTCGCCAACGAGGTGGAGTAGCTCGGGCGCGGTCCTAGACCATCTGGGCGGCCGCACCCGCACCACGTTCCGGGCCGGCTTGGCCTTGAACATCACCTGCTCCTTGGTGAACGGGTTGATGCCCATGCGCGCCTTGGTGGCCGGCTTCCGCTTGACCGTGATCCGCATCAAGCCGGGGACCTTGAAGACGCCGGCGCCGTTCTTCGAGAGGTCCGCCTTGATCATGTGCGCCATGGCGTGAAAGACGGCCGCGACGTCTCGGCGGTGGATGCCGACGTGGTCGGCGATGGTGCGGAAAACGTCGCCCTTGCTCCGCGGCTTCGCGGCGGCAGCGATCTTCAGCGCCTTGCTGAGGTCCAGCTTCGAGACGGCTCGGACAGACCCCTTCTTCCCCTTGGTCGCCATTCGACATCCCTCCTCTGTGGGTCACGCGTGATCGACGCTCCATAGGGCGCGGGTGCGAAGAAAGCAAGTGGAAGGGGCAGCCGAACCGGCGCCAGCCTACCGTTTTCTTCGGCAAACCCGACCACCGGCGACCTCGCCCACGAGGCGACCGACGGTCCCGCTCGCCGAGCTCGCCTGCGTCGCCGGCGTCACCCCTCGTCCGCCGGGGTCCAGCTACCCGGGCCCCACCCAGGTCCAGATGCTGCCGTTGGCGCGTCGGGGCCCGATGCCGGTGATCACCTACTTTTCCTCACTCCATCCCCCATTGTCGCTCCGCCGCGCCCCCCGCCTCGGGTTTGAGCGCCCGGCGCGGGTCCGTTCACCGTGCAGGGTCCCGCCGGGGCCCCGTTTCTCGACTGCGCGCTCGGCCAGGCGCACAACATCCTGCCACCCGGGGCGGACGGCCTGGAGAACGCGGCCGAGTTCGCGCAGCAGGAGGCCGGAGGGGGCGTGCCGCCGCACCAGCAGGATCAGGTCGCGCCGTACGCCGGCTTGGAGCTGGTGGCGCCGAACCTCCAGGCCGCCGACCTCGGCCGCTTCTACAAGGATGCGAGCTTCGGCGTGCCGGCCGACCAGATCGAGCGCGTCGAGGTGCCGCGTGCGGGCGCCGTCATCGTGCGCGACAAGGCCTTTGGCACGCCGCACATCTTCGGCAACACGCGCGCGGACGCCGAGTTCGCCTCGGGCTACGCCGCCGCCGAGGACCGCCTGTTCTTCATGGACGTGCTGCGGCACGTCGGGCGCGCGCAGGCCTCCGCCTTCCTCGGCCCGTCGGACAGCACGCTCGCCCTCGACTGCTCGGTCGCGCGCGTCGCCGGCTACAACGAGGTCGAGCTGCAGCAGCAGGTCGACCAGCTCACGACCGAGTTCACGGCCCCCTTCGATGCCACCCACACCGAGGGCCAGCAGGTCGTGGCCGACGGCCAGGCCTACGTCGACGGGGTCAATGCCTACATCCAGGCGGCGCTCACGAACCCCGACCTCCTGCCGGCCGAGTACCCGGCCCTGCAAGAGCTGCCGGAGCCCTGGAGGCCGACCGACGTGGTGGCGACCGCGACGCTCGTGCAGGCCATCTTCGCCATCGGCGGCGGCGACGAGGTGGACAGCGCGGTCTTCAATCGCTCGCTCGTGCAGCGCTACGGCGCCGCGCAGGGCAACGCCATCTGGCGCGACTTCCGCTCGCAGAACGACCCGGAGGCGCCGGCCACGCTCGACAAGTCGTTCCCCTACATGAGCGGGGGGACGGTCGACCCGAAGGCCGTCGCGATGCCCGTCGCCCCCGCCAGCACCGACTTCTGCAACGGCGGTCCGCTGCCCGCGCCGCGGCCGGGGCTCGGCCAGATCGCGATCGGTCCCGTGTCGGTCGACCTGAGCGCGCTCCTGCGCCCGGCGCCCCACGCGAGCAACGCGCTCGTGGTCGGCCGCACGCGCAGCGCGGGAGGCAATCCGATCGCCGTCTTCGGTCCGCAGGTCGCCTACTTCGCGCCCGAGATCCTGCGCGAGTTCGAGATCCACGGCCCCGGCCTGCACGCGCGCGGCGCGGCGTTCCCCGGCACCGACATCTTCGTCGAGCTGGGACGCGGCGTGGACTACGCGTGGAGCGCCACCTCGGCCAGCTCGGACATCATCGACGAGCGGCTCGAGAAGCTCTGCAATCCCGACGGCTCGCAGCCGACACTGCAGAGCACCGCGTACCTCTACCGGGGCGTCTGCACTCCGATGTACGAGCGCACCGACCGCCAGATCGCCAAGCCGTCGCCTGGGGGCACCGGCGCGCCCTCGGTCATCACCATCCAGATCGAGCGCACCGTGCACGGGCCGGTGGTGGGCCGCACGATGGCGATCGATCCGGCGACGGGACAGCAGATCCCGGTCGCCGTCTCCCTCGAGCGCTCGACCTGGTTCGACGAGCTGGGCTCGTCGCCGGCCTTCCTCGAGTGGAACGACCCCGACTTCATCCACGGCGCCCCGGACTTCCTGCGCGCGGCGGCCAAGGAGACCGGCACGTTCAACTGGTTCTACGTCGACGCCCGGGACATCGCCTACTACCAGTCGGGGAAGCTCCCGCTGCGGGCCGCCGGCGTCGATCCCAACTTCCCGAGCTGGGGGACCGGCGAGTGGGAATGGCAGGGCTTCCTCCGCGCCGACGGCTCGTCGTCCGACCCGCACCCCCACGCCGTGAACCCGCCGCGCGGCTGGATGACGAGCTGGAACAACAAGCCCGCGCCCGCGTTCTCGGCGGCCGACAACAACTACGCCTACGGCCCGGTCTACCGCGTGCAGTCGTTGAACGACCGGCTGACGGCGGTGCTCGCCGTCCACCCGGCCGCCCCGGTCGACGTCGTCAACGCCATGGAGGACGCCGGCTCGGTCGACCTCGACGGCTCGCAGCTCGTGGCGCAGCTCGGCGCGCTGCTCGCCGGCGCATCGCTCACGCCGGCCCAGAGCCAGGTGCTGCAGATCCTCCAGAGCTGGGCGGCGAACGGCGCGCACCGCCGGGCGCTCGTCGACCCGAGCCGCTACGACGAGGGCACGGCCGTCGCGATCATGGACGCGCTCTACCCGCGCCTCGCGCACGCCGTCTTCGACCCGTGGCTCGACGCGAGGCAGTTCGGGCTGCTCGCGAGCCTGAACGCGCTCAACAACCCCCCCGGCCCGCTCGGGTCGGCCTACGACGGCGGCTGGGAGGGCTACCTGCAGCGGTCGCTCCGGCAGGCGGTGAACCCCGCCATCGCGAACGGTTACTCGCAGGTCTACTGCGGGGGCGCCGGGCAGGGCGGCAACGGCGGCCTGAGCGCCTGCCAGGCCGCGGTCCAGGGCGCCCTGCAGGGCGCCATCGATGCGCTGGCGGCGGCGTACGGGTCGGCGGACCCGACGGCGTGGACCTGCGCGCGCGCGAACCAGGGCGCCGGCCAATGCAATCCGGCCGACGACGACATCGTCTTCTCGGCGGTCGGCGTGGTGAGCGTGCCGGACATCCCGTGGATCAACCGGCCCACCTTCCAGCAGGTGGTCCAGTACCAGGCGCACCGGTAGGGCAGCCTACGGCTCCACGGGTTTGGGCTGGGCGTCCGGCGGCTGATCGGACGCCTCGCCGGCGCTGGGGCTGGGAGAGGCGGGGGCGGGCTCGGCCTGAGGAGCCGCCGGCGCCTCGGGCTGGGAGGCCGACGGAGGCTGCGGCTCCGGTGGATGCCGCGTGGCCGCGACCTCCACGCGGAGCCTGTTCACGTCCGCGGTGAGGCCGCTTACGGTCTTCGAGAGCTCGCCGACCGTCCGGTCGAGGGCGCCGACTGCCTCGCGGAGCTGCTGCAGATCCTGGCTCTGGCGGGGAGGCGGGGGCGTGGGCTCGAGACGGTGGACGATCACCGGCGTCGCCGCACCGAGCACGAAGGCCACGACCGTGAATCCCAGGATCAAGGGAAGGTCGTCCATTGAGCTCGCCATCGACCTCCGTTCCTCCGCCAGCCCGCCTACCACCCCCGGCTCGGTCGCGTCGAGCGGAGGTCTCCGGGACCCGCGTTCGGCGCACCGCGGCGCGGAGACGCGAGGACCCGTCCTACGGGCTCCCCGACGGCGGTTCGGCGGCCGGCGCGCTCGGCGGATTCCCGTAGCGCACGTCGACTGGCCCCGCGGGCGCGCTCCGGTAGCGGTCCAGCGTCACCGCCGTGACGCGGTAGCGGTAGCGCTCGCCCGGGCGCACGTCCTTGTCGACCCACTCGAGGCGGCGCTCCTTGCGGAAGCGTTGCTGGTCCTCGAGCGTGACGGTGCCGATCTTCGCGAACAGGGGCGCCGCATCCCCGCCCGGCGCGCGCTCGATCTCGAAGCTGCCCAGGTCGTTCATGCGGCCCCCGCCCGTGTAGCGCGTCGGCCGGAGCCAGGAGAGGCGCACGCCGTCGGGGGTCGCGATCGCGGCCAGGTTCTCGACCGCCTCGGGCTCGACCAGCTGGGGCGCGACCGGAGGCGCTTTGCGGCCGCAGGCGGGAAGCGCGCAGGCGAGCGCCAGGAGCACGGCCGCGGCGCGCCTCACGGAGCGTCCTCCCGCGCCACGCGCGCGAGCTGGCGCGCCACCTCGCGTGGCGCCGTGCCGCCGATCACGCGCCGGCGCGCCACGGAGCGTGCGGGCGTGAGGCGGCGGACGAGCTCCGGGGTGAGATGCGGCGAGTGCTTGCGCAGGACGGCGGCGTCGAGCTCGCGCAGCGACGTCCCGGCCGTGAGGCAGTGCCGCACGAGCCCGCCCACGATCTCGTGCGCGCGCCGGAAGGGGACGCCGCGCTCGACCAGCAGGTCGGCCAGGTCGGTCGCGAGGAGGAGCCCGTCGGCGGCCGCCGCCATCCGGGCGGTGTCGAAGCGCAGGTGCGGCAGCATCCTGGCCATGACGTCGAGCGACTGCCGGAGGGTGTCGGCCGCATCGAAGAGCGGCGGCTTGTCCTCCTGGAGGTCGCGGTTGTAGGCGAGCGGGAGGCCCTTCAGCGTGGTGAGCAGCGCCACCAGCGCGCCCGTCACGCGCCCGGTCTTGCCGCGCACCAGCTCCGCCACGTCCGGGTTCTTCTTCTGCGGCATCATCGAGCTGCCGGTCGCGAAGGCGTCGGGCAGCTCGACGAAGCCGAACTCCTCGGTCGCCCACAGCACGAGCTCCTCGGCAAGGCGGGAGAGATGCACGGCCGAGATCGCCGCGGCGGCCAGGAACTCGACCGCCGCGTCGCGGTCCGCGACCGCGTCCACGCTGTTGGCCGTGACGCGCGCGAAGCCGAGCTGGCGCGCGACGAAGCGCCGATCGAGGGGGAAGCCTGCGCCCGCCAGCGCGCCGGCGCCGAGCGGCAGCTCGTCGGCGCGCGCGCGGCAGTCGCGGAAGCGCGTCCGGTCGCGCGCCAGCATCTCGTGATAGGCGAGCAGGTGGTGCGCGAGGAGGATCGGCTGCGCACGCTGGAGGTGCGTGTAGCCGGGGAGGAGCGCGTCGCGATGGCGGCGGGCGAGCGCGGCGAGCGCGCGCTGCACGCGGGCCAGGGCGGCGTCGACGGCGTGGCCCTCGGCGCGCAGCCAGAGGCGCAGGTCGAGCGCCACCTGATCGTTCCGGCTCCGGCCGGTGTGGAGCTTCCCGCCGACGGGGCCGACGAGCTCGGTGAGCCGCCGCTCGATCGCCATGTGGATGTCCTCGTCGGAGGGCAGGAAGCGGAAGCGGCCGGCGTCGAGCTCGCGGCGCACGCGCGCGAGCCCGCGCTCGAGGCGCGCGCCCTCGCGCCGGGTGAGGAGCCGCGCGCGCACCAGCGCGCGCACGTGCGCCACGCTGCCGGCGACGTCGTGCGGGTAGAGGCGGCGGTCGAAGGGCAGGGAGGCCGTGAAGGCCTCGGCCGCGGGGGCGGGCGGCGCGGCGAAGCGTCCGGCCCACGCCTTCGGCGCCCGCGCTCGGGCGCGGCGGCGATTCATGGCTTGTTGCGCTCGACCAGCGCCTTGATGCGCAGCCGCAGGCCCGAGAGCCGGATGAACCCGCCCGCGTCCGCCTGGCGGTAGCCGCCCGCCTCGTCGAAGCTCGCGAGCTTCGGGTCGTAGAGCGAGCGCGGCGCCTTCCGCCCGACGACCCGCACGCCGCCGCGGTAGAGGCGGAGGCGCGCCGTGCCGGTCACCGCGCGCGCCGCCTCGTCGATCGCGGCCTGGAGCATGACGCGCTCGGGCGCGAACCAGTAGCCGTAGTAGACCATCTCGGCGTAGCGCGGCACGAGCGCGTCGCGGAGGTGCATGACCTCGCGGTCGAGGGTCAATGATTCGACCGCCTGGAAGGCCGCGCGCAGGACCGTGCCGCCCGGCGTCTCGTACACGCCGCGCGACTTGAGCCCGACGTAGCGGTTCTCGACCACGTCGGCCCGCCCGACGCCGTGCGCGCCGGCGAGCGCGTTCAAGCGCGCGAGGAGCGCCGCCGGCGCGAGGCGCTCACCGTTCACCGCCACCGGCACGCCCGCCGCGAGCTCGACCTCGATCTCCTCGGCCCGGTCCGGGGCGCGCTCGGGCGCGACCGTGAGCTGGAACATGTCCTCGTAGGGCGCCCGCCACGGGTCCTCGAGGACGCCGCCCTCGTAGCTCACGTGCAGGAGGTTCCGGTCGCTCGAGTACGGCTTCTCGGCGGTCGCGGTGATCGGGATGCGGTGCTGCTCGGCATAGGCGATCAGGTCCGCGCGGCCCTTCATGTCCCACTCGCGCCAGGGCGCGATCACGGTGAGCTCGGGGGCGAGCGCGGCGTAGGTCAGCTCGAAGCGCACCTGGTCGTTGCCCTTCCCGGTGGCGCCGTGCGCGACCGCGTCGGCGCGCTCCTGGCGCGCGACCTCGACCTGCCGCTTGGCGATCAGCGGGCGCGCGATCGAGGTGCCGAGGAGGTACTGGTTCTCGTAGATCGCGCCGGCGCGGAACATCGGGAACACGAAGTCGCGCACGAACTCCTCGCGCAGGTCCTCGACGATCGTCTTGGTGGCGCCGGTCAGGCGCGCCTTCTCCTCCAGGCCGGCCAGCTCCTCGGCCTGGCCCAGGTCGGCGCAGAAGGCCACCACCTCCGCCCGGTAGCGCTCGACGAGCCAGCGCAGGATGACCGAGGTGTCGAGCCCGCCCGAGTACGCGAGGACGATGCGGCGCACCGGGGCGGCCATGGCCGCATGACCTAGCACACGGCCGCGCGGGGGACCAAGGCGG
>WNFP01002922.1_pt1 | contig 16059 bp, 17 predicted proteins | sample 5400201 | NCBI WGS metagenome assembly WNFP01 (sample SAMN13153355, study PRJNA577476) | soil metagenome | isolation source: 115 cm saprolite under Madrone tree | place: USA:California | collected 2016-06-14 | reverse complement strand
ATGGAGCGAATCACATCGAGAGGCGGCATTCCCGCATCGCGCAACTTGACCAAGGTCCCAGCGCTCGCTTGCCCGCGCGACTTTCCCGGATAAAACCAACACATGTCCGAGCCAGCGGCGAACTTCACGCCCGACTTCAGCACTCGCTGGACCAATTGATCGTAGCTTTGTTTACGGCGTGCATTGCGACTGGCAGCGTCAGCGCGGGAGGCGGGCGAGATGACTATGCTCGGTTCGGTAATTTTCAAGTAAAAGCCGTCGTTGAACGTCGGCGTCAGGTCGAGGAAGATCCCTTTGTCGCGCATCTGCTTCAGTTGCGCGTCCGTGACTTCATTGCCATGCTCGATGGAATCTGCCCGGGCATCGATGGCGGTTTGTATGCTAACGTTGTCTACGGCGTGGACGGCAACCTTGAGGTGCTCGTGGTGTGCTTCTTCGATGACTGCTGTAAGTTCGGCAACGGTGAGATTCTCATCCGCCGTGACCTTGATCACATCAACGTTTTGGAACGCGTTCCGCCGCACCGCCTGCCGCGCCTGGTCTGCCCCGTCGATCAACAAGAATTCCTGCTGGAGGATGGCGTCACCGAGATCGGGATTCAGATTTTGGACGTACGAACCTCTGGTGATGAGTTTGCGTCCAGAAGCCAAGATCCTGGGGCCGGGGACACGGCCGCCGTTGATCCCGTCGCGCAGTTCGGTGTCTCCGTCGATGCCGGAGTGGCCGAGGTTGCGGACCGTGGTGAAGCCGCTCTCCAAGTCTTCGCGAGCTGATTGCGCGCCCATTAGCACGCGTTTGCTTGGCGACTCGATGATGGCGAGCAACATTCCCTGAGCGAACAGTCCGTTAGAATGGCGTTGCTGTTCCAGTTCCGGCGGCACAATGATGTCGAGAAATAAGTGTGTGTGACTGTCAATCAAGCCGGGAAGCAAAGTTGCGTTGCCCAGGTCGATGGTCTTGACGTTGGCGGGAGTGCGAGTCTGCACTTGAGAAGGTGGGCCAACTTCCTTGATCTTGCCGTTTTCAATCAGCACTGCCGCTGGCGAAATGACATTGCGAGTCCGGGGATCGAGCAGTCTGCCAGCTCTTACGAGAGTATTCGAAGCGGGTGCCTCTGCCGCGACCCGCTCGGCAGCAATGAAGAGAACTGCCAGAACTAAGAAAATTCGTATTCGTACTTGCGCTCCTCGATTTGGAAAAAAACGATTGCGGCCCGCTGGTTCACTCATAACGGAGTGCAACCATCGGATCCACTTTCACGGCGCGGCGCGCGGGAAGATAACACGCAAGCACTGCGACACCCATGAAAAGGAAAGCGACACCGGCAAAGGTCAGAGGATCGGTCGGTCTCACGCCATAGAGCAGACCTGCCATCAAGTGCGAAACGATCACTGAGCAAACAAGTCCAACTGCAGCACCCACAATGGCGAGGCCCAATCCTTGACGCAGAACCATCCGGAGAATGTTCGATCTTGACGCACCAAGTGCGAGGCGAATCCCGATTTCCTGTGTCCGCTCGCTTACCAAATACGAAATCACTCCGTAAATCCCGAGTCCCGCAAGCAGCAATGCCGTCACCGCAAATAGTGTAATCATTTCCATAGAAAATCGTCTTTGGGCGAGAGACGCGGAAACCGTTTCGTCGAGCGTCTCCGCACCGGAGACGGGAAGCGTTGGATCGAGCGACTGGACCTGCTTACGCACTTCATCCGCGATCGCAGCAGCGTGCAAATGTCCGCGCAAAAGGATCGCGAGACGCTTTGCCCCGGTTTGGTATAAGTCCAAATAGATTTGCGGTAGATCCGCTTGCGCGAGCGATTGTGTCCTTGCGTTCGCAATCACGCCCACAACCGTAATCCACGAAGCGCCCGCTTTGACGGCCTTGAAGCGCTTGCCCAACGGATCTTCGTTAGGCCAATAACTCTGCGCCATTGCCTGATTGATCACCGCGACTTGCGGAGTGTTGTCGTTATCCAGTTCGTTGAATAAACGGCCGCGGAGCAACGGGATTTTCAGCAAATGAAAATAGTCCGGCGAAACGCTTGACCGTTCGACCACCGTGGAGTGATCGCTCTGAGCGTCGCGTCCCTCGACGGTCAAAAGGAACTGGCCCTCGGAAATTAGTTTTAGATCGCGCAGACTTTCATCTAACGGAATAGACGCCGTATCTCCGATCGCTACTTCTTCGACGCCGGACAACATTGCGCATCGGCGAATCAATTCCCGGACGAACGGCGCTTCCTGAGAAGCGGTCGCGTATTTGTCGATGCCCGGATCATTTGGGGCAGGCAATCTCGTGCGAACGCTGATGACACTTTGCGGGCTGAATCCCAACTGCACGTTCAGCAAATCCCAAAAACTCCGCAGGAGAAGGCCGGCAGCAATCATCAGTTCGTGCACGTTCGCCCGAGCCGGTTGAGACGCGGCCTTCCTGTTTGAGCGCATGATTCAAATCCAGTCGGCCAGCCTGCAACGCTGGAGCCAGGCCGAAGAGCACGCCCGAAACGACCGAAACGATGAGAGCGAAAAGTAAAACGCTCCAGCTTATCGATATTTCATTAAGTCGCGGTAAATTCTCCGGAACTAGTTGGAGCAGAAAATCTTTCAACGAGAACAGAATCGCCAAACCTGCGATTCCGCCGAAAAGAGAGAGCAGCAAACTCTCCGTCAACAACTGTCGCGTCAGTCGCGCTTGCGCCGCCCCGAGCGCGCGCCGAATTGCCATTTCGCGTCCGCGCGCGCTGGCACGGGCAAGCAGAAGATTGGCAACGTTCACACAGGCAATCAAGAGAACCAATCCGACCGCACCAAGCAGTAGAACCAGCGACTGGCGGACATTGCCAACCACCCTCTCTTTAAGCGGCACTAACTGAACCGTCCATGCGTTTGGCAGTGGATAATCGGCCGCGAATTGCTTCTGCAAAGATGCAACGAGCGCGTCCACTCGGCTCTGCGCCGTCGCAATTGTCACTCCGGGTTTGAGCCGGGCGATTGCGGTTGGAAGATTGCGCCGATTCCTCGGCGGATGATCGGATAACGGCGCGCCGTAAAAACTTGTGGCCGCCCAGACCTCGATATTTCTTTCCTCCGCTGTTCGCCCCGGCGCGTCAAATCCCGCCGGCATAACGCCGACGATCCGATACAAGTCGGTGTCCATCCGGACGCTCTTGCTCAGAATATTTGGATCGCTCCCGAACGCGCGCTTCCACAGCCGATCGCTGATGACAACTTCGGGGATTAACCCGGGTGAGTGATCGTGTGGATCGAATCCGCGCCCCAATGTTGGTTGCATGCCCAGCAGCGCAAAATAATTCGGCGCGACGATAAGCAATCGCACCCGCGCCGGTTGAGATGAGCCGGTGAGATTATTTTCGTCGAACCAGGTCGGCGAAACGGATTCGAAAATTCCGGAACGCTGAAGGTCCTGCCACTCGGGTTCGGATAGTCCGACGTCCTGCGCGCCGACCCCGGGAAAATTATCCTGAATGCTTACGAGTTGCTCCGATTGCGGGTACGGCAACGGTTCCAACAACGTCGCATCTACCACGCTAAAAATCGCCGTTGTCGCTCCAATACCGAGAGCAATAGTCAGAATGGCGATCGCGGCGAAGCCGGGAGATTTCCTAAGCATGCGCAAACTGAAGCGGAGGTCTTGGAAGAGAACATCGATAAAATTGCCGGCGATCGCGTCGCGGCATTCCTCTCTGAACCGCGCTTCTCCGCCGAACTCGATCCGGGCGCGGCGTTCTGCTTCGGCGCGGCCTAATCCGAATCGTTCAAGGTCGTCAGCGCGCAATTGGATGTGTGAGCGCAACTCCTCTTCCAAATCGTTCTCGGTTTGAGAACGATGAAAAAATCTCGCCGCCAAGGATCTAAAATACGCGAGAATCATTCGTCATTGGACATTCGACATTTGGTCATTCCTTCGTCATTCGACATTCGTGCTTCGTCATTCACTTCATATTTCCTGCGGTTGCGCGGCGAGGGCGGAGGCAATGGCCGCGACCAGGCGGTTCCATCCGTCGGTTTCCTCGCGGAGACGCTTGCGCCCCTTCGACGTAAGTTCGTAAAACTTGGCGCGCCGATTGTTCTCTGATTTATCCCAGCTCGTCTTCAAAAGCCCCTGCCGCACTAAGCGGAACAGCGCGGGATAAAGGGCTCCCTGCTGAATGAGCAATGCGCGCCCGGAAATTTGCCCGATGCGCAAGAGCACTCCGTAGCCATGAAGCGGACCGAGGGAAACTGCTTTGAGAATCAGGAGGTCGAGGGTGCCGGGAAGAAGGTCCGCTTCGTAATCCATATATTCTCCTAAGAAGATTAGGAGACTAGCACAGCCTCTCCTAAGCAGTCAAGGAGAGAGTTTAAACGCTGAAATCCTGAAATTTCAGCTTTTCCGTTTTTCAGCTTTCCTTTTGGCAGTCCTCAACTGCTCAACCACTCAATCCTGCCGCTCTGCGGCAATCTACAAGCCGGGTACACTCTCGATGCACTAGCGGGAGCGTAACATCTCACCTTCCCCCGAACGCTTCCTTATTCACCACGTACGGCATCTTGGTCGGATTGCCGCCGTAGTTCCCTTCCAGCACGTCGATCAATCCCTGTGCCGTGCGCCCAGCCATGCCTTTGTCGGGATCGACATCGAGTCGCGTGATCTGCCCGCCACTGGCGAAGTGATGAAAAACGCGGCAGCGATCAGCGATTTCGGGATCAAGCAGCGGCGAATCCGGCGGCAGCGGTTCTTTTTCAAACACGTCCAGCGCCGCGCCGGCGATGACTTTCTCTTTCAACGCTTTGGCCAACGCCTTCTCGTCCACGACCGGGCCGCGTGAGCTATTCACCAGATATGCCGTCGGCTTCATCAGTTTGAGCGTCCTCTCGTTAATCAAATGATACGTCGGTTTGTCGGTGTCGCCTTCGCGCAAGAGCGGCACGTGAATGCTCACGTAATCGGCGCCGCGCAGCGCCTCCTCGAACTCCACGTACTTAATATATGTCTTTTCCTTTTGGATCCCGTTGGCGTGGCGCAGGTCCATCACCTGTTGGATGGAGGTGACGTACTTGTCATTGTGATACGCCGGGTCGTAGCAAAGCATGTTCATGTCAAACCCCGAACATTTCTTGATCATCGCCAGCCCAATCCTTCCGGTGCCGATGATCGCGATCGTCTTGCCGGTGACTTCGTCGCCGAGAAACGGCAGAAACGGATGCCACGACGGCCACTTCTGTTCCCGCACCAGGCGTTCACTCTGCCACATCTTACGCGCGAGCATCCCCATCATGAAAAACGCGAACTCGGCGGTCGCTTCGGTAAGCACGTCGGCGGTGTTGGTGAAAGGAATCTTGTACTTGTTGGCGTCAGCGCGGTTGATGTTGTCGAACCCGACCGCGATCTGCGCCACGACTTTTAATGTCTCCTTCCCCACTTCGAAAACTTCGGCGTCGATCGGATCGCGCAGCGTAGTGATCAAACCGTCGATGCCGCTCTTCACTTTCTCGATGATTAATTTCTTCGGTGGCGCCTCGGGGCCCTGGAAGACCTCTAGTTCGTAACCGCGCTTACGCAGACGGTTCTCGGCCGGATCGCCGATGCGCGATGTGGCAAAAACGCGTAAATGCTTCTTGTTGTTAGGCATCATGTTGAACGTAATCAAACAAATCGGTTAAGCTGCCAAGCTCGTCCGGCGGTTTTGTTCCTGAAAGGAACTTTTGAAATTCTGGCGAATACGCGTTCTGGCGCCCCGGCCACCATACCCGACGCACTCCCTCGGCGTAATAATATTTTCGGAGCACTGTCTCCCATCCAAGCCACTGCGCCTGATCAAGGATGCCTGCTTTTTGCAGGTACCAGGCGTTCTCCAACAATTTAAAAAAAGAGAACAAAAAGTAGTGCGCCATAATTCGCTCTTCGCGACTCGCTGCCGCCCAATCCGTCGTCGCTTTAGATATGGCAGCTCCTAGCGCGGGAGACTCCATCGCCGGAACATTGATTGAGGTAATGGCTGCCGCGAGCGAATCTACGGCCAAAGCTTTTTGGGACCTGGTGTTCTGCCGGATAGTCACAATCAGCGCGATCAGCGTCAGTGTTACGGCCAAAGCGCTGACTATTTCAGCAAGGGCAACCAGGGCCTGTAGGTTCATAGGCTGAAGGAAAATCTCTCAGGAAGGCACGAAAGCAGGAAGTTTTGTAATTTCTACTTCCTACTTTGTAATTTCTTCAGAGGTTTTTCTTCGCCCAGGCGTCGACACGATCGAGCGCTTTCTCGATGTTCTCGATCGAATTGGCCACGCTGAAGCGCAAATAGCCTTCGCCAAAGTCGCCGAACGCGGTCCCGGACAGCGCAGCGACGCCGGCGTCATCGAGCAGCGCGTCGGCCAGTTTCTTCGATGGCCAGCCAGTTTTCGTGATGTTCGGGAAAACGTAGAACGCGCCCTTGGGCAACCGGCAGGAAAATCCTTTAATCTTGTTCAGACCGGCGACCATTACGTCGCGCCGTTTCTTGAACTCGGCGCACATTTTCTCCACTGATTCCTGCGGACCCTCCAGTGCTTCAACGCCGGCGACTTGCGTGAAGCTTGCAGTGCAGGAGGCGGAGTTGGTCATCAGGCGCGCAATGTGCGTCGCCAAATCGGCGCGCATGACGCCGCAACCCATACGCCAGCCGGTCATGGCGTAAGTCTTGGAAAAACCGTCGAGCAAAATGCAGCGCTCTTTCATTCCGCTCACCGACATGATCGAGTGATGCTCGCCCTCAAAAATGAGCCGGCTGTAGATCTCGTCGCTCAATACCATGATGTTGCGATCGCCGATCGCGCGCGCGATGCCGTCGATGTCGTTCTTCGTCAGCACGCCGCCGGTAGGATTCTGCGGCGAATTCATGATGATCAGCTTCGTGCGGTTGTTGATCAGCCCGGCGAGCTCGTCGACGTCGAGCCGAAAATCCATCTCCTCGCGTAACCGGATCGGCACCGCTTTCGCGCCGACGTAATTGATCATTGATTCGTAAATGGGAAATCCCGGATTCGGATAGATGACCTCATCGCCTTCTTCGACCAGCGAAAGGATGGAGAAAAAAATAATCGGCTTGCCGCCAGGAACCACCACGACTTCATCGGGCGAAACATTTACCCGGCGCGTCTTGCTCACGTATTGCGCGATCGTTTCGCGCAGTTGCGGCAAACCCGCTGAAGGCCCGTAGTGAGTGAAGCCTTTGTGCAACGCGTCACACCCCGCGTCGATGATGTTGCCCGGAGTGTCGAAATCGGGCTCACCAATTTCGAGATGGACAATGTCGCGGCCCTTTGCCTCAAGCGCTCGCGCCTTTACCAACACTTCGAAAGCGGTCTCGGTGCCCAGACGCGTCATGCGCTTGGCGAGTCGCAGTTCGTGGGCCTTGGTCATGACGGCGAAATCAACATCATAACACCGTGGCCGTCACTTCTCTTTTTCAAACGCCAGACTCCCCAGTCGAGATTCTGGGGCTGACAATTTCTACTTTCTAACTTCTGCTTCCTACTTTTCCAGGCGGAGCTGCGCTTGTTTGAAGTGAATTGCTTCCGCTGGCACGCGACGGAGACTACTCGTCAAACCGAGCTTCGACAAAGTCCAGATCAACCATTTGGTCGGGTCCCACTGCCACGGCTTTACGCCGTTGCGGTAATCGTGCTGAAATTCGTGATGATAATTGTGATAGCCCTCGCCGAACGTGAACACCGCCATCAGCAGCGAATCGCGCGCGCTGCATTTTGTCGAATAGGGCTGGCGCCCGATCGTGTGGCAGGCGGAGTTAATCAGGAACGTGCAATGTTGCAGCACGACAATTTTCGCCACACCTCCAATGAGAAATCCGCCGAGTGCACCAATCCAGCCGTCCCATACAAATCCGAGCAGCGTCGGTAACACAAAACTCACCAGCACCGCGAGTAGGTGAATATGGCGATGTTGCCACACCACCAACGGATCTTTCTTCAAATCGGCCACGTTATCGAACGGCGGTTGCGGCCAGAGCTTGAACAACAGCCAGCCGATGTGCGCGTGGAAAAAACCTTTGCTGATGTCGTACGGGTCTTCCTCATGATCGACATGTTTATGATGGCGGCGATGATCGCTCGCCCACATCAAAACTGAATTTTCAAAAGCGGCCGCGCCGAAAATCAGCGTAAAGAGACGAATCGGCAGCTTTGCACGGAAAGTCGCGTGCGTGAAGAGGCGATGATAACCGAGTGTAATGCTGAAGCCCGTGGCGGTCAGCAACGCTGCGGCAACAGCGAAGTGAAACCAATCAAAACCGAAATGCCACAGGTACAACGGCACCGCGGTTAGCGTAAGAATAAATGTGCCGATCAGGAACGAGCTGGTCGTCCAGTTAATCCGGTCGGTCGGAATTCGAAAAATCAAGGAGAGGGAATTTGTCAGGCGAGAGCGAGTGCAGCTCGGATCTCAAATGCTTATTGAAGCGGGCGACCGAGAACCACGTCTTCTTTTGTCCAGATATGAACGCCGCCGCAATGCACACAAGTGAACTTTCGCGCTTTCACTTTGGCGGTCGGCCAGAGCTTTTCTTTTATGGTGCGTCCGGTATCGGTCAGCTTCGACGTTGAAGGACAACGCACCAGCAAGCTCTTGAGACCGGTGCCGATCTTTGGTTTTGGTCGTCTCGGTGGATCGAACAGGAATCGTGTTGCCATATATTAAAGTCGGTAAACAATCCGCGCCTTGGCGGTGTCGTAGGGAGACATCTCCATCTTTACTCGATCTCCGATGGTTAGGCGAATAAAACGTTTGCGCATTTTTCCCGAGATATGCGCAAGAACAAGGTGATCGTTCGCGAGCGCGACGCGAAACATCGTCCCCGGCAGCACGCTCATGATGGTGCCCTCAAGGCTGATTGCTTTTTCGGGATTCATTATGTCGATGTTGCGAACAGCGCGGCCCCGAATGCTTTCGGGGCCGGCTGTGCAATCAACTCCGGATCTACCGGCGATTGCCCGCAAAACGGTTCGCGCCGTAAGGACGCGGACGCTCTTCGCGTGGACGTGCTTCGTTCACGTTCAGCGTGCGGCCATTAAGTTCCTGGCCGTTGAGCGCATTCTTGGCCGCGTTGGCGTGCTCGTTGTCATTCATCGTGACAAACGCAAACCCGCGCGATTTACCCGTCATCTTGTCCATCATCAGATGGACTTCGTTGACGGCGCCGTGTTTTTCGAACAGATCCTGAAGATCGTTCTCGGTGGTCTCAAAAGAGAGATTACCTACGTACAGTTTCATTGTGTTTTGAATATGGAAAAACTAGGAGCTACAGAGCCGTTCCCGGGAATCGGGTTTCAAACCACCAATGAGCGACGCTCACCTGACGATCTTCCGTGCAGTGAAGTTAAACAGAGTAATCCAATAAGTGTCTAGTATCGCCCGGATTGCGCAAAACACAAACGATCATTTCCACATTCCAAAACTAAACAGGATTCACACGATTGAATTGATGAAGTGCCAATCTGACCGGGTCTCGTCCCGCGGTCGCGGGATCAGGCCAATCTTGTCTAGTTTATTTGTGTGTTTCCTTGCGATGATGATATGCCGCAAATATGTGGGCACTATTCCGAGAACCTTGTGACGAGAACGTAATCCGGTCTCGCGCAGCCACCGCGCCGTGTTCGAAATCGAGCGGACGCTGGGTGCTCGCAGCCACCATTCTCGCTTCCAGCATGGCCTTCATCGACGGCACCGTCGTCAACGTCGCGTTGCCTGCGCTCCAATCGAGCCTCAACGCCACCGCCGTCGACCTGCAATGGGTGATCGAAGCCTACTCGCTTCTGCTCTCCGCGCTGTTGCTTGTCGGCGGTTCGCTCGGCGATCACTACGGCCGTCGCCGCATTTTTTTGATCGGCGTTGCACTGTTCGCCGCGGCGTCGGCCGCGTGCGGATTTGCTGGGGACATCCGCCAACTGATCGCCGCCCGCGCCCTTCAAGGGCTCGGTGCGGCGCTGCTCGTTCCCGGCAGTCTCGCTATCATCAGTAGTTCTTTTTCAGAGAACGAACGTGGTCGCGCCATCGGTACCTGGTCGGGCTTTAGCGCGATCACTGCCGGAATCGGCCCCGTGATGGGTGGCTGGCTGATCGAGCACGTCTCGTGGCGCGCGGTGTTTTTTATCAATCTTCCTATCGCGCTTCTCGTCATTCTGATTTCGCTGCGGCACGTCACGGAAAATTCGGACAAGGAAAACACGCGGGTTGATTGGCTAGGCGCAATTTTGGCCGCGGCCGGTTTAGGCGCGCTCGTTTACGGATTAATCGAATCATCACGACTCGGTTTTGCCGATAAATCAGTCATTCTTGTCCTCACCGCCGCGGGTGCGCTTCTCGTTGTTTTCCTGTTCGTCGAAGCGCGAATTTCTCAGCCGATGTTGCCGCTCGCGCTCTTTCGCCTCCGCACATTTACCGGAGCAAACTTATTGACGTTCCTGCTCTACGCTGCGCTTGGCGGAACTTTGTTTTTCCTGCCTCTCAATTTGATTCAGGTCCAGCACTACTCTGCGACCGCGGCGGGCGCGGCGCTCTTGCCCTTCATCCTGATCATTTCATTTCTTTCGCGTTGGTCGGGCGGACTCATCGTAAGTTATGGAGCAAAGCTTCCGCTCATTGTTGGTCCGTTGATCGCCGCGATTGGTTTTGGGCTTTTCATGCTCCCGAATGTGGGCGGCGGCTATTGGACAAATTTTTGTCCGCCGATTGTCATTCTGGGTCTGGGGATGGCGATCAGCGTGGCGCCTCTCACCACTACGGTGATGAATTCAGTTGCATCAAACCGCGCCGGGATTGCATCGGGCGTCAACAACGCGGTTGCGCGGACAGCCGGGCTCCTCGCCATCGCGGTCCTTGGAATCGTGATGCTCCATGTTTTCAGCGGCGCGCTCGATCAGCGACTTGCTGAATATAAACTGCCCTCGTCAGCGTCGCGGTCATTACAAGCGCAACGCACCAAGCTCGCAGCCATCGCTGTTCCGGAAGATCAGGACCCGGCAACGCAACAGCAGATTCGCCGCGCGATCGATGAATCTTTTGTGTCCGGCTTCAGATCGATCATGGCCATCGGCGCGGCGCTAGCGATCGCCAGCGCGGTCACCGCGTTGACTCTTATTGGAACAATACCGCCCCGACAGAACTGAAAAAGATTCGCAACCGTGCCTACGATAGCTAACTTCTCCGCCGACGGACGAAGTCGCCGCGGCGACCTACTTTCTTTATGCCCATTGTCGGAACAGTGGAAAGCCTTTGGCGTTATCCGGTGAAAAGTATGCGCGGCGAAGAGTTGAACGAGATGTTCGCCGGCTACGCTGGAGTTTACGGCGACCGTCTTTTTGCTTTCACCAGTTCGGCCAGTCCAAAAGGATTTCCCTTTTTCACCGGACGCGAGCAACGCCAAATGCTGCGATACCAACCGCGGTTCCGAAACCCCGAAAAAGCAACACGGCCTATCAATCAAATGGAGGCTGACAGCCTCCCGCCGGGCGTAACTCCTCTTTACGCCAACCCGGACGACTTGATGGTCGACGTCGAAACCCCAGCCGGAAAGACGGTGGCAATAGACGATCCGGCGCTGATCGAGATGTTGCGCAAAGAGATCGACGATAAACATCAACTCACATTACTTCGATCCGCGCGCGCGCTGACGGATTGTCGTCCGTTATCGATCTTTGCCGTGCAATCGGCGAAAAAACTTGGCGACGAAACGGGGATAAAAATCGACAAGCGCCGGTTCCGGGCCAACGTCTATTTGGATTTAACTTCTTCCGGCGGCTTCGCCGAGAACGAATTCGTCGGCAAATCTCTGCGCATCGGATCGAAAGTTGTCGTGTCGGTCCTGGAACGCGACCCGCGCTGCGTGATGATCACGCTCGATCCCGACACTGCCGAAAAAACGACGGCGATATTGAAACAAGTCGCGCAAGCTCACGAAGGAATGGCCGGCGTTTATGGCGCCGTGCTCGCCGAAGGAATGATTCGCAAAGGCGATCCAGTCGAATTGGTAGACTGACCACACCCTGTCGTGTGGATCGACAGCCTGACGGCGTCGATACTGATAAATGAGCTTCATCAACCTCGAGCAACTGCCGTTTGTTGGAATGTCGTATGAATTCGTCGGCGAAACTCAAGGCGCGCCCTTCTCGGCCTACATCGTCAAGGCTGGGCCCGGGCAAGGCCCACCGTTACATAAGCATCCGTACGTCGAAGTCGCATTCACTCTTGACGGCCGCGCCACCATCACAGTCGGCGACGAACAGCGCGAGGTGAAACCGGGCGACATCGTCGTCATTCCGGCGAACACACCGCATCGATTCGTTAACTCCGGCGACACGGTCCTGCACCAAATCGACATCCACGCTAGTCCGCGATTTATCCAGACGAATTTCACGTAAAATCTTTGCCCTCCATCCTTCAGCTCTCATCCTTGATCCCATATGCCGCGTTGTCCCTGGGCAACTACTGAACCGAACGTTACCTATCACGATAAGGAATGGGGCGTGCCGGTTCATGACGATCGAATATTGTTTGAGTTTCTGATCCTTGAAGGCGCGCAGGCCGGGCTGAGCTGGACTACGATTCTCAAGAAACGAGAGAATTATCGCAAAGCGTTCGACGGATTTCACGCGGAGAAGATCGCGCGCTACGACGCGCGCAATGTGAAACGGCTCCTCGGCGACGCCGGGATCGTGCGTAACCGGTTGAAGATTGCGGCAACGATCCAAAATGCGAAGGCGTTTCTCTCGGTCCGGAAAGAGTTCGGCAGTTTCGACGCTTACCTCTGGAGTTTTGTCGGCGACAAGCCGAAGCAGAATCGTTGGCGACGAATGGCTCAGGTGCCAGCCTGCACAACCGAATCCGACGCCATGAGCCGCGACTTGGTTAAGCGCGGATTCAAGTTCGTCGGCTCGACCATCTGCTACGCGTTGATGCAAGCCACCGGCATGGTCAACGATCATTTGGTGACGTGTCCGCGACACGCGGAACTTGGTGGCGCGGTCCGCCGCAAGTGACAGACGAATGAACTGCCGGTAAATTCTGGAAACTCTTCCGGATGGAGAATTCCGGCCAGCAGTTCGAGACTGTCGACGATGCGCGGCCCAGGCCGCGCGAAGTAAGCGCTGGCGTTGACGAGATAAATTTCCTCGGCGCGCGCCGCTGGAAGCGAATCGAATTCAGGAAAACGCCGGAGCAATTCGAAATCTCGCCGCGCAAGTTCGACATCGTAGCCGCAGAGCGCGAGCACGATAATCTCCGGGCGCGCATCCAATACCTCTTGCCAATCGATCTGCGCCGACGGCTGATGTTTGCGTCCTGACGGATCGTGTCCGCCGGCGATCTCCATCAGCTCCGGTCCCCAATGACCGGAGCAAAACGGCGGATCGACCCATTCCATCAGAAAGCATCGTGGTCGATCGGCGATTCGTGCAGCGCGATCGCGCACATTTTTCACTCGCGCCAGTAACCGAGCAATTACTTCGTCTCCGCGTTCCGGAACGCCGCATACCTGCGCGACATGACGAATATCCTCGAAAATATCGGAGAGACTGGTTGGTTCCAGAATCACCACTCGCGGCGGTCCAGGAAGAGTTTCCGCAAGCCGCGCGACCGTGCCATAACCGACAGCGCACACGTCGCACAACTTTTGGGTGAGAATCACATCCGGTCGCAGTTCACGGAGTAACGGTTCGTCGATCGTATAGATCGTCCCCTGCTCGCGCAACGCACGGCGTACCCATTGATCTACTTCTTTGCTCGCGAGTCCGGCATTATGCACCGGACAATGCGTCACGCGCGGACGCGCATTGGCTTCATTCGGGAAATCGCATTCATGTGAAACGCCGACCACTTCATCGATCAATCCAAGCGCAGCTGCGATCTCAGTCGCAGCGGGCAGAAGTGAAACAATCCGGCTCACGAATGATTACTTTAGCGATTGCCGGAACGATTAGCCACCGCCACTGCCGTTCGATCGTCCTGATGAGCACGGCGAGGCCAGTCCGGCTTGGACTACAAAGTCTTGAAATCATTGGCGTAGTCACGGATGAATAATTCGTGAACTACCTCTTCGCTCTCGCGATTGGGATAGGAATTGTCGCAGGCCTGCGTTCGTTGACTGCCCCAGCAGTCGTAGCCTGGGCTGCGCATCTGGGCTGGCTGAACTTGGGCGGATCGCGCCTTGCCTTTATGGGATCGACCGCCGCCGCAGTCGTATTTTCCATCGTCGCGATTGGAGAATTGATCGCCGACAAACTTCCGACGACTCCGAAACGGACTGCGCTCGTGCCGTTGGTAGCGCGCATCGTCACGGGAGGACTGTGCGGCGCGTCTTTTTGCGCAGCAGCCGGCCAATCGTTAGGCATTGGCATCTTCTTGGGCGGGATTGGTGCGGTGATTGGAGCATTTGCCGGTTACGAAATCCGGAGACGCTTGGTGAATAACCTACGCATCAAAGATATCTTCGTCGCTATTTGCGAAGATTTGGTAGCGCTCGCTCTGGCTTGCTTTCTGGTATCGCGCTGACATGAGGAATCGCCCTCCCGCGGCCGCGGGACCACCAGAGCGGGTTCACGCTGCGGCGGAATAAAGATCGCGCTGCCGGACTTTCGCGGCGGCTTCATCGCGCGCGGATTTAAGAAAGCACGCCAAATAATTTAAGCGACGTGCGAGTTAACGAGTCGGCCACGCACGCAGTGCCATTTCCGCAACTCGCCGTAGTTGATCCTGATTGGCGCCATCGGCTCCTTGGACGGCCATTCCGTGCAGCACAGTCATCACGTAATGGGATAGTTGGGCTGGGTCGGCGTTTGGCGGAAGGTCACCTTCCCGTTTTGCTCGTTGAAGGCGGCGACGCAACGCAACTTTGGCTGCGGCGCGGCGCGCGGCTATTTCCTTCCGAACAGATCCGGCCGCATCTCCGCACGCCAGCGCACCCTGGACCACAAGGCATCCTGCTGGAGTCCGTGGGTCACTCGGCATGTTGGCGGCACCGAGGAAAATTTGTTCGATAACATCCCTCGCTTTCGCCGCCCCTAAAGCCTTGCCAAAAAAGGCGAGCGGTCCGTTCATGTACCGATCGAGAACTTTGCGAAAGAGCTGCTCCTTGTTTCCAAATGCAGCGTAAAGACTTGGCCGATTGATGCGCATGGTCCGTGTGAGATCGGAGAGCGCGGCGCCTTCGTAACCTTTGGCCCAAAAAACGTGCATGGCGCGCTCCAACGCAGCGTCAGGGTCGAAGGCGCGCGGTCGTCCGCGCTGTGCCGCCGTAGCATTCAATTTCATACCTATGGGTAAATAAATCATTTGACACAGGGTTTGTCTACTGTCTAATTTTATATCGATCGATACATAATAACAATCCGAAAAGAAAGGATAACAAAAATGGTAATTCGAAAAGCAGAAGCGAAGTGGAAAGGAAATCTTGTTCAAGGCAGCGGCCGGCTCACGGTCGGCAGTGGCGCGATCGACGTTCCGTACTCGTTTAAATCACGTTTGGAAGACGGCCAGTCGGCGACGAATCCTGAAGAGCTGCTCGGCGCTGCTCACGCCGGATGTTTCACGATGGCTTTGGCAGCCCAATTGTCCGGTGCTGGTTTCACGCCGAGCGAGCTTGATACTGTGGCCAAAGTTTCGTTCGAAAAGATCGGCGACAATTTTCAGATCACGCGAATCGAGCTCGCAACGTCGGCCGACGTTCCGAGCGTCGACGAGACGACGTTTCAAGCGCTCGCCGCTGACGCGAAAAAGAATTGTCCTGTGTCCAAGGCGCTCGCCGCGACCGAAATCACATTGAAGGCGACGCTCAGGAACGCAGACGAAGCCCAGACTCTAACTGAAGTTGCGGTTGGAGAAAAATAATGAATAGGAAACTGGAAGGAAGAATTGCGCTGATCACGGGCGGATCGCGCGGCATTGGTGCCGCCATCGCCAAGCGTCTGGCTGCGGACGGGGCGAAAATCGCGATCACCTACTCGAAAGGCGCCGATGCGGCCGCGGCGGTGGTCAAGGAGATTGAAGGCGCCGGCGGAAAGGCAATCGCGATC
>WNFP01002439.1_pt1 | contig 16059 bp, 16 predicted proteins | sample 5400201 | NCBI WGS metagenome assembly WNFP01 (sample SAMN13153355, study PRJNA577476) | soil metagenome | isolation source: 115 cm saprolite under Madrone tree | place: USA:California | collected 2016-06-14 | reverse complement strand
CGAATTTCGTTGCCAGCGATTTCGAGACACTTGCGAGTCCTGGAAGACGCCCGTCTGGTGCGACGCCACCGCCACGGACGTGAGCATGTTATCCGCGTAAATCCGGCGGGCATGAGAGACGCTCAGAAATGGATCGCCCAGTGCGCGGCAGGCTGGGAGTTGAGCTTTGATGCCCTCGACAAGTTGCTCAAGTCCGAACAACGAAAGGAAAAGGAGCCATGAAGTCCGAGGTGAAGATCTCAGGCAATCGCATCCAAATCACGCGGGTTTTCGACGCCCCTCGTCCGCTTGTGTTTGCTTGGTGGATGCAAGCGGAGAAGTTACAGCAGTGGTCTGGCTGCAAGGCCGCCACGAAGTGCGAGATCGAAATGGATTTTCGTGTGGGTGGTTCGTTCACTCAGAAAATGCACATCGCCGGAGCTGGCGAATTTTCGTTTACCGGCAAGTACGACGAGATCGTCGAGCCGGAAAGGATCTCTTGCCACGCTGATTTTGGCCAAGCCATCACGCGAGTAGTCGTGGAGTTCTTCGAGCAAGGCAATCGGACAAGAGTGGTTCTGACGCACGACGGATTCCCGAATGAGAGTTTCTGCAAGACCGTTTCGGAGGGGACTACCGAGTCGCTGGACAAACTCGCCGCGATGTTAGTTGATCAGGCCCTCGTCAAACACTTGTGAATTGGAAAGGATTGCCAATGAACTTGACGCGTATCGCTCTTGCAGCCCTTGGTGCGTTCGTGGCATATTTTGTCCTCGGGGGCCTCAGTTTTGCCGTCCTGCCGTGGCTTAAGAATGAGTTCCTCAAATACCCCGCGGTGTACCGGTCCCAAGAAGGAATAAAAGGCGTTATGCCTGCCGGAATGGCTGCTATGTTCGTGGCGATGCTGGTGCTTGCGGTGATTTACGCAATGCTATACCAGGGCGGTTCCGGCTTCGCCGAAGGTGCCCGCTTCGGTACACTGATCGGAGTCTTCGCGGTTTGCGCTTTTGTGGTGCACAACTATGTAAACCTGAACATTGGGCTGAAACTGACACTCGAACAAGCAGCAGCCTACTTTGTCGAGTGGACGGTCGTCGGCATAGTGATCGGCCTCATCTACAAGCCCGCCCTGCCGGGCGCACATTGAGCTGGGCCAAGAAAGTACTTGCAGAATCTACTGGCACCAGGACCCGAAGTGCCAACGACAAGGAAGCAATATGAGCATGCCGAAGCACAATATTCCCGCCGACAAACTGGCTCTCATGCCGAAGCACAATATTCCCGCCGACAAACTGGCTCTTTATGAAAAGCTCATCGCAACCAATCCGAAGATCAAACGGAAGGGTGCGGCCAATCCTTACACCTCCTTGAACGGTCACATGTTTTCCTATCTGGATCCAAGCTCCACTGCGATTTGTGTGGTGAACGCGCGATAACTATCGCACGACTCCTTTACTTCTCTCCCGCAGACAATTCCAACGAGGAGACATGTCTCCTGGAATTTTCCTGACTCATCCTGCCATCTAGTGGTTGCCTCGGACATCACATCCTGCGACAGAGGTTGACCAGCTTGTTGGCGGTCTCTTTGCACTTGAATTGCAGAGCTGAAATTAATCAATGCTCGTTCGACCCCGCTGAGCCTTCTTGTGACCTCAAACAGCACTTCCTGCTTCATTTCCCAACGCTTCTGCCGGTCCCACACATCGCTCGAAATCTTCGCTTCAATCTCCTTGGTGGCCGTCGTGACGGCGCGCACCTGGTCTACCAACATGGCGATATCCTCATGCGTTGCGAGATTTTGGCCCTTCCTTTTTAGGTATGCTGCCAAAAGCCCGACGAGCCCGCTCGCGAGAACGCTGAGCACCCACAGGCTTCCAACTATTAGTTTTTCCATTTGCCGCTCGCGTTGTGCTTGGTATTCTACAAACCTACCCTTTACGTTTGGAGACTTCAAGACGTGGTCCCTATGGAGCCCAAAAGACCGTCCTTGAATCGCTGGCAGCAATAGTGTCAGCACTCGGGGGTGCCCGGACTCCAATTAGTCAGGCTTTGGTTGAAGTCGGACTCTTCCTGGGTCTGATTGCCGGTGCAAATTGGGTGTATGAACATGTCAATCCCGCCGCAAAGCCGATGCTAGAGATATTTTTCTTCATGGCCGGTTTCTTCATTGGCGCCCTTCTGCTTATCCGCGTGGTGGCTGCGATTCTTGGAACCTTGCCGAAGGTAAACCAGAAGTAAACCTGAAACGGAATCCGGACGCGCCAATTTTTCGTATCATTCACAAGTCCGCATGTTTATTGATGATTTTGGTGGACGAGAGGGGATTCGAACCCCCGGCCTCCTCGTTGCGAACGAGGCGCTCTCCCAGCTGAGCTACTCGCCCACGAGCAGCTCAACAATTTTAGCAAACGCGCCGGTGGTTGCCAATACGCAGGCTGACACTTCTAAACAAAAAGTGGCGCCCCGCCGCAGCGGTCGCCACTTGGTTGGAGAAACGTATGCCGTGCCGTGCCTTACACGTTCTACGGTTGTTCGACCGGACCGCCCGCGCGCTGGGCTACGATCTTCTTGGCATTCTGATAGAGCGCGCGCGCCTGGGGGATCGCCTCAACCGCCCTCTGCACCTGCGGATCGGCTTCCAGTAAGACCTTGAAGCCCTCTTGCTGTCCGAACGCGGACATGAATACTTCCTGCTTGATCTTCCGTTTGATCCAGTCGAGGCTTTCGGCCATCTCTGGTTCCGTGTAGCGGACCGTGTGCTTGCCCAGATATTCGCGGAAAATATGCATCAGGTTGTCGTCAGGTTCAAAACTCTTGGTGATGGCCGGCTTGGTTCCGAGGTAGAAGCGTGTGAAGCCGCCCACGCCCGTTTCAGCAGGGAAGAAGACATCGTTGCCGTAAAGCAACTTTTCGAACTTGGTCAGTTTCGGCGCAGGCACGGCGATATCCGGAGTGATGCCGCCGCCGCCTGTCACCTGGCGACCGCTATCGGTCAGTTTCACTTCCGTTGGATGTTCCGGCACCTTGCGTTCGTAGTGATATTCATAGAGTGAAACGGATTTGTAGTCCCGCTGAATCAATCGGCCGCTCGGCGTGTAGTATCGTGCTGTCGTGAGAGCCAGCCCGGTGTTCTCGCTCAGAGGCGTCACCGTTTGCACCAGGCCCTTGCCGAAAGTCGTCTCGCCCACGATCAAGCCGCGGTCATGGTCTTGCACCGCGCCGGAAACAATTTCGGTCGCCGATGCCGAGTTGTTGTTCACCAGAATCACCAGCGGAACGGTTACGCCCTGATTTCCGCGCACCGCATAGTAACGACGCTCCGGCGAGGATCGTCCGTGATGCGAAACGATCAGCTGGTTCTTGTCCAGGAACATGTCGCCCACTGCTACAGCTTCATTCAGCAGGCCGCCGGGGTTCCCGCGCATGTCCAGAATCAGGCCATCCAGCGAGGACGCGTTCAGTTCCTTCAAAGCGTCCGCAATCTCGCGATCTGTCGTTTCGTTAAACCCGGACAGCCGGACATATCCCACGCCCGGCTTCAGCATGAAGGCAATATCCACGGAATGTCGTGGAATTTCGTCGCGCGTTACGGTGAATACCAGCTGTTCCGCGTATCCTTCACGCGAGACGGTGATCTTAACTACCGTTCCTTTCGGGCCCTTCAGCATGTCCGCGACTTCCGTCGTTGTCAGTCCATCCGTAGATTTGTCATCGACCTTCACGATTACGTCGCCCGGCCTAATACCCGCGTTGTACGCTGGTGCGCCCACGTACGGCGCCATCACCACGGTATGATTCTCGCGCGGCGCAACCACCATTCCCACGCCGTAATACTTCCCGCGCTGGTCTTCGCGCAGCAGTGAAAACTGCTTGGCATCAAAGAAACTGGAGTGGGGATCGAGCATGCGCAGCATGCCCGGGATGGCGCCCTGATAGACGGCCTTGTCTATGTCCACTGTATCGGCATAGTTGTTTTGGACAACATTGAGGACGCGCGTAAAGTCCCGCACGGCCGTCTGATAATCGTCCGCCGAAGCGGTCGTGGCTCGCACGTTGGGGCCGTAAATGCCACCCAATACCGCGGATACCAGTAATACAGCTACTACAACCACAAGTCCGCGACGCTCTGAATTCATCGTTACCTCGCGTGACAGCTCAACCTCAAATTATAGCACAGCGTATCCGCCAGCAAGTCCGGTTTGACAGCGGCTGACACCCTTTCTATGATGCCCATGGACCCCTTAGACGGCTCCCAAGCGCAATGTTGAGCATTCCTCACATGATTGTGGTGTTCATCGTGGTCCTGGTTGTTTTCGGGCCACAGAAGCTGCCGGAGCTCGCCCGCGGCCTGGGCAAGCTCATGGCCGAGTTTCGCAAGGCCTCCACGGACTTCAAGAGCGCGTTTGAAGAGGAGATGCGCGAAATGGAACGCCAGGCGATGCAGGCCGAGCGTAAGAAGGCCGCGGAAGTTGCCGCCGCTTCGGCCGCAGCAACCGAGACCAGCCCAGTAGTCTCTCCCTCTACTTCCGCTGGGACGGAGGCGGCCCTGATCGAGCCGGGCGCAGATACCCTCGTCACGGATGACCCGGTAGTCTCTCCGGTGACCGAATCGGTTCCGCACTCCGCTGAAGAACCGGGGGAAGCCGGGAACGAATCCGCTGCGATCACGAGTTCCCAAGAATCTCCTCATGACCAACGGCATCCGGCTTGAACCCTTGACCGAACCCGAATCCAACTCGCAGATAACGACGCCCACCGAAGAGCCCGCCGGCGCCATGACTTTTTTCGAGCACCTCAGCGAACTTCGCAAGCGCATCATCAATTCGCTCATCGCTGTCGTGATCGGCGCGCTCATCGGCTGGATCCTGGCTCCTCATTTTGTCAAATGGATCGTGAAGCCGATGACCGACGCGTTGAGCAAAGCTGGACTCGAGCCCAAGCTGGTCTATTCTCATCCTGCCGGATTTCTGAACCTCCTGATTACTTTGAGCATTTATCTTGGGATCGTCCTCGCCTCGCCCTGGATTCTCTATCAGATCTGGCTGTTTGTCGCTCCTGCACTCTACAAACACGAGCGCAGCGCCATCACCGGCTTCCTGTTTTCCACGGTCTTTCTGTTTCTCGCGGGGATTGCTTTCGGCTATTTTGTCTCGCTGCCTTACGTCCTCCGTTTCCTGATCAGCTTTCAGGGACCAGTCGTGCCCCTCATCAACGTCGACGAGTATTTCGATCTGATTCTCATGGTGCTTCTCGGTCTTGGCCTCGTCTTCGAACTGCCCGTCCTTATTTTCTTTTTATCCCTCTTTGGAATCGTTACTCCGAAATTTCTCATGAAGAATTTTCGCTACGCCATTTTGGTTATCGCCATTCTCGCCGCCATCCTTACCCCGACGCCCGACGCGACGACCATGCTGGTTTTCATGGCTGTCCTCGTAGGTCTGTATTTCGTCGGTGTCGCTGTGTCCTGGGTGGTGGTGCGGAGGCGCGAACGGCGTCTGCCTGCCGCGGAGGCTCAGTAAATGACTTCGACTACTAAAATAATTTTGCGAATGGCCGTCATCGTTGGCATCGTTCCAGCTGGCCTTGCCGGTTGCAAAGCCAGTGGCAATGAAGCTCCTGGCGCTTCGAGCCAGCCACCGTTCATGAGCGCAGCCGCTTCCGTTCCCCCGCAGACTGGCGATGACGCGCCTCCACCGGAGAAAACCGGTGGCTTCGACGGCAAACGAGCCTTCGCTCATGTCGCCAAACAAGTCAGCTTCGGCCCTCACCCTTCGGGATCTGCTGCTATCGCGCGCGTTCAGGATTACCTGCTATCGGAATTGAAGAGCTACGGTTGCAGCGTCGAGACGGATTCGTTCGGCGCGGACACTCCCGTCGGCCGGCTCTCGATGAAAAACATGCTGGTGAAAATTCCCGGCGAAAACTCCGGGATCATTCTTCTCGGCACGCATTACGACACACTGTTGATGGACAATTTCGTCGGCGCTGACGACGCCGGTTCATCAACCGCGGTCATGTTGGAGCTGGCCCGTTTGCTCTGCCCTCAGAAGGGAAAGTACGCCGTCTGGATCGCCTTCTTCGATGGCGAGGAAGCCATGAAGCACTGGAGCGAAACCGACAGCCGTTATGGCAGCCGCCAGATGGCCGCGAAGCTTGCGTCCAGCGGCGACATCAAGAAGATCAAAGCATTTCTGCTGGCGGACATTGTTGGGGGCCGCAAAGCCCGATTTCCACGCGAATCCAGTTCCACGCCGGCTTTGGTCGATCTCTTTTGGGACACTGCCGCCAGGCTGGGCTACTCTGCGCTTTTTGTGAATGACAGTTCATCGGCCGAAGATGACCACGATTCCTTCTTGAAGCGCGGCGTGCGCTCGGTGGATGTCATCGGGGACTTTGTGAACAACGGCTACTGGCACACACCGCAGGATGCTCTCGACAAGATCAGCGCCAAAACCCTCGCCCTCACCGGCCACGTCTTTCTGGAAAGTGTGAAGCAACTGCAAGCCAAATAACCTTAGCGGCTCTCCGCCGGACGCGCGTGGGCGCTCTTTTACGTCTCAAACCTCACGTCTTGGCCTTTTTGCACTGCCGAGTGCTTCCCAAAATCCTCATCATTCCGAAACGCGAAATCCGAGCGGTAATGACTCCCGCGGCTCTCTTCCCGCGCCAGCGCCGAGCGCGCCATCAGCAGCGCTAATGCAAGCAAGTTTCGAAGCTCGTGCGCCGCGCGCGCAGATTTTTCCGATTTCGGCAGCTCCAGCGATTCCAGCTGTTTGATCGCTTCCGCCAATTCCTTGCCGCTTCTTAGAATCCCCACTTCGCGCCACATCACTTCTCGAATCTTCGTCAGGGTCGCGCAGGCCGGGGAAGGTTTTGCTTGAGGTTTTGATGTTTCCTTTTGCGCCGACGAAGAATTTCCCGGCATCGGCGCAGGACTCCCGGGCAGCGCCGCTCCGCTCCGCTTCCCGACGGGGGCGTCCGTGATCATCGCTTGTCCAGCGCGCGCTCCAAACACCAAACCTTCGAGCAGGGAATTGCTCGCCAGGCGGTTGGCGCCGTGCACGCCAGTCGCAGCCGTCTCGCCCGCCGCGTAGAGTCCGGACAGGGAAGTTCGCCCCCACAGATCGGTCTTCACTCCGCCCATCATGTAATGCGCAGCGGGGCAGACCGGCGCCATGTCGCTTGCCAGGTCCAAACCATAACCCTCGCAAGTCTCATAAATTCGCGGAAAGCGTTTCTTCAAAAACTCGTCGCTCTTCTTCGTCATGTCCAGATACACATGCGTGCTTTGCGTGCGGTGCATCTCGGTGACGATGGCCCGTGCCACGATGTCCCGCGGAGCCAGTTCCTGCGCTTCGTTGTAGCGCTTCATGAATCGTTCCAGCCCGATGTTGCGCAGCACTCCGCCTTCGCCGCGAAGCGCCTCAGAGAGGAGGAACCGCGGCGCGCCCTTCACCGCCAGCGCCGTTGGATGAAATTGCATGAACTCCATGTCCGACAGCACCGCGCCCGCCTCATAAGCGATGGCCATCCCGTCGCCGGTGGCCACTTCGGGATTTGTCGTCTCCCGGTAGATTTGTCCGAGTCCGCCGGTAGCCAGCAAAACCGCTCCAGCCCGCAACTCGTGCTCCAAGCCGTCGGTTTCATCTATGAACCGGAGCCCCGTGACGCGTCCGCGCTCCACAATCAGTTCCGTCGTGAAAGCGTGCGCGCGCAAGTGCAAGTGCGGAATTTTGTGCGCGCGCGCGAGCAGCGCCCGGCTGATTTCTCTGCCCGTCGAGTCACCGTGCGCGTGCAGAATCCGCGAGCGGCTGTGCGCCGCCTCCCGCGTAAACGCCAGTTTCGTTCCCGCCCTGTCGAACTCTGTCCCCCACTCAATCAGCTCAGCAATGTATTTCGGGCCTTCTTCGACCAGCAGGGCTACCGCCTCGGGCCGGCACAAACCATCGCCGGCATTGATGGTGTCCTGTTCGTGCAGACCGATTTCATCTTCGTCGGAGAGGGCCACGGCAATCCCTCCCTGCGCCCATGCCGTCGCCGAATCGCTCAAATTCGATTTTGCGAGAACCAGCACGCTGCCCGCGGCACTCAGCTCAATCGCCGCGCGCAAACCAGCGATTCCGCTGCCCACTACAGCGTAATCGGCACGATGGCTTTTGGGGGAGTGCGTCATGGGAGTGGAAAATCTGCCGCCTCGTATGGTAGCACGAAGAAATTGCACGGATGAGAAGCGCCGGCGTCACATGCGGGCCCAGCGCGCCGTGTGTTACATTGAAATGCCTCGTCAATGAAATTGAAACGCATTGTCGTCAAATCGTCCGCCGGTCCCTACTCTGTCGTGTCCGGAGCCGGGGTTGTTCGGCGCGCTGCCCGGGAAATCTCCGCGCTCGGACGATTTTCCAGCATTCATGTTGTTTCGTCTCCCAAAGTCTGGCGCGCTGCGGGAAAATTCATTCATCGCGGCATGCGCCTTTCGAGAGGCAGCTCCCTTCATCTCTTCGATGATGCCGAGTCCGCGAAGAATCTCCGCAGCATGGAAGAAATCACCCGCTCTCTAAGCCGCGCTGGAGCCGATCGCAAATCACTGGTTGTTGCGGTTGGCGGTGGTGTGGTCGGCGACGTTGCCGGCTTTGCCGCCGCCGTCTTTTTGCGCGGCGTGAAACTTGTGCACATTCCCACCACGGTCGTTTCCCAGGTGGACAGCTCGATCGGCGGCAAGACCGGCGTCAATCTTCCTGAGGGGAAGAACCTGGTCGGATCGTTTTATCCTCCCGAATTGGTGCTCACCGATCCGGAATTATTGCGTACCCTCTCCGATCGTGAATTCCGCGGAGGCTTCGCCGAGGTCATCAAGCACGCCATCATCGCCGACGCAAAAATGTTTGCGATTCTCGAGAAAGACATGGACAAAGTGTTGCGGCGCGATCGCAGCGTGCTAGATTCTCTAATTCCGCGCAACGTGCAGATCAAAGCACGCGTGGTTAGCCGCGACGAACGCGAGTCCGGCTTGCGCGAAATCCTCAATTACGGCCACACCTTTGCCCACGCCCTCGAAAGTGTCACCAAGTACCGCCGCTACCAGCATGGCGAAGCAGTAGCCTGGGGCATGATCGCCGCGGCCTTCCTCGGCCACGAACTCGGCTTGACCCGCGCCGACGACGTCTCCCGCATCGTGGCGCTTACTCGCCGCATCGGACCTCTTCCGCCTTGGCCTCTGGTTCCACCCGCGGCTCTAATCAATGCCATGCGCTCCGATAAGAAGACGCGCGCCGGAATCCTTCGCTTCGTCCTCTCGCCGCGCATCGGCGAAGCGCGCTCCTACGACACCGTCCCTCTACACGTCGTCGAGCGCGTTCTTCATTTCACGCCACGCCTCGTGGCTGCAAGCGGCCTGCTCGCGCGAGGCCGTCGTGGCTGAAGCTGCCGCACCGGTCAAGGGGACGCGCCCCGAGGGCGCCCTCACCGAGGCCGACGCTTCGAACAAAGTCCGCGAAATGTTCGCGCAGATCGCCCCGCGCTATGATCTGCTTAACCACCTCCTGTCTTTGCAGCTCGATCGCCTCTGGCGCGCCCGCGCGGCAAAGCATCTCCGCCCTGTGTTTCTTGACCGGGAAGCCCGCGTATTGGACCTTTGCTGTGGCACAGGCGACCTCGCCATTTCGCTTAACCTCGGATATTGTGCGCGCGTGACTGGCGTGGACTTTGCGCACAGCATGCTTGTGCGGGCGAGAAAGAAAAGCGCTCGACTGCACAGCAAGACTCTGGCGCAACTCCGTCCGATCAGATACGTCGAGGCGGACGCTTTGAGGCTTCCGTTTGCCAACGAATCTTTTGACTTGGTAACTACCTCATTCGGTTTTCGCAACCTCGCCAACTACGAAGCCGGCTTGCGCGAGATTCAGCGCGTGCTCAGGCCCGGTGGCACCATCGCCATCCTGGAATTCACCGAGCCGCCCGAAGGGCTGCTCGGCGAACTCTATCGCTGGTATTTTTGTAAAGTATTGCCGAAGATCGGTGGACTCATCTCCGGAGATCAGGCAGCTTACAAATATCTTCCAAAATCCGTCGCCCGGTTCTTCCGCCCGCCCGAACTCGCTACGCTAATGAGCGCCGTCGGCTACCATTCCGTGGATTATCGCGTCTGGACCTTAGGCACTGTCGCTCTCCACACCGCCCAGCGCACAAAATAACTTGCGAGGACATGCCCCCGGCTGGCGTTCTTGCTTGGCGAAACGCTAATAACGGAAAGCTGCCACCGGCGGATGCCGAACCGGCATTGCCACCGGGAACAAATTCTTTCCTGCTTTCAACTTTGAACTGTCGACCTCTTCCCACGAGTCACAAGTCACGGTCACTCTTCCAGGCCCGCACTCCGCAGCTTGGACAGCAGCGTCTTCGGCGAAACGCCGAGCTTCTCCGCTGCCCGCGTTTTATTCCATTTGCACTCGCGCATGGTATTTTCCAGCAGGACTTTTTCGACGTGGCTCGCAGCCCGCTCCGTGACTTCCTCCAACGTTCCTGCCCAATTGAAATTCTCCGCAAGCATTCCCGCCGGCAGCCGCTCTGTGTCCGGTTTCGAGACAGGCAACTGCAGGCCCTCCGGCCGAATGCTCAAGCCATCCGCCAGGATCACCGCGCGCTCCAGCGTATTTTGCAGTTCGCGCACATTTCCCCGCCATCGGTAGTGCAACAATCGGTCGCGCGCCTCCGCCGACAATTCCAGCCCGGGCTTGCCAAATTCCCGGCTGAATTTAGCCAGAAAATGGTCCGCGAGCAGCAGCACGTCATTGCCGCGCTCGCGCAAGGGAGGAATCGTCATCGGAACCGCGGCAATGCGAAAATACAGATCTTCACGAAACAATTTTTCTTCCGCCAGTTTCCGCAAATCGCGGTTCGTGGCCACCACGATTCGAACGTCTACATCGATCGATTGTGTCCCGCCCACTCTCTCAAATCGTCTCTCTTCCAACACCCGCAACAGCTTTGCCTGGATCGCCAGCGGCAGCTCTCCTATTTCATCGAGAAAGAGCGTTCCGCGGTGCGCCAGGTCCATCTTTCCGACTTTGCGCGCGCCTGCCCCGGTGAAAGCCCCGCGCTCGTGCCCGAAGAGTTCATTTTCCACGAGCCCTTCCGGAATCGCCGCGCAGTTCAGCGCCACGAACGGATGATCCCGCCGTGGCGACAGGTGGTGAATCGCCAGCGCAAACAATTCTTTCCCCGTTCCGCTTTCACCCAACAGCAGGCACGTGGAGTCCGTCGCCGCCACTTTCTGAATCTGCTGGCTCGCTTCCCGGATCGAGGCGTGCTCGCCCACGATCCGCGGGAATCCGTAGCGCCTTGAATATTCTTCGCGCAGCAATAAATTTTCCCGCAGCAACTCCTGCTGCTGGGCCGCCCGCTGTACCAGCAGCTTCAAATGCTCCAGGTCCACCGGCTTCTGCAGGAAATCGAACGCTCCTTCCTTCATCGCGGCTACAGCTTCTTCGACTGATCCGTAAGCCGTCAGCAACAGCACCGGTATTGCCGCATCTGCTTGCTTGGTCTCGCGCAAGACGTCCAGCCCGGAGGCTCCCGGCATCTTCAAGTCCGTAATCACCATCAAGTATCTGCGTGCGCGCACCTTCTGAATCGCCGCCGCTCCGTCCGGCGCTTCGTCAACGGTGTAGCCTGCGCGCTCCAGTGCCTTGCGCAACATGGTGCGCAGTTCCGTCTTGTCTTCTACAAGGAGGAGAGGTTCCATCTCTTTCGTTTCTACCACGAATCCCGCCGCACCCAGCGCACAACCGCGCGCACGTGTGCAGAGAAGGGAAGCAGCGGATTCCCGCCTGAACAAGATCCGATTCCCTATCGCAGTTCTTGGTTTTGGAGGTGAAGGTCTTTTCTAAAAACTTATCACTAAGAACTTACAACTTTGTCTTTTCTACCGTGCCCATCCCGGATTACCACCGGACTTCCTCAACTGGTTTTCTAAGTCATCCAGTCCTTGCCGCAGTTCGGCCAGTTCCTGCTTCTTCGCATCAATCTTTGTGGTAATTGCGTTAACGTCCCCCCGCGTATTCTGCTGTGTCATGGCCTTCTGCGGGTCGGGGTAATATTGCATTTGAGCCTTTTCAAGCTCGCGTCCCAAGACCTCCAATTCCTTCATAACCTTCTCAATTTTGTCGCGCTGCCCCTGAAACTTCTTGCGCCAGGCCGCCTCGCCGTTAGGATCTTCCTTTTGTGTAGCGTCTTGGTTCTTGGCTGCATCGGTGGTTTTCGCAGCGTCTCCAACAGCTTGTGCCGTCGTCGCTCCGCTGGCATTCACCGGGGCGGCAGCAGGAGCCGGCTGCGGCTCAGGCGCACTCCTCTTTATATCGTCATCGGTGTAAACCTTCTTCGGCTTTGGCGCTTCCTTCTTCGCTTCGCGCGCCTTCCGGGCGGCATCTGCCACCGGGTCGCCCGTCTGCTGCGATGAACCCTGCGGTTGCGCCGCTGCCGGGAGTCCGGCCACGAATAGAGCCGGAACAAACACAAGAAGTTTGATCCACAAGTTTACTCGCATGGCGTCCTACCCTCCCGGAGCGGCTGGAAAACCCGACAATCCTTTAGATACCCGCCTGCTTCAATTCTACCGCTTCCCGGAGGCCCCGCGACAGGGGTAGCGTAACGATAAACTCTGCTCCCCCCTCGGGCCGGTTCCGGACCTCCACTTGCCCTCCGTGCTGCACCACGATCTTCTGCACCACGGCCAGTCCCAGCCCCGTCCCTTTCGCTTTTGTCGTGAAAAACGGCCGGAATAGCTTTGGCAATACGTCCGCGTCAATCCCCGGACCGTTATCGGTGACTCTGATTCGCTGGAACTCCGCTTCATCGCCATGAACGATGTCTCCCCGGACAACCACTTGCCCCCCGTCAGCTGTGATCGCGCACGCTTCCGCTGCGTTTCGCGCCAAATTCAACAGCGCTTGTCTCAATAACCCTTCGTCTCCGCCTGCGTCTCCAAACGCTCCTTCCCATCGGATCTTTACTTGCGGCAAGGCCTCTCTTATTTCCGAGACTACCCGTTCCACTATCGTTAGCAGCGGCACCCGTTCGTCCGGAATTGCCAGCGGCCGCGCGTATTTCAAGAACTCCGTAACCACGTGCGCGATGTTTCTCGTTTGTTCCAGGATTCGCTTGGCGTAGTCCAGGGCTTCCGCTTCGGAAGGTTCTGCCTGGATCATCTGCGCATATCCAGAAATAGTAGCCAGCGCATTCTTGAATTCGTGCGCGATTCCCGCGGATAGTTCTCCCAGCGCCGCCAGGTTCTCCTTTAATTGCATCCGCTGTTGTAGCGCCGCCAGTTCTGTCAAATCCGTCAAGAGGCAGATCGCCCCGCTGATCTTCCCCTCGCCGCGCCGGATCGGCGATATTGTCACGCCTAGGCGCCGCGTGTCCCCGGCAGGAGGGATGTGTTCCACCTCTTCTCGCCGGAAAATCTTTCCCGCCTCCAGGCACTCCCCGATCAGCTTTGTCAAACCCGAGTTCGTCCCCAGTGCCTCGCTGTAGCGCCGGAATCCCAGCCCGTGAATTCCCAGAACTTGCTCCGCCGCCGGATTCGAACTGGAGATAATTCCCGTGGCATTCACCACCACCAGACCTGCCGGCATGTTCCGAGTTACTTCTTCACTCAGCCGCTCCGTTTGTTCCGCGCGCTCCCTTTCGATGCGATGCAGCCGTTCCAGTTCCTTTTCCTGCTCGCGCAGTTGCTGAATCACGCCCTGCATGGACGCGGCCATAAACGCGGAAGGATTCTCCGTCCCCGGCCCGCTCGTCTTGAACTCCTCTTTGTGCTCTTCCCGCTTGCTCTGAAGAAACTTCCTTATCAGAAACACCGCCAGTCCTGTGACCACCAGGAACGCAACCGCCAGCCCCCCGGCAATCTCCCAAAGGAGCTGGGTGTTGCTCGCGTTTTGCAGTGCTCCGAACATTGCTCCTTCTCGCTCTCTCCTCTCTCTTCTCTGTGAACCTCTGTGTTCCCTGTGCTCGGCGCCGGCCCCGACCTGGTCGGGGTGTTAAATCTTTTTCTTCTTCATTTCACGATCGTAAATTCGCGACTATTCCAGAATCCCGCGAAGGCCAGGCCAGTAACCCGCAATCACCGGTCCCCCATAAACAATCGCCACAGCCCCAATCCCCAAAAACGTCCCCAGCGGCAACTGGTACTGCTTCGCAATCGCCCATCGCAACCTGCGCTCCGTCCCCAGCCCTCGCCGGCTCGCCCGTCTCGCCACCCCGCTCTTCCAACCCACCAGGTACAACGCCATGATGAGCGCGATTCCGATCAAGCTTCCCAGCAGGCTCCCCACCAGCAGCGTCAAAAACGTTCCGCGCAGCCCGAGAAACGCTCCGATCATGGCGATCATTTTCACGTCCCCCATGCCCATTCCTTCACGACCGCGAACGGCTTTGTATCCCACCGCCAGGCCCCACAACAAAAAACTCCCAAAAGCCGCTCCGAGAATTCCGTCCATCAACCCAGCCACCGCTCCCGGCAATCGCACTTGAAGAAATCTTCCTGCCAGCAACGCCGCGAACCCGTTGTTCGGTGGCACTACCGCCGAAAACATCAGCCCTGCCGCAAATCCCGGCCAGTTCACCAAGTCGGGCAACAGCCGCACCCGTAAATCCGTCACCGTAAGAATCAGAATCAAACAGGTGAAAAACAGCCATTTCACCGTCGCCTGCGTGATACCAAACTCCAGAAACGCGGCCACAAAAAGCAGTCCCGTCGCCAGCTCGATTAGCGGATACATCGGTGAAATCGGGAGCCCGCAAGCCCGGCATTTCCCCCGCAACCACAGCCACCCAAACACTGGCACGTTGTCGTACGGTTTAATCGGCGTCATGCACCGGGGGCAGCGCGACCCTGGCGACACAATGGAGACCTCCTCCGGAATCCGCGTGATGCAGACATTCAGGAAGCTTCCTACAATGATCCCAAACAGAAAAAAGAAGACGGCAATGATGACCACGGTTTGCCCGGCCTCTCCGCGGCCGCTCTTTCCAATCTGCCACACTCACCCCACCGCCTCAATAAATCGCCCCTCCCTCCGTGCCCCAACCCTAACGCTTTCTCCTCACTCTTCCTCTGTGGTCGGCGCCCGCCGCGACCCGGTTGGGGTGCACTCTGCCGTTTCTGCGTAAATTCGTCCTTCGGTAGCCACACCGCGCCGACCTTTTTGTTTCTACAAATTAAGAACGGTAAACTAACAACTGGGAACTGCCCTTATGCACTGGTTTGAACGCAGAATCCGCCGCTACGAGCATCGCCGCTGGACCACCGACGACAACCGCCGCGTCCAGCCTTTCGAGTGGGGCCTCGAGCATATAGGCGGCACTCTGGATCACCCCGATCCGGCCGAATTCGTCCGCCAGTACACCAAGAACGCCATCAAACACAGTCAGGATTGGTATGCCACCACCCCAGCCACCGACTACCGCCTCGATAGTGAAAACGTCCTCACCTTCACCAGCTCCATCGCCTCCCCCTGGCCCGAAAACAACACCGTTCACGCCCGCCTGTGGTCGGCTTCGAGGGACTGGCGTCCGCCGATAAAGGCAGCGAAAGGTACGGCGGTGCTCGTCCTGCCTAACTGGAACGCCAAATGGCACGGCCAGGATGGTTTGTGCGAATGGATTGCCCGGTTTGGCATAACCGCCCTAAAGATGAGCCTGCCCTACCACAATCGCCGGATGGCCCACGGCCACGAGCGCGCCGACCAGATCTGCGGCCCCAACATCGGCCTAACCCTCCAGGCCAACCGCCAGGCCGTCCAGGACGCCCGCCGCTGCCTTCGTTGGCTCGAACAGCAGGGCTACTCCCGCCTCGGCATTATCGGCACCAGCATTGGCTCCTCCGTTGGCTACATCACCCTTGTCCACGACCCGGCTGTCCGCGCCGGCGGATTCTTCCACGTCTCGACCTACTTTGCCGACGTGGTTAGCCAGGGCATGACGACCACCCACGTCTGGGAAGGCCTTCGCCACCACGTCACCGTCGACGACCTTCGCGAATTCTGGGCTCCCATAAGCCCCATGCCCTACGTCGAGCGTGGCATG
>WNFP01002004.1_pt1 | contig 16061 bp, 10 predicted proteins | sample 5400201 | NCBI WGS metagenome assembly WNFP01 (sample SAMN13153355, study PRJNA577476) | soil metagenome | isolation source: 115 cm saprolite under Madrone tree | place: USA:California | collected 2016-06-14 | reverse complement strand
GCGGTCGTGGATCCGCCGCTATAGGAGACAGTGGCACCGGAAATTGCCGCGCCGGCAGAGTTTGTGACAGTACCGGAGATGGTCCCGATCAATTGCACCAGACTGAAGTTGGCAGTGGTAGTGGCGCCGATGGAGACGATGACGTTGGATTGAGTTGAACTCTGGTAGCCGGTGGCCGACGCAGTGACGCTGTAGGTGCCGGGAGCAACGCTTAGGGTATAAGCGCCGCCGGAATTCGTGGTAGCGGTAGTAGAGCCGCCGCTGTACGAGACAGTTGCATTGGCGAGGCCGGTTCCTACGGAATTGGTTACCGTTCCGGAAATCGTTCCAGACTGAGCAAGAGCGAAGTTCACAGTAGTAGTCGAATTTGAGCTGACACTGACATTGGGCTGAGTTGATGCGAGGAATCCGGAGGCGGAGGCGGTGACGCTGTAGGTGCCCGGGGCAACCGCCAAAGTATAGCTGCCGGCAGAGTTTGTGGTTGCCGTTGTGGAGCCGCCACTGTAGGAGATGATCGCGCCGACAATCGCGGCACCTGACATGTTGGTGACGATGCCGGAAATAGTTCCACTGGACGTCGCCGTAAGCACCAGGTTGGAAACCGCATTGCTCCCGGAAGTAACGGAGAGATTTTGATTGCTGGCTGACTGGTACCCAACCTGAGACCCGGTGACGGTATAAGACCCAACAGGCACATTTGAAAAGCTATAGTTGCCGTTGGAATCAGTTTTGGTTGTTCCGCCGCTATACCAGACGGTTGCGTTGGAGATGCCCGCACCCGACGTGTTTGTAACAGTACCGGAAATCGATCCTGGTTGTTGAGTTGACAGATAATACTTGACGAGAGCCGGATAACCGACCCATACATTCAGGCTGTCCAGAACGGAAAAATAGCCGTTAGCTGCGGCGGTCACGCTGTAAGCAGCTGGCGCAGTCAAGTTCAAATTGAAATTGCCGTTGGAATTACTAGAAGTGGAGGTGCCGTTGGCCGAGATCGTTGCGCCGGAGATGGTGCTGCAACTCACGGTCCTGACTAGACCGCCGACAGTGCCCGCGCCGCTTTGCGGAGAACCCGTACTATGCCATTGCACCGTAAACTGATTCGCGGAATCGGTGAAATAAGCATTCAAGGTCGGGGAGTAGGTTTTTACGTCAATGGTGTTGAGTGAGGGATGAAAAGTCAGGATTCTGAGGTAACCGTTTCCGCCATTGGCCAGATCCTGATAGTCAGAGAGAATCTGATTAATGATGTTGCCATTCACTCCCAAGTCTACTCGCCGCCCGACGCCCTGACCGGAGGAGTCAGTAAAGTGGCCATTCAGAATGAGACTGATCTGGCTGGACTGGCTGACAAATTTTTTCCAGAGGGACTCACCGTCGTTGTCGGCGCCGACGTTGTAGGCCTGCGCGTTAATGTCGTCGCAGAGCGACACACGGGTGCTGTCGGTGGCGATGTAGGCGTGCGTGACGACAATGACTTCCGCTCCCGGGTTCGCCGCTATGACTGACTGTGCCCAGGCCACCGCGGCGTCGCGCGGATAAAATTCGAGTATGAGAAAGAGGTACGACTTGCCGTTAATTGTGAGAATGCCGTAGAAATTTTCGTTACTGCCGGGCGGATACTGACCCTTGTACCAGGAATAGTTCTGGTAGCGGGACGGACCAAAATAGACGTTGAAGTTGGTGGTTTCGGAGGTGCGGCCGCTGGCATCTTGGAAATTCGAATAATCATGATTGCCGATGGCCAGGAAGTAAGGAATCTTGGCATTGTCGAGTAATTTGACGGAAGTGTCCGCGTTTTGATATTCCCAGGCGTTGGTGGCGGTTTGTACGATGTCTCCGAGGCCGACCACCGCCTGGATATTCAAGGTTGAGGCGTTGTTTACGATCCACTGGGTCTGCGCGGTGAAGGTTTGCGGATAATTTTCCGAATAGTATTGAGTGTCTGGCAAGGCGACGATGGTGAAATCACTTTGCGCGTCCGCGCGAGGGACCAGCACTGCCAAAAGCGCAATGAGGGGCAAAAGCGAAGACGCCAGCAGCTTTGCGAATCCACATATCGGGCTATCTTCTCGAGTGAAGCGAGCGACGGACATAGCAAGCCCACCTTTCACCGAGACGCACACGTGAAGCGTTGCAGTCATGCTACCGAGCAATAAAGCGCTGAAATGTCTCTGAATCAGTAGGTCGAAGGCTTAACGCCGTTCACCGTAGAGAACGGCAGTCGGCGACTTCACGGAGTCGCTCTCAGATGGCCTTGGAGAGATTGGCGCAAGCCAGGACTTGCGCATTCTCCATACCGCTTTTCGCGCCCAGTCCAAGCAGGAGGTATTTTGAATCAACAGTGTGGTGTAGTGCGCCAAGGTGTGCGCGAGGTTCAAGCGGAGCGCGCGGAATTTAGGAGCGAAAATCCGGACACGCGCTTCGGGGCGCTGGACCTTTGCGAAGGACTGGTAAAACTGGCCGGTACCGGTGCCGAAATCGATCACCTGAATATCCGCGTCTCGGAGACGCTCGATGACGTTGAGAAAGAGGAAAATTCCAGGCGAGAACTCGGACCAAGCTGAATCAAATCCTACATGATCCGCGTGCAAACAGCGTTGGTAAAGGGTGCCCTTCCAGAACGACACCGGCAGGCCGTCAACGTAAAGGATGAAGATGCGGAGCCAACCGTGCGCTGCCTCGACAAACAGTTGATCTCTCGTCTGAGGAGTGCTGAAAAAACCGAACCCGAGCTGCCGCTTGACGGAATTCCGCGCAATCTCCTCCATGTCGCGAACGGCTTCATCAAGTTCCGTGACCGATTGAAAGCTGCGGACGTCGATCCGGCCAGCGAAAGTGTCCGAAAATTTCTTGTACTTGCGGCGCAATTTGGAGCGTTGGCTCGGCCCCAGACTCTTAAAGAACCCTTCCATACCCTTCGGACGGTATAGAAACCAATGGCTTCTCACCTTGCGGCAATGATCTCGCAATCCGATACTCGGCAACCTAGTGGCACTGAGATGCAGAGCGGACTGCGCGTCGAGATGCTCCCAAAGAGCCAAGTCGGCAGCGCCTTTCGCAAGTGACTTCATGACCGTTCGGACGAGCGCCGCAGAGTTCTCACTCGAGTTATTGCCTAGCAAGCCGCCGTGGACGAACTCCAGTACCTCTAGCTCGGGTTGGATAATTGCAACGGAGCAGATTTTGATGGAAACTTTCCTGCGTTCTCTCAGGCCAACCAACACGGCATCCGGCCGGCCATCCCTGAAGAGAACAATGACGTGAGGACTACAGCCGCTGCCTCTGGAGCGAACGAGGCCGGAGAAGAAATCGATGTCGGAATCGCGAGTCTTCTGCCAAGACATCCACAGCTTTCGTATGGATCCGAGTTCGCGCAGATCGCAAATCGTTTGGAAAGTGATTTTCTCAGCTGTAGTTTTTGATTTCATACTAGTTGTACCCGGCCGTGCTCGATGCTGATCTTCAGTGCGCTCGTCTTCGTCTTTGCCGTTAGCCGTAAAGAAGTTCACGTGTCGGTGAGCGCCCTTCGGTGGAAAACCGCGAGATTCCAAACGCCTGCAAAGCTACCAGAAATAGATAAGCAGGATTAAGGAAAAGATAACGCCGCCAGAGCCGACGGGGCTCCGCTGCCAATCGGAAGAGCCATTCAAGGCCGGAATCTTGCATCCAACTGGGAGCTTGCGGAACGATCCCGGCCAGAAACGGAAAGGCGGCGCCGACTGCCAATGTGGGCATTTGAAGATGGTCGCGGAATTCGAAAGCGAAGGCTTCCTGTCGAGGACACCCCAATCCAACAAAGGTAATCGCTGCCCCGGAAGCCCGTATGCGAGCGGCAAGTGCAACTTTTTCCCCTTGGCGGAGGCGACGGAACCTTGAGGGCTCCATGCCAGCGATAATCAAACCGGGGAACTTGGCTTCGAGATTGCGCCGCAACGAGGAGAGAACTTCTTCCGTGCTGCCATAGAAGAAAACTGGTTGACCGTCCTGCGCCGCGCGAGCGCAGACCCTGAGCGTCAAATTCGGGCCGTAGACGCGGTCTGGAAGGCCAGCGCGGTGCAGCCAATTGAGAACCCACCGGACGGGCTGGCCATCAGGAACCAGCAAATCGAAGTGGTTAAGGCGAAATTTTTGTTCGCGGTCGAATACGCCAGTCATTAAGCCGTGGACGGCAAGAGCGGAAACCGCGGTGCCGATTCGCTCTCGCGCGGCGCGGGCGACCGCGTCCACTGCACCTTCGTAGTCGGCGACGCTAATCAAGATGCCGAGTACGTTTCGCTTGCCAGCGTTAAGCATTTGTCGCTCCAACGATCGAGATTGAGTTCGAAGATTTCCTGCAGGATGTGTGGTACGTCGTGCTCCAATCTCCAGCCGGGATAGTGCTCCTGAAAATGCGCAAGGTCGCTGATCCACCAGATGTGGTCGCCACGCCGGTTTTCTTCGACGTACTTGGCGCGGAGTTCTTTGCCAGTGATGTTCTCGCAGAGCGCGATGGCTTCGAGCATGGAACAGCTGCTGTCGCGGCCCCCACCAATGTTGTAGACCTCTCCGGCACGCGGGTTCTTGAAGAATTCGTGGAAAGCACGAATGAGGTCGGCGCTGTGGATGTTGTCGCGGACTTGCTTTTTCTTGTAGCCAAAAATCGTGTAAGGAGCTTCGGTTACGGCACATTTCATCAAGTACGCCAGAAAGCCATGGAGCTGCGTACCGGAATGATTGGGACCGGTAAGGCAACCACCGCGGAAACAAGCGGTCTTCATGCCAAAGTAGCGGCCATATTCCTGGACGAGAAGGTCCGCCGCAAGTTTTGAAACGCCGAAGAGGCTGTGCATGTTGCGGTCCACGGACATCGACTCGGGAATTCCTCTTGCGGCAAAGGGATGCGAAGGCTGCAACTCCCAACGGGTTTCGTGCTCGACGAGCGGAAGTTGATTGGGAGTGTCGCCGTACACCTTGTTCGTGGACATAAAGATAAAGACCGCGTCGGAAGCAAGTTGGCGCGCGGCTTCAAGCAGAACGGAAGTGCCATTGGTGTTTACGGTCAAATCGACCGGAGGATTTGTCGCGGCCCAATCGTGGGACGGCTGAGCTGCGGCGTGAACGATTAAGGAGATGTCGCCACGGTAGCGCTGGAAAATGTTCGAGATCGCGCCGGAGTCGCGAATGTCGACGTCATGATGGACGTAGCGAGGTACCTGAGCGGAAAGACGATCGCGGACCCATTGAGTGGATGCTTCTGGACCAAAGAACTCGGCGCGCATGCCATTGTCGATTCCGACCACGTCCATTCCTAAGTCGGCGAAATAGGCGACAGCTTCCGAACCAACGAGTCCGGCCGATCCGGTAATCACTGCGACACTCATTTTCTCCTCCTGGAAATTTGTGCTGGTTAAGATCGCGATGAGCTGTTGACTAGGTGCTCGTCAGTCAGCGCCGACTGCCGTGACCAAAGCGGAAGCGGAATCCATCCGAAATTGCGACAGGCGGGCTGCCATGTCTCTGGAAAAGAGGGCCATCAGCGGCCTCTTCGGCTCCGAGTGAATTCTGGGATCGGAGATGAGCTGATCCATCGATGGGGTTTCCGGTCTGAGGAAGCGCCAACGGAGCGGCATATCCCGCTCCTGATCAAAAAGCCAATCTGGCCGATATCCCAGCTCTTTCAGCTCAACCAGCCATCTCACGGTGCCCGGTGTACCGATCAGGTCCGGATGAATTTCGATGAGCAGTCTTGGGCTGTACCTATGGATCGTGGCGCGCATGCCTGAAAGAACCTCCACTTCGTGACCTTCAAGGTCCATGCGCACCAGGTCAACGGACTCGGGAGGGTCCTTGGCAATCAGGGAATCCAATGTGCAGACCGGCACGCTGAAATCAGTAGTCGGCCAGGGGACAGGGCTGAGGGAATGTCGATTCGACTTTTCGGAAATCCGCAGTGGAAATGTGCCATTGCGGTCGCTGATCGCAACCTGATGGAACTCAACGTTGCGATAGCCATTTGCGCGCAGGTTGTTGAGGAAAAGCCGGGCGTTTCCCGGCTCGGGCTCGATGGCGATCACCTTGCCAGTCGGGCCAACACACTTTGCTTCAAGCAGGGCGAAGTATCCGATGTTGCAGCCGATATCCACGACGGTCATCCCGGATTGCAAGGATTGCGTTAGCAAGCGAGTGGTGCGCGGTTCATGCACGCGGTAGACCGCCAATTCGATCGAGACCCCCTTGTCATGCGGGTGCAGTGACAACTGATTGCCGAGAACACTATGAGTCGTGCGGCCGTGTTTCCGGTACCACCACCATGCAAATTTCGTGTAAGCGTAAACCATGGGTTTGCAGCACTGATAGAGACCTTCGCAAAGAGCCGTGAACAAGCCATTGGTTTGCTGGACGAGGCAGAACATGCGCCATTTGTGAGCGAAGATTTCCGTGAAGGAACCAGGCCGCTCGTTTTCCAGCATCGTCACACCCATAAGATCATTCCTTTCCAGTAAAAAATTTTAGAGCTGCAGCAGTGAACAATTCTATGATTCGACAACGAGGCTGCTACCAAATGCGCCCGCTATTCCCGGTGACTGCGTAGGCAAGAGAGGCGACCGAGGCAAGCGGTGGCAGCAGGCTGAGGCGCGCGCTCGCAGCAAGGTCTCCGCGGCGGATGGCGTACGCGAGCTCCGAAGCAAAGAGCCTGGCTCCTTGCGGCAGAATCGGAAGATGCCAGAGCCCGTCGCGTTCGAATAGCATTCCAGCGCTTAGTTCGGTTGCGGAATCGACCTGCGGAGGCATAGACCACGTGGTGCCCCCATACGAACTGATGTAGTCCGAAACAATTTTCAAACACGCAGCGACGCCCGGCCAGATTCCGTTTTGCTCGGCAACTGATTGCAGTTCTGGGAAGGCAAGTTCGTTGCTGCGCAACAACCGTGCCAGGTTCAGGATGTCGCAAATGCGGAAGTAGAGGTGCCGGTACATGCGTTCGAGACTGGTCACAATTACGCGTTCCTCTGGAGCGGGCACCTGAAAGGTATAACCATTTACTTCAATGGGCTGGCGACGAGCCACGATTCGTTTCGCCAGTTCGACGTGCTCGCCTGCCTGTCCCAACCGGCTGATGTGCACTTCTACAGGCGTGTGGCGCCCGGGCAACCCGAAGCTCCACTTATGAGACAAATAGTCACCCCAACAACGGGTCGTGCTGCGGGCGCCGAGCTTTTTCCGAAAGAGGTCTAGCACAGCTCGTTCGTCTCCGGTGGTGAAAAGATCCAAGTCACTTCCGAAGTCCGGCCAGTGTTCCAGAGTCTTAATCACGACGACCGGGGAATCGGCGGACTCAAGTTCGCCGCAGATTGCTTCGAGAGATTGAAGAGCCTCACGAATTCGCACGCACTCTGCAGTAATTGCCGCGTGAGCTCTTTCTGCTAAACGAAGGTTCCCGGTCGCCACTGCGATTTCTTCCAGTGGCGTCAGGACGCGCAAGAGAACGTGGTGCTTATCTAGCAGCGACAGAAAACTATCAAATTTCTGCTGATCCAGCTCAGAGACTGAGTCAAGCAGTTCTGCAGAGTTTGCTGGATTCAAGATAAATGCCGACAGCTGGTGTAGCCGCTCTCGCATCGCGGTGTTGCGGTGCATGCGATTCCTCCTTTCTCTGTCCGCAAGTACATCGCTCCGGGCGGATGGACCTTGTAACAGCGCGGAGTTCGAAGGCGCTGACTGATTTTCGACGAGACTCTAGACGGAAGCCATTTCGCGCGGCGAGTAAGAAGCCTCATCCATCGAGCCCCGCGGATTGTTTGCGTGGCCGCGTCCGGAGATCACGCGTTCGTAAATTTCCATCAGCCTGGTGTAATTCTTGTTTGCACTGAAATCCGCTTCGAATTTCGCCCGAGCACTTGTGCCCATGCTCTGTAATTGCTCGTCATGACTGAGTGCCCACGCGATTTTCTCGGCCAGGTGAGCGGGATCGCCCGCGCGGAAGAGCAATCCCGTGCGGCCCTCATCAACAACTTCATCGATGGGCCCAAGCGACGGGGCAATAACCGGGACTCCACAAGCGAACGCTTCCAGAACCGTCGCGGGTCCTTGTTCGTAACATTCGCTGGCGCAAAGCAGGATTTTCGCTCCCTTAACGGCCGCCAGCGTCGCATCGCGAGACAGGTGCCCGCGAAAAATCACACGAGAATTGTCCAATTGCGCCGCTTGTGCTGCGAGGGATTCGCGCAATGGGCCATCCCCAACAATCACCAACGGGATCGAAGTGTTTATCCGCTTCCAAGCATTAAGGAGGGTTGGAAGCCCCTTTTCCGACGTGAAACGCCCGACGAATATAGCGTAATCTCCGGGGCAGGACCGGGGACCGGGATCGGGATACACGAAATGCGGCTTGACGACCAACTTTTCCGGCGGCAGGCCGGCGTGTTCAAACTTTCTGCGCGCGAACTGCGAAACGGCAATGTAGCAATCAATCTTGTGGGTCCAAGTACCTGCCCAACGGTGAGCAGCCAACACCAGTGCTGCCGCTCCAGTGGCGATTCGGGAACCGTGATAGCAGCCATAGGCCACGCTGCGCAGCAAACTGTGCTCGACGCATTCCTCGCAAATCTGGCCGTTGCGCAGGAAGTTGCTCGGTGGACAGAAAAGCCGGAAATTGTGCAGGGTCTGAACGACGGGCACGTTTTCCTCTGCGCATGCCCAGTAAATTGAGGGAGAAATCATGACGAAGGTGTTGTGCACATGAACGACGTCGGGCTTCTCCTGCCGGAGCAGCGACCGAAACTCGTGAAAGGTGCCGCTTGACCAAACCGCTCGTTGAGCCAGAGCGATCTGGCGAACCAGGGCGCCGTTCACGATTTCATGGTTGCTTCGGCGGTACTCTATAACGTTGTGTCCAGCGGACCGCAAAAGATCCCGCTCCTGCTCAACGATGACGTCCTCGCCGCCGGGCCACTGGTAGGTGTTGTGAACCAGTGCGATTTTCATCCAAACTCCAACGCTTCGACAGGTTTTAATTCCGGCTGTAGGAATTGCAAGGTCTGGCTGTTGTTGGCATAGATCACGCCGGGCCGGTCACGAACATAGTCCAACATCTGCCGCAGATCGTCCCAAAGCCCAAGTTCCTCGATTTCCCAGGAATGTCCATACAGGTGCCAGATTCCGCCCTCTTGCAAGGATTGATCGAAGAGCTTTTTGCCTAATTCGACCCAACTGTGCAGCCGACGCAACTCGATGACATATTTGTAGAGCCCAGGCAAGTCACGGCGCTTGCCGAGATTCTTGAAGTAGGTAAGCGAATCATGGGGATAGGCCTGTAGAGTGGTGGGCATCTCAAAAGGGTTGAACGAACCCTGTTGGCAGAGCATGCGCGTGGTGCGCGCACCCCGATAGCCGGCCTTGCGGACCGTCTCGAGAACCTCCTGGTTGTAACGCCCGCGGGGATAACAAAACATCTGCACTTCCTGCCCTAGGACTTGTTCTAGGACTTGCTTGCATTCGTAGACCTCGACCCAGAGCCGTTGGCCATGTAAGTCCGACAGAACTGGATGGGTCATAGTGTGGGCACCGACTTCAAACCCCTCGGAAACCAAGGCTTGCATGTCCGCGGGAGCGAGGGTGGGCTTTCCACCTTGACCGAAGATGGGGATATAGAAGGTAGCTGCGACTCCCGCTTCGCGAAGCATTTCTGCGAGCCTGAGATCTTGCGGATCGCCGTCATCCCAGCTAGTCACTACGATCGGTTGATTTACCATGGCAAACGCCGTAGACCATCTCGTCTTAATCCGCTAAGAGGCAACGTGGCTCGCTTTGTATCTCCCTTGGGATTAATTCCCAAGGCCACGCCCACCAGGAAATAGAACGGGACCGCGGAGTGGGAAAACTCGAAATATGGCTGCACCATACTGTCCAGCAAACCGAGCACTGAAAAGGCGAGTAACCACAAGCGTAATGGACAGGAAACTGCCCCTCTTTTTCTTGCTTCACGTACGCCGTTCCACAGGCGTTTGAGTACCCCCGATACAAAAAGCAACCAGATCGAAAGTCCCAGTAGGCCGAGGCGCCCGAAAACATTCAGAGACGAATTGTGCGGCTGACGAATGGGTTGGCCAGTCTCCGACAAGAAGTCAATGAGCGGCTGTCCATATCCAACGCCCAGCAGGAGATGGCTGGGACTCGAGCGCAACTTATTCCAGACCTCGCCGTACCAAGCGCGGCGATCGGCTTCATGGCCCAAATCGTGACTCTCGACACTGGAAGGCCAGATACTCCTCACTTCGTTTCTCAGGCTGGACAGATCCACGGGTCCGAGACGTCCCCTAACTTTCCAGCCCACCGCCGTGAGCAGAACAATTGTCAACACTAGCGCGCCCAAACCCGACGCAAGGATGGACAGGAATTGAGATGCTCGCTTAGTTTCGCGCAGGAAAAAGAGCAGCATAAGGATGAGTGCAATTCCCACATACATGGTCCGAGACTGCAGAATGCCCAACCCGGCCAACTGGGCGATGGCTAACATCCCCAGAAGCCAGCGCGGCCATTTGCTCGCAGTAGGCGCCACCCAAATACAAAACAGCCCGCCGGAAACCAAGTAAACCGCAAGCTCCTGATAATTCCCCAATAGCGAGACGGCATGAAACGGTCCTGAGATCAGCGACCAACTTTGCAACTGCTCTCTCCAAGGAAAGGTGTAGCTGTAAGCCATGGTCACGATAAACAAAAACATCAGCCATTTCGTCAGAAGCTCAATATTGCGCTCCCGGGCAGCCCATAAAATTCCGAGGAGCAGAAAAAGCGCCTCGAAAGAAGACGTGCCGTCCCGCAAGGCATACAAACCGTACCGCGGTAGTTCGAGGACCAGGTGAATTAGGGTGAGAGCCAGCAAGGCAAGAACGCAAATGATCGAAGGATCGCGCAAAGCGTCGCGAAACTGCGGTCCGCGAAAGCGAAGAATTGCCACCGTCAGCGCTGCGCCCATTAGGAGTTCGCCGACTGGAATAAATCGCAAGGGACCAACGGGAACGCTCAGATTCTCGAACCCGTAATTCAGCACCACATAACCAGTGAGAGTGATGAGTGTGACCGTCTGCCAGGGTTCAATTTCCATCCGATGGGCTTGGATGAGAACCAGCAGCAGCACGCTCCCCGCCGCCAATACAATCCCCGCAGATGCGGGGTAGATCGCGACTATTAGCCCGAGCAACAGAGATAGGAAGAGCCCAATAACTTTCGTCGCGGAGTCCCTCGTCTTGAGAGCTTTCCATGCAGCAGATGGCTTGGCAGGCGACGAGTAGCTGGTTTTCGTACCGATCTGGGATGGAGTCACGATGCCGGTCATGCGGCCTCCTGCCTGACCGGACGCGTTGCCATCGCGGGACGCCCTTGCCGGGCAAGCATCGTCCATGCCACGACGGCCGCCGTAATGCTCGATAGGAGATTGCACGTGACGGCACCGGAAATCCCAAACAGGCGGGTAGCGGGGATTCCAAAGACCAATGCGACGGCACTAGAGATAAGATAAATGTAACTGACGGTCGCGGGTGACCGCATGGCGCGAAGAGCTATCGTCGGACCAAGCGCCACGCCAGTCAGAAAGGAAGATAAAGCAATGCAAGGTACCAGACGAATTACCTGGGAATAATGCCCGGCATACAGGAACTGGAGAAGAGGTGCCCTGAAGAAGCAAACTGGCAGCCAATACACTGCAGTTCCAAGCGCAAAGAAGGAAGTAATCCGCAGCGCCAACCCTTTCGCGCCGTCCCAGTTTTCTTGATGGCTAGCGTGGGAGGCATGAGGAAGAAAGAGCAGCGAAAAGGCGGAAAGCGTCTGAGCGACGGGTAACGCCAGATTGAGCAAGGCGCGAAGGTTTGCCACTTCGGCCAGCCCAGAGAAATGCCCGACAATCGGATAATAGACATTCCACGGGATCCAGATGAACATGGAACCCAAAATCGCCCAACGGCCATAGTGCCAATGGCGAGTAGCAACTTCTATTAATTCGGATTTCCTCCGTTTCGTAAATATTACAGGTCGTATTTGCCATAGCTGACGGACACTCGTTAGTAGCGCCGCGATTCCCATGGCGAGGAACGCGGTGAAGGCGGACAGCCGGCCGGAGCGAGCAAGGAACCAGACAACCGTCGAGAGTAGCGCACAGTACAGTAGCGCCCCGCCGACGGCGCGCCCCGGCTGCAACTGCAGGTAGAAGGCTCTTCGGGCAAACCAGTAAAGGAGAACACACGGAGCGCTGAAAGCCATCCCCAGCAGCGCCATGCGGAACACTCCAGTGTCGTAGCGGAGGAAAGTGGCAACGGCAACAGCCGAAAGTGCGAGTGCCACTCCAGCTATTGTACCCTGGAGCCAGACCAGTGTTCCGACGTACTGCCGCTGAGAGTCTCGGTAGACGGACGGACCGAAGACGCTCATGGGTTCGAGGAATAGGCCCTGCTGGAGGAACGAACACAATACAAAGATCGCGAAGCTCAGGGCATAAGCGCCATATTGTTCGGCTCCTAGCCATCGCGCCAGCAAAATAGCCAGTACGAAATTAGATCCGGAGATCAATCCTTGATCGAGAACGGCTAGAAAGGCCTTTTGCAGCCAGGATCTACTCTTAAATTTGAGGTCTGCGGGAGTCCCGCTCAAGTTTGCCACCCACGCCTGCAATTGCTTTGTCCAGCGTGGATTGGACTTGGGAGCGCGATCCGAAACGTAACGGCGTTTGTAGCGACGGCTCAGATACTCCACGATGGATTGGGCCAGTTCAGAAGTGGTGGACTTGAGATCGCGATCGGTCCGGATTAGATAGGAGTTGGGAAGGTCTTCGGCCAGTTTCCGATATGCGGCTAGTTGGCGACGCACCTCTGTGGGAGCTACCTCTTGTTTGCGCTCCAGGATAACTTCCGGAGCCGCAGCCAGAATCAGATAGAGCGATTCCGTGCGGGGCAGGACGTTGGTCAACAACGTAAGCACCCAGCGCGGCCCACCGTAGCGATACCGTCGGTGATCGACAAGGATGTCATGGATGTCGCGGTCATAAAGGATTAAGGCGGAACGGGAGAGTAGCGGCTTCACCAAAATGAAATGACCCAGCCAGTAATCAAAAAAAATGGCGACGATTCGAGCGACCGACTCCAAAGCACCATGCGGCGGTTTGCTATGCGGCGGGTCGATCGGAGAAGGATCCTTCGACAGGCGAGGAAGAACTTCCGGACGCCACAGGAGGATTTTCCGAGGCCCAAATGCGGGCCCCAGTACATCAAAGATCGTTGTTGAAAGAGTGGTCTTTCCCACGCCATCAGGGCCAAGAATGGTGATTAGCAATCCGTTCGAACGGAACCAGTTGCGGAGCAGCCGTGATCCGTTACTGACAACAGACAGCAAGGAACGCCCAATTCTCCATGGCACATTGTCGCGCCAGCCAAGGTTCCTGAGCTGAGGCAGTATCGCGCCGAAAGAACCCGAGGAGCATGCTGCAACCACCTCGGTTTGGATTTTCAAACCAAACAGTCGGCCAGCTACCTTTTCGGCCTCCGCTCTACCCAGGGTCTCGACCGATAGCTTGCAGCTCTCTTCCTCAGGAGCCGTCAGTGCTCCGAGCTGAGCGGCCTTCGCCAATAGATACGAGAACTTGTCGGCGGGTTCGGCCATCCAACATTTCCCTTGCCATTGACTTCGTGCGAAGAGCTCGTCTTCGACGGCGGACAGCAAAATGCACATCCCCGGATACTGAATATCCACACGTACAAGCAGCGGTCGGGAACCGCCGAGTAGCGCAAAGTGGAATCGGTCCGTCCCGTGGGCTACGCCGATGCACTGCACCGGCCGGAAGCGCTCTCTTGGCAGGCCATAAAATAACGTGGCAAGTTCCCTGCGGTGTTCGGGATGGACAGCCAATTCAAGAGTCTCGCTGCCATCCGCAGCAACCGGCGCCGGAGCTCTGAGCACGCAGTACTGAATGGCGCTCTCGCTCAGTAGGCTGAAGAGAGCGTCCAAGAAATTGGAAACTTTCGACGCCGCCTGGAGATCGGCTGCACTTTCAAAAGCAACCGCTCGGTCGTCACAAGCGATGTGTTTCATGGTTGTGGGATGTGGTTGGCGAAGGTGTGAACGCTGAGTTGCGTTTGCAAATTCCGTGCAAGCCTAAACCGCATACTTGGCCCGCTTTTCCTTTACGCTGCGCCTGAGCCTTTCAGAACCGCGGGAATCGTTCGAATGAGAATTCGCAAGTCCAGCCAGACGGACCATTGGTCGATGTACTCCATGTCCAATTCCATCCATCTTTCAAAGGAGACGGAACTCCTTCCAGTAATCTGCCAAAGACAAGTAATTCCTGGACGGATGCTGAAGCGACGGCGCTGCCAGTCTTTACTAAAGCCCAGGTAATCCCTCACTGGCAGCGGGCGGGGGCCGACAAGGCTCATATTTCCTATCAGTACATCGAATAGCTGAGGCAGCTCGTCGATGCTGGTTTTCCTAAGAAACTTTCCGAGGCGGGTAATGCGGGGATCATTCCTGATCTTGAAAACCGGTCCGCTGACCTCGTTCAAATGTTCGAACTGGGCCTGTTTTTGCTCAGCATCCGGAACCATCGTCCTGAACTTGTGGACCGATATTAGTCTCTTATTGAGCCCCACGCGCTTCTGCACGAACAGGATCGGACCCGAGGAGGTAAGTTTGATCAGCACAGCGGTGATGAGAAACACAGGAGCAAGCAACGCGATGCACCACAAGGAAATGGTAATGTCCAAAAGCCTTTTGACCAGCAAGGCCCAACCCTGCCGCGCGTCGGCGTGCAGAGTGATCAGCGAGTCGTAGTCCAAGCGTTCGGCCTTTGCCCGCACCACATTGAGATCAAAAAGATTGGAAAGAAAATGCGTAGTGATACCAAGTTCCTCGCAAAATGCCACCACCCGCGAAGCCTCTGAATAAAATGTGTTTACCGGCAGAGCGATCACTACTTCGTCCACCACGTTTTCGCGCAGAAACGAGGGGAGCGCCGCGAAATCGCAGACCACGGCACAGCCGGTCTTGCGGAAGTCCACCATCCCCGGCCACGAGTGATCAACAAATCCAAGAACGCGATAACCAAGAACGGAATCCGCTTGCAAAGCCCTCGCAAGCATCACGGCACGCGGATTTGTGCCCACAATCAGGACGTGCCGCAGATTGCGACCCCGTAGCCGGGCTTGTTCGAGTATGAAGCGAAGTACGCTTCGACTTAGAACAGCGGCGCTGGTACTCACCAGCCAGAACACCATCAGGAACAGGGGATGGATTACGGTGAGCCGGAACACAGTGCCCACCAGAAACAGACCGACAGTTCCTAGTGAGGTCGCACTCAAAACGTCGATGGCTTCGCTACGTTTGCGCAAGAGTCGTCTGGATTCATACAAACCAAGAGCGGCAAAAAGGAAATGCCAGATTACCAGCAGACCTGCGAACAGTACGAAATTGCGCACCGAGATGCGCATGGACAAGAATTCACTGAGCGAGGTCGCGCCCTCCTCCTTCAGACTCGGGACCGCAGCAGCGATGAAGGAACCGATCAGGAGCGCTAAGTCAAACGCCTTGAAAATGCTCAGGAGAATATAGCGATGAGGCAAACCCACGCTTCACCTATCTACGGAACTGGGATCGTGATTGAGAATCGATGGGCGTTTTTTTTTCAGAAAGTCCAGGCTGGTTTCGAAACTCCAGGCGCGTGCCCGCCCCAACTCGGGAACCACATCTCGCGGCGGTGGAGCACAACGCCAAGCACCCGACCTCCGGCCGCCTGAACATTTTCTTTGGCGTCGCAAGCCGCCTGCCGAAGGGTAAAACGCGGCTCGACAACCAAGATCAACCCGTCGGTCAAGGCAGCCAAGTACGAGGTGATGAAGTCGCTCGTTGCTGGTGGCGCGGCTATGACCACGAAGTTGAACCTGGCGCCAATCTCCGAAATTCGTTCACGCAGGCGCCCCGAAGCCAGGACGGCGTTCAAATCCGTTCTGCTGTTCAGCTCGCCCGCCGACATCAAATGCAAACGGCCGCGTCCGAGCGGCTTGATAAAGTTTTCAATCGGGCCAGAATCCAGAAGGGCT
>WNFP01002442.1_pt1 | contig 16063 bp, 19 predicted proteins | sample 5400201 | NCBI WGS metagenome assembly WNFP01 (sample SAMN13153355, study PRJNA577476) | soil metagenome | isolation source: 115 cm saprolite under Madrone tree | place: USA:California | collected 2016-06-14 | reverse complement strand
AGTCCCTGCTCGGAATCAACAAGCAAGAAGCTACGTGCAGCAAATCGAGGGACCTCGAACCGGAGCGCGAGGAGAATCGTTTTGAAAGCTCCTCCGCCTCGCGAAAAACGTCAACCCAGTTCAATTCGGGCCGCTTCAGGATCTGCAATCCCACATCCTTATCGATAGTCCGGATGGATTTCGCAACAGGACGAGAAAGGGCTTCCTTTCGGAATACTTTCAGGCGAAGTGCATTCTTCACTTCAATTTCGTGAAGATGCGAGAAAGGCAACGGTTCCTTGAGCCGGCGCACATATGCGGCAAGCGATGGGGTTTCGGCTTCGGGCAGATAGAGCTTCACGATCGCGCTGGAATCGAGGCAGACGTTCAAGGCCTTTCAGTCCGCTCATCGATAAGAGGTTCAAGCTCGAACGATTTTGGATCGGCCTTGTTTTACGTTGCGGGTCGCGTTACGCGTATCGACCACGATGGTGGCATGGTCGACAATAAACTGATAATCAAAGCTGGTGTGGTCCGTTGTGATAACCGCGATGTCGTGGTCTTTCAAGACATTTTCGGTCAGCTGGAGCGACGACATGTGAGAAAAATCATATGCGCGCATTTTATGAAGCCGCGGAATGTAGGGATCGCTATAGGAGAGGCTGGCGCCTTTGGCCTGCAGAAGTTCCATGATCTCCAGGGCCGGTGACTCCCGCACGTCGTCGACATCCTTTTTATATGCCACTCCCAGGATCAGAATCTTCGCGCCGCGAACCGACTTTGAATGATCGTTGAGGGCCGAACCAATCTGCTCCACCACGTAGTGCGGAATGGCCGTGTTGACTTCGCCGGCGAGCTGGATGAAGCGGGTCGAGAAGTCGTACTCCTTTGCTTTCCATGAGAGGTAGAACGGATCGATCGGGATGCAGTGGCCCCCGAGGCCGGGGCCGGGATAGAACGCCGTGTAGCCGAACGGCTTGGTGGCGGCCGCGTCAATGACCTCCCAGATATCGATATTCATGCGGTGCGTCAGCAACTTCAGCTCGTTGACCAGCGCTATGTTCACCGATCGATAGATATTTTCGAGTAATTTCACCAGTTCGGCGGCCCTGGTGGACGAAACCGTTATCACCCGATCAATGACCTGGCTGTAAAGCGTCTTTCCAACTTCCAGGCAATCCGCCGTAATTCCACCCACCACCTTGGGAATCGTGCGTGTCGAAAACTTCGCGTTTCCCGGGTCCTCTCGCTCGGGTGAGAAGACCAGGAAGTAGTCCTCAACGTCTTGTGGATCGCATCGGCTGTCTTTTCAATGTATTGGAGGTCAGGGTCTTTCTTGGCGGTCAGTGGCGTCGGGACGCAGATGATGATGCAGTCCGCCTCCGCCAGCCTGCTGAACTCCGACGTGGCCTCGAACTGCTTTGCTTTCAGCAGGGTTTGAAGCCGTTCAGCCTGAATATGCCGGATATAGGATTCGCCGGCGTTGAGTTTGCGAACCTTGACCGGATCGACGTCAAACCCGAGGACCGGAAAGCGCTCTTCGCCGAAGCGCAGTACGAGAGGCAGCCCGACGTACCCCAGGCCGACCACCCCGATGCGGGCCTTGTGTGCCTGGATGCGTTCGATGAGTTCGTCTTTCAACATGATTCGAGTAGCCGACGCTCACCGAGCGCCGATCGAGTGGTCTAAAGCGTATGTCGTTTGAGGCCTTAAATCAATAGCTACGCTGTATAATGGTGAAACTTATGTCCGCAAAAAACTTCGTCCATTTAGCTCTGATCCTCTTGATTGGGTCGGTTGCAGGGTTTGCGCAATCAAAGCCAGCCGGGTTGCGCCAGGAGCAGCCCCCCATTCCGCCTGATGAAATCATTCGAAAGTTCTCCGAAAAGGAAAAGCAATTTCGGATAGCGCGCGGCGCCTATACGTATCGGCAGGACGTCAAGGTCCAGGAATTGAATGCGAACGACCGCGTGCTGGGTGAATATCGCTCGGTCAGCGATATCATCTTCGATTCCTCAGGCAAGCGGACGGAGCGGATCGTTTACGCCCCAGCGGACACCTTGAAAGGCTTTACGCTTTCGCCCGAGGACCTTCAGGACCTCCGTGAGATCCAGCCCTTCGTTCTTACCAGCGACGAGATCAACAAATACAAACTCAACTATCTCGGCAAGGAACTCATCGACGACATCGACTGCTTCGCTTTCGATGTCGAGCCGAAAGTTCTAGAGAAGGGTCAACGCTATTTCCAGGGCCGGATCTGGGTGGACGACAGAGACCTCCAGATCGTGAAAACTTACGGAAAAGCCGTGCCGGATATTCGCAAGGGCAATAATGAAAATCTCTTTCCTCGATTCGAAACCTACCGCGAGCAGATCGACCAGTACTGGTTCCCCACCTACACAAGGGCAAACGACACTTTACAGTTCTCCTCCGGCGCAAAGCGCATGCGGATGATTGTCAAGTACGAGAAGTACAAGAAGTTCGAAGCGGATGTGAAGCTGACCTTCGGCGATGCGGTTGATGGAGGCGGCGTGGATAAGGCTCCGTCCAACGATCGAAAAGCCCCTGCGCTGGATCCGAAGTTGAACGACCCGAAAACGAAAAAGAAATAACCCCGGCTTCAAACCGGTTTTTCCGGGTCCGATTTCCTGTTCCGCACCCAGCCACGGAATGCGGACAAGGCGGCAGTTTGTCCCCGTGTTGTGCTCTGTTCGATGAAGTCGGCCATCACGCCGCTGGTCAGGATGGGAAAGAAGCGGCTGGCCGCGATTTCGATGTACGAGTCCTGACGCAGTTCATAGATCTCGGCGCGTTTGTGTTTTCCAACGTAGCGCCAGATTTCAGGCACGCCGAACGCTGCGTAGATTGGAAACTTGTTTAGCGATTGATTCGACTTGTCGATTTCAACGACGACGTCGGGCGGTGGGTCCACGTCCAGATCGATTTCGTCTTTTCCAATGACACGTGCGGCGTGTGTTACGTAAAAACACGTATCCGGCTCTGTACCCTTTCTGTCTCGCTTTCTTTTCTCGGTCGTTCCGCCGCGGGACTCCAGGTCGATCTCCAGTTCTTCGGACAATACGCGGACCAGGCTCAGAACAAATTCCTTCCATGCTTCGTGGCCCGCGGAAGTCGTCACGACTTCCAATCTCCCCTGATCGTAGGTAAGGCGCACTCCCGGGCGATCCTCCAAATCTTTGAGAAGCTCTTCGTAATCTTTCCAGCTGATACCTTCAAGTACAAGAACGGCGGCTTCGGGGAGATGATCCAAAGCTTCTCGGACGTTAGTGGTGCGTGCTTGCATAGCGCCATTCTAAACCGCAGATTCAACGAAAAGGGTGAGATTAATTAAATCCAGGAACACGTCTCCGACTGCACGCCGCAGTCCCGCGAGAAATCAACGGCTTGCCGCTGTCAGTTTGATCAATCCGTCAATTTGACGGTAAAAAGACGCGGATTTTGCGGACTTTATTCACGTTGATGCGTCCATTCGCGTAATTCGCGTCATTGGCGGCTGAGATGCCTTTGATATAGGCTTTACCAATGGTCACTCTTTCCGTCGTTATGCCGGTTTTCAATGAGGAGAAGACGGTCGGCACCGTGATCCGGCGGATACTCAGCGACGTTCCCTACGATCTCGAACTGATCATCGTCGATGATGGTTCCACGGACGGAACTGCGGCAATCACGGACGCTTTCGCCTCGCAGGACTCGCGCGTACAAGTTGTCCATCAAAGCAATGCGGGAAAGGCCGGTGCGCTCAAACGCGGCTTTGAGCGGAGCCGCGGCGAGGTGGTCATCATCCAGGACGGTGATCTCGAGTACGATCCAGCCGAGATCACGCACGTCGTGGAGCCCATCCTGCAAGGCAGGGCCGACGTCACTTATGGCTCCCGCTTCATGGTGCGCCGGGCGGCGCGCGTCCTGTACTTCTATCACTACCTGGCAAATCGCTTTTTGACGATGCTGTCAAACGTCCTGACGAATCTGAATATGACGGATATCGAAACAGGCTACAAAGCGTTTCGCGGCGATATTATCCGGAACATGACCATCGTATCGAGGGGGTTTGGCATTGAGATCGAAATCACTGCGAAAGTAGCAAAGCTCGATGCCATTATTTACGAAGTTCCGATCAGCTACTACGGAAGAACGTACGAAGAAGGTAAGAAAATCGGCTTCTGGGATGGTGTCTTTGCGCTCTGGTACATTCTCCGATTCAATTTGTTTTGTGGCCTGAACCGGTCGTTTCGCGTGATTCCCAAACGGCATGCCATCGCCCACGACTTCTCCAAACGATCCGCACACTAGCTCGGACTACGCCGGCCGGGAGCTCGAATCCATGGCCTTTGCGGTGAACTATCACCGCTGGATTCTCGAGCGTCTTGCGCCCTTTCTCGGAAAGCGCATTATCGAAGTTGGAGCCGGCGTCGGCTCGTTTTCCGAGTTGCTTCTTGAAACCCGGCCTGAATCACTGACGTCGCTAGAGCCTTCTCCGAATATGTTTGCGGTTCTCATTCAGCGTCTCGCCGCTCAGGATAAAGCTGGAGTTTCGCTGGCGAAGAATTGCATTTTGGCTGAAGCGAAGTTTTCAACCCCACCGGACTCGATCGTCTACGTTAACGTTCTCGAGCATATCGAGGATGATCAGGCAGAACTGCGGACGGCTCACTCGCTGTTGGTTTCCGGCGGCCGGGTGCTTATCTTTGTTCCGGCCAACCGATGGCTTATGGGAAGCATGGACCGGCAGCTTGGACATTTTCGACGCTACGCGATGGACGAACTCACTTCGAAATGCCGCTCGGCGGGGTTTATCATCCGTCTGGCTTCGTACTTTGATGTGGCCGGCATCCTGCCATGGTGGTTGATGTACTGTGTTTTGAAGTCGGCCCGGATGGACCCGAGGGCCGTGCGGCTGTATGACCGTTGGGTCGTTCCGATCGCACGCGTGGTCGAGAATGCCGTGCGCCCGCCGCTGGGAAAGAACATTGTTGTTGTGGGGGAGAAGTGATGGAAGGAATTAGCCGCGGATTACGCGAATTACGCGGATGGGCGCGCCATCACCTGTACTCCCCAGTCCGGTGCGACATATGGCGCGCCCATCCGCGTAATTCGCGTAATCCGCGGCTAATTCCTTCAAACAAGAGGGACAATGGCGAGTGAGTTGATCGACATATCGTTGCCGGTATCATCGGCGTCTGTCGTTTGGCCCTCCGCTCCGAAGCCGCAGGTCACGCGCCGTCTGTCCATGGATCGCGGAGATGCGGTAAACGACAGTGACCTGTTCATGAACGTCCATACAGGAACACATATCGATGCCCCCGTTCACCACTTGAATCGGAAAGGCGGAGCCGATTCGGTTCCTCTGGAAGCGATGATCGGCGAGGCATGGGTCATCGACGTATCCAAGTTCAAGTCCGTCGACGTCGAAGCGCTGGAACGAGCCTGGCCCGCCAGGCCGGTAAGCCGCGTTCTCTTGAAAACCCGGAACTCCGAGTTGTGGGACCGAGGCCACTCGGAATTCGTAACAGATTACGCCGCGTTAACGGAGAACACCGGCGAGTGGTTGATTGCGCGCGGCATCCGGCTCGTTGGGATCGACTATCTTTCGATCCAGCGATTCTCGGACCCACCGACAATTCATCGAGTATTGTTGGCAGCAGGTGTCGTCGTGCTCGAGGGGTTGAATCTTTCGGACGTTGCGCCCGGGCCATACGAGCTTTTCTGTCTGCCTCTCAAGCTCGTGGACGCGGACGGCGCGCCTGCGCGAGCCGCTCTGCGGCGTTTGTCATGACAGGCAAGCGAGTTCTCGTTACAGGAGCCGGCGGCTTTATTGGAAGCCACTTGACCGAGAAGCTCGTCGAGCTCGGCGCGCGCACTCGAGCCCTCGTCCATTATCGTTCGAATGGCTCGTGGGGATGGCTCGACCATTCTTCTCGAAAGTCAAACATAGAGGTTATTGCCGGGGACATTCGCGATCGAGATTGTGTCCACAAGGCCGTGCGCGACGTCGACGTGGTTTTTCACCTGGCGGCTCTGATCGGGATTCCTTACTCCTATTACGCGCCTGCTTCTTATATTGATACCAATATCCACGGAACCCTGAACGTCCTCCAGGCAGCCAGGGAATTGAATGTCGAACGAGTGGTCCATACCTCCACCAGTGAGGTATACGGCACGGCCATGCGCGTTCCCATCGACGAACAACATCCGCTTCAGGGACAATCTCCGTATTCGGCGAGCAAGATTGGAGCGGATAAACTGGCCGAGTCGTTCTTCCTTTCGTTCGCGTTGCCGGTTGTCACGATTCGGCCGTTCAATGCCTTCGGCCCCCGCCAGTCCGCGCGAGCGGTGATCCCGACGATCATTTCGCAGTGCCTTCAGGGCGACGTGCTGAAACTCGGAAGTCTGAATCCGACGAGGGACTTCAATTACGTCGGAAATACGGTGGATGGATTCATTCGTGGCGCGAAATCGAAAGATGCCGTCGGTCAGACAATAAACCTGGGATCAGGAAACGAGGTCAGCATCGGTGACGTCGCGCAAAAGGTGATCAGGATCCTCGGAAAAGCTGTCGAAATCCGGCACGATGAAGAAAGAGTGCGCCCGGAGAACAGCGAGGTCGAAAGATTGATCGCGGACAGTTCGAAAGCCAGCTCCCTTCTCGGCTGGAAACCCGCAGTCTCCCTGGACGACGGTTTGCGCCGAACGATCGATTGGATTCAGGAACATCTGGAGGAATACCGTCCCGGCACATATTCCGTTTGAGGTACAATTAGCCGCGAATTACGCCAATTTAAGCGAAACATTTGGCCTAATTGGCGTAACTCGCGGCTAATTGTACCTCCCCATGGACCTCTGTTAAACTGAAGCCGAATCTCGGACAGAACGAACCAAGGAGTACTCTATGTCTGGCCATTCCAAGTGGCACAGTATCAAACACAAAAAAGGTGCCCTCGATGCCAAGCGTGGCCGCATGTTCACCAAGCTCATCAAGGAAATCACGATAGCGGCGCGCATTGGTGGTGGCGACCAGGAAGGAAATCCGCGGCTGCGCAAAGCCGTGCTGGACGCTAAAGGCCTCAACATGCCGGCGGACAACATCAAGCGAGCCATCCAGAAAGGTACCGGGGAACTCGAAGGCGGCCAGCTCGAAGAAATCATGTATGAAGGTTACGGTCCGGGCGGTGTGGCCATGCTGGTGGAAGTCGTTACGGACAACCGCAACCGAACGGTCAGCGAAATCCGCCATGTCTTCTCGAAGAACGCCGGAAACATGGGTGAATCGGGTTCGGTCGCCTGGATGTTTCACAAGAAAGGTTATATCGGTATCGAAAAGTCGAAGGCCGACGAAGAAACGTTGATGACGCTGGCCATCGATGCCGGCGCCGATGATTTTCAGAGCGACGAATCGAGCTACGAAATTTACACTTCGCCGGAGGCGTTCGAGAGGGTACTGAACGCCGTGAAAAGCAAAGGCATCGAAACGATGGCCGCAGAAGTTTCGATGATTCCCCAGACTTACGTGAAGCTCGAGGGTAAGAATGCCCAGCAAGCGGTAAAGCTCATGGAAGCTCTCGACGATCACGACGACGTGCAGCACGTTTACGCGAATTTCGATATCGCAGAGTCCGAGCTGGCCGAAGCGGTTTCCTGATTTTAATGCGGATCCTCGGCGTCGATTGCGGATCCCGAATTACCGGTTACGGCGTCATCGACAGCGATGGCGCAGAATGTTGCTTTGTCCACTGCGGCGCGATCCGGCTGAAGCCATCCGATCCCTTCGTCAATCGTTTGAAGCTGATTCACAACAGCATCGTCGAAGTCATTCGCAAGCTGCAGCCCGAAGCTGCGGCTTTTGAGAGCCTCTTCTATTCCAGCAACGTACAAAGCGCTCTGAAACTGGGGCACGTGCGAGGCGTTTCAATGTTTGCCGCGGCTGAAGAAAATCTTCCGGTCTTCGAATATTCGCCCCTGGAAGTGAAGAGTGCCGTTACCGGCTACGGCCGCGCAGAAAAACTACAGGTACAGCAGATGGTTCGAGTTCTGCTCCGCCTCGAAACGGCGCCGGAACCGTACGATGCGTCCGACGCCCTGGCCGTCGCCATCTGTCACGCTCATACAAACCGATACAACAAAACGGTCGCAGCACACTTATGATTTCTTTCGCAATCCTTGTTTCATTTCTGACATTGGCCGACTTTTCGAACTTTACCTACTGCCGCGAGAATTCCCGGGGGCTGTACGAACTCCAGTGCGTTCAGCTCGATGCCAACGCCAAAGGAGAAGTAAAGTTCAAGCGCCGGGAAGCCGAAACAGTGAATGTGCCGATCCAGCTTTCCCAGCCGGCCCGGGATCGATTTCTCGCCGTGCTGGCAGCAACCAATTATCTGGACCAGGGGGAAACCTACGAGTCCAACCGGAAGGTTGCCGATCTTGGCCGCAAGCGCTTGACGCTCGAGATGCCGTCCGGGAAGCGCGAAGCCTCGTTCAATTTCTCGGACCGCAGGGAAGTCATGGAACTGGCTGCTTTCTTTGAAAACTTGATCAATCAGGAGACGCTCGGCTTTGATGTGGACAATGCCATCCAGTTCGACCGGTTGAGCATTCCAAAGCGCCTGGACCAGATCGAAAACGAGCTTCGAGCGAATCGCATCGCCGATCCCGAGCGGCTTATACCCTTGCTGGATAAGATCGAGGCGGACCAGCGGGTCGTGAATTACGCCCGAACACGGGCGGGTAAGATCAAGAAGGATATTCAGACGCGAAAGAAGAGCTGAATAAATTGGCAGGCCGGCATAGAAGGTGAGGAGTGGCGGGTAACCCACTTCAACTTTTCAGGCGTCTACAGCGGACTCGTAGCCGTGGGCTTTATGCCCGAGTTCAAACACAATCAAAGAATTCTTTTGGAGGTATTTGAACGCGGGCATAAAGCCCACGGCTACGTGCATTCCCGATGATTTTGTCTAATTGGAGACTTTATGAAGGTTTTAGGAATAATTGGATTTGTGATCCTCTTCGCAGCCGCCGCGAGCGCACAGTCGAACGCAAGGCTGACCGCTGGAATAGGAACGATCGAGGTCCAGCGAGGCGGGGTGTGGCTGCAGCTCGGCCCCGGCGAGGCGATCAATTCCGGCGAGCGAGTTCGCACCGCGGGTGGATCATCGGCATCGCTGGAACTGGGTCCCGGAAGGGTCATCACGCTGGCGGAGCGCACTGAAATCGAGGTTGGTCCGTCGAACGGCGTACTCGCAGTCCGGCTCGAGACCGGGAGAATCCGAGTGATGTCAGCCGATGATATTCAGGTGTCCGCAAAAGACACGACACTGCGGGCCGCAGAAAAACCGCTCGACATGGAGCTGGGCTATCAGGCAGACCAATTGAACGTAACCGTCATTACAGGAGCGGTTAATAGTGGCGCGATCCTCATCCGAGGAATCGCGGATTCGAACAAACGGACCTTCGTGGCCGATTCAAGGCGAGCGGGTTCTTCAGCAGGCTATTCAAGCGCCCAGACGGGACCAAATTCCTTCTACATTTCTCCCTACGTTTGTGGCAATGCCGGAGCGGCTCCCACCACCCCCGCACCGAGGTAATCAGCTAACCACCATTCCTGCATATCCGACGACGTGGTCGAAATCCATCGACACGTCGCCGGACGTGGCATACTTCACCAGCTCCGCCTTCGACGCGCCCAGCATCTTCGCAGCAACCAGCATCGCCACCGTCGGGCCATATCCGCACATCGAGATGTTCTCCCGCCGCACGACGTCGTAGAGTCCCCGTGGATCCATCGCCAGCACCTGATCGATCGCCTTTCGATCCTTGACGCGGGTAACGGCATCGGACTCGTAGTGATTCATGTCGCTGGAAGCAATGATGAGCGCCGTCTGATCGATCTTCCGGAGGACCTCTCCGATAGCGCGGCCCAGCTCTTCAAGCCGTTGCCAGTGTGCGGTGCCGACGGTGATCGGGGCAAACGTCGCGGACGGTCCCGCCACGTGCTGCATGAACGGCAACTGCACTTCGAGCGCATGTTCGTACCGATGCGCCTCGACGTCATCCGTCAGATAAGGATCCGCGGCCATCAGGTTCTCGCAAAGTTCCTGATCAATCTGCATGTCACCCAGCGGCGTTTGCCATGCGCCGGATCGCATGATGGAAAGCGGAGTCCCAAAGCCGGTGTGATTCGGGCAAAGGACTACATTGCGGGAAGGCACCTGGATACGCGAATAAACGGCGCCGGCGACGTGCCCGGAATACATATACCCGGCATGAGGAGCGACAACTCCGATGACCTGTGTGCGCTGCTCTGCCGGCTGAACATAGCTCTGGAGCTCTTTTAGCAGCTCATCGGGATTTGCTGGATAGAAACGTCCTGCAACCGCCGGCTGGCGAATCATATGAACTCGCGGGAATTAACTGTAGCGGCGGTCTATGACCGCCGGGGATCTCGAACTGAGACATTCCCGGCGGTCATAGACCGCCGCTACAGTTAGCTCTTCGGCGCGTAATACCCTTTCTTGTGCCGCACCTTCAGCTTATCCGGTTTTCCATCCTTGTTCACGTCGAGATCCGGAACTTCCACACGCAGCTTGTGCAGCTTGCCATCGGTCTTCCGAACCTTCGGAATGAATCCGAGGCTGTATTGGTATCGGAGGTTCGCGCCCACCTGTTCGTAGATGCTTGGGTATTCGCCCACAAATCGGGGCAGGAACACCTTGCCGCCGGTGGCTTCGGCCATGGATCGCATCACGTTGTCGGCCTGCAGGAATGTGATCTGGTCTTCCGGACGCAACCTGCTTTCGAAATAGAGTCGTGCCAGCTGTCCCATTCCGACGGCGTAAATCACCGTATCGGAAGTCTCGGCCTTACGAAGAGCTTCGCCGTACGTGTGCTTGCTGATGGTATCGAGACCCGTGGCCAGCAGGAAGATCGCCTTCTTTCCATCGACCTTCTCCAGGCGGGTAAGGGTGTCATAGACGGCATCGTACAGCGACGTTTCGCGATACGCCGGGATCTGCATCCGGCGCAGTCCGTTGTACAGCTCGCTCTTGTTCTTCGTAAAGTCCGTGAGGATTTCAGGTCGAATGTCGAAGGCGACCAGGGCCGCCCAGTCATCCGCTCTCAGGCTGTTGATAAATCCGGCGGCAGGTCCCACAACGTCGTCAAAGTAATAGCCGAACGTATCGCTGAATTCGGCGAGAATGACGACAGTCAGAGGCGCTTCAGACGGGCTGAAATTCGTAACGGTCTGTTCGACATTATCGTCGAAGACCTTGAAGTGCTGCTTCTCCATTCCGCCGATGGGATTGCCGTCTTTATCCGTGACCACGACATCGAAGGTCACCAGATCGACGTCGATCGAAAGCGTCGTCGGCGGGCCCTGTTTGTCGTTACTGCCCCCCTTTAGCTGAGGCGCGTTCTTATCGTCAGCCCCGGCAGGCAGCGGCACCTTGTTGCCTATATCTTTCTTAGGTCCCTGTGCCATGGACAATCCGGCCACAAGCAACACTGCTAAGACCAGTACGAAAAGACGTTTGATTTTCATTTGCCTGATTTCTCCGTTCACAGCCTAACTGACCGTCCCCGGCGGCGCAAGATTTTGATCTCCCTTTTCCACGCCTGATTGATGCCCAGTTCCATTAATGGAACGTCATCCGGGAATACGGCAATCAACTGGCCCAGAGTCTTATGATACGCCAGCAGCGGGCAAACCAAAATGAGCATCGCAGGCTCGTCTTTCAGGGAGCAGCCAGGAAAATAGCCTTGTTTTTTAAAGTCGCCGGCCTTCCGATGCCGTTCCACTGCAATCCAGTAATCGAGGGCCTGAAACGGAAGGTCCGGATCTGCCGACGCTTTGATTTCGATGACCACCAGGCGGCCATCGTTTGTGATGGTGAGCAGGTCGATGATGTTTCTTTCCTCGCCGACAAAGCTCGGAACCTGCGGATAAATATGCCGGACGTCGATGGCCGGGATCACATCGCGGATCTGGCCCATGAGGTTGGACTCCAGCCAGCGCTCCTCGTGAGCGCGAGCCAGTGGGTGCCTGCTTCCGTAGCGGCGCGCCTCGTCCAACTCGCGGACTACCCGCTCGACAGGCTCGCCGAGCGGGTATGTCGTTGCCTTTTCCGAAACTTGCGCGACATCGATGCCGCGCAATCGTATTGCTACCGCCCTCGCGGCAATGTTGGGAACAGCCTGCAGTAAATCGGGCGCTATCGAGCGGAGGCGTTCGACCTCCACTCCCACGTCGGGTGGAGCGAATTCCTGGACGTGCGTTTCCGGTTCGCTGCCGGTGTCGTTGAAAGGACTGATCGCATTTCCGTCCCACTGCAACCATTGGAATGCACGCCGAACCGCAGGCATGCAACGAAGGCGCGCGGCTATGGTGTGGTGCCGTCCATGCGGCACGACGACAGCGAGGCGCCGGCCAATCAATGGTTTCCACAAAATCGCAGCGCGCATGACGCCGTTGATCACGTCCGACGATTCATCGGGATCGACCGCAATCACCGCCTGCTTCCCGACAACAAACCTCGGATACGCGCCGCCGATTCCATGTTGCCTGTCCGAATAAAGCGCCTGCCGTTCAATCTTCCGCACACCGAAATATGCGCAGAGGGCCGGGCCAATCTGCGTCTGGAAACCGCGCCGCCGCCGGCGAAGGTCCATCGTCGAGGGCAGCCGGTCACCCGGATAAAACGTGATCACATCTTCCTTCGAACGAAGCTTTGCGCGGGCGCGGACGCGCACGACGTTGGGCCGGACCCACTCGATGTCCAGGATTCTTCGATTGTGCCGGCCGAGCTGTATGCTGGAATCCTGAATCGATATCTCCGAGCTGGGAAGGGCCATGAACTCGAGCCCATTCAGGGAGATACTCCACGTCGGTTCCAGCGCCAGAAGAATTTTCAACTCGTCCGTTTGCATGCGTGGATTATAGTAGAAAGCCGGAGGGCGAAATCCGCGGCTGATTTAGCCCCCGCTCAATACACCATGCGATCTGTATTTATCGCCTCTGCAGCGCGTACACCCATTGGAAAGTTTGGCGGTTCGCTCAGCTCCTTTACAGCCGCTGACCTGGGCGTAGTTGCTGTAAAGGAGGCGCTTACCCGCGCAAACATCGAACCTGCCGCAGTCGAGGAAGTCATCATCGGCCACGCCCGGGGAGCAGGCAATGGACCCAATCCCGCACGCCAGATCGGCTATCGATCCGGCATTCCTCAAGAGATACCGGCTTACACGGTGAATAAGGCCTGTGGATCCGGTCTCAAATCGATCATCCTGGGCTACCAGGAGATCGTGCTCGGTAATGCGAATACCATCGTCGCCGGCGGCACCGAGTCGATGAGCCGCGTGCCCTATCTGGTGGAACAGGCGCGGTGGGGCCTGCGTCTCGGCAATCACGAGTTTGTCGACGGGATGTATCGGGACGGGTTCTTTTGTCCGCTGTCGGAAATGGTCATGGGCGAAACCGCCGAGAATCTCGCGGCCATTCACCGGATTTCGCGAGACGAACAGGACGAGTTTGCGCTTCGGAGCCAGCATCGTGCTGCCAGAGCCACGCAGGAGAAGCGATTCAAAGAGGAGATCGTCTCAATCGCAATCCCGGCAAAGAAAGGCGAAGCGCGGCAGCTCGATTTCGACGAACACGTTCGAATGGACGTTTCGCTCGCCGATATGAAGAAACTCACGCCGGTATTTTCGAAATCCGGCACGATCACGGCGGGAAACTCCTCCGGCATCACCGACGGCGCCGCCGCCACCGTTCTCGTTTCGGAAGAGGAAGCGGCGCGCCGCAAATTGACACCTCTGGCGCGAATCGTGGATTACGCAAGTGCGGGAGTGGATCCCAGGATCATGGGAATCGGCCCGGTTCCTGCCGTTCGGAAGCTGCTCACGAAAACCGGCATGAAACTTGACGTTTTTGAGCTCGTGGAGATCAACGAAGCGTTTGCCGCGCAGGTGATTGCCTGTTTGCGCGAACTACCGGTCGATCCTGATAGGCTGAATGTGAATGGTGGTGCGATCGCGCTTGGCCATCCGATCGGATCGAGCGGGACTCGAATCGTGACCACGCTGGTACATGAGATGCAGAAACGCAAAGTTCGCTATGGCCTCGCTACGTTGTGCATCAGCGGCGGCATGGGGCTTGCAATCGCATTGGAGAGATTGTGATGTTCATACTGAATGCACTTTTACTGCTTTGGCTTCAAATTCCCGCGCCGGCTGCGGCTGCCGCTCCCGTTGTCGTTGTCGGCCTTGGTGACGGACAGCAGCTCGTCCTCAACAGCGCCGATTTCACCGGTTTCATCGATGGGCACAATCGCGACGCCGTTCTGATGTATCGCCACGAAGACTTTCACGGTGAGATGCCGCTGAATACCATTTCAAAGATCGAGTTCGGCGTGTACCAGAGGGGCAAGCCCTTCCCGATAACGGTCACGTTGAGAAATGGACAAAAGCTGGAAATTCAGGCGGAACGCAGAAACTTTGTGATGGTCAGAGGGAAAACCGATTTCGGATCGGTGACCATCAAACACCCCGATCCGATCTCCGCGCCGGTAAGAATCCGCACAAAAGCGCCGAACCGCAAAAACGACCTGACGATCCAGTATCTGGAATTCCCCGCGTCATAGTATCCTCGAAAGCGGAGGAATGGGTGAGCGGTTGAAACCGGCGGTCTTGAAAACCGCTGTACGGGGAACCGTACCGGGGGTTCGAATCCCTCTTCCTCCGTTAATTAAGTCATTTAATTTCAGTTGTTTATAGTGGAATCAGTCCTCGCTGTAGCGACATTGCTTCAAGATGGTTTCCTCGGAAGCCTAGCATCCAGGAAGAGGGCGATTGTTTCCGTGTGTCGTGCTCTTAAATGAGTGAATCCCGTGCTCGTACAGCCAACGTTGTAAAATAGAGATCATGATTGCGCCTGAAAAAACTCAGCATGTACCTTTGATCCTAACGGAGGATGGAACGATCCATATTACCGGTTCCTCTGTACCGCTTGAATCCGTCGTGTTTCAGTACGAACACGGCACCAGCCCTGAACAGATTCAGGAGAGTTTTACGTCGTTGAGGTTGGCCGACATCTATGCGGTGATCAGTTATTATCTAAATCACCGCGAGCAGGTAAATGAGTATTTGCTCGGTCAGGAGATGAAGGCCGAGGCACTGCGCGACGATATCGAATCGGACCCTGCTTATATGTCAAAGCTCACCGAACTCCGCGACCGGATCAAATCACGCTACGATGCGCAGCGTCGCCACGAATAAATAGCTATCGGGTGCTGCGCCTACTTATCGACCACGATTTCAACGACAGGATTCTGCAGGGACTTCAGATCCGCGTCCCCGATCTGGATGCCGTAGCCGCACGCATGCTCGGTTTCGAACGAACCCTGGATCCTACACTACTGGCTTGGGCAGCCGCCGAAAAGCGGATTGTCGTCACTCATGATGTTCAGACGATGCCCGGTTATGCAATTTCTCTCGCAGCATTGTTACCGTAGCCGCGCTGATCGCTCGAAATCAGACGATCGAGATGCCAAACCACTTCAACCTTGCCCTCGATAACGGCGTCAAGCCAAGTGAGATTTCGGACATCATCACGCATCTCGCGTTCTATTCCGGCTGGGCGAATGCCATGTCGGCAATCGCGGTCGCGAAAGGCGTTTTCGTTAAACGTGGAATCACATCGGATCAACTTCCACCAGCATCGGGTGAGCTTCTTCCTCTGGATGAGGCTGCCGAGGCGCAACGTGCGGCTCGTGTTGAGCAGGATGTCGGTCCGGTAGCTCCGGGCGTTGTGCAATACACCGGCGAAGTGCTTTTCCATGACCTTTGGCTACGTCCGGCCTTGGCGCCTCGCGACCGGAGCCTGGTTACTGTCAGCGCCTTCATCGCTTCAGGCCAGATCGCCCAAATCACATATCACCTCAATAGGGCGATGGATAACGGCCTAACGAAAGCGCAAGCATCTGAGGTGCTTACGCACTTGGCGTTCTATTCGGGTTGGCCGAATGTTTTTTCCGCAATACCGGTCGTCAAGGGTGTCTTCGAGAGACGGAGTTGAACGATG
>WNFP01003227.1_pt1 | contig 16066 bp, 16 predicted proteins | sample 5400201 | NCBI WGS metagenome assembly WNFP01 (sample SAMN13153355, study PRJNA577476) | soil metagenome | isolation source: 115 cm saprolite under Madrone tree | place: USA:California | collected 2016-06-14 | reverse complement strand
CGCGCTGGACGCGATGCACGCCGCTCTCATATTTCAGCTTGGAATAGACCTTATGTCCTTGAATCGCTGCGACGATTTCCTTGACGCCGCCAAGGTTTGAAGGCGAGCTTTCCAGAACTTCCACTTTCCAGCCGAGCGTTTCCGCGTAACGCGAATACAAGCGGAAGAGTTCGCCGGCGAAGAGCGCGGCTTCGTCGCCGCCAGTTCCGGCGCGAATTTCCACGATGACGCTCTTCTCGTCGTTGGGATCTTTGGGCAGAAGGAGCAGCTTCAGTTCGCGTTCGACAATTTCTTTGCGTGCGATGAGCTGCTTTTCCTCGTCCAGCGCCATTTGCTTCATCTCGGCGTCTTCGTTTTCGAGGACCATGTGGTGCGCGCCGGCGAGATCTTTTTCGACTTGCTTGAACTCGCGGTGCTTGGCGACGATCTCTTCGAGCTCGGCGTGCTGCTTGGCGATTTTCTGGAAACGCGCGGAGTCTGCGGCAACTTCCGCCGTCGAGAGCTGCTGGGTCAATTCGTCGTAGCGAGTGCCCAGCTGATCCAATTTGTCTGACAATGTCATTACGGCCATGGCAAATCCTTTGTGAGCAGTGAATAGTGAATGGTGACTGTGAGCAGCGAAGGAAAGCAAGCTCGCGACAGGGGCGAGCGAGGCGTGATCAGCTAATAGAAGGCAGCGTACATGAAAGAAGGATAGCTCCGAATTCCCCCGGGGGCAAATCGTTTGGCGTCCGGGCCGAGCGAGTGCTACAATACTTACAAGAGTGACATTGTCAGGGAGAGTGCCATGAAATCGACCCGTTCCACAGTTATCAGCATGAGGCTGCCGGCAGAAAGCGGAAACCGGCTGAAGCGCATGGCGAGCCGTCATGGCTGGACCGCCAGCGACGCCAGCGCTCGACTCGTGGAAGAGGGGCTCAGGCGCTCGGAATTTGCGTTTATGGATTTCCGCGATTCCGCGGCGGGACGGCAAGCGTACCTGCAAGGCAGCTCGCTCGCGGTTTGGGAGGTCATGCTTATTGTTCAGAGCTACAAAGGGGATATTGCCGCCGTCCGGGCGCATCTGAAATGGCCGGAAGCAAAAGTTCAAGCGGCGGTGAATTACGCAAAGGCTTTTCCCGAAGAGATCGGCGAGGCGCTCGCCGAGAATGACGCGATGGGTTTTGAAGCATTGAAGCGCATGCTCCCGCAAGCCGCGGAATTCGCCTCGAACAGAAAAACCAAGAGCTGAGATGGTCAAACTGCTCCTCGACGAGCATATCTCGCCGGCCGTCGCGGATGGTCTCCGGCACCGCAACCGGTCGCTTGTGGTTGTTTGTATGGCGGCTTGGGAGAAAGGAGAGTTTCTAGGACAGCAAGACTCCGTTTATCTCGAGCAGGCTGCCGCGCAAGGGTTGACGTTAGTTACGTATGATCGAAGAACGATTCCGCCATTGCTCAAAGTTTGGGCGGAAGAGGAGCGAAAACACGGCGGCGTGATTTTTGTGGATGAGAAGACGATCTCGCCGGCCGATACGGGCGGCCTAGTGCGAGCCTTAATCGAACTCGCGAGAACCACCGCGAGATGGGACTGGAGCAATCGAGTTTGTTTTTTGCGGCGTTGACGGACGTTGTGGGCCGCGGATCGACCTCGATTTTGAATTATCGTAAATGATTTGTAGCCAGGCAGAACCTCGCGATTGCCGCATATTTCGGAGATATACTACCATGCGGCGCGGAGCGGTCCCCCTTAATAGGCGGGCCCTAGAAAAGCCTGAGGCGGCTTTGAGGCGCTTCGAGAGATTGCGGCGGAACGGCGACGGAAAGAACGAATGAGCGAAGCGGTTCGACCGATTTTCGAAACTACTGTTCAAGAGCGTGAAGCTGTCGCCGAAAGCGATGCCGGATTTTTGTGGGATTTTTGGTATCCGGCGCTGCGGAGCACGGAAGTTACCGGGAACCGGCTGGCGAGCGCGATGCTTCTCGAAGTGCCGTTGGTTTTGGGACGCAATTCCGAGGGCAAAGCGTTTGCGATGCGCGATTCGTGCCCGCACCGGGGGGTTCCCCTTTCTTACGGGCGGTTTGACGGGAAGACCGTGGAGTGCAGTTATCACGGGTGGAAATTTGAAGCTTGCACGGGGCGCTGCGTGGAAATTCCCTCGCTGACCAGCCAGGACAAATTGAAAGTGGAGCGGATTTTCGCGGGGCATTATCCTTGCGAAGAGCGCGACGGATATTTCTGGGTGTATATGAACTCGCAGGGATCGCGCTTGCCGGAGACGATTCCTGACGCCCCGAAACTCGCTGTCTCGAGCGAAAAATATAGGATCACTCACCTGGATTGCGACCTGCCGTCGCACGTGGACCAAGGAATCATCGGGTTGATGGACCCGGCACATGGGCCGTTCGTGCATCAATCGTGGTACTGGCGGAGCCGGCATAGCATTCACGAGAAGGAAAAAAAGTTTGAGCCGATTCCGAATGGATTCCGGATGAGCCCGCACACACCTAGCTCGAACAGCGCTCCTTACCGAATGCTGCGGAGATACACGGGCGAACCGGTGACTACCACGATTGACTTCGTGCTGCCGAACATCCGGACGGAGGAGATACGCAGCGGGAAGCTGTGGTTTTCCAGCCGGGCGACGGTGACCCCAGTGAGGCGTGACCTTTGCCGGATTGATTTTGTGGCGGCTTGGAATCTGCTGCTGCCGGTAACGATTTTCCGGATTTTTGCGAAGAGATTTTTGCGGCAGGATCAGGAAACGATGATCCTCCAAGCCGAAGGGTTGAAGCACAATCCCCGGTTGATGCTGATCGATGATGCTGACCGGCCAGCGAAGTGGTATTTCGGGCTGAAGGCCAACCTGCTGGAGTCGCGGCGCACGGGCGCGGCGATGGTCCACCCAATCCCCGGACCGCTAACTCTGCACTGGCGATCTTGAAGGACTCGCTCTTGTTTCGATGCAGCGGGTTGCGCGCCGATTCGAATTGGCGAGAGACGAATACTTGGGAAAAGTGAAGTAGGGCTTCGTGCCTTTCCTGCGGCAAGCGCGCCATTAGGCGAATAGGGCTAGCGAAGGCGGGTGAGGTCGAAGGGGACGGAGACGTGTTGGCCATCTGTGGTGATGACTTCGACGGTGGCGTCGTCGGAGGCGACGTCGTTGGCATCGTAGACGAGCCAGGCGAGCCATCCGGTGGGGTAGACGTAACCGTTGGCGCTGGAGTAGGCGTAGGAGCGGCTTTCAGAGGCTGCCGCGTATGAGAAGAGGCCGAGGTCTTCGGGGATGAATGGATAGTGGTTTGAGTTTTGAATGTAGGAGGGCTGGAGAATAATGCGAAGTGGCTCGACCCACTGGTCTTCGTGGGATGGGCCGGTGCGCTGGCTGAGACCGACGCGGAAATCGCGATAGAAATCAGGAAGGGGCTCGTCGCGGCCGGACAGGTCCTTGTCGCCTTTGGCGGAGCGATACAGCTCGAGAGCGCCGTAGGTATCGGTGAAGTTGATGCGAACGCGGACGTAGAGTTTGTCGTGGCTATGGCGATAATCGAGTTCGGCTTGCTGCGCGCTGTAAGAGCCGGAGAGCCGGCGGGAGTGTTCGATGATTTGGACGTAAGGCGTGTAGATTTCGACCTCGGAGATGTAGGGTCCTTTGTCGGGAGAGGAGAGAGCCTTAACGTATTGAGAAAAGAAAGAGAGAGTGGATTGGTCGTTGTGCTGGCCGAGGAAGTAGGCGTCGCGGACGGCTTCTTGAGAGAGAGGAGTGTCGAAGGCCGAGGCGGAAGGGAGCAGGAGCAGAGAGACGGCAAGGGCGGATAGTGAGGTTAGGCGGGAGTTCATCTGGGTCGCCCTCCTGAATATTAGATGCGAAAGAATCCTACACTGGTTTCAGAAGGAGTTGAAACTGAGTGGCGGGTGACGGGCGCTGGATCGCGGAGGTCGTGAGTATGGCGCGTGTGATCGCCTATGGAGCTACTGAAAAACAACCGATTGATGCAGTGCGCGTGCTGGGTTTGAAGGTCATCGCCGAGCCTTCTCAGGCGTCATAACAGGAAAAAATCAGACACGTACTCCATTTGGATTTGTTGCCGAGACAGGACACAGCATGCTGTGCCCCTACAAGGGAAAAACGAAAACTCAAATTCGACGGGGAGTGTTGGGGAAGTCGAGCCAGACTTTTACGCCGCAGAAGTGGGAGCCTTCGGTGCAGATGGGGGTGGTGATGTTGGCGCGGAGGTGGCAGGGGGGGCCGATGTGTTTTGCGAGTTGGGGATGGACTTCGCGGAGTTGGGCGACTTCGTCCATGGAGGCGGCGTAGATTTCTTCCTGTGCGTTGAAGCAGGTGCGCATGGTCCATTTGTGGAGGAGGTGGAGGAGGGAGCCGGACTCGACCAGGCGGATGGATTTGGCGTTGGGGAGGAGATAGAGGGCGATTTCAGGGGAGACACCTTCTTCGAGAAGATTATTTTTGGCGGTCCAGGCGTCTTGCATGGCGCGGTCGTAGAGTTCTTGGGCGCGGGGATTCTGGGTGATAAGAACTGGCGTTATGTAGTCGGGGTCGCGGGTGTCGGCGAGAGTGAGGAGCGGGCGGGAGCCGGGGACCATGCGGTGGCGCTGGTCTTGGGAGTCGGCGGTGTGGCTGATTTTTTTGGCGAAGGTGTAATTGGCGTGCTGGAGAGCGCGCATCATGGGGGCGTGGACGCCGACGTCGAGGATTTCGAGGCGGTAGGGATTGCGGGCGGGATTGAGTAGTCGGTCGATGGCTTCGGAGTCGGGGCATTGGGATTCGGTTAGGCCGACTACCGCGCGATAGGCTTCGGCCATTACACTGGGGGCGTTGGGCGAGTAGTCGAGAAGTTTGGAAGTTTTTCCTTGGAGCTTGGCGTCGAATTCGTAGGCGAATGTTTCTCCGTGATGCGGATCGGCGGATGAGTGGGCGGCGCCGTTGAGAGTGGCTGTATTCCACTCTGGGCGCTCTTCTAGAGGTTCAGTTCCGAAGCGTTCAAAAAATTGTGGGTCGATTTTTTTTACTTCGTCGACCATTGCGCCGATGACGGCTCGGGATTCGCTGGGGGTGTCGCTTGCGGCGCTCATGCGCCAGAGGCGGTGGAGGACGATGCCGGAGATGGTGTGGACCATGGTGGTGAAAGCAGCGACGGGGAGAACGTAACGCGCGATTTCGATGGCGCGCTTTTCGGCGGCGCGCTCGATTTTTTGGAGGCGCTTGGGGTGGGACATGGGACCGATGTGCCAGATGTCGCTGAGGATGGCGCGGGCGTCGTTGACGAGGAGCTGAGAGAGTTCGCGATAGGTTTGCCAGGCGCGGGCGATGGCTTGTTCGTAAATGGCGCGATGGGCGTCATTGAAAAAAAGAGAAGACGGCGGGATATAGGCTTGGGCGCGATCGAGGCGGACGTAGCGCTGGCTTTGCTGTTCGGAATTGTAGAAGGGGTGGGCGTGGAGGAAGGACCAGACGAATTGGCGGCTGACATTTTCAAGGCCGAATTCGAAGTGGGCGTGCTGGTAGACGGTGTGATGGCCGCTGTAGAACGTGGCGGCGCCGATGTTGAGGCGCTGCTTGTCGGTGATTTCTTCGGGGACGATGAGGCGCGAGGCGTAACAGGTGCGGGCGGCGGCGATGGCGGAGTCGTAGGGATGCGCGAAAGCGTTGCGGAGAGTGACTCGGGGCGCGGCGGTTTCGACGAGTTCGCCGGGACGGCTTGGTTCGAACATGCGGGATTGCGTGGCCACGTTGGTGGTTCATTTTACATGGATGCGGGGATGGGGGAAGTCGAAATAGAGAGGTTGACAATCGACAGTTAAAAGTTGCAAGGAAAAGAAAGAAACGGAGGGAAAAGATAACGCAGAGGCGCAGAGGACTTGGACAGGATGAGAGCTCAGCTGAAAAGACAGGGAGACAGACAAGAATGTCTGTCCCACCTGAAGTCCGGGTGAATTGAGCGGCGCGCTACTTTTTTGCGGCGGTTTTTGAGGCTTCGACTTTGGCGGCGGCGTCGGCGTACTTCTTGGTGAAGCGTTCGACGCGGCCGGCGGTGTCAATCAGTTTTTGTTTGCCGGTGAAGAAGGGGTGGCAATTGGAGCAGATTTCCACGTTCAGCCTGTCGCCCTTGATGGTTGAGCGAGTTTGAAAATTGTTGCCGCAGGCGCAGTGGACGGTTACGGCGTGATAATCGGGATGAATACCGGGTTTCATGAGGCTCCATTCGTTCGCGTCCGGTCTGCACGGCTGGCCTGTTCTGGAGGGAGAAAGGTCTCACCAATCAACAGGTGCGTTACAGCCGCGTCGCTAGGTCGCGAGGCAAACGACGATTATACGGGATATTGGCGAGATTTCAAAATTTGCGTGCAGATGTGAGTCAGGGATGCCCGATCAAAAGGGCTCTTAACGCACGTGGATTTTCGATCGGAAGTGGGCTATGTTTCCGGTCCGAGATTCGGGATGGGGGTGGAGAATGAGCTGGATACGTGCGATGGGTCTGGTTGTTGCGGTTGGTGTGATCGCGGCGGGCGCGTTTAGAGGAGGCGCGGGGAGCGCGACAGATGAAATCGACGCGTTCAACAAGCGCTATGTTGAGATGCATTTGAAGATGGATACTGCGGGAATATTCGCTACTTGGGCGGATGATGGTGTGAGTTTGATGCCGGGGGAAGCGCCGTTGATTGGTAAGAAAGCGATTGTGTCGTGGGTGGAAAATATTCTTTCGCAGATGCCTGGATACAAAGTCGTGAAAGAGGAGATAGATTTTCACGACATACAGATTTCGGGAGATTGGGCTTCGGAATGGGCCAATGAGCATCAAGTAGTGCAGCCGCCGGATGGGAAGCCGGTTATCGATTCGCGGGGGAAGATGGCGCTGGTGCTGCATCGGGACGCGAATGGAGGGTGGAAAGTGAAGCAGGAGATGTGGAATCAGGCACCGAAGCAATAAATGGCGGAATGCTTTGTACGCGCTGCGTTGCATGAATGCGTTTGCGTTTGTTTTTGAGATGAAGAATTTGTTCTAGTGATCTAAGTTTTCGAAAAGCGCCAGCGGGTGACGGATTCGGCGAAGTTGGGGGAGTGCTCGTCCTGACCGAAAGCGGTTTCAGGTGTGACGCGATAGACGTTGCCACCGGAAGATTCGAGGAGAGGCGCGACATCGCCGCCGTATTTTTTGTTGTAGACAGCTGCCAGGCGCTGCCAAACAGCGCGGTCTTTGATTTCCTGGGCGATGCCTTCCAGGATGACGGCTTCGTCGGCGCGATCGGTGCCAATCGAGCAGTAGGCGTGGGCGGCGATGTTCTTTGCTTTGCGCGTATTCGGGCCGGTGCTGAACCAGAAGGCGTCTTCCCACCAGACTCCCCAAACCAGCATGAGATGAGGGCGGCCGCCGGGGCGCGTAGTGGCGATCCAATAGTTGTGTGATTTTTCCAAGCGCTCCAGCGCCCAGCTCCAAGGCTTTAGGCCCTTCGACGGATCTTTGGGCATGTCTAGGAAATCAGGCCAGTGGGGGCGGCTTGCAGTTGGTTCATTCATGGCGGACTCCGTGCTCGATGATTTGGCAGGCGAAATTCTAGCAGGGCCGGAGTGTCGCCGGAACTGGCGAATCGAAGAGGCGGTGGCGGCGAGGTGCGGCGCGCGTCCGTGATTGCGCTTGCAGGGGGGAATCGCTTCGCGTAGTTTCGCAGACATGCGAGTAGAGGCGGTTGGAGAGATGCCAAAGCGGACGGGAATGAGCGGCGTCGTCCGAAGTGGCGCCGCGGCCGGCTTGGCCATCAAGAATTTTCTTGCGGCGATCGACAGCGACGATTCGCTGTTTCGTGTCGCCGAACCGCTGGCGGGGCCGTCGGCGGATGAATCGACGGACGGCCGCGTCTATTTTGGCGATATTGTTCTCGAGTTTCGGCGGAGCGAGTTGAGCCAGCAGAGAAGTTTGCATTTTCTTTTGTTAGCGAAATTGACCGAACTTTTGAAGGAAGCGGGTTCCGAAGAGACTCTCGAGACGACACTTTGCTTGACGTCGGGAAGTATGTTGCTGAATAGATCGGACAGCCAAGAAAGCCGAAATCAGAAAGAACTCGCGTTGTGGGTAAGGCTCGCCGCCAAGGGTGACTCGGCTGAACAGGCGGTGTTGCGCTGGGGCTTGGGGCTTGCACATATACAGCAGGCGCTGCTGTTTACCTCACGGCATTTGCGATTGCATTTGGCGCAGACAGGTGGTTGATTTCGGGGCAAAAGGTATGAGATTTGCGTTTAGGTAGAGGTCGAGACGGTCCGAGTTCATGAGACGAACGCGCAGCCGATACGATAGGCGCCCTGCGGCGTGCGCTGGAACCAGACAGGCTTCAGATTGACGCGCACTGGCGGAAGAATGGGGACGTGCAAAACGGCAAGAATGCTTTCCGGGATTTCTTCCTGAGATTCCAGTTCCAGAGCGACTCCACCAAAGCCGAGATCCAGGACACGGGCGCGACGAACGCCTTGATCGCCGAGAACTGCATAAGCGTTTGTGCCTGACATGGAGACACGCTCGGCCTTGCGCGCGACGGCGTAGACGCGGGCGGGTGGCGGGACAGCCAAAGTTCGGTTGCTGGTAATTTCCGAAGTGGCCGCAGGTTCGGATTTTTCGGACGGGCGCCTGGATTCAAACGGAATGGGTTTGGGGGCGGGAGACTGGCGTTCAGAAGGAGCTGACGCTGTGGATTCCGGGGCCGGAGACGAAGATGGCTCGGTGCGCGAGCCGCCAGTGGGTGTCTTGCTATGGTTTGCATGTTTCAACTGGTAAAGGCGTTCATCGGCGACGCGGATTATTTGGTCGGCTTGATCGCCGTCCTGGGGAAAGGTGGCGACGCCGTGGTCCATGCTGACGGTTACACCCATCTGGAAGTGGGCTATGGATTCTTCAAAAACGATGCCAACGCGACGGCTGAGAGCCAGAGCCTGGGCTGCATCGGTTTGCGGGAGGAGAAGAGCGAATTCGTCGCCTCCGATGCGAAAGGCAGAGTCCGAGGTGCGCAGAGCTTTTTTGAGTGTTGTCGCGGCGGCGCGCAGAACTTCATCGCCGCGGGGATGGCCGTGCTTATCGTTGATTTCCTTGAAGCGATGCAGATCAAGAATCACGAGACCGAGAGGTTGGCCGTAACGGCGGGCGCGATTGAGTTCTTTTTCGAAGGCTTCGCTAAAGAGGCGCCGGTTGTAAAGGCCGGTGAGGGGATCGGTAACGGCGTTGAGCTGCAGCTTCTTCAGTTCGTCGTACTCGATGAGAATGGGAACGCGGAAAAGACCGGCAGAAGTGAGCACATCCATAAGGGCTGTTTTCAAGGAAATTTGACGCTCCATATGCTCGCTGAGTTCGCGGCGACGAGTGAGCATCTCATCCCAGAGTTCGACACACTGCGCCTCTTGAAGATCGAGGTGGGTGATGGTGCGGAAGTAGCGCTGGAGAAACTGGCCACGCGCGGATATGTCAAGGCTTTCGAGCGTGTCCGCAAGCAGCTCGAGATACGAATCTTCAATCGGCAAACGCGGGGGCGCAGGGGCGCCGGGGCTGGGCATAACCGGTATACACCTGACTTTAGCCTATCCCCGCGGGGTTTGGGGAAAGCACAATATGGCTTTCTCTTTCTATGAGGAGCAAGCTAGAGACCAATTACAATGCGGTCTAGGGCCGCTCCGGGGCCAATCGGGCAAACTTTAGTTCTGTGCTAAGTCGTTAAACCAATTGCATATAGGGCCGATTCTTTGGGAACGGCGTCTGTTCCGAGCCGGGGCAATGTGACATTTTTACCCGAGTCGAGGGAAGCTGTCCGTCAAAGCGGCAATACTTTACTCAAGTGGCTTGAGGAATTCCAGCCCAAAGAGTCGCATTTCGCCTACGGAATCCTGGCGGAGGACTTTGGCGGTAATGGGAGGGGTTTCGCTCGGGACGACTCCTGACGAGGCAGCAGAGGGAGCGGGAATGGTAAGATGGACGATTTGATCGGGGCGCAGAATGTGGGTAGAGGCTACGCAGGCACCCGTGGAGCTGATGTTGAGAGTTTTTGTAAGCTCGATGAATTCAGCTCCCGAGGTGTCAGTCGCACGGAGGAAAACAGGCATTTGCAAACGAATGCGGGGAGACCGTCTTAAATTAGAGGAATCCACGCGGCGACCATCCTTTAAAAGACCAGTGTGCACGATAGCTCTCTTGGTACTTAGGAACTAGTACGGGTACTAGCACATCGAGTGCCACCTCCGGCTAAGAGAACATGACAATAAGTCATGCAATGCCAAGCAGTTATGTATATACAAGCCCGAGCTGAGCCATTCTTGTTCACGCCTAAGCCAGTTGATTTCCCTAAATGTGAAAATGGAACGCTTTAGCCATTGACAGTCCGAAAGTCCTCTGCGAGCATGAGCATTCGACTAGGGAAATTTTTTTCCTCCCATGCGGAGGGACGAAACCCGAAAATGCCTGGAATCATTGCCACCCCTTCGGTCGCTGATCATAGGAAAATCCTAACCCTACCCTTCGAATTTGTGAAAACGCTGCTTCAGGCAGCAAAGACGCCGATTTGGATGACTGATAGGGACGGACGGGTACTACTCTCGAATGAAAGTGCCCAGCAATATCTCCTGCCACGGAGTAGCAGCGATCTTAACGAGGTAAATCTGTTTAACGAACTCCTAAAAGTCGAGCCGAATCAGATTGGTCAGAAAATCGACTTGGGAGAACACGAAGTGGAGATGGATGTGGTGCGCGGGGGTAAAAAGATCCGCGCGCGCATTCAATGGGTAGCTGAGCCGGGATGTTTGATCGTTCAGCTGGAAACGGAGCCTCGCGTTGAGCCCGCGCCGGATGCGGCAACGCAGCTGACCGTGCAGGAGCTGCTAAAGGAACGAGAGATTACATATCGAAATTTGTTGGCGGCCTATTTGAAATTGCAGGAAGTAAACCGCCAGAAGACGGTCTTTCTCGCTTCAGCAGCGCACGAATTGAAAACGCCACTTGCGGTGATCAAGGGTTACTACGACCTGATGCTGACGGGATCGCTGGGGCGCTTGACGGACAAGCAGCGCGACATCCTGGAAGAATCAAAAGAGAGTTGCGAGCGGCTGGTGCGGCTGGTTTCGATGTTCCTGAACTATTCCGCTCTAGAGAGCGGAAAGCTGGTGCTGCAGCTCCGAGAGAATGATCTTCGTGATTGTTTGGATGAGCTGGCGAAGAGATGGTCAGAAGCTTTCCAACGCAAAGGGGTCAAGCTGGAGGCCAGCTTCGATCCATCGATTCCAACGTTCCGCTTCGATTACCAGAAAGTGCAACAGGCGGCGGCGAATCTTCTGGACAATTCGCTGAAGCATACGCTGGCGGGCGGAAGTGTGACCCTGAAGGCTTCACCACACTTCTGGGAGCGGCGCGTTGCGGCGGTTGCACCAGTGGAAGAGCGGCGCCGATTCCGGCTTCCGCGGCCCAACAGCGTGGAAGTCTCCGTGGCGGACAGCGGACCCGGAATTGCGGCGGAGCATCATCAAGAGATTTTTGAGGATTTTGTGCGAGTAGACCGAAACACTTCCGGGATGGGGCTAGGACTCGCGATCGCAAAGCGGCTTATCCAGGCACATCGTGGAAAAATCTGGGTGGAGAGCGAACCAAAGTCAGGAAGCAAATTCACATTTTTGTTGCCGATGGACCAAGGATAGTTTTCGAGGATTTGGAGCAGGTAAGGGAGAATTCGATGGCAGCTAAGGAAAAAATTCTGGTCGTGGATGACGAGCCGAGCATCCGCAAATATTTGCAGACGTTGCTGGAAGTAGACGGATACCACGTGGACACAGTCAGCTCGGGACGAGAGGCGATCGCGAGGGTGAACGGGGGAGAGCGGCCAGACTTCATTATTTTAGACGTTCTCATGCCGGAACTGAACGGGATTGAGACATTGAAAGAGTTGATGCAGGCGGACCGCAGCCTAAACGTGATCATGTTGTCGTGTTCGAATGAAGTGGGCACGGTTGTGGAGGCCATTCGGATCGGTGCGCACGACTATCTGACGAAGCCGTTCGAGAAGACCGAATTGGACGCGGCGATGTTGAAGTCGCGCCAGAAGAAACAGCTCACCACGGAGAATCAGGCGCTGCGCGATTACTGCGACCAGGTGACAGAGGATCTGAGCTTTCTGGCAGCCAGCCCGCAGATGGTGCGTATTCGCCAACAGATATTGCAGATTGCTCCGGTGGACGTGCCGGTTTTTATTTGCGGAGAAAGCGGCGTAGGCAAGGAAGTCGTGGCAAGGATGATTCACTTGCGTTCGAAGCGGCGCAACCAGCCATTCGTGAAGGTGAACTGCGCGGCGCTGCCGGGCGAACTTCTGGAATCCGAGCTCTTCGGGTTCGAACAGGGCGCCTTTACGGGAGCGATTCGGAGCAAGCCCGGCAAATTTGAAATGGCGAACAAGGGGACGATCTTCCTCGATGAAATCGCGGAGATGACAACACCTTTGCAGGCCAAGCTGCTGCACGTGCTGCAAGATCATCAATATTCGCGGCTGGGCGGCCGGCACCTGATCGATACGGATGTGCGGGTGCTTGCGGCAACCAACGTGGACGTGCAAGAAGCGATGAAGACGGGCCGCTTCCGAGAAGACTTATATTACCGGCTGAACGTGCTCTCGATACTCGTGCCGCCATTGCGAGAGAGGCTGGTGGAGATTCCGTTGTTGTTCCGCCATTTTCTCGAGCAGTACAGCGAGAAATTCGGGAAGACGCCTTCCGAGCCGTCGAAGCATTTGCTGGATGCGGCGGTGAATTATCCGTGGCCGGGCAATTTGCGGGAGCTGGAGAATTTCGTGAAGAGGTACGTAATTCTGGAGGACGATGAAGGCAGTCTGCGGGGGCAGTTTAATCTGGACACGCCGCGGACGCGACGTTCGGCTGCTACACCAAGCGCGGCGGAAACACCTGCGACTGTGGGGACGCGGAACGAATAGAAGTATAAGAACCCGCCGTTTCCAGCGAGCCGGTTGGGTGGGACTGGCAAACTTTGCTGATTTCTAGTACGTTCACGTACCGACAGCGCGGTTCAAGGCACGTCACCGCCGCAAATATTGGAGGTCGGGGGAATGACGGAACGCAGGACGGCTCGTCGTTATGATTTGTCCTTGCCAATTATTATTCGAATACCAGCAGAACGCCAAAACGACTCTCAAGAAGGAAAGACGCGCGATATTTCGACGCGGGGATTGTATTTTGTGATCGAGCAGGACCTCGAGGCAGGCTCGGAGTTGGATATTACGCTGACACTCCCTGAGGAGATTACGCACGGCACGGAAGTCTTTGTGCGGGCGCTTGGAAAAGTCGTGCGAGTGGAACGGCGCATGGAAGATGGCACAGCTCGGATGGGCGTCGCCGCGGTGATTGAGCGCTACGACATTATCAGGGGGCAGGCAGCGAGCGCGTAGGCGCAACCAAAAACAAGCCGGTTTGAAGGTCCCAGGAAATGGCGGAATCACACTGTGGAGGCCGTAAACCGGGCGATCCGTTTCTCCCTTAAGAAATGGCCAATTTGAGAAAATCGTTAGCAAGGCGGGGGCACATTTTTTCTCACAGCACTCGGAAAGAATAGAGCTACAGATCCAAGTAGTACTATAACTATTGCGATTCTTCTCTTCGTAAGTGTCTATAAATACAGCCTTTAGTGCGTAATCTCGGCGTCCCGAAATCCTCCGGGGCGAATCGCGCAATGGCCTGCCGTTTGCACTCTTCCTGAGCGTCAGCAGCCCATCATGCCTTCGCCAAAGCCAAGAGTCAGCACTCGCACAGAACCGATCGACTCGCTGCCGCCAGACGCGGTGTTATTTGGCCGCTCCGCGGCAATGATGGAAGTGCGTTCGCTGGCGGCTAAGGTTTCCAATATCAATGCGCCGGTGCTGCTTTGCGGCGATGGGGGGACCGGCAAGGAAGCGCTGGCGCGGTGGATTCACAAGCACTCCGGAAGTGCGGGGGGCCAGTTTGTTAAGGTGAACTGCGCGGCGGTCCCAGGAACACTGTTGGAGAGCGAATTGTTTGGCTACGAGAAGGGGGCCTTCACTGGGGCACACGCCTCGAAGCCTGGCAGAGTTGAACTAGCACAGAACGGAACACTGTTCCTCGATGAAATCGCCGACCTGGACCCCGGTCTGCAAAGTAAGCTTTTGCAGTTTCTGCAAGATGGGAGCTTTTCGCGAATTGGAGGCACAGAGGAAAAATCAGTTGACACGCGATTGATATGCGCGACGAGCAAGAACTTGGAACGCGAAATCGAAGCAGGGACATTCCGCGCCGACTTGTATTATCGAATCAATGTGGTGCGAATGAGATTGCCGAGGCTCTGCGAGCGTAGCGAAGACATATCGCTGATTGCAGAGTATTTTCATGCGCAGTTTCAAGAGAGATTCTCCAAGTCAGCCGAACCATTGACTACAGCGATGCTGCAATACCTCGAAAGTCTGGAGTGGCCTGGAAATATCCGTGAACTTTCGAATGGAATCGCCCGCCATGTGCTCGTCGGCGCAGAGGCAAACATTGGTTTGGACTGGGCCGCTAAAACGCGCAACGGTGCATCAGGAAACTCGAATAGCAGCGGAAATGTTCCTCTGAAACAGGTTTCCAGGGAAGCAGTTCGCGCACGGGAGAAAATCCTGATCCTCGATGCGCTGAAGGCAAATCAGTGGAATCGCCGAAAGACGGCCGAGGCTCTCAAAATTAGTTACCGGACGTTGATCTACAAAATTCGCGACGCGGGCTTGATCTCCAAACGATCACGAATTGCTTCTATGCCTCGATTGGGCGATGCCGACACTTCACATTCTCCTGCCGAGTAGCCTGCGATCTTACAAACCACCGTCCTTGGTTCGTCCAACCCGTAATACTGGCCATTAGTTGACGTGAAAAGAAACTTCCGTCGGGAAGCGAATCTCGCCGCACTTATTCCGGGGAGATTCAAATCTCATGGTTGTTGTTTCGAAATCACCTGTGCTGATTTCCTGGCCTGCGCCAACTAAGTGGGAGGCGATCCGTACGTTCAGCTTTTGTCCATCAATCGCCGCATCGAAATGAAAAGACTTGCAACGAGAGCAAGTCTATCTCAAGAGTGCTCCTCACTTCTTCGTGGACGGTTTGTCCTTTTGGGCAATGAATGTTGGCCGAGGGCAACTCGCGGACAGGGCCAAGAAGATTCTGGAACTTGGCCCAAAACTGTTCTTCAAACCAGTAGTCGAGCAGGCGCTTGCCTCTTTATCCTTCGCCTGTAGTTAAGGCCAGAGTGCAGCCATTTCAGCCTCAGCGGACCCACCCCCGTTCCCGGCCTACGAGCAGACCTAAGCCCGGAGGAACTGGCGACAGTGAAAACCAACTTAAAGAGATTGGTGTGCGGGGTTAGCGCTGCGATTCTGGGCTGCTCCGTAGTGTTCTTCAGTGGCTGCGCAGGTTTGGTCAGTGGCTCCAACAGCGCTGGCAGTTCGCCATCGACTCTGGTCATCACCAGCGTACAAACCGGTTCAATCACAGTCTCCAGCTCTCAGGTCGTGTGGATCACAAACATCGCCGCAAACTCCTCGGTCGATTACGGAACTACTCCCGCCTACGGAAATAGTACGCCAGTTGATGCGACGATGGTTACGAGCCACCAGGCGACGCTTTCCGGCCTGGCCGCCGGCACGACCTACTACTACCAAGTAAATTCGACCGACTCCAAGGGGAACCATGGGCACGGTGGCAACTCGTTTAAGACCTCTGGTTACAGCCTTTCCGGAGCGATCAATCCTGCAGCGGGAGGAAGCGGTTCGACGTTGACCTTGAGCGGTGCGGGTAGTGCCACGGCGATGGCAGATAGTACGGGGAATTACGCATTCACTGGCTTGGCTAATGGGACATATATGGTTGCCCCGAGTCACGCTGGTTTTGCGTTCACTCCAAGCAGTCAGAGTATGACGGTCAATGGGGCCAACGTTTCAGGAGTGAACTTCACTGACAATGCCGTTACAGCGGCGCCAACGATTACGACGCAACCGGTGAATCAGACGGTCACGGCGGGACAGACGGCGACCTTTAACGTGGTGGCAGGAGGGACGGCT
>WNFP01002739.1_pt1 | contig 16068 bp, 8 predicted proteins | sample 5400201 | NCBI WGS metagenome assembly WNFP01 (sample SAMN13153355, study PRJNA577476) | soil metagenome | isolation source: 115 cm saprolite under Madrone tree | place: USA:California | collected 2016-06-14 | reverse complement strand
CTCGAGGCGGCAAACCCGCGCAGCTCGCGGCTGTCCCCACCGCTCGCGTCGCGCAGCCAGGACTCCAGGCTCTCGCGGGTGATGCCCCAGAGCATCACGATCGCCGGATCGTCGATCACGTCGGGGACGGGACCCAGGGCGGGCGGGGTGCTGTGCTTGGCCCACTCCGCGATGGCCGCGCGGCGTTCGCTCACGATCTGCGGCCAGTGATCAGGCCCCCGCGGCGGCGAGCCGTTCGACCAGGAGGTCATGAGGTCGATGATCGCGGCTTCGACCTCGTAGTGCGTGAGCTGGAACACGTCCTCGGCGTCGGCGAAAAACCCGTGCGCCGCGAGCAGGGATCCGAACTCGCGGATCTTGTTGAAGAACAGGTTTGTGTACCAGTGCTCGCAGTAGAACTTGTGCCCCTCGACGTACGGGAACACGCGATGGGCGAGGGCGATCATCTGATCGTAGGCCTCGCGCTCCTGCTCAGAGCCCAGCAGCTCCCGATAATCCCGGATCAGCTGCCGGCGCTGCGCCTGGAGCTTCTCGATCGGCCGCTTGAGGGACTCACCCGCCTTGACCCGGCCGATGTAGCCGGGAAGGGCTGCAAAGGGCATGGACAGGTCATCGTTCCAGGAGCGGTGGTAATGGTAGAAGCCGTCCCCGACGTTGATGTTGAACCAGGGATCACGCGAGGTGGCGAGTTCCCCCAGCCATGCCTGCCCGGGGGCTCCCCGCGTCCCGAGCGCCGTCATGATCGACTGCGCCGTGCGTCCCTCCTGGAACTCAGCGTCGACGCCGAGCTCCACCGCCCGGCGCGCCAGCCGGCGCAGCTCCTCGTCGGGACGGAAGATCTCCGCCTCGATGCCCGCCACCATGCGCGCGACGGTCTGGTCGCTGATCTCCGGAAAGGCCTTCTTGCAAAAGGCAAAGAAGGTCATGTAAGCCCCATAGCCGAGCAGCAGAAACTCAAAGTGGTGGTGCCACATGCGGAAGTAGCCCTCGAGCGTCTTCTGGTAGGTCTCGAGGAGCTGATGGTTCGCGGCGATGCCGCGCCCGGCGTGCACGTTCGCCAGCGGCTCGAATTCCGGCAGCTCAAGCTTCGGAAGCGCCTGGGCTTCGCGTATCAGCGCCAGCATCTTCTCGCGCCACTGCGCATACAGGCGCTCCCAGTTGCCGTAGTAGTAGAAGGCGCGCTGCTGGAACTCGCCCGTGCGGCGGGCAATTTCCGCTGGATCCGTCACGGCGTTGCCGCCGATGTACACCCGCCCGTTGATGATCCGGTAGTCGATCCCGAGCGTGGTTGGCAGGCAGTGCACGCGCGTGGTAGAGGAGCCGAGGGCACAGTACGCGGCTTCCGCGGTCACCATGTCGAACGCGGACATCGGTTCCGGGAAATGCATCGAGTTGTAGAACCAGAACCGCCCGTCGTCCGCCGCAGTGAACTGCATGTAGTAGGGGTAAGCAGCCTGCGCCCGCTCGGTACCCGGAAGCATCGTCAGCGAGCTCGGGGCCGGAAATTCCGCAGATCGGGTATTCATGGGTCGAACCGAGGCGCCTGAGTTATCTTTCAAGCGTACGCCGAGATCGATCGGCGGGCGAGGATTGAGAGCCCCCTGGCAGGGTCTGAGAGGGCAAAAGGCCCGCGCCGGCGGGCTTCATGTTTACAATTTCGCCTCTCTCCGGAGCTAAGTCGACGCATGCAGCCAGGTGAACTCCTTTGGAACCCGGGGCCCGAGCGGATCCGCCGTGCCAACGTGACGGCATTCGCCGACTGGCTCGCACGCGAGCGGGGCCGGCGCGATGCCGATTACGCCGCGCTTTGGCGCTGGTCCGTCGAGGACCTGGAAGGCTTCTGGCAGGCCCTCTGGGACTACTTCCGGATCGACTCCTCGGCACCGCACACGCGGGTGCTCGGCCGGCGAAGCATGCCGGGTGCCGAATGGTTCCCGGGGGCCCGCCTCAACTACGCCCAGCACGTGCTACGGCGCGAGCCCTCAGGGGGCGATGTGCTGCTCCACGTGAGCGAAAGCCAACCGCTCACCGCGCTGAAGTGGGAGGCACTCGGCAACCGCGTACGGACGCTCGCCACCGAGCTGCGCGCGCTCGGCGTCGTGCCCGGGGATCGGGTCGTGGCCTGGATGCCGAATATCCCCGAGACGATGATCGCGATGCTGGCGACCACCGCCATCGGCGCGATCTGGGCGTGCTGCTCGCCGGATTTCGGCGAACGCGGCACCCTCGATCGGCTCGAGCAGCTCTCTCCGAAGTTGCTTTTCGGCATCGACGGGTACCGGTACGGGGGTAAATCCTTCGACCGCCGGAGCGAGCTGCGCCGCATCGCCGCGAGCCTCACGTCCCTCGAGCACCTCGTCTACCTGCCGTACCTGAACCCGGACGACACCACACTGCCGGTCCCGTCCGCCCGACATTGGCGGACGCTATTTGATCGGCCCGCGCTCGGCGCGGGGCAGTTTGAGTACGCCCAAGTGCCCTTCGATCATCCCCTGTGGACGTTGTTCTCCTCCGGCACGACGGGCCTCCCGAAGCCGATCGTCCATGGTCACGGGGGGATCCTGCTCGAGACGCTGAAGAACGCGGCGTTCCACTTCGACCTGCACCCGCGCGAGCGCGTGTTTTACTTCACCACGACCGGCTGGATGCTGTGGAACTTCCTGGTGAGCACACCACTCACCGGCGCCGTGCCAGTCCTCTATGACGGCCACCCGGCGTATCCGACCCCTGACGTCCTCTGGAAGATGGCGCAGGAGGCGGGCGTCGTCACCTTCGGCGCGAGCCCCACCTACGTTGACCAGCTCAGCCGCTCCGGGATCGTGCCGCGCGAGCGGTTCGGGCTCGAGGCGCTGCGCACGGTGAATCTCGCCGGTTCGCCCGCGAGCCCGGAGTGCATGGGCTGGTTCTACCGCAATGTGAAGGAGGACCTCTGGGTCGCCAACGGCAGCGGCGGCACGGATTGCTGCACAGGGTTCGTCGGGGGCGTACCGACGCTCCCGGTACGCGCCGGCGAGATCCAGGCCCCCTCGCTCGGGGTCTCGGTCAAGGCCTACAACGCGTTCGGCGAGAGTGTTGTCGACCAAGTCGGCGAGCTCGTGATCACCGAGCCCATGCCGTCGATGCCGCTGCGCTTCTGGAACGATCCGGGCGACCGTCGCTACCTCGAGACCTACTTCCATGAGTTTCCCGGCGTCTGGCGGCACGGGGACTTTTTCAAGATCAATGCACAAGGCAACTGCTGGGTACTGGGACGCTCGGATGCGACCCTCAACCGCTATGGGGTGCGTATCGGCACGGCCGAGGTCTATCGCTCGCTCGGCTTGATTCCCGAAGTGCAGGATGCACTCATCGTGAATCTTGACCTGCCGGGCGGCGGCTTCTTCATGCCGCTGTTCGTGAAGCTCACCGCGGGCGTCGAACTCAATCCCGAACTCGAGGCCAAGATCCGCGACACGCTGCGCCGCGAGTACACGCCACGCCACGTACCGGACAAGATTTATCAGCTCCCGGGCATCCCCTACACCCTCACCGGCAAGAAGATGGAGGTGCCGGTGCGGCGGATCCTGATGGGGGTGCCTCCCGAGAAGGCCGCCAACCGCAGCGGCGTGTCCGACCCGACCGCGCTGGACTTCTTCATCGACTATGCCGAGCGGCAACAGGACTACCGCCTCTGAGGCGCCCACGGCCGTTCTGCTGCCCGGCCTCCTCTGCGATCGTGCGGTCTGGGCCGGGCCGCTCGACGCCCTCAGCCACCGCGTGCACTGCATCGTGCCCGACTACGGCGAACTCGACTCACTCGTCGCGATGGCACAGTCGGTGCTCGCGCAGGCGCCGTCACGCTTTGTGCTCGTCGGACACTCGATGGGCGGCCGGGTTGCGCTCGAGATCATGCGCACCGCCGCCGCGCGCGTAAGTGCCGTAGCGCTGCTCGACACGGGGTACGAAGCGCGCGCCCCGGGGGCCGACGGAGAGCGCGAGGCGCGCCGGCGGGGTGCGTTGCTTGAGATCGCCTCATCCGAGGGCATGCGGCCCATGGGCCGCGTGTGGGTGCGCGAGATGGTGATGCCCGCGCGGCTTGCCGACACTCAGCTGATCGAGTCGATCCTCTCGATGATCGAGCGCTGCTCGCCGCGCCTCTTCGCCGCGCAGACTCGGGCGCTGCTCACTCGCCCGGATGCCACCGATGTGCTCAACGCGATCCGCTGTCCGACGCTCCTCTTGTGCGGCCGCGAGGACATCTGGAGCCCGCTCGCGCGCCATGAAGCGATGGCGCACCTGATCCCGCATTCGCGCCTGGCGGTGGTCGAGGAATGCGGTCACATGTCACCCATGGAGCGACCCGCCCAAGTTTCTGCCTGGCTGTCGAAATGGATCGCCGCCTGTCGGTGAGTCCCTCAGCCGGGATGATGCCCAAGGCTTTGGCTCAGGGCGTCGTTCAAGACGGCAGTCGCATCGTGCGCGGACTGCTCGCAGCGCCATGCGACGAAGCCATCAGGCCGCACGAGCGATGCACCCGAGCTCGAGATTCCGTAGGCCTGTGGAAAGCGGCCTTCGGCATCGTCGAAATCCTTTCCGATGCAGTAAGCCTCGAGCGGCAGTCCGCCGAAGCGCTCGGTCGCTCCCCTGACAGCATCCACCCACGACCGGCCTTCAGCGCCGGCCAGCAGCAGGAAGTGTCCAGTCAGATCGATGGTGGAAAGGCGCTTGCCTGCGCGCGTGAGCCAGACGTGCGGCGCCCGCGAGCCGGGAACTCCGAGCGTCGTCCGCGGATCGGCGTGAATGCCGAGCGGGGAGTTGTACAGGTAGCCGAGCTCGATGTTTAAATCATCTACGAGGGCCTCAGGTTGTTGGCTCGACTCGAGCCACGGCGCGGTGCGTGCCACGTAGCGCGAGAAGGCCTGCTCGACCGTGAACCGGGCGACGGGCTTGCGTTCCATCGTGTAGGTGTCGAGCAGGCTCGCACTCGCATGTCCCTGAATGACCAGAGCGAGCTTCCAGGCAAGATTGTGGGCGTCGTGAATTCCCGTGTTGCCACCGAACCCGCCGTTGGGCGGCATCAGATGTGCGGCGTCGCCCGCGATGAAGATGCGTTCGTCCTGGAATTTTTGCGCGACGTTCGCGGTCGCGCGCCAGCGGGTGTGGCCATCTATCCGAACCGCGAGATTCGGATTTCCCACGCCCGCGCGAACGAGATCAATGAGCCGATGCTCGCTGACGTCAGTGGCCGCATTCGCGGCGGCTTGCGAATCGAGCTTCGGATCGCCCACCGTATTGATTGCGAGGAAGCCAGCCTGCGCGCTGCGGTTCAAGCGGAAGAATCCGCGCAGGACCGGATTGTTCACGTAGATCAGGCTCCACGCATTGTTGCCGACCCAGGGCGACAGATCCGCGGTGAAGTAGATGGTGACTGAATTGGAGAACGCGCCTCGCCCCTCGTAGCCGATTCCCAGGCACTCGCGTACTTTGGAGCGGCCGCCATCCGCGGCGATCAGATACTCGGCACGCAACTGGCGCGTGTTTCCGCCATCGACATGCTCCACGGTGACGCTGACACCGTTCCTGTCCTGGCGCACATCGATGATCTGCGCGCCTTGAATGATCGTGGCTCCGGCTTCCCGTGCACGGTCGCGAAGAATCGGCTCAAGGCTCGGTTGGTTCAGAAACAATCGGCGGCAGGGGCTCACAGCCTCAACGCCCTCGTTCAGGTTCGGAATGATGTCCGCGAGCTTGCGGCCCGCGAGGCAATCCATCGCGATGATGGCGCCCTCCGGGACGAAGTCCTGCGCCGACTGCTCCCGCACGCGGCTCTCGATTCCTACGGAGCGGAACATTTCGAGCGTGCGCATATGGAAAAATGCGGCTCGTGGCAGTGGCGAGCTTGCCGGCAGACGCTCGATGGTTACGGAGCGAATACCCTGTTGCGCGAGGAATGTAGCGGCCGACAGGCCGACCAACCCTCCGCCTGCGATCAGGACGGGAGCTTCGTCCGTCATGGCTGTCAGCCTACTACGAATGGACGATTCGATGCAGGTCGGTCAGCTCTGCCGCGTGCGCCAGCCCTGGTGATAGGTCTCGCGCGCGGCGCGCGCGTACGGAGTCGTGGAGACTTGCACCCGGACCTCGAGCTGGCGGTGCGGCTCGACGGTGGTCTTGCGGGTGCCGCCGTTCTCTTCGCCCCAGATGAGCGTCAGAACGTCTCCGATCTCGATGTCCGGGTCGACGACACCGAGCGACAGCGCCGTGCGCTCGTTGTAGCTGTAGCCCCCGAACATCGAAAAGCCCACCGTCTTGCCGCCCATCACGATCTTGTCGAAGGACGAGGAGGCATAGTTGCAGTTCGGAGAGTCGAAGTACTTGTAGTTCTCCTCGCCCGGCACCAGGAGCGAGGCGAAGATCTTCAGCAGGTCCTCCGTGTTCCAGGCAAAGGTCACTTTCTTGCGGTGCGGCCCTTGCGCGATCTTCGCCAACGCCTCGCGCCCGATGAAGTCGTGGTCGAACTTGATGAACGGCCCGTAGCCGAGCGCGTACGGGGTGAGGTAGTAATCCTCGATGTTGCGCGATACGAAGCTGCCGCCGATGGATGCCGTGCCCTCGTAGCCGTTCGCCGGCAGCCACTCGCGGTACTTCTTCATCCGCTCGCCGGTGTACACCGCTGGCAGCGGCGAGGGAATCCACCCCGACTCGAGCGTATTGCTGGAGTAGGCGCGCGCGCCCACCTGCACGAGGCCAAAGTCTTGGCCCGCTTCCAGGATGGCGTCGCGGATCTCATCCGCCTCAGCGTACGGACCCCACACCTCCAACCCCGGAGCCCCCGCCATGCCGTGCCGCAGGCAGCGTACCTTGCGCCCCTTGATGTTGATCGCATCCATCGTGAAGAACTTCACGTCCGGCAGTGGGCCACCGTTGAGCTTCCGAAGCACCTGGGCGGCGTTGGGCCCCTGGATCTGATAGCGGTAGTGGCGGCGGGAGACCGCCTTGCCGCGCGGGTGGGACGGGGAGCGGTCATCGCGGATCACGTCGACCTTATAGCCGCCCGTCTCCGCGTGAAACTGTATCCAGTTCACCGTGGGGGTGCGTCCGACGAACAGCAGCTCGTCCTTGTCGAGATAGAAGAGGATGCCGTCGCCGATCACGTAGCCGTCGTAACTGCACGGCACCATCTGCTTCGCCTTGTTCGGCGTGAAGCTGGCAAAGCTGTTGATCGTGAGATGGGACAGCAGTTTCAGTGCGTCGGGTCCCGAGACCGTCAGCTCCGCCATGTGGTGCGACTGATCGAAGAGCACCGCGGTCTTCTGCCAGGCGACCTGCTCGCTGCGCCAGTTGCTGAACTCGATCGGAACGACGGGGTAGACGTAGGCCCCGACCTGCGAGTTGCGCAGCAGATCGACCGTGTTACCCGCACCCTTAAGCAAACTCTCCAGACTCTGGCCACTCATCGCTGCAATTCCCCACTGGCATTCATGGTTTGAGCTGCGCACCCTGGCCGGCGACGGAGTAGAGCACCTGGGCGTTGCGCGTCTTCTGGAAGTCCTCGAGCGTCTGACCGCGCATCGCGGCATAGACGTGCAGGTTGGTGATGCCCAGCACGGCGGCCAGCTTCTCCAGAAGAAAGAAGATCACCCCGTAGTGGATCAGCCCGCGCCAGTCGCGCCGCCGCACGAGGTCGCGCTCTTCTGCCGTCAGCCCCGCCTCCTCGAACATCGGCTCCGGATCGGCGAGGAAGCGCCGCCGGTACTGCGGCTCGATCAGCCGGTGGAGGAAGTGATTGAGGCGGTAGGTTTTCACGCTGCGGTCCAGCGTGAGCGGGTAGGTGCCCGGCAGCCGTTCCACTCCGGCCAGCTCGCGCGCGATGCGCTCCCGGAACTCGGCGTCCGTCTCGGTCGCGGCAACCGGGGAGTCGTCTTCGTAGATCACCGTGACAATCGGGGTCATCGACGGCAGGTAGTAGGCGCTGTGCAGCTTCTTCACCCTCGCGGACAGGGCGCCGCGCATGATCAGCCACATGATCACCTCCGCGCCTTCCAGCCCGCCGCGCTCGGCGTACTGTGCGATCGTCAGTTCGGCCAGCCGCTCGGGTTGCCTCTCGAGCAGGTCGAGGAACTCCATGTCCCAGGGCGTGTTGTTGAATCCGGCCCGCTCGCCGTGCACCTGGTGCGCGAGGCCTCCGGTGGCGACGATGGCCACCTTGAGATCTTCAGGATAGCTCTCGATCGCCCGGCGCACAGATCTGCCGAGCCGGAAGCAGCGCCGCGCCGTGGGGATGGGGAACTCGAGCACGCCGACCTGCAGCGGGACGATTGCGCCGGGCCACCGCCCGTCATGCGGCCACAGCATCGACAGCGGCGAGAAGCAGCCATGGTCGAGGGGCTTCCCCTGGAAGTACGCAAGATCGAACTCGTCGGCGGTGAGCGCCGTGGCGATATGGCGGGCGAGGGCGGGGTGGCCCTTGACCGGCGGCAGATTGCGCGGTCCGCCGCCCTCATCGGCCACCGCATACTCCTCCCCCACGCCGAGCGCGAAGTGCGAGTAATGGTCAAAGAAGAACGACGTGACGTGGTCGTTGTAGATGAAGAACAGGACCTCCGGCCGCTTCTCCTGCAACCACCTCTGCACCGGCTGGAAGCCCGCGAATATCGGCGCCCAGACCGGGTCGGTCTGCTTGTTCGCGTCCAGCGCGAAACCGATCGTCGGGGTATGCGACGAGCCGATGCCGCCTACAATCCTGGCCATGGCCGAGGCTTACAGATACAGCTGCTTGTTGATCGGGACGCCGTGCTCGCGGCAGTAAGTCTCGTAGTGATTGATGAACCACCACACATCCAGCGTCTCGGCAAAATTGCCGTGCTCGTCGTAGAACTCGATGGGCCCCTGGAGCCATCCGAAGAGTTTCACGCCCCTCGGATCATCGGACACCAGGGTATGCGTGAGCCCCGGGGTCTCGTAGATGAAGTCACCGGGATGGGCCACCCAGTCGTACTCGAGGTACCGGACGCTCCCCTCGAGGCACACCATGACCACCGTGCCGCGATGCTTGTGCGTGCCGATCACACCCTTGGATTTGACCCACAGGACGTTGCTGAAGATGTTGTGGCGGACGTCGAAGGCGAGGTGGCGTATTGCGGCGTTCGGCCCGAACGCCACCCAGGGACTCTCCTGCTCCGAGGATCCGACGAAGGTTCCCGGCACCGCGTGGCGCCGGATCACCTCCCGGTGTATCTCGGGGATATCGACGATCTTGTAGGCCGTGGACGGCGGCGCCGTTATGGGCTTTTGGGCAGTGGAAGTAGCCATGTTTCATCGCTCCAGTTTGTTCCGCCCGGCGCGTGCGCCGGGACAGCACCGACGTGCCATAGCACGCTTCAATGCGCAAGGTTGACCCTGACCGAGGCATACCACATGCGCGGCGGATTGTAGTAGCCACCGACCTCGCCCGCTCCGTTGTTCGGGGATCCCGCGGTGACGTACCGGTCATCGGTCAGGTTGGTTCCACCGAATGCAACGTCGTATACGCCGGTCGGCGAAACGTAGTGGATCGACGCATCGAGCGCGCGCGTGGGCGGCCGCCGCAGCACCGGGGTGTTCAGAGCGTCGTTGAACATCTCTGCCGTGTAGGTGAAGCTCGCGAACAGGCGCATCTGGGCCGAATTCGCCAGGGAGTAGCTGTACTCGGGAGCGAGACTCACCTTGTACTTCGGCGTCTTCGGAAGTGACGCATCGAGCGGGCTCACTCCGGGGAGTGTTCCAGCGCATCCCACCGGGCAGTGCACCGTTCCATCCGCTGCGATGAACTGCGGAATACCGGAGATCGGGTTCACGTACGTGTAGTACGCGTCGATGTACGAGCCGGAAAGGGCAATCGACAGGCCGCCGCCGATGATGGACTGCAGCTCGAGCTCGCCGCCCTTGATCTTGGCGTTGCCGGCATTTTCCAAGACCGGCGAGATGCCCGTCTGGATGTTGAGCTGGATGGAGTCGTAATCGGTGTAGAAGAGCGCCGCGTTGGAGAGCAGGTGGTGGTTGAACCATTCAGACTTGAGCCCGAGCTCCCAGGTCTTGGAGTATTCAGGAGAGAAGCGCGCAGCCGCTGGGCTGGCAATCGGCATGTGCAGGCGCGTGGTCCAACCACCTGCCTTGAAGCCCTTCCCCCAGCTCAGGTACGCCATGACGTCTTTGTCGAAGTGGTACTGCACACCGGCGGTCGGGTCGAAGATGTGCCAGGACTGGCTGTCCGGGATGGGGGGGAAGTACCGCAGCGGCCCGGTCCCCAGAATTGCGCCGGTCAGAAACCCGTTGAGGTCACCCTGGCCGCCCAGGAAACTCGTGTCGACGTCGGTATAGCGGCCGCCGACGCTGAATCCCCAGTTGTCGGTGGCCGCGTAGTCGGCGTGGATGAAAGCCGCGTAATTCTTGTTGTCCACATCGTTGGCGAAGTCGTAGATGAACAGTACGTCCTCGAACGGCACGTAGTCGTGAACGTAGCCGGCCTCCTTGAAGAAGTACACGCCACCGACGTAATTGAGCTTGCTCCCCAGCGCCTTGCCGAGCAGCTGGATCTCTTCGGACCACTGGTACTGATGCTGCGCATCCGTGACCTCCTGCAACGTCTCGGGCGTACCGTCGAGGTCCGTGCCGATGTTCCACTTGATCTGACGATAGCCGGTGATCGACTTCAGCTGCAGGGTGTCGGTCACGTCGTAGACGCCCGTGATCGAGCCTCCGAACGCGTCGTAGCGCGCGAAGTCCGGACCGTTCGAGTAGCTCGTATCGATGTTGCCGGTATTCGCTGCGGCAAAGTCGAAGTACAGACGCGGCTGGTTGGAGCCGAGATAACCCGTGCCGGGGTGGTTGTTGAAGTTGAACGGTCCGGGTGGACCGCCCACATACCCCGCACCCAGGAGCGGCGCGCCGCCGATCGAAAGGCCGGGGACCTGCGCGCGCGGCTTGGCGCAGTTGGCCGCAAAGGCGGCGTTGACGAAGTCCAGCGTCGGATTTATGCCCGTCGGCGGACCACCTGCCGCGGCAATCGCCCCGGGCAGCGTCGACGCATTGTTGCTGATGCAGACGTTGTACAGGGTCGAGAACGTGGATGCATTCAGGTTCCCCGAGTAGACGCCGAGGACGGTGTACGGCAGCGCGGTCTGATCCTCGTGCGACCAGTCGCCCGTGAAGGTCATCTTGAACTTGTCCGACGCATTCCACAGAACCTTGCCACGCAGGCTCGTCACACCCGTCCCGCCGTAGTTGTCCGAGGTCTGGTAGCCGGCCTTCGGATAGACACTCTGTGGATCGACGATGAACGGCGCCGATCCCTGGGGTGAATTGGTCGGATAGGGAATGACACTCACCCAGCCCGTCTGGTTCTGCGTGGAGACGCTGATCGAGCTCAGGAGTTTGTCCTGGATGATAGGCAGGTCGGCGGTGAAGGCGAAGTCACGGCGGTTATATCTACCCGCGGTTGCGGTGCCGATGAAGCGCGGGGTGTTGCCGGGGGTATGGGTGACGACGCTGATCGCACCGCCGATGGTGTTGGCCCCGAACAGCGTGCCCTGCGGACCCTTCAGAATCTCGATGCGGTCCACGTCGAGGAGGCTCAGATTCGCCCCGATCGTGCGCGCGAGATACACCCCGTCCAGGTAGACGCCGACGCCGGGGTTCAGGTTGAACGCAAAGTCGTCCTGTCCGATACCGCGGATGGAGGCGGACAGCACCGATCGGTCTCCGGAGAATGGCGCGCCGGAATCGAGGTTGACGCTCGGGGTGAGATTACTGAGCGCGTGGATGTCTGCGAGCGCGCGGCTCTGCAGAGCCTCGGCGGTGAATGCGGTCACCGCGATCGGCACGTCCTGCAGCTTCTCCTCGCGTCGCTCCGCGGTCACGACGACCTCCGGAATCTCCTGCGCCACGGCTTGCGCGCAGCCGAGCACGATGATGCAGCCACGACCCCATTTCGCAAATGAGATATTCATGTTGGTATTTCCCCCTGGCAAAACCCAGCCCACCTCGTACCGGCCGGCGCTGACATTCCGTCCGGTTCATGCCCCTCACCTGACGAGCGCGAGGCGCGGTATTGCCTCCCGGTCCTCCGCGCCGATCGCCGCAATATTGAGATTCTCCTTGACCGGGTTCGTGTGCTCACGCATCAGCGCTTCCACGCGTGAGCCCTCACCCTGCTCCAGGGCGGACACGATGCAGTGATGCTGCCGATGCGCGTAAGCGAGCGTCTCGTGCATCCGCTGCAGGCTCGTCTTGTCGACGGCGAGCGCCTGCGGACCCGCGAACGGAATGCGTGCGTTGCGCTCCAGAGCCTGCTGGATGATGGCACTGCGGCACTCGAGCACGATGAGCTGGTGGAAGCGCACGTTCATGTCGACGTACAGCGCTTCGGCTTTGTCGGCGACGTGGCCTTCGGCGAGGATCTGATCGCCGTCGGCGAGGCACACGCGCAACGCCTGCAGCAGAGTCCGCGAGGCGCCGCGCTCCGCGACGCGGCGCGCAGCGAGGCCCTCCAGAACGCCGCGCAGGTCGACGGCGTCGAGAATATCGGCGCTGCTGAACCCGCGCACGACGTAGCCGCGGGTCTCGTGCTCGGCGAGCAGGCCCTCCTGCGCGAGCACCGGCAGCGCCTGGCGCACCGGTGTGCGCGACATGCCCAGCAGCTGCGCGAGCGGCGCCTCCGCAACGCGCGCTCCGGCGGCGAGTTCGCCGCGCAGGATCATTTCGCGGATGCGTACGATCGCTCGGGTCTGGTGGCTGTTCATTGGGCGAACCCGAAGAGAGCGCGGGCAGTGTTCCTGTCGGGATCCCAATTGTCAATGAATGCCGCAGGGCCACGGGTCGGGGCGGAGGGGCGCGGCTAAGATAAGCCCCGGTTTTGGCAGCAGTTCCTGGGGCTGCTGAGCCGGGTGACGGAGGCTGTCCTGGTCAATGCGCCAGAGCTGCTGCAGCAAAACGGGATCCCGCCTTCAGGACCCGACGCCTCTTACCTGAGCCCCAGCGCCTTGTCCTCGTTGGCGCGTCGGATGACGTAGTGACGGATCGCCTCGATCTGCTTGGCGTTGAGGACGCTCGCGAAGCTGACCATGCCCTGATTCCGCCGGGCTCCCTCGTGCACCACGCTCGCCCAGGCCTTGCTGTCCGCGATCAGCGCGCTGCGGCGCAGGTCCGGCAGCACCGTGCTGCCGTAGGCGGCGTCGCCATGGCAGCCGCCGCAGAAGCGTGCGTACTGTTGCGCGCCTTCCGCGATCTCCTCAGGCGTGCCGGTTGTCGCGGGTGGGTCGAGCGGGGGCCGCGGGACGGGGGACTCGGGTGGGAGCTGTGCGCGCGCTCCCAACCGAAAGACGAGCAGTCGAGACACATTGCGGACCGGTCCCGCAACCTCGGAGAGGATGCCCGGGGCCAGCGCCCATATGCCGCCCCAGCCCGCCAACACCGCCACGTACTGCTCGCCCTTGATCGAGTAGGTGACGGGGGCCGCGGTGATGCCGGTTTGCACGCTGCTCGACCAGAGCTTCGCGCCACTCACGGCATCGTAGGCCACGAACTCCCTGGCCGCGTTGCCCTGAAACACGAGCCCGCCGCCCGTCGCCAGCACGCCACCGTTCCACGGTCCCTTGAAGGCCACGCGCCAGCGCTCCTGCTGTGCAACGGGGTCCCAGGCGATGAGTGCTCCCCGGGTTGCCGCCATCGCGCCGGCACGGACCTTGGGATCGGCGGGCATCGCGGCTGCCGCAAAATCGATACCGGTATTGAAGCCCTGCGCCGTGGGCTTCCAGTTCGCCTCGGGGATATACGGAATCCGCGCGTCCGGATTCTCGATCGGTCGCCCGCTCTGGACATCGATACCCTTGGCCCAGTTGACCGCCACATAGCTGGCAGCGGAGATCAGCCGCCCGGTTGCGCGTTCGAGCACATAAAAGAAGCCGTTCTTCGAGGCTTGCATCAGCACCCTGCGCACCCGGCCGCCGATCTCGAGGTCCGCGAGGATGATGTGCTGAGTGGCGTCGAAGTCCCAGGTGTCGCCCGGTGTGGTCTGGTAGTGCCAGACGTACTCGCCGGTCCGGGGCTTCAGCGCGATGATCGAGGAGATGTAGAGATTGTCGCCGCCGCCGGGCGAGCGGTAGGCCTGGTTCCAGGGGCTTCCATTGCCCACGCCAACATAGAGCAGGTCGAGCTTGGGGTCATACGCCATCGAGTCCCACACGGTCCCACCGCCACCGAGGGTCCACCATTCGCCCTTCCATGTCGCCTCGGCGCGCTTCAGATGCCGCGCGACGTTGGCGCCCCGGCGGTCCGGGACGGTATAGAAGCGCCAGAGTTCCTTCCCGTCGTTGCTGTCGTACGCAGCGACATATCCCCGCACGCCCATCTCCGCGCCGCCGTTGCCGATGATCACCCTGCCGTCGATCACGCGCGGTGCGCCGGTGATTGCATACGGCTTGGAGCGGTCCACGGTCAGCTTCGACCAGAGCAGCTTTCCGGTGTCACGGTCGAGCGCGATCAGCCGGCCATCGAGGGTCCCGAGGTAGAGGCGCCGGCCCCAGGCGGCGAGGCCCCGGTTGACGACGTCGCAGCAAGTCAGGATGCCCGCTTCGCCCGGCACCTTGGGATCGTATTCCCAGCGCTGCCTGCCCGTGAGCGCGTCATACGCCTTCACTTTGGACCAGGCGGTCGTGATGTAGACGGTGCCGTCGATGACCAGCGGGGTCGCTTCCTGTCCGCGCGCTGTATCGAGGTCCGCGAACCAGGCGAGACCCAGGCTCTTCACGTTACCGGTGTTGATCTGCTCGAGCGGCGAGAAACGCTGCTCGTCATAGGTACGGCCGTGGGTCAGCCACTCGTTGCGATTGTCCGCGGCCGACAGCAACGCCTTGGCGTCCACCGTGCCTGCTGCGGCCGCATGCGCATCCGGCATCGGTTCGCTTGAAGTCAGAAGGGCCGCGGCGGCGGCCGCGACCCAACTCGCCGCGCGCCGAGTCACCTGCAGCCGCACCGTCTGATCTTCCGACGCGGGGATCGACCAGCCAACGAGCCACGAGATAGCTCTGCGCAATGGCGGCAGGATTGCTGCTCATACAGCGCTGCGGTGGTCACTCAGTCCCCCCTCTTCTTGTATTCGTCCACCGGCGTTTCGAATACGTAAAACGCGATGCCCAATGAAATCGCGCCGGTTGGACGCAGGATAGAAGCATAGATGGTGGAGCGGAAGGGGATCCAAGTCACGTGTAGCTTGCTGGTTTATAAGAATCTTTCCGGCCGAGCAGTTACCGATACCCCATGCCGTACCCCAATCGATCTCGCCACTACGAACCTCTAGCCTGGAGGCGATCGGGCGGGCGCTCTTGCTGACCGCAAACGGATTTCACTACTTCACACTAAATGCAGGCACCGCTGCGCCATTCTCAATGAACGTGCACTTACCCTCCGCGCACACCCGATTCTCCATCTCGATCCGCTTCAACTGGACATACTGCTCAGGTGATAGACCGATAGCCTGTCGATAAGCATTATCTGCTGCCGCCCGTGCCTCTTCAGCCGACTTGCGCTGGACTTCTGCCAACTTGGTCTGCTGCTCAGTCTGGATGCGTTGCTCCTGCGTGGCCGTTTCAATGCGCTGATTCTTGATGGCATCAGGCGGATTGGCTCGCCCTACAGTCATCGTAACAAGCTGGATCGGCAATCCCTTTTCCTTGATGAAGGCCTTCAAAGCGTCTCGGATCTCCGCATCGATAGCATCCAAGGCTGTCGTACTGATCGCCGTTTCATTCATGCCCCGCTTGCGCACAGCCTGTCTGACCATCGTCTTGAACTGCTCTTCCAGATTGTTCTGATACCATTTCGGTCCGAAATTCTTGATCAACACCACCGAATCCGTGACTTGTAACACCACGATGGCATGAAAACTGATCGGCACGCCATCCGAGGTCATCGTGTCGTGCATCTCAGTATCGAACTTCTGAGGCTGCATGTAGACATCCACACCTTCAGTCGTGATAGCTGCGAACGTTCGTCCCGGCTTGACCGGATCAGAATCGACTCCGCCATGGCCAAAAATCCATGGCTTTTCGATCA
>WNFP01007796.1_pt1 | contig 16074 bp, 18 predicted proteins | sample 5400201 | NCBI WGS metagenome assembly WNFP01 (sample SAMN13153355, study PRJNA577476) | soil metagenome | isolation source: 115 cm saprolite under Madrone tree | place: USA:California | collected 2016-06-14 | reverse complement strand
CAATCAGAATCGGATTAATTTCAGAGCCGCGTTCGAACAGCGCGATCATCGCGATGAATACGCGGCGATGCGAAGGCACGTAAAAGTCGGCGGGCTTCAGCAGCTCGACCGCCTGCGCCACCAGCGAGTTGTCTAAGATAATCGCGCCGAGAATAGCGCGTTCAGTTTCAGGACTGCTGGGAAGAGGTCGCTCGAGAATTGGGTCGCGAATGGGTTCAGGTGTAGCCATTGAATGAACTGGAACTTCATCGCGATGAAAGCGAGTAGTTCGAAAACCAAATTAGGATTGCGGACTATACTATACGGTCCCGTCAACTCGTTAAGGACTGAACCACACGTTAAGTTTTATCTCAGTGCGGTTAGATAACCATCTTGTTGAGCACCAAGAAGTGAGCCACGCGCACCCGCAAATGTATTCAAAGCGATAAAGAAATAACAATGACAGTCAATCCTTTCCCGGCTGCCCTTGCACCGGAGATTCACGGTGGTGGGTTTCAACTAATCGGCTGTCGTCCTGCGCAAACCTAAGTCGCAACCATCCGCGACCTACATCAACCTCTGTGAGACTAGCGAGCTTATGAATTAAAAAACTAACAATTGCGAAAACCACGATCCAATCTGCCATCTGATGCCTCCCTGCAGTTCGTCCTTCAATTGGGAAGCTATACCACAAATGACCACAAATCGTATTTGGATAAGGGTTTATTATTTAATACTGTAGCGCGTGGAACTTTTCGTGCTGAACTGAAGGGGCGAGACCTCCAAAAGGAAAGAACACCTTCGGTAAACGCTAAATAATTCGGGGAGGCTTTTCTGTCGCCCGCTAAAGCGGGCTTGCCATTTTTGGGAAGGTTACCCAGGGTTCCGTTCGCTTCGCTCGCTCCACCCTGGGCTAAACTCTTTCGCCTGCTTCGCAGGCTCGTTGAGCTATTCCTCTAAGGAATTTCGCTGGCTCGCTGTTTTCTTACAAAGCTTCCGGAGAAATTCATTGTCTTGACCCGCCATCCTATTCGTTGCCCTCAGCGCCTTTATGCGCAGGTGGTGCGACCTTGGTGGCAGTTTCTTCACCCGTCTCAGCATCCAGCGCCGTCACGTCGATCTCGATCCCGCCTTCGCCGAGAACGCTGACGGGCAACTGGACCGTTACGTCTCGGTGCAAGCGCACCGGCACCTCGTAACTGCCGAAGCGCTTGATTGGTTCGCGCAAGACGATCCGACGGCGATCGATTTCATAGCCCTGCTCTTTCAGTTCGTGGGCGATGTCCATTGAGGTAACTGAACCGTAGAGGACTCCGGCCTCGCCGACTCTGCGCTCGAACTTCAACTTCAGACCACGCAACGCGCCGGCCTGTAATTCCGCCGACGACCGATCCTTCGCCTCGCGCTTGGCCAGCGCCGCGCGCTCGCCTTCAATCTGGCGGACATTGTTGACGGTGGCCTCAACCGCCAGATTTCTCGGCAGCAGATAGTTTCGGGCGTAACCCGCCTTGACGCGCACGATCTCGCCGCGGGCGCCCAGATTATCGATATCTTCGCGTAACAGAACCTGTTTGTGTGACATTTCGATCGACTCCCGTTTACATCAGCAGGGGCACAGACTTCAGTCTGTGTTTTCTTCTGACTCGAATCACAGACTGAAGTCTGTGCCACTAAATTCAGTCGGCTGCATAAGGCAACAGAGCGATGTTGCGCGCGCGCTTAATTGCTTCAGCGAGCATCCGCTGATGCGCGGCGCAGGCTCCGGAAATGCGCCGCGGCAAGATCTTGCCGCGCTCAGGAATATAAGACTGCAAGAGCTTCACATCTTTAAAGTCGATCAGGTCAACCTTATCCATGCAGAAGCGGCAAATCTTCCGCCGCTGCATCCGGCGACCGCCGCGCCCGGGCATGGCCCTCTCATATTCGCGCTCAAAACCGTATGAGTTCTCGCGTTCTTCGTAGTTTGATGACATATTCTTTCCCTTCCATCGACACCGCGAACCTCGAAACTTTTTTCAAAGCCGCTGGCTTTCCGCCTTCAACGACACCTTGCTTCTGAGCGAACCAGCTTAGGATTACGCATCATCGGACTCGGCGATTGCCGCAGTTGATCCTGCAGCTGCACCGCTGGCCTTGTTCTTCGCGCCAGTCCGTCGGGCCGCTTTGCGCGCGCGCCGGTCTTTCAATTTATCAGCTCGGCGCCGATCCTCGTCTACGCGAATGGTCATGTACCTGAGGATTTGATCGTTGACGCGCATGCGGCGTTCGAGCTCGGCAATCTCAGCGCCGGACCCTTCCACTTCCAGCAGCACGTAGGTGCCGTCTTTCTTGTGATTGATTTCATAGGCCAGCTGTCGCCGTCCCATGACCTCGGTTTTGGTAATGACGCCGCCCTGGGTGGTGATGATTTTCTGCACCGCTTCGCTGAGCCGCATCACTTCATCGTCGCCCGCCGTCGGGTCGATGATAAAAACCACTTCATAAGTTCTTTTTTCCGACAACTTCAACCTCCTAGTTATACAGCGACATCGCCTTGGCAATGCCATCTCGTAAAACCGAGCGCACCGCGTCGGCGCTCCGCTCCAGAATCTCTTTCAACGCGCGTCGTTCCGACGACGCAAATTCATTCAAAACAAACTTCTTCGCATCACTTACCGGATGCTCAGGTTGAATTCCGATCCGCAGTCGCGTGAACTCGTCGGTCCCCAACGCGCCGATGATCGACTTCAAACCGTTGTGCCCGCCGGCGCTGCCCCGCGCGCGCAAACGAATCGTGCCAAAGGGCAGGGCCAGGTCGTCGCTGATGACGAACAGCGATTTACCCGCTTCAACCACTTCGTCTTTCGCCATCAGACAGGCAACAGTTTCACCACTCAAATTCATGAAGGTCTGCGGCTTTACCAGCTTTGCCCGCTGGCCTTCAATTACCGCGCTGCCCGACAGTGAACGACATTCACCCCGCTTCACGGTCACGCCTGCATCTGCGGCCAATTTATCAACGAGCAGAAAACCAACGTTATGCCGTGTCCATTCATACTCACTGCCCGGATTGCCGAGTCCGACGATCAGGTACATTGCATTGCCGATTGCCAATTGAAGATTGCCGATTGAAAACCGCCAACCTTCGGCTTGTTGAAACCTGATTGCCCAAGACTGTTGATTTACCAACCAATCGGCAATGCCCTTACTTCTTCTCTTCTTCCGAACCTTCTTCGTCTTCCTTCTTGCCCTTGCCGATTACTTCCGGTTCAGTCGCGCCTTCACCTTCGACTGGCGCTGCTACCGCTACCGGCTCTTCCTTGACTACGCCGACGGTCGCAATCACGGTATCGGGTGCTTCCAGGATTTCGATCCCCGCGGGCAGCGGAATGTCTGAGACGTGCAGGACTTCGTGGACGCCAAGATTAGTGACGTCGACTTCCAGCGCTTCGGGAATTTCGCGCGGTTCGCAGCGAATTTCGACTTCGCGCACGATCTGCTCGAGCATTCCCGCCTGTTCGCGAACGCCGATTGGATCACCGACCAGGCGCAACGGCACGGTGGCTTCGATCTTCTCGCCTTTCACCAGACGTTTGAAATCCGCATGAATCAAGCGGCTGCGCACCGGATGAATCTGCCGATCCGCAAACATCACTTCGGTGGCTTCGACACCCTCAACATCGAGTGTAAAGATCGTGTTTCGGCCGGTATCAGATCGCAGGATCGCCGCCAGATCGCCTAACTCTGCCAGCGCGGACACGGCATCGCCGCCGCCGCCATACATCGTCACCGGCACCTGGCCGTTACGGCGCGCCCGGCGCGCGTCGTTCTTTCCCCGCCCGTCGCGCCTGACGGCGCGCACCACAATGTCTTTGTTCTCCGCCATAATTGCTCTCCCTGAAATAGTGGCACAGACTTCAGTCTGTGGACACGCGTGGGAAAATCACAGACTGAAGTCTGTGCCACATCCGACTCAAATTGTATTTGCTGAAAGCTGAGGGCGACGGCTACTTAGCTTTCAGTGTTTGCCCTTCGTTTGTCTGAGCCCTCGGGCTCAGATTTCATACAAAGAGCGAAGAGACGCTGGTCTCTTCGTGGATCGACTTGATCGCTTTCGCCAAAAGAGGCGCAATACTCAAAACTCTGATGTTCTTCAGCTCCGCTGCTTTTGCATTCAGCGGAATAGTGTTCGTCACAACGATCTGTTCAATTCCCGAGTTCCCCAGATGCTGTGCGGCACGTCCTGACAGTACCGGATGTGTGAAGCATGCGTCAACACGAGCCGCCCCGGCCTGCTTTAAAGCCAAGGAAACCTTGGTCAAAGATCCGCCCGTATCGCACATATCGTCAACGATCAAACAGTTTCGCCCTTCGACATCGCCGACCACATTCATTACTTCGGCCACGTTGGGTTTATCGCGACGCTTGTCACACAGCGCTAGTTCTGCATCCAACCGCTTGGCGTAGGCGCGGGCCCGTTCAGCTCCGCCGGTGTCCGGCGCCACCACCGTCAGATTCGGCAGCGGCCGCTCCTGGTAATAACGAATCATCACCGGCGCCGCGTACAAGTGATCCACCGGAATATCAAAGAACCCCTGGATCTGCGCCGCGTGAAGATCGATTGTCAGAATCCGGTCGGCTCCCGCGGTCGTCAGCAAATTCGCGACCATCTTGGCCGCAATCGGCACCCGCGGACGATCCTTCTTATCAGACCGGCCATAACCGTAATACGGCAAGACCGCGGTAAGACGCTCGGCGGATGAACGACGGAACGCGTCGAGCATTACCAGCAACTCCATCAAGTACGCGTCAGTCGGCGGGCAGGTCGGCTGAACGATGAAGACGTCGGCGCCGCGAACGTTTTCTTCGACCTGAAAATTGAATTCGCCGTCGGAAAAACGCGCCGCCGTCGCCTTTCCCAGATCGCAACAAAGCTCGTGACAAATCTCTTCGACGAGGGCGCGATGCGCAGTGCCCGAAAAGATTTTGATGCCGCCGGTCGTTCCCATTAGTCAGTAAGTACGGACTTCAGTCTGCGTGTCTTACTTCAAGCAAGCCCAAATCACAGACTGAAGTCTGTGCCACCTGGAAATTGGCTGGGGCGGAAGGATTCGAACCTACGAATGCCGGATCCAAAGACCGGTGCCTTACCACTTGGCGACGCCCCAACATCATCGGCCCACGTCATCGGCCAACCAAAAGTGCGAAGTTTTCAGCCGCCGGGCCCATCGCGTTCCGATAGGCTCTGCGCCCGACCGTTCTACAAAGAAAGACGCGCCAACCAGTCTCGACTTCAATCATCTGAATGGCGCGTTCCTGCGCATCCCTATTGTCAAAAATCCCAAAGACCGCCGACCCGCTGCCTGCCAGCAAGGCCGCTTCTGCGCCTGCCGTCATCAGAGCAACTTTCGCCCTCTCGATATCCGGCGCCAATGCAAAGACCACCGGTTCGAAATCGCTTTGAAGATCTTTTGAGTCGAAACTGTCAGAAATCCCGCCCCGTTCCGAACTAGAAAGAATAGTTTTGGCTTCCACGGTTGTCAAGGAACGGGCCTTAAGCGATCTGTAGGCTTCTGGCGTCGATATGTTTGCATTAGGTTTGATCACCAGCAGGAAACTATCAGCGGCGTCACTCAGTGGCGTCAGATCGTGGCCAATGCCTGTTCCCCGCGCCGTGCCTCCTACAAAGAAAAAGGGAACATCCGCCCCGAGTGTTTTCGCAATTTCCAAAAACTCCTGCGTGTTTGCTTCCACTTGCCATAGATGAGCCAAACCAATCAAAGTCACGGCGGCATCCGCAGACCCGCCCCCCAATCCTGCTTGCGCGGGAATTCGCTTCTCCAGACGAATGCGCGCGCCCTTGCCTGGCGCAAACCGGACCCGCAAAGACTCGGCCGCGCGGTAAACCAGATTGTCGACGCCCGTCGGCAAAGACCGATCGTCGCAGGACAAAACGATCTCGGGAGTTTCAGTGACGGTGAAGGTGATCGTGTCGTGCAGACTGATCGTTTGCAAGACCGTATCGAGTTCGTGATAACCGTCCGGACGCTTCCCGAGCACCCGCAGGCTCAGATTGATTTTGGCGAAAGCTGGAAGCGTTAGCGGTGAGCGCGACATACTTCGTGATGCATCAGGATCGAAATGCTAAACGCAAAGGACGCAAAGTTAGTCGCAAAGGTACGCAGAGCAAATCTCTTTGCGGTCCTTTGCGAGAACCTTTGCGTCCTTTGCGTTAAATCGATTTCTAGCCAGCGATACCGGCACGTTGAGTCAAACTCATCGCCTCGCGATTTGCTTCTTCAATCACGTTGGCTTCATTCATCGTCAGAAGTTCACCCTCGCGCATGACCAATTGCCCGTCAATTATGGTCGTATGCACGTCCGCCGCGACCGCCGAGTAAATCAAAGTCGAAACGATATCTCCTCGCGGCGTCGAGTGCAGCCCGTCTAGATTGACCACGATCAGGTCCGCACGCTTGCCGGCCTCCAGGCTTCCGATTTCCTTTTCCAGGCCCATGGCTCGCGCACCGTCGATGGTCGCCATGCGCAACGCGCGACCAGCCGGCAGCGCTTCCGGCCCATGCGCAAGTTTTTGCAACAGCGCGGCCGTGCGCATTTCCGTAAACATGTCGAGGCGGTTGTTGCACGCGGCGCCATCCGCGCCCAACGAAACCGGAATGCGCCGCGCCAGCATCTCGGCTACGCGCGCCAAACCCGATCCAAGCTTCAAATTCGATGAGGGACAGTGCGCCACGTTCGTCTTCGTGCGCGCCAGCGTTTCCATCTCTTCAGTGTCGAGGTGGACACAATGCGCGAGCACTACGTGCGCGCCCGAAATCCCGAGCGAATCCAGATAAGCTACGTTGCGCCGGCCCGTCTCGCTTGCGACCAACTCGCATTCTTTCCTATTTTCGGAAGCATGCGTGTGAATCATCACCTGATGTTTCTTCGCGAGCGCGGCGACCTCGCTCAAGAGTTCGCGCGTGCAGCTCACCGCGAAGCGGGGCGCAAAACAACAACGCACGCGGCCGTCTGCGGTGCCGTGCCACCGCTCAATCAGCGCAACCGATTCCCGAATCGATTCGCGCGTCTTTTCGAGCAAACCCGCTGGCACTTCCTCCCCTTTGTCCATCATGCACTTTCCCACCGTTGCGCGGAAGCCCGTTTCTTCGACCACTTGCAGTACTTCCTCGGTGTGCTTGACGGTTTCCATAGTGAGCCTGAAGCGCGAATTGATTCCGCCGTGTGCGCCGCCTCCATCGGCCACACGCGCTGCTTCAGCCAGTCGATCAGCGCAAGATCGTCGGCCGAACCACGAAACAAAGTCTGACAAAGATGGACATGCGTCTGGACAAAGCCTGGCAGTACCGCACAACCGGCCGCATCGATCACTTCGTTCGCTTCGGTATCAATGTGATCCCGCACTTCCGCAATGCGCCCCTCGCGAATCAGCACGTCGACGCGCACGATGGAATTCTTTTCATCCATCGTCACAATGGTGCCGTTCTTGATGAGAATTGATTGGGTCATGAGTGAATTAGACGATGCGAATTATGAGAGGATCTCTCGATTAAGTGGGAAACTGTCTATCGAAATCTCTGTGGCTGCCGATCCAAATCCAAATCCAGGTGTCATCTGGGAATCGCTGCGCCACGGCGCGGTAGTCACGCGTAACGCGGACAGACCAAAAGCGCGGGTCAGCGCGGATGCGCTCAAGCTGGAGTGATGGATGCGCAGGGTTTTGTTGGAATTTCTTGTAAGCTGCGCGCGCGGAGGTCCGAACTTCCTCAGGCAGCCACCAGTAAAGTTTCCAGAAGTCGCTTGTTCCTCTGGAAGTCACGGAGGGTTCTCAAAGTCACTATCACTGATTTCGGGAAATTGCTCAGGTCTGGTTTTGAAGCTGGCCTCTATCTCATCACCCAGAGCAGAAAGCGTAGGTCGCGGTCGCTCGTCTTGGATGATCCGTTGCCAAACCAGATCTCCGCGCAATTCCGGCAGAATAGCCGGAAGGTTTTCCGCCAGCCGCTCACGCTCGCTCGGCGGCAAAGCCTTTATGGCCTCTTCAATTTCGGCAACAGTACTCATAGGGTCTCGTTATCTCAATGTCCGGCTCCCGCGAGTCTAACATGATCCCGCGCGCAGGACTTCTTCATGTGTGCGACTAGTTACCTTGCCTGACGAAAGTTCTTCATCGCGCCGGATAGCCTTATTAACGGCAGCACGTTCCCCTGTATCAGGCAATCCTGCATCAATGCTCTCGCACAGCGCCTGCGCGAGTGAGACTCGTTCTGCAAGCGGCAGGGCCATCGCGGCTGCGATAAGTTGTTCGGTGCTCATAGGGAGAAGGTATCGAGTGTGTCTTCACTCGTCAAGAATGGATAGCTCTTCAATTACAAAGGCTGATTATTAGTACCGCCAACATTTCTTTAGTATTGGAAAGGGTTCCTGAAAACCAATACGATCCACGAATCCACACGAAGAAGGCGTTCATTCAGCCTATTCGTATGATTTTCGTGGATCCCCCACCCCTCTCACCCAGCTTTAATATTCAGCAGGCGCCGCCTCAACAAAAATCGTTGAGGCAAGATACTTCAATCGTGGATCACCTGCCACCCAGCCTACCGCACCCAGAGGCCGCATTGTGTCGTATTCTGACCACTCAGCGATCTTGAACAACGAGGCACAATAAGGAATAGATTCGGGAGTAATAAATAAGGCTTTCAGGTGCTCGGATATGTAGTGATTGAGCAGAGCCATCCCTTCCGCTTTGCCCGCAGCGACCGCAGCGTCGTATCTCCGATTGAACTCGGTAATAATTCTCGACTCTTGTTCGACACTGCCGAGATAAGCGATGCGCCCTTTCTTGATCGGTAACATGACCTTCCCCTTCCGCGACTAACCAGCGACCAGAATTACTTCTTATCTGTTGCGCTAGCAGCAGCCGCTTTCTTCTGTTCCACCGGCGGTGCCGCCACCGCAACCTCCCCATGCACCGGCATGCCCAGCGCGCGCCGCACGTCATTCTCGATTCGCTTCAGCACTTCCGGATTGTCTTTTAGAGTCTGCTTGGAATTCTCTCGACCCTGACCCAGGCGCTCGCCTTTGTAAGAAAACCACGCGCCGCTTTTTTCGACTACACGATTATTCGAAGCGAGGTCGAGCAGATCGCCTTCGCGGGAAATGCCTTCGCCATACATGATGTCGAACTCGGCCTCCCGGAACGGCGGCGCGACTTTATTCTTGGCGACCTTGACCTTGGTCCGGTTGCCAACGACGCGATCGCCGTCTTTGATGGCGCCAATGCGCCGAATGTCGAGCCGCAGAGACGAATAGAACTTCAAAGCCCGTCCGCCGGTAGTGGTTTCGGGACTGCCGAACATGACGCCAATCTTTTCGCGAATCTGATTGATGAAGATGAAGCAGGTATTCGACTGGGCCACGATCGCCGTCAGCTTGCGCAGGGCCTGAGACATCAGACGCGCCTGCAAACCTGGAAGCGAATCGCCCATCTCTCCATCCAATTCAGCGCGCGGCACCAACGCCGCTACCGAATCGACCACGATCACGTCGACGCCATTCGAACGCACCAGAGCTTCCGCGATTTCCAAAGCCTGCTCGCCTGAGTCTGGTTGTGAAATCAGCAGGTCGTCGATGTTGACCCCCAGCTTGCCGGCATAATCCGCGTCCATCGCATGTTCGGCATCGATGTAAGCAGCCACTCCGCCGGCTTTCTGAGCTTCGGCGACAATGTGCAGCGCCAGCGTCGTCTTGCCGGAACTTTCCGGTCCGTAGATCTCGCAGATGCGCCCGCGCGGCACTCCGCCCACGCCCACGGCGGCATCCAGCGACAAGGAGGTCGTCGATATCGCCGGGATATCGGAAATCTCACGCTCGCCTAAGCGCATGATCGATCCCTTGCCAAATCTCTTTTCGATATTGAGCAGCGCGGCTTCGATGGCGCGACTGCGGTCAGCAATTCGGTCTTCAGGCATAACGGGCATCTCTTTCTTCTGCTCCTCTTTTGATTAAGTTGCGTCTCGGCGCATTCCACAGGAAACCGAGCATAGCACAACTCAAGCGAGAATGGAACAGAGTTTCACGGATGAAACGCGTATATTTTCGGGAGGGTTTGGGAATCCGCAGTGCTGTCGTTTGCGATCTCAGCAGCCCTCTCTGCTACCAAGATGAGGCCACCCCGGTTCGTGTACTCGCAAAATCAAACGTCAGAATACTCTAAGATCGGAACCCCGTCGAGCGAATAAAATGACCCGTAAGAATTCAACCAGACAAACAAATTAGCTATCGTTGCAACGATCATGCGCCTTGTTAATTCACGTTTTGAACCAGCCGATTCAACAGAAAACTATTTTTTCAATTGAATCTTTGTTTCCAGATCAATCGAAATATCAGCGTTCAGATCACGGACTCTGGCTTTCACTTTGTATTCCCCAAGCGGGTCGCTCTTTTCAAATCGGACGGCGAGGATGGCCTCGCCCAGCTGTATGTTCTGAGCGGGGGGAGCCTGGCTTTTCCATAACGGCTGGTCTTTGCGCTCAGCATAAAAGGTCCCGTCAGGTTTATATATCGTGTAGTCAACTTCAGCATTGCAAGTGCGCAGCTGGTCAGGCTTGCAGCCGGCAAAAAGTACAATCACACCGTAGTATTCACCTTTGCTCGCTTTGTTTGTATCTCTGATCTTCGGCATTTCGGGCTTCTTCCATTCTGCAATAAACTCCTGGGGCTTTTCGACAACTAACAAGTGAACTCCAAAACCGCCAACCACCTTACGATCGGGCGCGTCCTCCGCGCGCTCACCATTCTTGTTCCACTGGGCAGCCACCGGCAAAGCCGCGACGACGAGTAATAGACTGACTAAGATCAAGCGCATACAGACTCCTTCGGGGATTTTTCGATCAGATCTAAACCGCACATAACGAGCGCGCGAACCTTCCGATCTGATTGGCAAGTGCGGGCTCTCCAATGCTTCGTTCAATTTCTGAGACTATGGCCGATCCGACAACGGCAGCATCCGCGTACCGCCAAACGTCGGCCACTTGATCAGGCGTTGAAATGCCAAAGCCCACGGCTACGGGTAAGTTTGAGAACCTGCGCACGCGAGCGACGAGCTTTTCAGCTTCAACACTCGTATCTTCGCGAGCGCCGGTCACCCCCGCCCGCGATACGGCATAGATGAAACCGCTGGCGCGCTCGGCCACCAATTGCAGACGCTCATCAGTAGAAGTAGGGGCGACGAGAAAGATCATGTCGAGATCGTGCGCACGCAGGATCGACGCAAACTCAACAGCTTCCTCCGGCACGAGATCGGTGACCAGGATGCCATCGACGCCGGAGGCTTTCGCTTCGCGAGCAAGCTTTTCGAAAGCTGGGAGCGCGGACGTACGGGGTCCCCGGCGGGGCAGCCCCGCTGGGGTGCTCGACTCGTCCGCTTTCTTCACGCCAAACTGCAGCAGCGGATTGAAGTAGCTGAAAAGAATAATCGGCACCTCGGTTTGGGTACGTGCCTCGGCGACGGTTTGCAGGATCTCGGCAATTCCAAAATCATGCCGCAGGGCGCGCTCCGAAGCGCGTTGAATGACCGGGCCGTCGGCCATGGGATCAGTAAAGGGCACGCCCAACTCGATCAAGGTCGCGCCCGCCCGGGCTAGTTCAATAATCAGTTCCTTCGTCGTGTTCAGATCCGGATCACCGGCGGTGATGAAGGGAATGAAGCCGTGACGTTGGTCGCGTTTGAGCTCGGCAAAGATTTCGGCTATGCGAGACATTCATGGCTCCGTAGGAGCCAGATGTTTATAGCTCCCGACCTTAATTGAACAAGCGAGCTCCGTAGGAGCGGCATGTTGGTTTCGCCCCTACGGGGCTCGCCGAATGCAAAAAATGGCGAGGGTCTATAAATATCTCGCCCCTAGCGGGGCTCCGGAAAATCCAATGTTCCACGAACGGTATCGATGTCTTTATCGCCGCGTCCAGATAAATTAACAATCAAGATCTGATCGCTCTTCATCTCGCTTGCGACTTTCAAACCGTGCGCTATTGCGTGCGCTGATTCGAGCGCCGGAATTATTCCTTCTAACTTCGACAACATCTGAAAAGCTTCCAGAGCTTCGTCATCCGAGACAGAAGTATATTCCACTCGTCCCGCGTCATGAAGGAAAGCGTGCTCGGGACCAATCGAAGGGTAATCGAGTCCCGCCGAGATTGAGTGCGTCTTAGCAATCTGTCCGCGTTCATCCTGGAGCACGTAACTCATCGTGCCCTGCAAAACGCCCGGACTGCCACCCCCCGCGGCATTGAAGCGCGCTGCATGTTGACCTAACGCGCTGCCGGTGCCGCCCGCCTCGACGCCGATCATCTTCACAGAATCGTCAGGCAGGAAAGGATAGAACAGTCCGATAGAGTTCGATCCGCCGCCCACGCATGCAATCAAGCAATCAGGCAAGCGTCCTTCGTGCTCAAGAATCTGTTCGCGGGCTTCAGTGCCAATCACTCTTTGAAAATCGCGCACCACCATAGGATAAGGATGCGGTCCCAGCGCACTTCCTAATAAATAATAGGTGTCTCCAATGTTCGTTACCCAGTCGCGCAGCGCCTCGTTGATCGCGTCCTTCAATGTGCGCGATCCGGAATCAACTTCGCGCACCTCAGCTCCCAGCAGTTGCATGCGAAAGACATTCACTTCCTGCCGCCGCATATCCTCCGAGCCCATGTAGACAACGCACTGCAAACCAAACAACGCACAGACGGTCGCGGTCGCCACGCCGTGCTGGCCGGCGCCGGTCTCGGCAATGATGCGGCTCTTACCCATGCGCCGCGCCAGCAGTATCTGGCCCAGAGTGTTGTTGATTTTGTGCGCGCCGGTGTGCAGGAGATCTTCGCGCTTAAGATAGATGCGCGCGCCGCCCGCGTGCTCGGTCAAGCGCTGCGCGAGAAAGAGTGGAGTCGGCCGGCCGGCAAAATCTCGCAACAGCGCATCCAGTTCCTGCTGAAAACTTTCGTCCGCGCGCGCGGCCTCATACGCTTTGGTTAATTCTTCAAGCGGCGCCATTAAAGTCTCAGGCACAAAGCGGCCCCCGTAACGGCCCCAATGACCGAGCGAATCAGGTTGTGTGATTGGTTTCACGTTAGGAGTTATCTCCCCTCTCCCGTCGGGAGAGGGGCAGGGGGAGAGGGTGCGGAGCTTGGCGCCAGACAGTTTTTGATCATGTGTTTTCCCATGACAACATGAAACCGAAGTAAAGGCCTGTCCTCAAGCCCTCACCCCAGCCCTCTCCCAAAAGGGAGAGGGAGAAAGATCTTAGGGATTCTTATTGACTTTGTGCGTCGAACGCACGCGACCGGGCGACTGCGGGCCGCGGGTGTCGTCTACTACCACGCGATTCTCGCGCCGGTACATTGTCAGACGATTACCGTCAGTAGTTCCCTGTTCGGCATCTTCGACGTGCGCTGGATTCCCTTTCAAAACGGCAACTTCATCCGCGTTAGTGTATTGGCACCAGTCTCCGGTGCCGCGCTTGCCCGGCTGAATGATAACGACGTTGTGCTGGGCGATCGTACGCTCGACTTCGTTGCCATCCTTCTGCAAATAGACATCAGCGATGCCCGCGGTCATGCGATCGGTGGCCTGCTTGATGTCCACGTTGTTTTCATAGTGCAACAGCCGATCGGGATCGGAATACTTCATGTAATCAGCCGTAGCAAAAACCGGGACCACCGCGGTTGCACTTCCCGTCTTTTGTTTCGCCTGGTAAAGCGCGCTCTGCACATGGCCGCGCCCGTCCATCTGCTTCTGTTCGCGGAACAAAGTGATCGTTTCGGCGCGCACAAAGTTATCGTCCTGCCACATGCGCGCGTTGCCAAAGTAAGTCGCGACGCCCGTATCATGATTGAGTTCGGCGCGATCGCCCTGCAGGTATACCGGGCTCTTAACTTTTCGAAATGGCGCCGCGCCGTTCGTCTGCTCCTGACTGTAATAGGTCGTCTGAACTTTCCCACGGCACGATGAAATATGCGTGGCATTGTTCGAATCAATCTCAACCGCTTTGGTCCGCGCCCGTGCATCCCAAACCGTCGGGTCGCCTCCGCGCAGGCGCACGGTTTGGTCAGAAGCACCATAGGACATGGCATTGGCTATTCCATTGCGATCGTTTTCGTTGAATTTGGCGTCGCCGGTAGCGTCGACTTTATCGATGTCCTGCGTCTCGCGCACAAACAGGGCGGCCATTTTCTGCGCCGTCATGGTGCGGGTTCCGTGCTTGTCGTTCCGCTGAAAAGGATCGAAGACCGCTTTGGCGCCACCGGTGGCGGTGCAATTGCGGGCGATATTGCCGCCCTCAAAAAAGTCGCAATCGAAGCGCGGTGCAGTCAGCGTTTTACGCTCCGACTTGTCGGTCTTCTGCACCGGCTCGACGAACAACTCGGCATTGCCAACGGCTTCGGCCTTTTCCAGGTCCTTTCCGGTCGCACGCCAACTCATTTTGATTGCATCGGCCGTCAGCCGTTTACTGGCGCTGCGCGGATCGTTGGCGCGCGACTTGGGAGCCGAAAGCGTTACGACTGAGCGCCCCTCCGCGCGCATTTCTTTCAGCAGACTGCGATCGCCCAGGGCCTGGAAGGTCAACTCCAAACCGTTCGCGCCGCTCAACTGCATGTCGGAATCCGCGTTGAGAGTTTGCGCGCGAATATCGCGCGACCCGTAAGCGCGCTGCAAACGCTGGTCGTCATCGAGGAAAAAATCCATGTCGACGGAATGAGCTTCGCAAGCGTGTCCCACTTCCATCGAGCGCAGGTAAGAATTGCCGCGCATCTCGATTTTTTGCAGCTTCTTCTTCTCGTTTAGGATCGCGGTCAGGTTGTCGCCGCTCATGATGTCCTGATCTTGTTCGGCCGTCGCACCGCCCGAGAAAGTCAGCCGCATAGTCGTCTGCTCGAAAACACCCTGCGCCGAATGAATCGTGATCGGCAGAGCTCTTGAGCCCTTCAATTTGGAAGGCTTAGTGGCTTTGGTTTTGGGGTCCTCAAAAGCGGCCGGCGCGACCGTGACCGCGACCTGGCTGCGCAGTTCCATGCGCTTCTTCTCGTTATCCACCAGGGCGCCGACTGAGCTGCCGGAAACATTTTCGCGTTCGAAAGTGATGGGCGAAGACGTTTCGGCGATCTTGGAATCCTGGTGATAGATGAGCGAATCTGTCTTAACCTTCAAAGCATCGTGCGTTTCGATTTGCACGTTGCCGTTGAACTGACCCGATCCGCTTTTCTCGTCATAGATGGCGCGGTCTGCCACGATCTGATCGGGCTTGTCACCCTTCTCAGGAAACACCTCGAGGTTGACAGTCTCGAGTTCGTGATGACCATCGGCATAAGAAATGTCGCGCGCGGCCCGCAGCCAAAGGTACAAACGATCTTTCTTGGTGATGCGGCGTTCGTAGCCGTTGATGATACCGGTGATTTCTTTCGATAGGGCTGGCGCCTCGGACTTCAAACGAAACGGCGTGTTGTTGCGCATCTTGTAGTAAGACACGCCGACAAAAATCGCGCCGCCAATCAGCAGGAAAAGCGCCAACCCGCGCGCGATCGCCGGCACGCGAGCGCGCAGGTCCACTGCGCTGATTCGTTTCTTTGGTGTTACTGCCTGCATTGCATTTAGTGGCACAGACTTCAGTCTGTGATCGAGGTAGCCCAGGAATTATTCACAGACTGAAGTCTGTGCCACCTTCATGTCCTTAACATTCAGCTGCACTCTGATATCGCCATGCCAGCGGTTGGCTTCCAATTCATATGCGAGATCGATGCGGTCATTGGCCTTTGGCGTTCGCTCGGATTCTTCCCCGCCGCGCCACCAGATCGCTTCGATCGGGCGGTTGTCATCGCCGGCAACCCGGAGCTTTAGATGCTGTTCCTTAAGTATCTGCGGCTCGCCCAAAACTCTAAATGCCCGCGTGGCGAAAACGGGGCGCGGATTGCCCGCGCCAAACGGCTCCAGCGCGCTCAGATCCCGTGCCAACTCAAATCCGATCGATCGCGGACTAACCTCACAATCGATCGCGAGCACCGGCTCTAAATCCTCTTCAGTCAAGCACGACGCTGCATGTTCATTCAAGC
>WNFP01002340.1_pt1 | contig 16076 bp, 13 predicted proteins | sample 5400201 | NCBI WGS metagenome assembly WNFP01 (sample SAMN13153355, study PRJNA577476) | soil metagenome | isolation source: 115 cm saprolite under Madrone tree | place: USA:California | collected 2016-06-14 | reverse complement strand
AAGGGCTCCGGCGGGCGCTGAGTCAAGGTGTGCGAGCTGAGCCACATCCCCACTTGAGGGTCGGTCGCCGCGTCCGCATTACTCGGGGGCCGCTCCTCGGACGGGAAGGCATATTGAAGCGCTGGAAAGGTGCTCTTCGCGTTGTGCTGTCCCTGGAACTGATTCAGCGCTCCATCCTTTTGGACATCGAGGCATCGTTCACGGAGCCGATTGATAACCGTTAGGGAATCTTCTGGCTGGCGGACCAGATGTATTCCTTGCGGGCACCGTGGTTAGGTGACATGGGGATTAGCAAGGTCTGAGTTTTTGGCAGTTGAAAAGGGCCCTGGTTTACATTTCGTACCCAGCTGTTTCGGCGAACGTAAGCCACACTCAACGGAGGAACCATGCAGATATTTCTTGATTCGGCCGATTCTGTGGAGATCAAAAAGTGGTTAGGTGAAGGGGTCGTCGACGGCGTAACAACTAACCCCAGCATCATGTTCAAGGACCGAATCTATGACGTTGAGCAAGGCGCTCGGCACTTGTGCGCACTGCTGGGCGACCGGCCGGTGAGCATTGAGGTAACAACGAACGACCGCGAAGAGATGATACACCAGGCCCGAACGTTCGCTCGGTGGGCCCAGAATGTTGTTGTCAAAATTCCTGTGATCAATGAGCATGGTGATTCCTGCCTGGGCGTAGTCAACACGCTGAACCGTGAAGGCATCCTCGTCAACACAACCGCCATTCTGTCGTTCAATCAAGCCATCTTGGCTGCCAAGGCGGGGGCTACCTACGTCAGTATCTTTGCAGGACGCATTGCCGACGAAGGTAACGATCCCGCGGTGGTAATCCGCAACGTCCGCCAGTGGCTTGATGGATGGGGGTTCACGGCCAAGATAATCGTCGGCAGCATCCGGGGTGTGATGGACATTCAAACCGCAGCGATCGCCGGCGCACACATCATCACGATTCCTCCTCAGTTCCTGCCGAAGATGGTCGATCACTTCACGACGTGTATAAGGAGTTTAGGCCCGAGATTCGATTGCGCGGAATCAACAGGAATTGGAGTGCATATGAGTTTTTGCTTCGTGAACTTGCTCCGTTCTTGATCCCCGGGAGCAATTACCTGGATCTCGGCGCCGGAGCTGGCGTCATTCCGTTGGTCCTCTCAAGTTGTGGTTTGCACGTAACGGCCATGGACACCTGGACCGAATATTCCCTAGAGAATGACAATCGAATGGGGAACGCTGACGAGATTACGGCGCGTTTCGATAGCGCCGGAATCCAATGGATACGGTGGAACCTTTCGTCCGTTCCTCTGCCTCTGGCGGCGAATTGCTGTGACTTGCTGACCCTTTTTGATGTCTTGGAACACATATCCAAGCCCCAAGTGTTGCTGAAGGAGGTTCATCGTTTGTTGCGCCCCGGGGGGCTGCTGGTGATCAAGGTCCCAAACACGGCGAACCTTCGCAACCGGCTTCGGTTGCTTTTGGGGCGGAGTCCACATCCCGACCCCATCGAAGATTGGTTCTCGGATCGGTTCTTCGGACACTATCGCGAGATGACCGCTGCGGAATTTCGCCGCGGACTCCCACAATTTGGATTCGAAGTGGAATCGCTCAAATACAGCAGTGCCTGCCATTGGAACACACGGATGTCTGATGGGTTCGACCATCGATTCCGAATCAATTCCATGCAGCAACTCGCTAAGATCATTTATTTCGCCGCGACGGCGGTAGTTCCAGCTTTTAGATATGAAATCCTGATGAGGGCGCGCAAAAACGCACCATGAAAGCGATTCTGGATCGCACATCGGTCGCCCTTGAGCTAAGAGTTGGTTGTGAGCAGGGATGGAGACTTCAACGGATATGCTCTTGACAAAGAATGATCCAATTGGGAAATCCACGAGCATGCAAGAGAGCGGCCCTGCGCGGTCAGTCGAAAGTTTTGGAAGACAGATTCCGAATGCAAATAAACTCGCGCCGGGCGATTTTACACAATGGGTTGCAGCGGCCTACAAAGCTGCCATCTCTGGAGTGCTTGGGGCAAACTTAGCGTCTGCCTTACTCATTCGGCGTCCTCGGGCGGTTGTCGAGTATTGGCAGAATTGTCTTTTCGTCTGGCGCATGATTGCCGGACAGGGATTACCGCAGCGGCAGTTACACGAGTTATTGCCAGTTAAGGAGATCGTGGATCTGACCATTCTTCCTACCACTTTTCCTTTTGTCTTCTGGGACGCAAATCTCGCCAAGGATGTGCTCTATCTTGCGTTGATCTGCCGGGCACTTCAACCGCGAACGGTATTTGAGATTGGAACTCTGTACGGATATACGGCTCTTCTGTTTGCGTTGAACAGCCCGCCCGATGCGGTCGTCCACACGCTAGATTTACCGCCGGGTGCGGACTTCGCGCTTCGCACCACGATCATTGATGTCAGGCACGCGGCAGCTCACCACAAGACGGAGCGCCTCTTGTTCCACGGCCATCCCCTCGAGTCTAGGATTAAGTCCTTGCAAGCAGACAGTGCTCGTTTTGACTTCTCTCCTTGGCAGGCGAAAGTTGATCTTTTTTTCATCGATGGTTCACACAGCTACGACTACGTTCGTTCCGACACGGAACGGGCCCTAGGTTGCTGCCGGTCGGGTAGTGTGATTCTTTGGCACGATTATGGGAAATGGGGCGTCAACGGCGTCTCTAAGCTTCTGCACGAGCTGTCGCGAGAATATCCTCAACTCTGTCGCCTTCCAGGCTCTAGCCTGGCGGTGTTGCAGCTGTAGGTTCCGGTGCAACTAAAAGGCAAAGTCGCCCTCATCACCGGCGCAGGACGCGGAATTGGTCGAGCCGTGGCTTTGGCTTTCGCTCGCGAAGGCGCCAGGCTCGCAGTGACGGCACGTACCGTTTCTGAGCTGGAGGAAACGGCCGCTCAAATAAGGAGGGTTGGAGGGGACTGCCTGACAATAGCGGCTGATGTTTCGCTGCGGAACGATGTGTCGCGGGTGGTAAATGAGATGCTCCAAGCGTTCGGACAGATCGATGTGCTCCTGAATAACGCCGGGACCCAGGGGCCGATTGGAGCTTTGGTCGAAAACGACGTGGATAGCTGGGTTCGCACTTTTCAAGTCAACGTGTTCGGCGCGCTCTATTTCATCAAAGCAGTCTTGCCTCATATGATGGCGCGCAGAGAGGGGAAGATCATCAATGTATCCGGCGGCGGAGCCACTGCGCCACGCCCATATTTCAGTGCGTATGGCACTTCCAAGACGGCGATCCTGCGCTTGACAGAAATCCTGGCTGAGGAAGTACGAGCATCCAATATTCAGGTGAACGCCATTGCACCGGGGGCGGTCAACACGCGCATGCTGCAAGAAATCCTCGAAGCCGGTGAGGCCGCCGGCCCGGAACTGGAACTTGCTCAGCAACGTCAGGCAGGGCGGGGCGTCCCGGTGGAATTGGCCGCGCGGCTAGCCGTTTTTCTGGGCTCCGGAGCCTCTGGATCGTTGACCGGGAAGCTAATTTCCGCTCCTCACGATGGTTGGGAATCGTGGGACGAAGCCCACATCAAAGAACTGATGGCCTTACCTTGGCTAACCTTGCGACGCATGGACCCGTTTACACTGCGTACGTTCGTGCAGGCAATGGAAAATGCAGAGTTGAGATCTGCCGAGTGATCGAGATGGGCCTTCTCAAGCTTCACAGGCACGTGGAAAGTCTAAAGATATGGATCGCGTAGCGATTCACCCGCCGCTGAACCCCAGCACATCTGTAGAGGTGTCGCTAGCCTTGGCGGCCTGCGCCGTTACGATGATCGGGGTCTGGTCTGGTTTTGAGCTGATCTTTGCAGCGATGCTCGTGGTTGTGATGTTTCTCGCGGTCCGCAAGGCTGGACCTGTCGGACAGGTGGCGTTCCTGATGGTGGCGATTCAACTCCACATCTTCAGCATTGAGTTCGGCGACCGCCTTTATACGTTCGAGAATTTCTATACTTTGCGTCCGGCCACAGCGGCTACGGCGATCATGTTAGTGCTGCTCCTGTGGCGGCTATTAAACGGGACAGAAAAACTCGGTTACATACCGCTGATCAGACCGCTGTTGCTGCTCGACGCGGCGTTTTTTCTGGCGACTCTGCTGCATCCTGGCTCCCCGTTTTTCTTTCGCGGGTTAATTAGTTGCGTGCTGCTGGCGATCAATATCGGGATCTTCGTCCTATTTTTGCGTCAGTTGCTGACAAACCCAGATTTGCTCGATCGCGCGGTCCGCTGGCTGATAGCGATGTACGCTATCTACGCCGCGGCAGGGATTGTGATGGTACTTCTGAACTTGAGCGGCCTGGATCCGCACGATCACCTGGTACAAATCGACACGCTGGGCAACTACACCATGGAGACGGCGGGTAGCAACACTCCGATTCCCCGGCCTTGGTCTTTCGAGCCTAACACCGGCAGTCAAATGGCAGCAGTTTGCCTGCTCGCCTTGACGAAAAGCTTACAGCGGGATGAACGGCACCGAGGCCGTCTATGGCTCTGTGCGGCGCTTATCTTTATCGGCGTTATGTTGACTTTTGCCCGCGGAGCTTGGGTTGGGCTGGGTGTCGGACTCATAGGCATGCTCATCATCACGCGAGTGGCCGCCTCCTTGAAGTCAGATCAACGGGTTCGCGTGTTCCGGAGTCTATTGGTCATCTGCGTGACCGTCGTTGGCTCGTACTTGGCGTTGGTGAACCTACTTCCATATCTCAAGGACGTTCTGGTCGACCGGCTCCTTACTCTCAGCGTGTGGGAGCAAGGAACGATGTACGGGCGGTTCGTATTCTGGATGCGTATTATCGAGGATGGGATCAGCAGCCCGATCCTTGGCCATGGTGCGGACGCATATAAGACCCTAATTCCGCCACCCCATGTTTCAGAGAATTTCGTGATTGAGAGTTTTCACGCCGCTGGAATTGCTGGACCTCTCATTTTCGGATGGTTCCATTGGAAGTTGCTAAAGCGGGCCATACTCATGATTCGTGCCGGTCAGCAATTCCATCTCCGCTGGATGGTTCCATTTTTGGCTGCATATTCTGGATACTTCATAGCCGTACAGACAAACCCTAATATCTGGGGCGCGTTCTTTTGGATGTTCCTCGCATTTATGGTCGCCCTCCTCTACCAGGAGTCCTCACGCTATCCGTCAGAGTCGCAAGATGTTGTTCCCAGCTCGGCATAAAACATGCGTCGGTCCTTGTATAGGGTTGTCTATTCCGGTTCTCGCTAAGTGAGTTCGTATTTATGGATATTCGATGAAACTTGAAGCACTTGCTTCCCTTTCTCCTGGTACTGACTCTTCTCAATCGGCTTGGGACAAGATTCGTTGTCCGCTATGCCGCTCGACCGGAAAACTAAATCAATCGTCTTGGCGATGTTCCGAGTGCGGCCGAAGCTACCCGAGGTACTCCGAGATCGTGGACTTCCGAGTGGTCTCGGGCCGTGAGGACTTGAGTTTCGCTCACCTTCAGGCGACGCGCGATGAGAAGGAACGGGTCAGCCGCGCACTGAAGTTGGCAGTTACCGTAAGTTTCGCTGAACTGGTCGATAACTACTTCAGAGAGTTTCCGACGCGCACGGAGATTGAGCGTGGCGAAAAACAAACTTTGCTGCGCGCTGATGAAAACGCGAGAGAAATTCTCTTTCAAATGGGGCAGACAGTCTCCATGGGCGAACTCGCCGATCGACCTGAGAGTATCGCGCTCGAGGCCGGCTGTGGTGCTGCGGGTTTGACCGGCATTCTCGCCAAGAAGTTCTCGGCAGTGATTGCCCTCGATGCCGACCTCGACCGAATGGTGTTGGCAGAACAACACTGTACGGAACTGGGATTGCGGAATGTGGTCTTGCTTTGCGCCTTCGGCGAGTCGATGCCGCTCGCTTCGGATGCCATGGATTTCATCGCGTGCGTCGAGGTCCTGGAGCACGCAACCTCACAGCCTGAATTGTTATCCGAGCTCCGGCGGATCCTGCGCCCTAGTGGGCAGTTATACCTAACCACGCCGAACAGGTTTAGCGCGGGCCTTGAGCCTCACGTGAATCTCTGGGCCCTTGGGTGGCTACCACGTCGGCTGATGGATCCATATGTCCGCTTTCGGCTCGGCATACCCTACGTCGGAAAGCGAAACCTATCCTATTGGGAACTCCGTCGGATGATGAAAATGTGTTTCGGGGGCGATTTCTGCTTCCGACGCCCGCGCCGATCCCGCTACACCGCACAGGCACGCGTGGCTAATTCGTTGTTGCATATCCCCGCGCTTGCATATCTTGTCCGATTGATCGTCGCCGGATACCACGTGGTCGCCAGCAAGCCCGCAAGACTTGGTGAGGGACACTCTCCGCAGCATGGCGGGACGCTCTGAAATGACTCATTCTGCGTCTGACAAGAAGATGTTGCGGTCTTCGATGATCGTCAGCGCGCTGCAAGTGGTCGGAGTCATGGTTGCATACCTGCGAGAAATGGCCGTAGCTCGACAGTTCGGCAGTCAATCACAGGTGGACCAGTACTACGTCGCCTTTACCATTGTGACTTTACTTCCAACCATAACTTGGAACGTGGGGTGGGCGGCCTTCGTTCCCATCTTCATGCGCCGCTGGCTGTTCAATCGAGAAGAGGCCTGGCAGGTGGCAAATGTCGTTCTCAGCTACCTGCTGTTGCTCCTACTTGTCGGCTGTGTAGCCACGATCACCTTCGCGCGAACATGGGTTCATCTCGTTGCACCTGGACTTAACCCGCAGGCGATGGAGTCTGCCTGCCGGTTGACATATGTTCTGCTTCCCGTGCTCCTGTTGATGGGAATCAACGTCCAACTGATGGCGGTGTTGAACGGGCTGAAGTACTTTAGCATCGCTACCCTGAGCCAGGCGCTGCCCTCATTTTTCAGCCTAGTCGCTGTTCTCGCTGTGCCCGCACGAGTTGGGATTCTGAGCCTGGCATGGGGTTGGACCCTTGGCAGTCTGGCCCAGACGCTAGTCTTAGTATGGCAATGCCGAAGGGCTGGCTACCGATTTCGTCCGTGTTTCACAGTCAGTCCGGACCTGCGTGAACTAGCTGGGAGTTGTTTGGGGTACCTGCTACCGGCGTGCAGTTACCTCGTGATGGTCCTGGTGGACCGCCATTACGCTTCGCAACTTGGTACGGGTGCTATCGCGGTGTTGAATTATGGAGACAAACTCTTCCGCGTACCGATGGTAGTACTCACGACATCGCTGTTCACAGTTTCACTGTCGTATTTTGCAGGACACACTGTTGCCGAAGATTTTTCGCAATTTCGGGAGTCCCTTTCCGTCGGCCTGCGCTTCGCCGCCTTTCTGTTGGTACCGACAGGCCTCTTCATGCTGATTTTTCGATATCCAATCATCTCGATTGCATACCAGCGTGGAGCTTTCACGGTTCAGGATAGCAAGCAGGTAGCGGCTACGCTCGTCTTCTTTGCTCCGCTCGTGATCGTGCACGGTATCTGGTATGTGTTGGAGCGGTCCATGATTGCGCTCGGTAGATTGCGGCTGCTCACCGGGATTTCAATCCTTACGATCGCCGCAAAAATTGCCACATCTGCAATGCTGTATCAAAGCCTTGGAGTGTCGGGCCTGGTGCTTTCGACCGCGGTAACTTTTTCGATTGCCATGGTGATTATGTACGGGGTTATTCTGGCAAACTTCGGTCCAAGTGCCGCGTTCAGCGACGCCGCTGGCATCGGCCAACTCCTGTTGGCGGTAGCTGGTTCGGGAGTGGTGGGCTTCGTACTGCAGTCGGCCCTGGCCAGGGACGGAGTGAACGCTACAGCGATGCCGGGTAGCGCTTTGATTCTCGTAATTGCTGGCGGGTGTGCAATCGCGACTTTCTTCCTCCTAGCAGGCTTGATGCGCATGCCGGAAATGGTTCTCGTCGGCCGCTGGTTGTATGCCCGCGTTAGCGAATGAACGCAGGCTGTCCAATGGCGGCTCAGTGAGAATCGCGATCGATACTCTTTTTGAACACGCCACCCGGCCTAGCAGCGCTGTGGATTTCTTGGTTAATCTTGCGACTTACCTGCCCAGAGTTGGGCCGCAGCATTCTTACCATCTGCTGGTGGGTCGTCGTGGCGTCCAACGGTACGAATGCTTGCGCCGTCAGAATGTGAGCCTCGTGGATTGCTTGGCTTCCAACGAGCACCGGGCGCTTCGCATCTTCATGCAGCAGAGTGTAATTCCCTGGCAAATGAAACGCATGAAATTAGATGTGCTGTTTGCAGCAGGTAATGTCTGCCCTGTGGTCGGGAGCTTCTGTCGAGTGCTAAAGATCAATACGCTGCATCACTACCGCACGCCGAAGATGATCGGTTACTTGCGGAGTGCTTACAGGGGCGTGGCGTTTGCTCGATCCGCCAAAGTGGCGGATTGCATCCTGGCCAATTCCAATTCCACTCGTGACGACATTTGCCATTTTCTCGGAGTGGACGATAAAAAAGTGAAGGTTGTGTGGGAAGCAGTGGATGACTCTTTCGTTCCGACGTCTCCCGAGCAAATGGATTCTATGCGCCAGCGTTACGGTCTAAAACGCGAATACATTCTTTTTTCCTCTACTCTCTGGCCGTATAAGAATGCGGAGACTTTAATTCGGGCCTTCGCCAAGGTTGTGGTCGACAAGCGACTGGACTACGAGCTGCTCCTGGTCGGCAGAGTTGACGATGCTTCTTACGAAGCACGGCTAAAGCAGGTTGCGAAACAGATGGGGGTCGCAGATCGCGTGCGGTTTATGGGCTTCTTCCCGAATCGGGAAATGCCACCGCTCTATTCTGCCGCTCGGGTTTTCGTTTACCCATCGCTGTCAGAGACATTCGGCAAGCCTTTGGTTGAAGCCATGCGTTGTGGAGTTCCTATCGTAGCTTCCAACATCAGCTGCATCCCAGAGGTCTTGGGGGGTGCCGGATTATTGGTCGCTCCATTGGATGTTGATCAAATGGCGACTGCCATTCACCGCGCGGCGGTTGAGGAGCCCCTCCGCACCGATTTGATTGCGAGGGGATCCCAACGCGGCGAGGGGTTTTCCTGGCAAGCAGCTGCCCAGCAAATCTTGTCTGTGATTGAAGAGACTTTTGTCAATTGGAAAGCGTCTCGTAACGGCGCATAAGCCACCGAACAATCTGCATCTCAACTCTTGTTTGTGCTTCGGTGGCAACCTTCGCTGTGGAACTTGGATTTGTCAGTTTTGGGTTGCCAGCCTTTTACAAACTCCGCTGAGGAAGGGAAGGAATATCGTCTATGAAGCATATCCTTGTTACTGGTGCAGGAGGGTTCATCGGCCATCATCTGGTGAACCGGCTCAAAGCCGAAGGCTACTGGGTCCGCGGCGCGGATCTTAAATACCCCGAGTACCAAAACACGGCGGCGGATGAGTTCAAGATCCTGGACCTCCGCCGCTGGGAAAACTGCCAAGAGGCGGTTCGCGGCGTTGACTTCGTTTACAACTTGGCGGCGGATATGGGTGGGATTGGTTATATCAGCGCTTCCTTGGCGGATATCGCCCGCAACAACGTTCTGATTAATACCCACATGCTCGAAGCGAGCCGACTAGCCGGCGTGAAAAAGTTTCTGTTTTCCTCTTCGGCATGCGTTTACGCGCAATACAAGCAAAAAGCGGCCGATGTAACACCGCTCAAGGAAGAGGACGCCTATCCGGCGGACCCTGAGCCTGGTTACGGTTGGGAAAAACTGTATGCCGAGCAAATGTGTCAATATTATCGCCACGATTTTGGCTTTCAGACCAGAATCGTTCGCTTCCACAACGTCTATGGTCCTCTGGGCACTTACGAGGGAGGAAAGGAAAAGGCTCCGGCCGCCATTTCTCGTAAGGTCGCGTTGGCCGATGATGGGGACGAAATCGAGATCTGGGGCGATGGGGCGCAGACCCGCTCGTTCATGTACGTGGACGACTGCGTGGAAGGTCTGCTCCGGCTCATGGCTTCAGACTTCCATGATCCTCTCAATTTGGGGACGGATGAACTGATTAGCGTGGACGGCCTCGTGGATCTAATCTCTACTATTGCTGGCAAGCGACTCCGCAAGCGCCACGATGTCACTAAACCACAGGGAGTGCGTGGGCGCAACAGCGACAATGGTCGGCTCCGCAACGTTTTCGGTTGGGAACCCTCGATCTCGCTACACAATGGATTGGACACCACCTATAAGTGGATCGAGGGACAACTGGCGAAAACGGGCCGAACCCCGAAGGCGGGAGCTGCGCATGTCTGATGTGGCAGTTCCCTGTATCAACGTGCTTGGAGTCGGCGTGCATGCTGTGAATATTTCCCGAGTCACGTCGCTGGTGGAGTCCGCTCTTACTTGCGGCGGCAAGTATTACGTTTGCTTCACGGGCGTACACGGTGTTATGGAGGCACAGAGGGATGCAGATTTGAAGACCATTCTGAATGGCTCGTTCCTGAATGTTCCGGATGGCAGACCGACGGTTTGGGTAGGTTGGATTCAGGGCTTTGCTGAAATGGACCAGGTGGGTGGACCCGAACTAATGTTGGAAGTTTGTCGGCTCTCGGTGCACAAGGCCTACACTCATTTCTTGTTTGGAGGCAACCCGGGTGTGGCTGAAACGCTGCGTGCAACCTTGCAGCGCAGGTTTCCTGGAATTAAAATTGTTGGAACTTATACGCCTCCTTTTCGGCCGTTGGATCCACAAGAAGAGGCCGATCTTCTACGCATAGTTGGCCAGACTTCACCCGACATTTTTTGGGTTGGTATTAGCACCCCCAAGCAGGAAAAATTTATGGCCGAGTATTTGCCTAAATTGAATACAAAGATGATGTTTGGAGTCGGTGCAGCATTCGACTTCCATACGGGAAGAGCCAAATCTGCTCCACAGTGGATGAAAAGAGCCGGCCTGGCTTGGTTTCACAGGTTTTGTCAGGATCCAGGCCGGCTGTGGCAGAGATATCTTTTCAACATTCCTAGGTTTCTCTGTGCAATTACATTGCAGCTGCTTGGCTGGCGCACCTGCACTCTTGAACGTCATAGTTCAGCAGGGACGTGAACAGCCATAGGCAAGAATTCTCGCTGCGGAGGACATAAATTAACGCAATACGGGGTAACAGATCGTGTCGCTTGATATGCGGACGAGTTTGCCTGGGAGTTTGACGCCGTGAACGCACTTGGTTTGGGACAAATGTTTCACGTGGACAGGTCTGTTAAAGATGTACTCCCTGAACGATATATGTTCAGCGTGTGCCGGCGCACCTTGTTGCGAGTAAAGCACATTTCCGTTTTGGTGGACTTCGTTGCTTTTTTTCTTAGCATTGGAGTTTCCTGCTGGGCGCTGGTGCATTTGCAGCCTAACGTCCGTCCGATAATTCTGAGGCTGTTTCATCGATCCGAATTCTGGCTCTTGCTGCTTCTTCTGCTTCCGATTTGGCTCTTCGCCCTTGCAAGTGTGGGCCATTTGGAAACGAGGAGAGTCACGATTTCTGCGTTGCGTCGTGCTCTTTGCGTCCAGCTTGGATTGTTCGGTGCATTAGCGCTTTTTCTCTGGACGAACGCATCACCAAAATCAGTCTACTGGACAGTGTTGGCTGCAGTTCTGCTGTTTTTCCCCACGTCGGTCCTCGGTCGGCGCGCGCTCGCGTTTCTGCTTGAGAAGTGCCGCTCATCTCCTGTCGTGCCGCATGTCCTTGTGGTGGGATCAGGAGACGTCGCCAAAGATCTGGTTTTGCGACTTCGAAGTTCGGACTCCGATTGCCGCGTTGTCGGTTGTCTCGAACTAGACCCTTCCCTTGCACATGGCTCCGTGGAAGGTGTCCCAATTCTCGGAACGACTGCTATACTGCGCAATTTTATCTTTCATAATGCTATCGACATAGTTATCTTCTCCGTAGTTTTCGATGCTGTTCCTGATGCTGCCTCGTTGGCAGCCTCCATATTGGAACTCGGTCTGCAACTCGGGTTTGTTCCTGGGTCTCACCCGCCGGACGCATTAAACGTATCCGGAGTTGAGGTGTCCCTGGGGCCCTTTCGAGACATTCCCATCCTGACTCTTTCGACCGTCCCGTTTAAGCCGATCTATTCACTGTTTAAGCGGTTGCTGGATATCGTCGTTTCTTGTATCGCATTGTTGCTCCTGGCGCCTTTGCTGGTAGCGATTTCACTCGTTATCAAGCTAACGTCTCCACGCGGGCCTGTGCTTCATCGCTTGGACCACGTGGGAATGAATGGCAGACGTATCATCGGGTACAAATTCCGGACGATGGTGCCCAATGCCCATTCCTTGAAGCAGCGGCTGATGGATCGAAATAAGATGACGGGTCCAGTCTTCAAGATACCTGACGACCCCCGAGTCACACCTCTCGGACGTTGGCTGCGCCGCTACAGCTTGGATGAGTTGCCCCAGTTGTACAGCGTTCTAATAGGGGAATTGAGTCTGGTCGGCCCGCGGGCACCGATGCGCGAAGAAGTAGAGCATTTTGAGTACGGGCAGCGACGTAAATTATGCGTGAAGCCCGGTCTGACTTGCTTCTGGCAGGTGAACGGACGCAGTGAGATCACTGATTTCTCGGAATGGGTTCGCCTGGATCTGGAGTACATTCGCCAGGCCTCCTTTTTAACCGATCTCAAAATCCTTCTCCGTACGGTCCCAGTGGTTCTAAAGGGCCGTGGCGCATACTGACCAAACGTCAATCCGCAACAAATGTTGGGGGAATCGTGCAGAAGCTAAGGATAGGAATTATCGGCGCAGGACGCATGGGGCGCATCCGCGCCACGTCTGCCCACCGTCACAGCGAGTGCCAACTGGTCCAGGTTGTTGATGTCGATAAACAGCGCGCGCAAGGTCTGGCAGCCGAGTTGAACTGTGATAGTGACACTGATTGGCGAAGGTTAATCATCCGCCCCGACGTGGACGTCGTGGTGGTCTCGACGATGCACAATCTGTTGGCACCGATCGCGGTTGCCGCATTGCAGTCCGGCAAGCATGTTTTTGTCGAAAAGCCTATGGCGCGCAATGTGACAGAGGGTCGGCTCATATTAAACGCTCTGCAGTTGGCGCGCAGTACTTTTCGGAATCCTCCCCAACTTGTCGTCGGATGTACGTTGCGTCACCATTCCCATATTGGTCGGGCCAAGAAACTAGTCGATGCCGGTGCGATCGGTCAGCCGTACTATTTGCGTGGGTTGTATGGTCATGGTGGCCGTCCTGGCTACGATCAGGAATGGCGAATGGATCCCGAACTCGGTGGTGGCGGAGAACTCCTCGATCAAGGTGTCCACCTAATTGATCTTAGTCGCTGGTTTTTGGGGGAGATCTGCGAAGTCAAAGGAATGATTGGCGCCTGCTTCTGGACGGGTTCCGCAGATTCAGATCCTCCACTGAAACCTACTCTTCTGTGTCAAACCCGGCAAGCGGAGGACAACGCTTTCTTGCTTCTGCGTACCGCCATTGGCCAAGTAGCTTTTCTACATGCGAGTTGGACACAATGGAAGAACCTGTTCTCTTTCGAGATCTATGGCCGCGACGGCGCCATCACGGTCGAGGGATTGGGTGGCTTCTACGGTAAAGAAAAGTTAATCCTCAACAAACGCCGCTCGGAAGGTGGTGTTCCAACCATCCAGGAACTCCCGTTGGATTCTCCCGAATCCGTATCCGAGCAAGATGTCTGGGCCCGTGAGTGGCAAGCGTTTGTTTCCACGGTTCGTCCCAACCCAAAGCTTTCTATTACTCCGCCGGCCACTGGCCACGATGGCATCGAGGTGCTGCGCATTGTCCAAGAGGTTTATGAGCACCGCCAGTGGGACGCGAGCACCCGTACCGAAGTCATGACTACGGTGTCGACCTTTGACCGCAATCAGGAACTGGATTAACTCTGCGAAGCGCTCAGGCGCAGGCGTTCGGTGGTTTCCCGATGACCTACAGTGAACCACAAAAGTATCGACTCAAAGCAAGCAAGCGGGTTCATCCGTCCGCGTGTGCCGCAAGCACGACGAAATGCAGTCTTCTCGAATCGCGATAGCGTGACCGACGATTACACGAAGAGATATTCAAGAAAACTTCGAGAAAAGGTGACCTAAACATGCAAAAGCGCGTTGCGGTGACGGGTGTAGCGGGATTCGTGGGCAGCAACCTTGCAAAACGTCTTCTAGATCGCGGTTATGCAGTGAAAGGCATCGATAACTTTTCTGCAGGGACTCTGGAAAATGTCGACCCGCGGGTGGAATTTCATGAGGCTGATGTACGCTCCCCCGAGGTCTATCCGTTATTTGACGGGGTAGACGCAATCTTTCATCTCGCGGCGAAGACCTGCCTGCCCGAGTGCGTGAACAACCCATTGGAAGCAGCTGGCATAAACGTGGTGGGAACGTTGAACGTACTGGAGGCAGCACGAAGGGCGAACGTGCGGAAGTTTATTTACGCCGATACTTCCGCCGAGTATGAGGGCATCGACGAGTTTCCCACTCGCGAAGAAATGATTCGACCCATTGGCGTCTATGCTGCCAGTAAGCACGGCGGAGCTGCGTTTTGCGAGAGCTACCGGCAGCTTTTCGGCATAAACGTTACTATCCTCAGGTACTTCAATGTCTACGGGCCCGCGCAGGATTGGCGCAGGGTCATTCCACCAGTCATGAGTTCGTTTATCATTCGGATGCTCCACGGAGAGCGCCCTGTCATCTATGGAACGGGAGAAAAACGAAGGGACTTTGTCTACGTTGATGATGTCAACGACTTCCACCTTGTTGTTCTCGAAGACTCGCGCTCGAACGGCCAGGTTTTTAATGTCGGATCAGGAACAAACTTTTCGGTCAACGAAGTCCACCAATTGATTGAGGGTCTTCTAAAGACCGGTTTGGAGCCCATCTACAAATCCGAGCTTCCTGGCGAAGCACAAATAACTCTCGCGGATCTTACCGCAGCGAAAGCCTTAGGTTGGAAACCGCGAGTCGCAATCACGGAAGGATTGACCCGAACCATCGAATATTTGCGGAGCAAGGTGTTGAATGCAAAGGTCAGTGTTACCGGCGCTCAATAGCACCAAGGTGACAAGCTACCCTAACGCTGGATCGAAAACTCAGATCTCTAGATGGAGCTGACATGATTCTCACGAGAACCCCGTATCGAGTCACTCTGGGCGGTGGTGGCACCGATCTCCCTTCGTTCTATCGCGAGCACGGGGGATTCATTCTAGCCGTTGCCATCGATAAATATATGTTCCTGAACGTGAATACGCCCCTTGTAGACGACAAGGTTCGGGTTCGCTATACCGCGTCTGAGATTGTGGACCGCGTCGATGATGTGCAACACACTTTAGCTCGCGAAGCATTGCGGTATTTCGAGATCACGAACGGGATTGAGATCGTTTCGATCGCGGACATTCCGTCGGGGACAGGTTTGGGATCGTCAAGTTCCTATCTCGTGGGCCTGTTGAACGCTCTGCATACCCTGCTCCAAGATCAGGCCACTCCTCAGAAGCTAGCTGAAGAGGCTTGTCACATAGAGCTCGAAGTTTTAAAGAAACCGATCGGCAAGCAAGACCAGTACATGGCGGCCTTCGGCGGCCTGACCACGCTCGATATCAAACCGGATGGCCGCGTGTGCGTGACACGTTTGGAGCTAGACGTGGATCTCGTCGAGAGCCTGGAGCACAATATTCTGATGTTCTTTACCAACGAAATGCGTGATGCCACGAGCATCTTGAGGAAGCAGGATGAGGCGACGCGTACTAGGAACCGTACCGTGGTCAACAGTCTGTGCGAAATCAAGGATATCGGGCTTGAGATCAATGATGCCATATCAAACGGGAATCTGAGGCGCTTCGGAGAGCTTTTGGACGTGCACTGGCAGTCCAAGAAACGGCTCTCTGAGGGAATCACTAATCCCCAGATCGACGCTTGGTATGAACTTGCCAAGAAAAATGGGGCAATCGGCGGAAAAATCTCTGGCGCAGGAGGGGGAGGATTTCTCATGCTTTACTGCGAAGAGAACAAGACGAGTGTGCGGGAAGCGATGCGCGAAGCCGGCCTCCGGGAGTTGAAATTCCGCTTCGATTTTGAAGGAAGCAAAGTGGTGTTCGATGTTGTTTCTCGCGACGCCAGGCTCGT
>WNFP01002932.1_pt1 | contig 16080 bp, 10 predicted proteins | sample 5400201 | NCBI WGS metagenome assembly WNFP01 (sample SAMN13153355, study PRJNA577476) | soil metagenome | isolation source: 115 cm saprolite under Madrone tree | place: USA:California | collected 2016-06-14 | reverse complement strand
GATTGGGAGTGCGAGAGCCGTCACGAATAGAAGAAAAACAAAAACTCTGACAAATGTTGTCATATTTCCTCCTGCAGACTGGTAGGCACACTTGTGCAAAACACAACCTACAACTTGCCTATGGCAAATTGCTCTGTGGTTTTACCCTTTGGAAACCCTTGGATCTGTACTCGTAAGGCTGGCCGAAAAAGTAGAGTGAGCGCGCCGTTACCGCGGCCAGAAAAAGAACGGGGGAAACTCCCGTCCAAAGCAAAAAAAACTCAAGTCTCAAAAAACTACGACGCGCAAATTCTGGCAAGTCGCGCGAACTCTAGTACGAGTAGACGTTTGTGTCAACACAAAATTTTGCATAGTGATCGTAAAAGATTTTCATAGCGGTCGAAGGCAGCCGCGGCTGACCCCTAATCCGAGAGCGGAATCGATCACCGGCGACGATGAGATTTGGCTTCTCACTTTACTGGCAGAAACGATTCGGCGGGTAACGCTGTCTTGCCGCTGGCAGCTTTTTCAGTTAAAAGAAGTTCAGCGCAGAATAAGGACATATTCGGTGGCAGACAAGCGTCGTAGTTCCAAATCTAAGTCCAGCAAAATCAAAATCGATGACAGGCAGCGTGCATTTAAGGCTTTCTGGGTGTAAGCGACTTTCCTTATGAACCATAATGATCGCGATGCCGGTGTGATGCGGATCTACGAGCAGCTCGTGGAAATCGAGCAGAGGCTGATCCCCACGGGCCTGCACGTATTTGGGCGGCCGGCTGAACTCAAAGAAAAAGCCGATCTCCTGCGGATGGTCGCTTCGTTCGACCGGCCAGAGTTTGGCGCCCTCGCCCTGCCTGAACTGATAGCGGAAGCACTCGGCATCAATAGTTACGACTCCTTGCTACAAGAAACATCAGCTAGTGAAACAAAGGACTTGATTCACTCAATTGTAGGGGAATCGGTGCGCCAGTTTTGCCATGGAGGATCTGACTCGGCCGCCAAGTGGCTGAGTGCCAAGGCGAATGTTGAGGTTCAAAAATCGCTTCCGGTTTTTTTGCTGCTGGCGAACATTGCCGAACAACTTGATTCCAATCACGAGATTGACTCGCTGCTACGCTCGTTGCGCGGCGAGTACATCGAGCCCGGACCGGGCGCCGACATCGTGCAGAATCCGCAAGTCCTGCCCACCGGCCGCAATACTCATGCGGTCAATCCTTATTCTGTTCCTTCGCAACTGGCTTTCACCCGAGCAAAACTCACGACCGACGCTCTGCTGCGTCGCCATTTCGAAGAGCACGGCCGTTATCCGCGCGCGATGGCTCTAGTGCTTTGGGGCCTGGACAATATCAAGACGCAAGGCGAGGGCGTCGCGCAGGCGCTTCATTTACTCGGGGTGCGTCCTGTGCGGGACGCGCTAAATCGCGCGACGGAAATCGAGGTAATCCCTCTGGAAGAGCTGAAGCGGCCACGCATGGATCTGGTCATGACGGTATCGGGCATCTTTCGTGATTTGTTTGCGCCGACGATGGCGTTACTGGATAAAGCTGTACGACGAGTTGCCGCGCTTGACGAGCCCCTCGAGATGAATTACGTGCGGCGGAACGTCTTTGAGAAGATCGACGGGGACGGTGGGGGTTTTGACGATGCAGTCGCGCGCGTGTTCTCAAATGCTCCCGGCAGCTACGGCACAAACGTGAATTTCATGGTGATGGAATCCCAGTGGGAAACGAGTGACGCGCTTGGTGATCTCTTCGTCACGCGCAAGTGCTTTGCGTATACCCGCGACTCGAAGGGCCAGACGATCGAAGGCCGGGAAGCGCGCGAGTTGATGGATCAGGCGCTGTCACGTGTCGAAGCGACTTACCAGAACATTGATTCATTCGAAGTCGGCATTACCGACGTCGATCATTATTTCGAATACCTCGGCGGTATTTCCAAAGCGGTTGAAAAACGCGCGCAAGCACGGCCGGCGATCTATTTGTCGGATTCGCTTTCGCCGCAAACCAGGATCCGTTCATTGGAAGAAACCATTCGGCTCGAGACGCGCACCAAGACCCTGAATCCCAAGTGGTACGAAGGAATGCTGAACCATGGTTTCCGCGGTGTCGCTGAAATCGAAAACCACGTGACTAATACCTTCGGCTGGAGTGCAACGGCGGATGCCGTCGACACTTGGATCTATACCGACATCGCTAAGACCTTCTTACTTGACCCGAGTATGTTCGCCCGCCTGCAGGAACTGAATCCGTATTCCGTCCGTTCGCTGACGAAGCGCCTGCTTGAGGCGCATGATCGTGGATACTGGAATCCGGACGAGGAGATCTTGGAAAAGTTGCGCGAGGCAATAGAGAACCTTGGCAAAATCAATAGTGTTATTGGCCCGACTTTCGAGCGAAAGACTTAAGCATAAGTTACAAACCACGACTTGATGTATGCAATGTAAGTTCGAGATTGACTGGGAAGACTTCCGTTGTGAGCGTTCCGCTGAACACGGAGAATTCTGCATTTTTCATATCGAGAAGCTAACCGCCGAAGAGAAGAAGGGGCTCAAAGCTGCGGACTTGGAGCATTGGGAGGCAGTCGAACAGGGATTTCGAGCAGAGTTTATTGGTTATTTAATGGACGAAGAGCGCGACGGAAAGATAGCAACTTGCGACGTAAGAGGCTTTAGTTTTCCGTCAATCAAACTCGCGCAGCGCAGGTTTGTTAAGAGAGTAGATTTCACTCTTGCAAAATTTGCTGGTTCCGTAGATTTCAGTTACTCGGTATTTGATAAGGAAGCGAATTTCTCTGACGTGCGGTTTAAGGGACCGGTGACCTTCAAGGGTATCTCCTTCCAAGAAAAGGCAGAGTTTATATTTTCAAGTTTTGATAGCAAGGCGAATTTTGTAGAAGCCCGGTTTGGAAGGGAAGCGAGCTTTACGTTTGTGAGTTTTGCTGACCAGTCACATTTTAGCGGATCCAAATTTAACGGCTTCGCGAACTTCCGCGGGACGAAGTTTGCGACTCGAACCTGGTTTTCGAGTGTCGAGTTTTTCGACAAGGCGCTCTTTGCGGGTGGAGAGGATCACAGTTGTTTTCAGAATGGAGCTAGGTTGACTGATTGGAGTTTCCCGAGCGCGACGGGGGTTGTTTTTCAACGAACGAATCTCAATAGAGCAAGTTTCATGGACACCGATCTTGAGTCGATTCGATTCAGGGACGTTATATGGTATAGACCCGCTCGGCGTTTACTACGAATGACGAGACCACATGCTCTTTGGGATGAATTCGAACCGCTTAAAAACATCGGTATCGTCTTTAGGAATGCCGCAGGAAATGATAGAGACTACGAAAAAATAGCAGAGAACTATAGACAGCTTGTTCTGAATTACGAAGCGCGCCGTGATTACGATACAGCGGAAAGCTTCCACATTGGAGAGATGGAGATGCGACGAAAGAAGAAAGCAGCTCACATCGAAAACTTGAGGGTACGCAGATTACGTGAGTGGGTTAACTCGTACGGCATTTATCGCGTCCTCAGCAATTACGGAACAAGTTGGTTGCAAGCTCTGGGCATTCTCGTAGCGTTTCTTTGCCTTTTCTCGTTGTCATTTCTCTATTCCGGCTTTAGGACAACAGGAGAAGAACCGCAAAGAACAATTGAATACAACATTTTTGCCGATCTCTCTCATCATCATGTGAACCTAAAGGAATGGGCGCAAGATTATTTCTCCGCGATGTCTCTGTCAGCATCTATCGTAACGTTCCAAAAGGATCGGTTCTACGAGCCCTTGCCGGGTATTTCAAGACTGTGGCTTTTCGTGTCCGTTATCTCATTTACCGGTCAAGTCGCGATGACGCTCTTGGCTTTGCGGCGACGATTCAGACGATGAAGATTACCGTCCTCTATGTCGGTTCCAGCCTGCTCGCGCCGCTGCGTAATGCTGAGCGCGAGATTAATCGGCAGCAGGGCCTCGATCTGCGTGTAGCGACTTACAATTTTGGCGCTTCGTTTACCGACGACCAGTGGCGCGAGATTGAAAATGATCTGCGTGACTCTGAGATCTTGTTTGTCATTCACGTGATGGATAGCGAAAACGCTACGCGGCTCCTGGACTTCCTGGATCGAAATGGCGATCGACATCGGGCGGTGGTGGTCATCAACTGCATGCCTGAATTGATGAAGCGCACGCGGATGGGGAAGTTGGACGTTGGGCGACTTTCGGGAATTGGTTCACGCAAAGGCGCAAGCGCGCAAAGCAAGGCGCCAAAGCAAAGCAGAGAAAGGCAAAGCGCAAAGCCAGAGGACGACGAGGCAGGCAAGGCAACCAGTTTGCTCGGATCTATCGGCTCATGGATTGGACGTCAGGCGCGGGGCAAGGGCGACGACAAGCAGAACGGCCATGGCCGCGCGCAATATCTCAAGTTCGCCAATCGTCTGCCGTCGCTGCTGCGATTTGTTCCGGGCGCGGGGCCGTTACGCGACGTGAAGAACTATCTCATGATGTTCTGTCACTTCCTCCAGCCCACGCCGGCGAACATTCGCTCAATGCTGCTCTATGCGTTAAAGCATTATGTGGACGACGAAAGACTCAGGCAGATCAAGATACCGCCGCCTGAGTCAATGCCTTCGGTCGCCATTTATCATCCTGATGCGCCGGAGCTGTTTGAATCGTTTGGGGCTTATGCGACCTGGTACGCGAAGCAAAGGCAAAAGGAAAAAGTAAAAAGGCAAAAAGAAAATCAAGCACTAGATCCGAAATCCACCATTGGCTTGTTATTGCTGCGTCCTCAGATTGTGAGCAACGCGCGCAAGCATTACGATGGTTTGATTCGAGCGATTGAAGCGGAAGGGCTGAGCGTGATTCCGTCTATTTCGACTCTGATGGATAATCGGGAAGCATGCGAGCGGTTCTTTATCGAGCCGCCGGCCAGGGTCCAGAGTCCAAACTCCAAAGCCGGCCGCACCGATTTGGAGCCAACTAACAACGAACACCTGACCACTGACCGGAACGCTCGATCTCGTGTCAGCCAGATCGTCTCTCTTACGGGCTTCAGTTTCGTGGGTGGTCCGGCGATGAACGACAGTGAAGCGGCGTCTGAATTCTTGCGCGAACTAAATCTTCCCTACCGATCGATGGTGAGTCTCGACACGCAAACCATCGAATCGTGGCAGGAATCTTTCAGTGGCTTGAACCCGGTGCAGACCGGGATGCAGATCGCGATACCGGAGATAGACGGTGCGACTGAGCCGTTCGTGTTTGGCGGATTAACGGCGCACGGAGTTGAGCCGGCGCCGCTTGAAGATCGCTGCCTGCGCATCGCGCGACGCCTGAAGCGTTGGCATCGGCTGCAAACAACTGATCGCGCTCAACTGAAGATTGCGCTGACGCTTTATTGCTTCCCACCCAACAAAGGGAATATCGGCACGGCCGCCGACCTCGACGTCTTCGCGAGTCTCTTCGATATTCTCAAACGATTTAAAGACGAAGGCTATCAGGTAGATATTCCTGAAAGTGTCGATGCTTTGCGCAACAAGTTACTCGGGGGAAATTCTGAAGCTCTGGGCGCCACCGCCAACGTCGCTTATCGAATGAAAGTCGATGAGTATCTGCGGGTTTGTCCATGGGCAAGTGAAATCGAGGCTGAATGGGGGCCGGCGCCCGGCGAGATCAATTCGTTCGGCGGCGATTTGTTGATTCAGGGAATCACACTCGGGAACGTGTTCATCGGGCTCCAACCAACATTTGGATTTGAAGGTGATCCGATGCGGCTCCTGATGGCGAAGGGCGGCACGCCGCATCATGGCTTCGCGGCGTTTTATGCCTACCTGGAAAAGGTGTTTCAAGCGGATGCGGTAGTTCACGTCGGAACTCATGGAGCGATGGAGTTCATGCCGGGGAAACAGGTAGGTCTGTCAGGATCATGCTGGCCGGATCGCTTAATCGGCGAACTGCCGAACATCTATATCTATAGCGTAAACAATCCATCTGAAGGCACGATCGCCAAACGCCGTTCGTACGCGGAATTGATCTCGTATCTGACTCCTCCGATTGAAAACGCCGGGCTTTATAGAGGACTTGCGTCGCTTAAGGATCTGATAGGAAGTTACCGCCAGGCGGCTGACGAAGGGGATCGAGAGAGCCTGTTTGCTGCAATTCAACAGCAGAGTCAGGAATTGAATTTCAATTTTATCGAGACTGAAAAGAATGCGGGAGCGCGGACGTCCCGTCCGCATTGAGCGCAAAGCGCGACAGAATGATGGTCTGAACGCTCTATGAGGACGAAACGGTCGCGCCTTCGACGCGGTGCGGACGGGACGTCCGCGCTCCCGGCAGGTCACTCGCCTCAAGGCTGATTCCGCTTATCGAGCAGCGCAGTCACATAGGCTTTGAACTCATCCGCTCGCACGCTGTGCCGAAAAGCTTCGACGCCGTTGATGAACAGGACCGGTATTTCAAACTGATACCGGGCGAACAACTCAGGCTCGCTTTCGATGTCGACTTCTTCCAGCGCATAGAGTTCGGCGCAGCCGGAGCTGCGCATAACTTCCTTCATCTCTTCACAAAGATCGCAGCCGGGCCTGGTGTACAGAGTTACCTTCGCTCGTGATTCCACTTTTCTTTCTCCTAAATCTCTATCATGTCTGCCACGCGAGACTGTCGATCAGGCAACTATCCTCTTGCCAATACAATCGCGAAAGTTGTATAAAAGGCGTTCTGCTGGTCAAGTTTATATTTTTTTATTAAAGTTAGGCACGGTCGCACTTCTAGTGAACAAGGCTAAATCGGTTGTCACAGAGACGGCAATCCCTGTGTCGCGGGGAACTGTATATTTTTAAAGCAATCCCCTGCGTTGAAGTGTGAGCGCAGGCTAAGGCCGAAAATCGATTGGTCAAGGTTGGTCAAGGCGGAGGTTTTCTGGAGTGGATAGTAATTTGACGAACGAAGGTTCAGCCATTACCGCGCCACCGGCGACCGCCGCAGCGCCGCCTGCGCCAAAGGCTGTGGCCCGGCCCGCCGGAAAACCTCCGGCGGTGATAGTCGAGTCGGTGCCCGACCCGCCGGTGAACAAGAAACGCCGCCGCATCATCTGGCTCAGCATCGCGGGATTTCTGACTACCTGCTTTCTGATGTTCATACGGTTCTTTTTGCCGCGTTCCATTACTGAACCGTCCAGCACTTTCAAAATTGGTTTTCCGGGCGACTATTCGATGGGCGTCGACACGAAGTATCAACAGCAGTATCGCATTTGGGTAGATAAGACTTCGGATCGTTTGTTTGTCGTTTATGCGCGTTGCACTCATCTGGGATGCACGCCCGACTGGAAGGCCAGCGAAAACAAATTCAAGTGTCCGTGCCATGGCAGCGGTTACGACAGCGAGGCGATCAACTTTGAGGGTCCGGCGCCGAGACCTATGGATCGAGCTTACGTCGAATTAGATCCAGAGGGTCAGATCAGGGTAGATGTCAGCCGCCTGTTCAAGTGGCCCAAGGGGGAGAGAAACGAATTTAACGACCCCGGCGCATACATTCCCTTATAAGAGATGGACGAGCCTAAGGATCAAAAAGAAACTCAGCAACTAACCGGCGAACAGAGTAACGTCGGTTTAGTCGAGCGCGCCAGGGACACGGCCGCGGCGCTCAAGGATCGTGCGCTCCAAGAAGCTAAAGATTATAAGGACCCGCAGCAAACGCAGGTTTGGAAATCGATCTTTCGCGTCTCTCATGAGCGTTCTGATCCGCGCAACCGCAGCCTGGCAATTCTTTCAAACGTTTTTCTTCATCTTCATCCGGCCAAGATCAATCGCGATGCGGTGCGGTATCAATACACCTGGGGGATGGGCGGGATCACGTTCTACCTTTTCGTTGTGCTCACTTTCACCGGCGTGTTGCTGATGTTCTATTACCATCCGGCGAAGATCCAGGCTTTTGCCGACATTCTTTATCTCGAGCACGACGTGCCGTTCGGCAAGCTGCTGCGCAATATGCACCGTTGGGCGGCGCACCTGATGGTGATTACGACCTGGCTGCACATGTTTCGCGTGGTGCTGACTGGCTCTTACAAGAAGCCCCGCGAATTTAACTGGTGCGTCGGCGTGGTCCTTTTGGTGCTGACCCTCTTGCTCTCGTTCACGGGCTATCTGCTGCCAGATGATCAACTGGGATTTTGGGCGGTGACCGTAGGAACCAACATGGCGCGCGCAACCCCGATGTTTGGCAACGAAGGACCGTTCGGTGCGCAGCTTGGATTGACGCCTTACAACGATGTTCGGTTCGGTTTGCTGGGCGGATCGATCGTGGATGCGAATGCGCTTCTGCGCGCTTACATCTGGCACTGCATCGGAATTCCGTTGGTCGCTTCGATCTTTATGGCGGTGCATTTCTGGCGGATACGAAAGGACGGCGGGATCTCGGGACCGGCGCCGGTAATGCTCGAGTCGGAAATGAAAGCGCCGGTGAAGAAGAAGTGAGGACTTTGGAATTCTAAATTTCAAATTTGAGATCTGAAATTACGATGGGAGTTCGCGTACGTTCAACTAAATTGTCTGACATCCTAACCAGGCTGTCTGACGTTCCAGACCGGTTTGTCTCAGCAGAGATATTCGTCCACTTGAAAGAGACTTGAAACTTGAGATCTGAAGCGACCATCGAGAATCCGAAACCGAACACTCGCCGCAATCGGCTGATCGGTCTGATCGTCGCTGTAGTGCTGGTTGGTTTGTGGGTTTACTCCGTTCAGGACTGGCACCAGATCTGGAAGATCGTTTCCGCGCCAGACAATGTTCCGATTGTGGCCATGCTGTTTTTGGTGCCGTTCTTTACCTGGTTGGGGATCAAGCAGGCGCACGCGAACGATCATTTGATCGGCGAACTGGAAAGCGATGCGAAGCTGGCCAAGACCCATCACCGCAAGGTCGAGCCATGGCGGCCAGGCTGGGCGAAAGAGCTGCATGTCTGGCCCTATCTCGTGCGCATAGAATTTTTGGCCGCCGTCATTGTGACTGTCGTTTTGTATGTCTGGTCGATCGCTCTAAACGCCCCGCTCGAAGAGCCCGCTAATCCAAATCTCACCATGAATCCGTCAAAGGCGCCCTGGTACTTTCTCGGATTGCAGGAGATGCTCGTCTACTTCGATCCCTGGATTGCCGGCGTGGTGATGCCTTCGATCATCATGATCGGCCTGATGGTATTTCCGTATGTTGATTCGAATCCGCTGGGCAATGGTTACTACACGCTGAGGCAGAGACGCTTCGCGGTGAACATGTTCAGTTGGGGCTTCTTGATGTGGATTCTGCTGATCGTCATCGGCACTTTCATTCGCGGGCCCGGTTGGATCTGGTTCTGGCCCGGACAGACCTGGGACCACAACACGGTCGTCTTTGATCGCAACCGCGATCTGCACGAGATCCTCGGGATCACGCCCGCGAATTTCGCGAATCACATGAGCCTGCTGCCGTGGGTGAGGGGGATTTTCGGCTTTATCGTGGTAAGCGGCTTCTTTATCCTCGGTGGTTTGTTCTTCCATTGGCTGATGAGGCGAGGACCATTCAAGTTCAGTTACCTCGTATCACCGAAGAAATTCCTGGCGTGGGCGCAGATCCCCGATCCGTTTGAGTTAAAGTTGCTGGCCAATACCAGCATCCTGCAATACATGACGTTTCAGTTCTTCGCCGTGAGCGTGCTGCTGGCGATGCCCGTCAAGCTTTTCTTACGCCTGGTATTTACGATCAAATACGTCTGGGTAACCCCGTGGTTTAATATCTAATATCTAAGCGCGGCTAACGAATAATAGGGATAATAAACAGTGGCAGAATCTCTGGAACCGGTCGAATCGCTGGTAAAAAAAGAAGCGGAGCCGCAGCGCGATCCGATCGTCAGCCGTTCGACCAGCGCGATTCTGCTTGTCTGCACCTTGCTGCTGATTGGATCGGCGGGTTGGGCGCTGTACGACGAGGGGTTTGGCCAACGTCCGTGGCGCGGGACGCAAAAGGAATTTGTTAAGCGTTACACAGCCTACCTCAAGAGCATTCGCAAAGACGCGGGCAAGTCGGAAGCCGACGTCAAGGAAACCCCGGAATACCAGCAACTGGATGAAGAGGCCAAAGCAGCGGTTGATAAAGTCAAAGCTGATGTCACGGAAAAAGATCGTCAGGTGGCTCAGATTCAGGCGAAGCTCGACGCAGTTACTGAACCGTTTCAGAATCAGCGCGGTCGGATCGTAGTCATTACTTATAAGCTCGAGACGGCGCCCAGTGATTTCTGGCGCAAGCGCTACGACAGCCAGCTCAAAGAAAAAAAGAACGAAGTGGTGACTGTCGATATGCCGTCAGACAATGGCAGCAAACCCACTCCGCAGAAGATGAACTATGCGCAGCTGGAAGAGACCTTTAATAGTTTGCGGGAAGAGAAGGCGAAAGTGCTCGGCGAGAAGGCCGAGTTAACCAAGGAGCCGAGCGAGTTAGCCAAGAAGCGCGACGAGTATCTGAAGAACCACGTCAGTCTGCTGCCGCAGAGGAGCATCGATGATCTGATCAAGAAGAACGAGAACTCTTTTGACTACACAATTCTGGGGCACCAAATCAACGTTAACCAGTATGCGATCGTGGATCGCTGCGAGATTTGCCATCTCGGCGCCCGTGAACCTCTGACGATCAAAGCTTCGGATATGGCGCCGGGCGGGCCGGGCAAGAAGCCGGACGATCTGGCCGCGGCGTTCGTTAGTCACCCGCGCAAAGAGCTCCTGCAGATTCACAATCCCGAGAGATTTGGCTGTTCCGCCTGTCACGGCGGCAACGGCCGGGCGACAACCAGCGCCGTCAAAGCGCACGGCCAGAATCCCTTCTGGCTGCATCCGCTTTTTCATAAAGAGAACACCGAAGCTGGTTGCCAGATGTGTCACGCGAATGACCGCGTGACGCAGGGCGCGGACACCTTGAACCTGGGCAAGGACCTGTTCTACCAGCGTGGCTGCGTCGGTTGTCATCGCATGGAGGCTTTCGATCGCGAGGCTGATGCACTGACAAACGCGCGCCAGACAATCACTCAGCTTCAGGATCAGATTACCGCTAATGATCGTCAGGCCAGACTGGACACTGACGCCAGCGCCAGCGCGAGTGACGATGCTGAAGTCCAGCGTCTGCTGGCGCACGCGGATTCGTTGCGCGTGGCGAACAGTCAATTGGCTGCGCGCATCGACGAGCTCAACGTACAGACGCGTTACCTGCAACAGGATCAGAAAAAGGTGGGACCCAACCTTAAGGACGTGCGGCTGAAATTGCGCAAAGATTGGATTCCGGTTTGGCTGAAAGATCCGCAGGCATTTCGGCCGGGCACCAAGATGCCCACGTTCTGGCGTTTCACCGAAGACGGCGCAGAAGGCGCTGATGATCTGAAAGCAGTCGCGGCTTATCTCTGGCAGAACAGCTTCGACGGCAAAGTCCCCGCGCAACAGCAGGGAGACAAAAATAACGGCAAGACCTTATTTGAATCGCGCGGCTGTCTCGCCTGTCATTCAATCGGAGAAGAAGACAGCAAGATGGGCGGCACCTTTGCCGCGAACCTGTCGAAGGTCGGCGAGAAAGACAACTATGATTACATCGTGCGTTGGATTTACAACCCGCGCGAGCGCTGGGCGCCGTACTGTCCGAAAGAACATCGCGATCTGACGCCGGAAGATTATTCCAAGCATGGGCTGCCGTTCCTGTTTGATACCGAGCTTCATTCGAAGTGTCCGAATGACGGCGCTGAGTTGCAAGTCCAGAACATGACGGTCATGCCGAACCTGCGTCTTTCGGAACAGGATGCGCGCGACGTCGCTTCGTATCTGTTTTCGCTTTCGTCACCACAGACGTCAGGCGATGCTTCCTACATGGATGATCCGAAGCTGGCCGAGGACGGGAAGGCCGAGATCAAGCAGTACGGCTGTGCGGGTTGCCACGAAATCAAAGGCTTCGAAGAAGAGCAGCGGATCGGCAAGGAATTGACGACCGAAGGCGCGACGCCTTTGGAGCGTTTGGACTTTGCTCTGTTGACTCAGGATGCCGAATACGGCCGCGATCCCCTGAAGATCCATCCGAAAGACAAAGAGCAGGAGTGGTACAACCATCGCGGGTTCTTCGAGCACAAGCTGACTGAGCCAAAGATCTATGACACCGGCAAGTCGCAGTATCTCGAATCGAAGGACCGCCTGCGCATGCCCAAGCCTTACCTGACCGAAGAATGGCGGACGGGATTGACGACGCTCTTGCTCGGCAGTCTGGGAGTGGAAGGCGCAAACGTGCCGGCGTCGCTCTTCTACAACCCGCCTGACCAGCGGCGTCAGGACATCCAAAACGGTTGGTGGGTAATTAAGAAATACAACTGCATGGGTTGCCACGTGCTCCAGCCGGGCCAACATGTCAGTGTCTATAACAATTCAGCCGAGCCGACGGTGATAAGTGGCGCGGGCCTGTATTCGCTGCCATTTTATTCCGGCCAGAAAGAGTTTCTGCCACCGCAATTGACCAGCGAGGGCGCGCGTGTCGATCCCGATTGGCTGATGAGATTTTTGAAAGATCCTTCGCAGCTGCAGCCGGGTGAAAAGCCACCTGCGCCAACGTCGTCCGGCGCGGCGCCGGCATCAACACCGGCTTCAACACCCGCGGCAGCGAGCACGGCCGCGAAGCCGGCAACCGGCAACGTTAACGATCAAAGCGCGGGCCGGCTGATGCCGCAGCCTGGCGCGAATCGCAACGGCGTGAGGCCTTACCTGCAGGTACACATGCCGACGTTCAACTTCTCGCCGAATGAACTGCGAGTGCTGGTGCGGTTCTTTATGGCCGTCTCTTCACAGAACGATCCGTATATCAAAGAGCCCCTGGATCCGATGACAGACCAGGACAGGTCGATCGCGCGAAACATTTTCGTTTCGGGCACGCCATGTTTGAAGTGCCACATCACCGGTGAACCGACGCATGACGCGAGGGCGATCGCGCCCAACTTCCTTTTGGCTGCGCAGAGATTAAAACCGGAATGGACCTTCCGCTGGTTGCTTGATCCGGCCCAGATCGCACCGGGCACGGCCATGCCCACCGGGTTGTTCAAGAAGGAACAGGATCGTTGGGTGGTGAACTTGCCGAATCCGCCGTCCGATGTCATGAACTATCACGGCGACCACGCGCGGCTGTTGGTGCGCTACATGTTCCTGATGACGCCGGACGAGCAGAAGCGTCTGTTGTCCGCGACGCCTGCGCCGCCAAAGCCGGCAGCGAGCGCGGCGCCCGCGCCACAGAAGACGGGTCGCGGCAAGGTCAGAACCGGGAGCGGTAGCGACCGGGTCATCGCTGGTTCAGGACGCTCCAAACAGAGACCTCGCACACTGGCGCAGCTGCGTTACGCGCATCGAGCGGGCGGCCGTCGCTAATTCATGGCTGGAGCCGATATTGATTGAGTATTCCAAGCTATCTGTGGCTGGGGCTGATCGCCGCCCTGAGCCTGTTATCGCTGGCATCGTCCTGCGGTGGCCCGAAGACCGGAACAGACGAGAACACTGCCGGAGACACCAAGGGCAAGGCCTACACCTCAAAAGGCGACGAAGGCAGCATTACCGGTAAGGTTTCTTACACCGGCGCTGCGCCGGAACCGAAAAAGATCGACACATCCGCCGATGCGGCTTGCACCTCAAAGAGCCCGAACCTGACAACTGAGGAGTGGGTCGTCAAGGACGGCAAGCTCGCCAACACCTACGTCTACATCAAAGACGGAACATTGGCTGATGGCTCGAAGATTGCTGACTACAGCTTCGAAACCCCAACAGCCGCGGTAACGCTCGACCAGAACGGTTGCCACTACAAGCCGCACGTTCTGGGTGTAATGGTGAATCAGCCGATCAATATCACCAACAGCGATCCGACCACGCATAATATTCATTTTCCGCAGGGAAACAATCCTGACTGGAACCAGTCACAAGCGAATGGCGCCGCGCCCTTGACTCATAAACTGGCTCGCGCTGAGATCATGGTGCCAGTGAAGTGTAATCAGCATCCGTGGATGAAGTCTTATGTGGGCGTAACCAAGCATCCGTTCTTTGCCGTCACGGGCGAGGATGGCAGCTTTACGATTAAGGGCGTGCCGGCGGGCAAATACACCGTGGTAGCGTGGCATGAAGGCGGAGCGAAGGGCACTGAGAAGCCGATGGAAGTAACCGTTCCCGCCAAGGATCGAATTCCCGATGATGTCGATGAAGCACTAGGAGCATTGCCGATTTCCGATTGCCTATTGCCGATTTCAGTTCGGTGACTTGGCAATCGGAAATCAATCGGCAATCGCCAATTGGCAATCGGAAATGTCTAAGAGTCTTCATCGCTTCGCGTTGCTGGTGGCGTACGCGACGTTCCTGCTCATAATCGCGGGCGCGAATGTCACCAGCCGCGATGCCGGGCTGTCGACTTCTGATTGGCCGCGATCGAACGGCACGTTCTTTCCCAAAATGGTTGGCAATCTATTTTGGGAGCACGGCCACCGCATGGTGGCCACGGCCGTTGGAATCTTGACGATCGCGCTGGCTGTCTATCTCCAGGTCCGCGAGCGCCGTCCGTGGGTGAAGCGTCTTGGTTGGATCGCGTTGGGCGGGGTAATCGCGCAGGGTTTGCTCGGCGGTCTGACGGTCAAGCTGAATTTGCCGCTAGCGGTTTCCGCCGCGCACGCCACCCTGGCACAGTTGTTCTTTCTCATTACGGTTAGCCTGGCGGTGTTCACTTCGCGCAAGTGGGTGACTCCGAATTCCAGCGTCGCCGAAAACGGCACTGGCGTTTCGCTGCGCACTTTGTGCGTCGTGGCTTTGGCCGCGATTCTTACCCAATTGGTTTTGGGCGCGACGCTGCGTCACTCAGCGACCTGGGATCAGGATCTGCCGACGGGATTGTTGCTCGCGCATATTGGCGGCGCGATCGCAGTGACGCTGATTTTGGGATCGACGGTGGCTACCGTGCTGTGGCGCCATCGCGACGAGCAGTATCTGGCCCGGCCTGCTTTGCTGGCGGCGGCGCTCCTGTTTATTCAGTTGCTGCTGGGCCTGGCTGCTTACGTGACGCGGGCGGCGTCGCCCTACGATCCGCAGCCGCTGACTCCGATGGTATCGGTGACCGTGGCCCACGTTGCGTGTGGCGCTTTGGTTTTTGCGACGACAATCGTTTTGACGTTGAGAGTATTCCGGGTGTTGCGAGTAGATCGCCGGGAATACGTCCTCGCTCCGGCCTAAACCGTTCGGAGCAAACGGTTCTCAAAAAGTTTTCAAAGATTTCGACGTTTGCGGGCAGTTTCGGGTTCAGAGTTCAACCTTCAGGTTGCTGGAAGGGGACAAGCTAAAGCTTGAACTCCAGACCGATCCCTCAGACCATCAGCAAGTATTTTATGAAGACTGCTGCAATAGATCTGCATTCAAACGCTGCCGAAGCCGTCGCGCCCGCGAGCGCGAAGGCCCGTTCGTCCGCTTATATTGAGCTCACCAAGCCGCGCATTACTTTTCTGATCGTGCTGACTTCGGCGGCGGGCTTTTGCCTCGGCTCGCGGGGCGCGCTCAACTATCTGACCTTTACGCATGCAATGGTGGGAATCGCTTTGCTGTCGTCGGGCATCGCGACGTTGAATCAGTTTATGGAGCGCGACCTTGACGGCCTGATGCGCCGCACTGAGAACCGTCCGCTGCCTTCGGGACGGCTGACGCCGTTTGAGGCGTTGTGGTTCGGCGTCGCGCTCACTATGGGGGCTGAGTTTTATCTCGCTCTATCAGTAAATTTGCTGACCGCGGTGCTCGGGTTAACCGTCATCAGCGGGTATCTGTTTCTCTATACACCTTTGAAGACGAGGACCTCGCTGTCTACCGCAGTCGGGGCGTTCCCCGGCGCGATGCCGCCGCTGATTGGTTGGGCTGCCGCGCGCGGCGAAATCGACGTCGCGGCCTGGGTGCTGTTCGCGATTTTGTTCCTGTGGCAGTTTCCACATTTTTTGGCGATCGCCTGGATGTATCGCGAAGACTACGGGCGGGCAGGCATTCGCATGTTGCCCGTGGTCGAACCCGATGGCCGGGTAACTGGACAGCAAATAATTCTGTACTCGTTGATGCTGGTGCCGGTAAGTT
>WNFP01008049.1_pt1 | contig 16090 bp, 13 predicted proteins | sample 5400201 | NCBI WGS metagenome assembly WNFP01 (sample SAMN13153355, study PRJNA577476) | soil metagenome | isolation source: 115 cm saprolite under Madrone tree | place: USA:California | collected 2016-06-14 | reverse complement strand
CTTTCTGGGCTTCGGTCTGGGATGTTTCCTCTCCCGACGCAAGGTGAGCCTTCTTCCTTTGCTGGTTCCGTTGCTCGCGCTGACACTGCTGGTCGAACTTCCTTGGACGGGACTTCGCGATCTCATGACGGAGCTGCCCGCTTTCGTCGGTGCCACTTCTGACATGCATCTCTGGAGCGTGCCCACGCTCGCCCACGAATGGTTCTCCTTGGTGATTCTCGCAGCCGCAGTTGTGGTAATCGTGCCGATCTTCTGCTTGCTCACCTTCATGTTTATTCCTGTGGGCCAGCTGGTGGGCTGGTATTTGGAGAATGCCGGCAACATCGTTTTCGGTTATTCCGTGAACATCCTCGGCAGCCTCGCCGGAATTCTCCTGTACACCCTTCTTTGCTTCCTCTATCAATCGCCCCCGGCTTGGTTTTTGTTGGCCGCGGTGATGCTGGTGGTGCTGTTGTGGAGGCTCCCGCGGTTGCGATGGGTCGTCGCGGGCGTTTTCGCGGTCTGTGCCGCGCTGGCGAGTGTGGGTCCTGGGAATGGAAGCACGGTGTACTGGTCTCCCTATCAAAAACTGACGTTGACCCCTCGGCAACAGGGCGGCCAAACCATCGGCTACGTGCTAAATACCAATAACAGTTGGTATCAGCAAATCCTCGATCTCTCGCCGCAGTTTGTGACCTCCCATCCGCAGCTTTTCAAGGACGAGCCAGTCCAATGGAACCCCTATAACGTTCCTTATCATTTCTACCCTCAGCCGCCAGCGGTGCTGGTGCTTGGCTCTGGCATGGGCAATGACGTCGCCGCGGCACTCCGCAACGGTGCCGGTCGCATCGTGGCCGTGGAAATCGACCCGCTGATTCTCCAACTGGGCCGGGAGAAGCATTTTGAGAGGCCCTACAGCTCGCCCCGTGTGCGCGAAGTTCTTGACGACGCTCGCAGCTACGTGCAGAACAGCGCCGATCGTTTTGACCTCATCGTTTTTTCCTTGCTCGATTCCCATACCACGAGCTCCCATTTCACGAACATTCGAATCGATAACTACGTCTACACCCTCGAAGCGCTGCAAGCCTCGAAGCGGCTTCTCCAGCCCGGTGGAATTTTCATCATCAAATTCCAGGTCAGTAGTCCCTGGATCGCCGGACGGCTTCGCGGCCTCCTCGAAACCGTCTTCGCTAATCCTCCCGTACAGGTGCGAACGGTGGACTCTGCCTACGGCACGAGCGGCACTTTTTACATCGCCGGCTCGGAAGCACGCATCAAGCAAGCTTTATCGGATCCGCAGGTTGCCGCATTCGTCGCAAATCACGGCAATATTGAAACCCAAAAAGCGGCGCTGACGACGGACAACTGGCCGTACTTTTACCAGCGCGGGCCGGGGTTGCCGGTTCCAGTGATCCTCATCTCCGGTGTCCTCGTGCTGCTCTGCTGGCTATTCCTTCGCCGAACCGGAACCGCGCTCCGATCCATGCGTCGGCATTTCTTCTTCCTCGGTGCGGGCTTTCTCCTTCTCGAAGCGCAAATTATCAGCAAGATGGCCCTACTGTTTGGGACTACCTGGGTCGTCAACTCCATCGTGATTGCCGCGCTTCTCCTGCTGATCGTGGCCGCAAATTTCCTGGTGGAATTCAAGCCGGATTTCCCCCTTGCCTGGGCCTACGTCGGAATCTTCGTCACCATCGGGGTGTCCTACTTCGTTCCGCTGGAGAAGTTTTTCTTTCCCTCTGTCGTATCGAAAATCTTAGTGGCGACACTGGTGCTCTGCCTGCCGGTCTTTTTTGCCGGCATCGTTTTCGTTCGCAGCTTTGCGAAGGAAAGTTTCCGCGCCGGAGCCCTGGGCGCGAATCTGTTCGGAGGTCTCGTCGGAGGATTGTTGGAGTCGATGTCGCTTTGGACCGGCATTCGATCACTGATGGTCCTCGCGGGGCTGCTCTACCTGGCCTCCTGGATCGCGCTGAACGTGGAGCAACCGTCCGAGAATAAGGCTCTCCGCTTGGCGCCCGCTGACGACTGAACCCTGGAAGGTTTCTCTCCACGAAAGGCAATCGTCGAGGGTAGAATCATCCTCAGCATCAGGAGAAAATCATGCGCTATTCACTCCGGTTGGCTGCAACCTTTGGGCTGCTCTTCTTTTTTCTCGCTCTTCAAGCTTCAACCCTTCGCGCAGATACATCATCTGCCGCGCCTCCCGACCAGCTCGGCAAAGTAAATTTCCCCACCAGTTGCACAGCGCAAGTTCAGCCCACGATCGAAAAGGGCGTCGCGTTGCTGCACTCCTTCCAATACACGGAATCAGAAAAGACCTTTGCCGACGCGGTCGCCCGCGAGCCGAAGTGCGCCATGGCCCACTGGGGCAAGGCGATGGCTCGGTTTGAGCAGCTCTGGGAATTCCCGAACGACAAGAAACTAAAGGAAGGCCGTAAGGACATCGCGAAAGCCCGAAAACTTCATCCTGCCACAGCCCGCGAACAGGGCTTCCTTGACGCTGCCGCTGCGTTCTTTCTGAACAAATCCAAATTGACGCACACCGAGCGCATCAAAGCCTATTCCGATTCGCTTGAGCGCTTCTACGCGCAATCTCCGGGCGACCCGGAGATTGGCGCCTTCTATGCCCTTTCTCTTGTTGCACTCGCCTACACCGACGAACCCAATATGCTCGCCCTCCAGAAGAAGGCCATCTCTGTTCTCCAGCCCTTGCTCCAGCAATATCCTGCTCATCCTGGAATCGCGCATTACCTGATTCACGCCGCCGACCGCCCCGAACTCGCCGCCCAGGGCCTCGAAGCGGCTCGCAGGTACGCGGCCATCGCGCCGGACTCTTCGCACGCTCTGCACATGCCGTCGCACATCTTCGTGCGACTAGGCCTCTGGCAGGATTCCATCGCTTCGAATCTTGCCGCGAGCGCCTCCGCCGCGCGTGCCGCGGAATTGCATCTTGCGGAATCCCATTATCAGACTCATGCCATGGACTTCCTCAGCTATTCCTATTTGCAGAGCGGCCAGGAGGCCAAAGCACGCGAAGTCATCGACCACTCCGGCCATGTTGTTGGGGCGGACGACGCGGGTAGCGCCAGACATCGGGCCTATTTCGCCGCGCGAACCGCTTTGGAACTGCACCGCTGGAAGGACGCTGCCGGCTTGCCCGTTGCCTCGATCGGCAAAGACTACCTGGACAATCTCTATTGGGCCCGCGCCATTGGCGCTTCGCGCAGCGGTGACGTAGCCGATGCGGAATCGGACGTCAAGGAACTTACGAAGCTCGTCGCCGATCGTGAAAAGCGCGCGATAAAAGAAGGCTACGGCGCCTCCAGCGAAAAAGCTACCGACCTCCGCGAAGCTGAAGCCTGGCTGGCCTTCGCCAAAGGAAAATCCGACGAAGCCGTTGAGGAACTGCGTGCCGGCGCCGACCATCAGGATAAAAATGGCGGCGAATCCGTCACTGTCCCCGCACGCGAAATGCTCGCCGACATGCTCCTGGAACTCAAGCGTCCCGCCGACGCTCTCGCCGAATACAAAACGGTCCTGAAGAATTCGCCGAACCGCTTTGACGCTCTCCTGGGAGCTGCCCGCTCCTCGCAAGCCTCCGGCGACACCGGTGGTGCGCAATCGTTTTACGCCAAGCTCGCCGAAATCTGCGGCGCTGGCGCCGACCGTCCGGAACTCGCCGAAGCCAAGACGTATCTCGCCCAGAAATAGCGTCGGCTTCGGTCGAGTGTTCCTTCCGGCGGATGTGGCTCACGGGCGTTTCGATCTGTCTGCGATGTACTCCATTAGCTTGCCAAAGTCGTCGAACCATTTGCTTTTGATTTCATCAGACCAAGCGGGATCGAAGTTTGGGAATTTAAGTAGAAGTGAGGCACGCCAGTCCGCTGGGGCTCTTGCGGTCGATGCATCCTCCTGCTGCGGCGTGCCGAAATTCGGGCTCTCGATGAGCGGTTCGGCAATCTCCGAGGAGTTCGCTGATCTTTGGCGGCCAGCCTCGCCACCCCAAAATGGCTTTATATGCGGAGAAACATCTACGCCTGCCTCTCTGCATGCGGCGACGAAAAACGCAACGCACTTCCTTATTGTGTCGCCTGAGGCGCCGCGGCGCCTGAACTCCTGGCTCATTTGGGCGGTCGTGCAGCTCGCCAGATCGAAGTCGCCAAACAAGTAGGGATAGGAAGCGCGTATTACGTCGCCGAGGGCCTGCCTGCGTTCCTCACCCCGGGACCTAGCCAGCCTTACAAGAGTTTCTGTTGCCGAACCGCCGCCACTGACCAAGCCCATGTATCGCAGTGCGGCCGCTAAATGAAACCTCATGGCCCTGGAGGTCCTAGGCATAACGCTGTGGTCGATTCGGCTAGGGACCCTAACGCTGATCATGTCAAGAAAGTTTCGAAATGTACTGAACGGCACATAAGGGGCTACGCCGGAGCCCTCTTTCCCGGATGTTTCGCGCGTCCCTTCGATCATTCGGTTCTCCGAGGCCGATCCGCCGACTGTACCAACTCTTGGGCATCACTGGCACATCACTGGCACGCAGTATACCAACTTTCGCGAGTTGGTACGCGGCATACGCGAAACTCCTCGCATGGACAGGGCATTCGAGGGTCATCCCATCCTCGGCTGGCTGCGACGCACATTTGGGTTGGACTGCCCGCTGGCATGGGCTGAGTGGGTTGCAGGCCAACTGCTGCAGGATATGCGGCACGTGGGCGTCCCAGTCGACCTTAGCCCCATGTTGATCGCTAGGAAGACCACAATCATAGGCTTCGACCAGCACTTGCCGTGCGAGGCAAGGCTCGAAACCGGCCCGACGGGTTTCTTGATCCGTCTTAGCGGCTCTCTCGCCTCTGAGGAGAACGAGGGGCGTCGGCGATTCGCTCTAGCGCACGAACTCGGGCACACACTCTTCTATGACCTGAACGAGCTCCCGCCCGAGCGCATAATCCGCCTGCCACTGCACGATCCAGTTGAGGAAGAAGTGTGCGACAAGTTTGCCGCCGCCCTGCTGGTCCCCTGCTCGTACCTCCAAAGCGTCTGCCGCGAGCCCTCGTCCGGTGCCGACGGTCTGACTCTTCTTGACAGAGTTTGTGCCGACTGCGGTGTGCCTAGGCCAGTGGCAGCCCTTCGGCTCACGCAAGGACTGCCCGGACTGGAACATGACGGGCTTTCGGCAATCGCCCGCGGTTGGTTTAGCGAACGCGTTTGGTCATCACGACAGTCCGCTGGGACATCTACAATCACCTCATTGGCCCGGACTGATGCTCCCTCCACCCTGGGGAACTCTATTTCCGCAACGGCAGCCCCCCCACTAGTACGGCAAGAGCCATACTCCGAGTAGAGGGAAGAGTCTTTCTCGGCAGAGTGGGTGTATAATCCTGAAATTTCGCCCGAGAAAAAGGACCTAAGACTATGAGCCTCGCGTGGAAACCTGCCAAAACGTTTCGTCTAGCTGTGAGCGGAGACGTGGAATTGTCGGCCTTGGAGATAAGAATCTGTGACACTCCAGCGTTTCAGCGGCTTCGAAAGCTGAAACAGTTGGGCCTAAGCTATCTCGTTTACCCGTCGGCGCAACACACGCGATTCGAACATGCGCTCGGCTCCCTCCACAAAGCACGGCAGATCGTTGAAGCAGTTAAGTCGAATCCGCAAAGCGAGGGGGCGGCAAAGTCGATCCCTGACGATGACTACCTGCTAATACGACTTGCGGCCCTGCTACACGACATAGGGAACCTTCCGTTTGGACACACTCTGGAAGATGAGGGGTGCGTTGTTTCTGAGTACCAGGAGGACAAATCGAGGCTTGAGCGCTTTATCGGTAAGGATACGGATATAGGCAAAATCCTTTCGGAAGGAATTGGGGAGCAAGGGCGGCAGGACGTATTCACGATACTGACTGCAAAGAACGATATCGCCAACGCCTTAGGCGAACGCGCCTACATCGCCGACATCGTGAAGAACACTGTATGTGCCGATCTTCTGGACTATCTCGAGCGAGACTCCTATCACTGCAATCTGAACATTTCTATCGGCGACAGGTTCATGCGTTATCTCTTCCTGACAACATTTAATGGAGGCAGGCGGCTCGCCATCCGGCTCTGGAAAGAGAAGGATCAAAGGCCGAGACCCGACTTAGTCAGTGAGCTAACATTTCTATTGGAGGCAAGGTATCACATCGCTGAACGCGTATACTTCCACCACGCTAGAACCGCGACTTCGGCAATGATCAGTCGCGCTGTTTGGGCGGCTCTGGAGGTGCAAGGTCAGAGCAAATTGACGTTGGAAAAATTGTATGAAATGGGCGACCAGGAACTTCTGATCTTTCTTGTGAGCTGTGAGGGTCCTCTCGCGAAGCAGTTGGGGAGTATGCTAGAGGCTCGGCGATTATATAAACGCGTGGACCAAGTGGAGCGAGGCGTAGTCGAAGCAGACAGGACACGCAACCGATTGGTGGAAATGACCAAAATGTTCTGTAAAGAACCGGCAGCGCGAGTTCACATCGAGGACGAGGTGTCCGACCTTTGCGGACTTAGCCCCGGTGACGTTCTTATTTATTGCCCAGACCCGGATATGAATCTGAAGGCGGCACAAATGCTTGTAACGTGGCGTGACGGCGTCAAGGCTCTGAGCGAAATTGACGATCCTGTCATCCGAAACCGAACACAGGGCATTATCGATTCACATAAGAACCTTTGGCAGCGCAAGGTCTTCGTCCATCCGGATAAACGGAACGACGGGGAGATTCTCAGGCGGGTAAAGAATGTGGTCAGTTGCCATCTGAGTGGGAATGGAGTCTACAGCCGGGAGACCATCGAACCAATCCTCCACGACTTGGCCGAAAGGGAAGGTATTCCCCTTCCCGCGTCGCACGCTCGGAAGGTCTCCGACGCGGTTCTTGCTCCTGGAAGTAAAGGGTCACCGCTCAGCAGGAGTCTGCTCCTAGACGAACTAAAGAAGTCGGTCCAACAAGAAGGGTTGGCTTGACCCCTGGTCCCCAGTGAGCGGGCAAAAGAGATGTTGTGTGCATATGACGCTTTTTCCTGGTTTCGTGTTGGAACCCACCGGGGCTTCTCCCGGCCCACCTGCTGGGCGAGAAATTTCGATTCCGTCCGGAGGGCGGTGTTGTGGATTTGGCCGACAGTCCCCGACGCAGGATATCTGGGCGTCCGATATGAGACCGAGAAATTCTCAAAATGCACAGCTACCATAGTTTTCCTTGACTTCCCCATATTTCCAAGTATAATTGAACCTGTAGATAGCTGTATGTGGGCTGCGGGAGCTTGCTCCCGCTTTTCTTTTTTGAGGGTGTATTTTCGCAGCCTGCCCCGCTGGATCAACCAAAAACACACCCTTTAGAATCAATCAGTTACGAAATGCAAATTTTGTAAATCCTTTCATTTGATATTCATGCAAATTGGGGGGTAGGGGATCCCCACCCTCATCGCAACGGGTTCGCCCCAAAACACCTCACGGGACGAAGCTGCTCGTCCCGTGAGGACTGCTCGTAAGTTGTTCCAAGGTTAGAAGTGGAAGCCCAACTCGGCCGTGTAGGCTCGCGGCGTAACGAAATGCGTTCCGCTGAAAGTGGACAGGAAGTTATAGAGCGCCGTCTTGTTCGTCAAGTTGATGGCGGTGAGGCGTAGGCTCCACTTGTAGCGATCGCCGTGAAATAAATTGTCGTCACCCACACTCAAATCAAACAAGTTGCGGTGGGAGCTGCGCCGCAGATGGTCCCAGCGCCTTGGGCGAGAGGCATCGACAGCGCGGCCGTGTGCATGACGCCGCCGGCATCCACACAAAAAAGGCCGATAGCGGTCTGCTGGGCTGCATCAAGAAAACCGGATGCATCCCCGAAATTGTCAAGATGGGGGTTGCTGGCTACCAGACCGCTGTCGTAGCGCCAATTCATGGCAATCCACGGCAGGGTCTTCCATGGTTGATATTGGAAATGTGTTGTTTGATTGAAGGCCTGGTCGTGGTCGATCCGGAATACTTCTCCACCCGTGATGCTCGCGCCCAGCCCGCCAATCTGTGGCGGGAAATAGCGCGCCCGGACGTGCGCAAGCACGGCGAGTGCCGTGAAGCCATGAAAATTCGGCACGCTCACGCGCACGGAAGGTCCGTCAATCTTGGAACTTTTCCAAGCGATGGGGAAAAAGATCGGCGTGTTGGCGAACGTGCTGAAGTCATACGCGTTGTGCGTGTACTTCCACAGGTAGTCGGCGTCCACCACCACGTATTTTCCAAACGCCTGCTGGAAGCCGGCGTTGAACTGGTTGCGCTGGCCGGAGCGAATTGGCTGCTGCAAGCTCGCGCCGCCGATTACGTCCACAATGACCGGGTTACTCGCCCCTAGGCTTGCCAGGATCAGGTTTTCATTGAACGGGGTCTCCAGAATGCGCGAATAGGAAACGCGCAGGACCGAGTTGGTCTTCTTGATGTTGTAAGCGAAGCCCACGCGAGGTTGCGGTTGACTATCGTGCACGATCCCGCGATAGAGGTCTTCTCGAAATCCCACATTGAAGGCCCAATTGCCCACGCTGATCGTGTCTTGCAGGTAGAGCGCGAGCTCCTTGACATCCGCTCGGCCGCGGAAGGGGAACAACGAGCTTTGCGTGCTCAAGCAGCTGTCCTGCGCTTGCGCTCCCGCTGTCAGCGTTGGCCGCGTCAGGTCGAAGCAGCCGAGCGCCGCCACAAAGTTAGGATTCGGCTTAAGCGTACCCGTGCACTGTGTCTGATCCGTAGGTGTTTGATTCGTGTCGGGACTTCCGTCAGCGGTATTCAGACAGACCGCATTGAACGCCGGGTCCGTAAGTCCGAAATTGAAATTCTCCGTCAGGAACGTATGTTGAAACGTGGCGCCGGCTTTGACGTTGTGTTTGCCCTTGACATAAGACACGTCCGTGCGCAGTCCCGCGTTAGTGAGTTTCCGCTGCTGGTTGAGCGTGGCCGAAGAACCGCCGGGGATGAGTCCTGTGCCGTCCGCAAACACGTTTCCGCTCGGGTAGTAGTTAAAGCGATCCTGGCGAACGAAACCACCGAAGGTGAAAAGCGTCGTCGTGCTGATTAGCCGCGTCCACACCGGCGCGATGTTAAAGGTCTTGATCTGCGCACGCTGGTCCTGCGCCGGCAATAGGGATCCTGTCAGCGGGTCGGTAGCCGCAGGATTCACTGAACCATTTAAGTTGTCGATCGTATTTGGCGTCTGGAACCACGAGCGCGTGTATTGAAAGTTCGTGTGGATCGAGTCCGCGCTGGTTAGGTTGTAATCGACTCGGTCAAATAGGTTCTCTTCATTGCCCTTGTCGTGGATAGCACGGAGTTCTGGTGGATCGAGAAATCGGCTGGTGTTCAATCCGTTCGCGGCGATGAAGTTTCCCCACTTCTGGCCCCCGAAGGCCAGCCGGAAGCCTCCCGTGACTGATCCGAAGCTGCCGTACGAAGAGTAGATAGTGCCCCTTGGCTTGGTCACCCCAAGGCCGGATTGCGTCGTCACCTTGATGACCAGACTCGTTTTTCCGCCGTATTCTGCCGGTGGCCCTCCGGATACGGCTTCGAGCGACTGAATCGAGTCCAATGGAATCTGGTTGGAAAAGACTTTGCTTTGTTGGTCCGTAATGGGCTGCCCATCCACTGAGAACGAATTCTCGGCATGGTCACCGAGCCCGTGAAACAGCCCGTTCGAGTCCGCCACTACGCCCGGCGTCGCCAGCGTCACCAGCGAACTTACCGAAGACGATTGGCTTTCCAGCGGCATCCGATCGGTCAACCCTGTGTCAACATCTGTATGGAAACTGGGGTCCTTCTCCACCAGGTCCCCTCCGTTCGCCTCGACCGTGATGCTGGTTGCCGCCGCGCCGACTTTCAGCGTGATCTGTATGCCCGTGGGCACGCTGGAGCGTACATCCACATCCTGTGTATAGGGAGCGAATCCGGGCGTTGTCACCACGAGGTGATAAGTGTTGAAAGGCACGTTGGAGAAACGAAAGCTCCCATCGCTGCCAGTGGTGGTCTCACGTTGATATCCGCTTACGGGATAGGAAATCTCGACCTTGGCTCCGGGAACCACTCCGCCAGAGGAATCTTTTACCACTCCCTCTATCGACCCTGCGTTCCCCAACTGTGCGTTGGCTGGACCGCTGGCAAGAAACAACACCAACCCCAAAACGAACACTGCGCTGATACTCAAACTCTTCAACATTTTTTCTCCATCCCTTTCGAGCGCTATTTGTGTTTTGTGTGGATAGGAGCCGCCTGAAAAATGGCGGTGACGCCGGCTACAAATAAGCCAGCGCGCGGAAATACACTTCAAGCGAGGGGTAAAGAATTAAACAGTAGGAGGCGCGCGTCCGGCGCGATGCAGAGAGAAGAAATTGCTTGCCGCCACGTGCTGCGGCAGAGAAGAATACCAGGTGACGATTTGAGGTGTGCTGCCGAGGTCCAGCCGTGCAGCCGCCAGCGCCGGCATATGCAGCGCCTGGCAGATATGGCAGGCAGTATCGGGCCCATTCGTGTGCTGGTGGAAGAGCGAACCGCCCGCGGCGAAGTATAGCAGCGCCGCACAAGCTGCCAGCGCCATGGCACGGCGCACCATGCTTCGCCCGAAAATCGTTCTCCGCAGATCCATCTGTCTACATTTTACCTTATCACCTTCGACGGACCAAAAGGTGGTTTGGTTGCTAAACCACACACCTGCCTTCACAAAATGCTTTCCTTGACCCCGCAACCATTCCGGCCTAAGCTTCGTCTTACTAAGTACATGCAGGCCGGCGCGCAGCGCATTCGCATTTTGGCATTACTCCTCGGGGTCATCTTTCTGGGAGCGCAATTCCACTTTTGCGCCGACCTGACGGCCGCGCCTTCCGCCTCCCACATTTGCCCGATCTGTTCGGATGCCGGTTCCGTCGTCGCCACTCCGTCGCCCCTGATCGCCATTGCGCCGGTGACGAATCGGCTCGAACTAGCTCCAGTGCTTCTCTCGGTTTCGTCCGCGGTTCGGCGTGCTACCTCTCCGCGCGCGCCTCCTGCCCTCTAGCTTTCTGCGCTTCGTCTGGTATCGATCGCCCCGTTGCTACAACAAGGCTCAAGCCCATAGAAACTCCAGGAGTAATCTCATGAAACCATTCGCTGCTCTGTTCGCACTGCTGCTGTTCTCCTTCGCTGTGCACGCACAGGACGCAACTTCGGTACCGGCTAAGCTCAACGAATCCGCCACAAACACGGAAGACATCCGTATTAGAGCGCTCGAAGAGCAAGTCCGCTCGCTCGCCGGAGAAGTGGCACTCCTGCGTGTCGAGTTAAAGGAGCTTCGCGAATCGAAATCACCGCTACAATCTTCCGGCCTGCAAGTTCTGCTAGCCTCCGCACATCCCGAGCACGGAATACTGGCCGCGCCGACCTCTGCGGCAGGGCCGAATCCTGCGATGCCTTCCCCGCAAATTGCTCAAACGCAAACCTACGGCGGTGCAACTTCCAACGCCAAGCTCCTCAATCCAGACATTAGCCTGATCGGCGACTTCATTGGCACTGCTGGTCGCAACACCGTTTCGCCATCGCGCTCGCTCGAACTCCACGAGTCCGAAGTGGGCCTCCAGGCCATTATCGATCCCTATGCGCGTGCCGACGCTTTCATTTCCTTCGGCGAAACGGGGGTAAATGTCGAGGAAGGTTACGTCACCTTTACTTCTCTTCCCGCGGGGCTCCTTCTGAAAGTCGGTAAGATGCGCGCCGAATTCGGCAAAGTCAACACCATCCATAATCACGCGTTGCCCTTCATTGACCGGCCGCTGGTGACCAACAATCTGGTCGGCGGCGAGGATGGCATTGACGATGCCGGCATCTCCCTTTCGCGGTTCCTGCCCGCTCCGAAAAACTGGTTCCTCCAGGGAACGGCCCAGGTTTACCGCGGCGACTCCGATGCCGTTTTCACTGCCAATCGCCGCCAGGATCTAAGCGTTGTCGGCCATCTTCGCCTCTACCGCGACCTCGGCGAATCCACCAATATCGATCTCGGCGGTTCCTATGCCCGCGGCCACAACACCGCTGGAGTCGGAACAACGTTTAATCCCGAAAATTTTCTCACCAACCTCTATTCCGCCGATGCCACGCTCCGCTGGAAGCCGCTCAGGCGTGCCATCTATCATTCTTTCCTCTTCCGCACCGAACTGTTCTGGAGCGCCCGCGACCAGCTTTCCGCTCCCACCGGTGGTTTCTTCCAGACCCAGCATGCTTTCGGCCTCTATTCCGATGCCGAATACCGCCTCAATCGCCGCTGGACCATTGGCGGCCGCTTCGATCGCAGCGGCCGCGCCACCAATGCCAGCCTGACGGACACCGGTTTTTCCAGTATCCTGACCTACTGGCCTAGCGAGTTCAGCCAGATCCGTGGCCAGTATCGTTATGGCCATCTCTGGGATGTTCCTAACGATCGCTTCACCAACGCCAACGAATTTCTGTTCCAGTTCTTATTCGTGATGGGCGCGCATGGCGCGCATCCGTTCTAAGAAGGGTTTCTGGAGATACCATGCGACGCACAAAAATGACTACTCGGATCAGCGCGCTTCTTGCTGCCTGCACCCTGGCCTTCACCTTCGTCAGTCCTCCAGCGAGCTTTGCGGACAGCAAACTTCGTATCATGACAGCGACCACCGACCTCGCGGCCCTCGCCCAGGAAATTGGCGGCGAAAAAGTCGATGTCGAATCCATTGCCCGCGGCTACCAGGACCCTCATTTCGTTGAAGCCAAGCCCAGTTTTCTTCTGAAACTCCGCCACGCCGATCTGCTCATCGTAGTCGGACTCGAGCTGGAAATCGGCTGGCTTCCTCCGCTCATCAGCCAGTCCACCAATCCGAAGATTCAAGTTGGCGCGCCGGGCTACTTTGATGCGTCCCGTTTTGCCAAAATTCTCGAAATTCCCACGGGCCAAGTGACCCGCGCGGAAGGCGACGTCCATCCCCTCGGCAATCCGCACTATTGGCTCGATCCCGAAAACGGCCTGCGCATCTCTAAAGGCATTCAGAACAAACTTTCCGAGATGCGCCCGAATGATGCCGCCTATTTCGCCCAGCGCTACGATTCGTTCGAGCAGCGCCTCAAGCAAGCCGATGAAAAGTGGCTTGCCGAGATGAAGCCATACTCGGGGCGCAAAGTCGTCACCTATCACCGCTCTTGGCCAAATTTCGCCGAACACTTCCATCTCGACGTTGTCGGCTACGTGGAACCGCGCCCCGGCATTCCTCCTAGCCCGCAGCACACCGTCGAATTGATCGGCCTAATGAAGCGGGATGGTGTCAAAATCATCGTCGTCGAGCCTTACTTCGATCTCAAGACTCCCAACGCCATCGCCCGCGAAACCGGTGCACAGGTCGTCGTTCTGATGCCCTCCGTCGGCGGCGAAAAAGAGATCACCGATTACTTCAAGCTGTTTGACTACGATATTGCGAAACTGAAGCAAGCTTTCGACACAACGAAGTAACGTTCAGGAGATCGCTGGATGGAAATTCTACTGTTTTTGCTCGCACCTTTTGTCGCGAGCCTCATTCTCACCGGGATTCACGCCTATCTTGGCGTGCATGTTGTCGAGCGGGGCGTCATTTTCGTGGACCTCGCGCTGGCCCAAATCGCCGCGCTCGGCGCCACCGTCGCCATCGTCGTCGGCATGGACCCGCATGGACGCGCCGCGTACTGGATCAGCCTCGCGTTCACCTTCCTTGGCGCCGGAATCTTCGCCTTCGCCCGCTCGAGCAGAGGCCACATCCCGCAGGAAGCCTTTATCGGCATCGCTTACGCCGTCGCTTCCGCTACCGCCATCCTGCTTATGAGCAAAGCGACTGGCGAGACCGAGCACCTCAAAGATATGCTCGTCGGCAACATCCTGGCCGTCTCCTGGCCCGAAGTTCGCAAAACTGCCATCCTCTACGGCGCCATCGGCGTCTTTCATTTTCTTTTTCGCAAGAGATTTCTGGCCATCTCGATGAACCACGGCAAAGCCGAGCGGTCGGGCGTCAACGTCCGCTTCTGGGATTTCCTCTTTTACGCCTCTTTTGGTTTTGTCGTGACGTCTTCCGTGGCCATCGCCGGTGTCTTGCTCGTCTTCTGTTACCTAATCGTTCCGAGCGTCGGCGCCATGCTCTTCGCCGACCGCATCGGCTCACGCCTTGCCATCGGCTGGACCATGGGCACGCTCGTCTCGGCGCTCGGCTGTTATCTCAGTGTGGTTCTGGACACGCCCACCGGGGCCACTATCGTCGTTACCTTCGGCGGCATTCTCGTTTTGATGTTCTTTGTGCACCTCATCGTGCACCATGGCCGCTCCGCGCGCGAACTCGAAGGCGCGGCCTCCGCGCACCGCGAACTGGAAACGGTTTCTCCCTCCACGCGGCAAGCGTAGCCATTCAAGTTGGTTCGTGGACGTTTGAACTGCCGGCGCCGATAAGCGGCGCTCAGTCTTTCTTCGCCGGCTGTGCCGTCGGCGGCAGAATTCCGTTCAAACGCAGATAAATCGCCTGCGTCGCATAGTGGTCGGTCCAACTGCCGCCCAGCGCCACCAGCGCGCCTCCCCGCGAGATCGGCCGGGTGCCGAACAGCACGAATTGCTCTCCCAGCTTCGAATCGTCCACCTTCTCCAGCGCCGTCGTGCAAAACGCAAACGAATCCTTAATCGCCGCCACCAGCTTGTCCTTTGGGTCCGTCTCTGCAATCTTCACATCCGGCGCCGCCTGCCCGGAGATCTTTGCGCAGAAGGTATTGTTCGTTTGCGCGATGTGCATCGTCAGGTGCCCGAACGAATTCATTTCCGGCGAAGGCTTGAAGCCGTATTTCTCGGCCGGCATTGCCTCGGCTGCCGCCACCATGTTTTTCCCGTATCGCGCCACTCCCGCTTTCACAAACGTGCTCACGGGATTCGTCACCGGCGACATGTCCGGCGCCGCCGCTGTCATTCCGCCGGCCGGTGGCGTACTTGCCGCAGGCGCTGCCTGTTGAGCAAACGCAACTCCCGCACCCATCAACATCGTCACTGCCACAAAAAAACTGGCATGCATTCTCATCACTGGCTCCTTGTCCGGACTCTCCCCCCGAAAGAATACTCCCGTGTTCCTTTCTAGGAAAGGTGTTGCAGCGTCTTCTCGATCAGCCCAGACGTTCCCGCGTAAGGATCGCCGGGGCTGTCCCATTCCATCGAAAAATAACCTTTATAACTATGCTTTTTCGCGATCCCGAACGTCTTCGCCAAATCGACGTGCGCGATTTTGCCTTTTTCCCCGACTTCCGTTTCCTTCACGTGCGAAATGCCGTACGCATGGGCGAACATTCCCTCGATGCCCTTGTACGCGTATTCGTCGTCGTGCGCCGCCACCGAATTTCCAAAATCCGGCAGGGCGCGCAGCCACGGGCTATTCACTTTCTCGATCGCTTGCACGATGAAGAACGGGTCTTCGCTTACCGGATCGTCGTTCTCCAGGTGAACGACCACGTTTTTCGCCGCGCCGTAATCCGCCACGCGTTTCAAACTTTCCGCCGCTCGCTCCACGTCCGGTTTTGAGTCATTCGCCGCGGGAATGTGCGTTCGCACGCTCGGCGAGCCGATCGTCACTGCGGCATCGATCCATTGCTTGCTGAACGCCACCGCGCGTTCCCGCTCCGCGCTATCCGTCGCGTACGGGCTGTGCTCGCCGTCCACCGCGATGTTCACGATTGCTCCGCCCGCCTTTTCCACCGCCGCACGCAGCTCCTCCAGGTAAGCCTTCTCCAGCGAGCGGAAATGCGCGCTCCACGGCTCGATCTTCTTGATGTCGAATTTCGCGCTGACATGCGCCGCGAACTCCTTCAACCCCATTTTCCCGCTGCTGCCAGGCTTTTCCTCGCGTCCCGCGATGAAATCCCGGAACGGATACGACGCAATCGCAATCCGCTCCCTCGCCGCCGCCGGAAACTGCATATGCGGTGTCGAATCCGCGCGCGCGCCGGCATCCAGCCCAACGTCCGCAGCCAGCGCCGTTCCCATCCCCGCGAACAGCCCGGCCGCTCCCGCGCAAACGCTCGTCCAAACAAACGTCCCCGCCGCCGAACCGGCAGCTAGCCCAAGGAATCGCCTTCGTGTCGTCCGCCTCAT
>WNFP01002509.1_pt1 | contig 16092 bp, 16 predicted proteins | sample 5400201 | NCBI WGS metagenome assembly WNFP01 (sample SAMN13153355, study PRJNA577476) | soil metagenome | isolation source: 115 cm saprolite under Madrone tree | place: USA:California | collected 2016-06-14 | reverse complement strand
CCGGTAAGCGACCATCTGACTGCACAGCCAAACAATCATTAGGTGGAGCGCGATCGTTACGGGTTGCACGATCGCGGTGACCATCGGATTCGTTGAACTATGTAGCGCGAGGGTAATCGGAATCGCAGGTCCTTCAAGTCCTGCAAAAAGCAACATAGGTGTAATTGCGATCAACAGGATTGAGCGCGCCTCGGTGAGTATGGTATGGCGCAACAGGTGGATAACCATGGCCGTTAAGCAAATCGAGGACGATTGCCCGAACCACCACCACGCCGGGAATCCGAACAGTCCAGGAGGTTGCATCGGGCCGTAATAACGCCATAACCCCTGCTGGATTCCGGGAATATCGAAGACGGTCGTAAACATCGAAAGGCCGAGGAAAAAGCGCCACCACTGCCGAGTGTTCATTCCGGCCGCCAAGCGCCGTACCAGCCAAAGGATGGGAATAGGAAAGTAGTAGAAATAGCAAATGGCGAGATACATCGGGATTTTGCGGCCGAAAAGCACGTATGCCGTTATCTGATGGATCTCTGGCTGCGTCGATATACCGAGAACGTCCAATATGGGTTCCGTCAAACCCGAAAGGCCCGCGCCGAAAAACAAAAAGTAGGGATACAGCACCTTATCCTTTCGCGCGACATACACGGTATACGCGAACGCAATGGCGACGAGCACAGCCCCCATCGCTCGGATTTTGCCGCTCGCGCCTGAGCCTTACTCATAACCCACCCGTGCGTGCCGCCTGGAGCGACTCTCTTTACGTCAGGTCATTCGTGAGCGAGGCGATTTTCATTGACATTAGTCCCTGTAACGGGAATGCTGCGCCAGATTGGTGGCGCGCGCAAGCGTTGTGATATTGCCGCTCGCGCGGGGGAGATCGGCGCGTGCATCGATACGCTCACTCAAGAGGTTGAATGCCATGACCGAGACCGCAAATGATCCCAACGACTTCATTCGTAGTCACCTTCGAATGTATCTTGAAACCGACGGAGCGGCAGGTCATGTGATGGATTTCCGGCACTGGGGTGGGTGCGCTGACCAAACGACACTTCTCTTGCGGACGCTGGGGCGCCGCTCGGGCAAGGTGCGCATCAATCCGCTGATCTACGGCGCGATGGGCGAGGGTTATTGTGTCGTCGCCTCAAACGGTGGAGCCGCGGAGAATCCGAGTTGGTATTCAAATCTGCTCGCCCAATCGGACGTTCGCTTCCAAGTGGGCCGGAATCATTTCAAGGGAAACTGGCGTGTACTTGCTGGAGAGGAGCGACGGAAGATGTGGGACCTCATGGTGAACCTCTTTCCGCCCTACGGTGGGTACCAGGCGGCCACTGAGCGCGAAATACCTATGATCAAGCTCGAGCCTAAAGAGCTTATAGACTCAATTCAGCAATAGGATTGGCTCCGCTCGAACATCGAGACCAGAGGGCGTGTGCCCTCATGCGGGCATGCACCATAGCCGCGGCGACGTTGAATTCGCCGACCGCACCTGCACTGAGCGTGAGTCCATGCAGGACATCCCGCTCTCCTACTCGAGGCCACAACCGTATCGGCGCCAGCTTTGTGGAGGGCGATATCAGCGGTAGGTCCTGGAGCGCAAGCGGTGTTTTTTCGCGTAGTGTCAATTTCTCTTGTGGGGACCAGGCAGTGAGTTTCGAATTGGGCTTTTAAGGGGATGGATATGCGCGGTTGGTACACATTGATGCTTTGGGGCTGGATCGGCGTAAATGCATTCGCGGCCCCGGCGTTCGCCGACCCTGCGCGGCCTCCATCGGCAGGCGCGCCTGAGGATTCGACGCACCTTGAGGAGATTATCGTTACCGCCAATAAGCGAAGCGAAAATAGTCAAAAGGTCCCCATCTCGATTTCCTCGATCACGCAAAGCAGCTTGAGCGATGCGGGAATTGAGTCGACGAACGAGCTGAGCTCAAAGGTCGCGGGGCTTACAGTACAAGAAAGCGGAAATGGCCTGCAGTCACATATTCGGGGTATCGGCACGTCAGATGTGGTTGCCGGTAATGAAAGCTCGGTGGCGACGTACGTTGACGGTGTCTATATTTCAGTACTGAGCGGTTCGATGCTGTCGCTCACGAATATTGCTCAGGTGGACGTTCTCAAGGGCCCGCAAGGAACCTTGTTCGGACGAAATGCAACGGGCGGCGTTGTTGACATTAGAACGAAGGACCCGACACAAGATCTGCATTACGACGCTTCACTCAGCTACGGGACCTATGACACGACTTCGGCCAGCGTGTATGTGACAGGAGGCCTGTCCGATCATGTGGCAGCGGATCTGGCAGCGTACGGGCTCTATCAGGGGACGGGTTTCGGACAGAATATGGCGACGGGAAATGAAGTCGATAAGACCAGCGAATATTCGCTTCGAACGAAATGGCTAGTCACCCCGACCGATTGGCTCAGAATACGACTGACGGCGGATAAGGAACAGACCAATGATGATGGTCTTCTCGCCTATAAGCTCGTGCCGGGGACGTCCGTCAACCGACCGGGACAGGCGCCCTTTGTCCCAACGCAGACAAATCCCTGGGACCTGGATAACGCAGCGGATCCTCACTGGTTATTTCGACAGCAGGGGGTGAGCTCGAGAATCGACGTGGATACCGCGGTTGCGACAGTCACCAGTATCAGCGCGTATCGAACGTCATTCAAGTATAACGCATGGAACGTTGTGCCTCTTCCCACGGCCGTGCCGGAAGAGCCGGCCTATTGGCGCGAGAAGGGGACGGAGGCAAGTCAGGAAATCCAGATCGCCTCGCTTCCTTCCAGCCCGTTCACGTGGGTGGTCGGCGGATACTTTCTTTACTCCAAGGTTGGTTACGATCCTTTTGTCATTACGGGTCCGGCCGTCGATCCACTGTCCGAACTTTCGTGGCGCGCTTACCAGCAGACCGATGCCAGCGCGCTCTATGGACAGACCATGTTTCCGGTCGCCACGGATACCCATCTCACGTTGGGCTTCCGGTATTCGGTTGAACGAAAAGCGGTGACGGGTGACGAGGCGTTTGATTTCTTTCCAAGTTCCGGAATTCCGAGTTTTGATACGCCTACCAATGCCCACACGACGTTCCGAAAACCGACTTGGCGATTGGCACTTGACCATCAATTTACACCGTCGGTGCTTGGGTATATTTCTTACAACCGAGGTTTCAAGAGCGGGGTTTACGCAACCATTCCTCCCGGCGGCCCGGGCGCGCAGCCGGTAAAGCCCGAGACAATCGATGCCTATGAGGTTGGCATCAAGAGCGATGTATTAAATGACCGCGTGCGCGTCAATGCGGCTGCCTATTACTATAATTACAAGGAAATCCAGGTCGATGTCTATGAGTCGACATCGGCGGTTCTGGAGAATGGGGGCGCTGCGAAGCTCTATGGGCTGGATTTGGACGCCACCGCGAAGCTTGCCAACCATTTATCCCTCGATCTCGGCGCGGCCTACGTGCACGACCGATTTACCCAATTCGACGACGGCGCATTATCGGTACTGGTCCCAGTTGCCGACGGCGGCGGTCGGAAGGCAATTCCGAATATCAACCTTGCCGGAAACCGGATTCCCTATACTCCGGACTATACGGCGAATGTAGGCTTGACGTATACGCTTCCGCTATCCGACGGCGAGCTATCATTGAACGCAAACTACGCTTATAACTCGGGATTCTATGGGGGCGCTGACAACACTTATGGCCAAGGCGCCTATTCGGTGGTCAACGCTCAAGTGGGTTGGACCTTCAAGTCCGGTACAGAGATAAAATTCTGGGGCAGGAATCTCTCGAATGCGGCTTACGCGACGTTCTTACCCTTCCAAAACAATCCAGGCGGCTTCACAGATGAAATTTTGGCGCATCCTCGCACGGTCGGTGTTGCCGTAGCGTTCCGTAAATAACCCTGCTGGATGGAGCACCGATGAAGCCAGCACGAGCGAAGCACCGCGCGCGGCCAGCTTTATGGCGATTCGTTGACCAATCCCTCGTGCGGCACCGGTAACGATCGCGACCCGCCCTGCGTGGCTTCGCGGTTCTACCATAGATAATGCGAACTCACCCAACGGTCCTATTCGGAGTCCCTTTGTCGCTTTTGCGCCAGCTATCCATGATGGCGGGCGCACCGGCGACCAACGTGATGGGATCGACGACGACGTGTTGCGTGGCGACAGCCAGGTCGCGTGAGAGTCTGCTGATGGGGGAATCCTTCTTGACGATTTCGGAGCCCGCCCAAAGGTGACAAAATCTCACGACCTCACCGGCGACTTGATGCAGCCAGGTGGTCGCCTGGCGAAGACGCTCTCGTTGTTCGGGAGTTAATGCGGTGCCCTCCAACGCATGAGTCTCTGCCTCGGTGAATACGCGATAGGCATAATTGCGCGCCGCTTGGTATGCCGCCTCATGTAGGGTGAATTGATGCTTGAACACGTCATGCTCACCGACCGGTCCCGGATATCCGGGCCGCTTTTTGCCTGAGGTAATCACGACGATCTCCGTTAACGCGCGCCGCATCAGGCCGATGACGACGCCGGCATGACCGGAGGCGCCGATGGCGGCGAGGCCGAGCGTGAAGAGTGGGCCGCCTCGCTTGGGTTCAATCGTGGTGCGCTCGAAGGTGAAGTCTTGCGACACAAACTGGTCGGCCACTGCATAGTCATAACTGCCCGTGCCGACGAGCCCTGGAGGATTCCAGTTGCCGAGAAATTCGACGTTATTCCTAGGCACAAAGCAGACCCGGACTTCTGGAATTCCACTGGGGAGCATTCTCGGACGATTCTCATCCATCACGAACATTCCGGAGCCGATCCAGCCAGCATGCGCGCAGCCACTGCCGAACGCGAATTTACCGGCCGCCTGATAACCCCCCTCGATTTGCCGGGACTTACCCGCAGGCCCGAACATACCGGCAACAATGGGCAGCTTGCCATCGCCGAACATTGCCTCGATGGCTTGATCGCCTAGATAAGACGCCGCCGTCACCGTGGCGCCTTGATTGGCCATCAGGGACCACCCGGTTGAGCCGTCTGCAAACGCCACCGCCTCGACCGCGGCCATCGCCTCGACAATCCCCTTGCCACCGCCGCCGAGTGCCCGCGGCACGCTGATCCAAAAGAGTCCATTCTCGCGCAGCGCTCCGACCACTGCAGCAGAAAGTGTGCCCTCTGATTCAGTACCTGCAGCTTCTCGTTCGATGACTTCGCGCAAATCCCACGCCCGAGCCACGTAGTCGGCGTCGTCCACCGCACGCAACTCGGTGATCGCGGAGTTCTGATTGATCCCTGGAGTCAGTCCTCGTCCGGCTCCCGAATGGCCAGTGGCCTGGTTATCGGCTCCGGTGAGTTTTTCCTTAAGCATATGGTCAACTCCTCAGACGGCAGCGCTCGCGCGGCATGCCGGCCATGTAATGCTTAGTTTCGACTAATGTCAGCACGATCCTAGCGCTCATTTCGCCCGCATGCAAGACATTAGTGACACTAACGCAATGAAATTACACCTGCGCCACTGCTTTTACCTCCAGGTGGGCGAGGAGTGATTTATTCAGCGGTATGCGGGTATCAATAGCTCGAGGCCGTCATGTTCCGGCGATAGACGTATCTGACAGCAAAGCCGGCTCGCATCCGCCGTCCCCCGGGTAAGATCGAGCAATTGGGTTTCCGCGCGAGAGGGAGGCTTCAGTTTTGACTGCCATTCCGGCGCCACGTGCACGTGACACGTCGCGCATACCAGGTTGCCTCCGCATTCGCCCTCGATACCGGGCACGCCATGGCGAACTGCGGTTTCCATCGCACTATGGCCCAACGGGACTTGTACCGTGCGGCGGTGACCTCGTGGATCGACGAAGGTGACGTGGACCATCGGCTTCGGTCGATTCAATGATGGGTCCCGTATCATTGCGCGGCGGCTAAAGCGGCCGCGCCGTTCGCACCGCCAGTTCTTCTCCAGAATGCTGCGACGGCCATCGCGCCGCCCCGGCCTTGTGCACGGCCTGCAAGGGCCGCCGGCGCACGAGTGGTGGGGTCAAGCAGATTGGGCGTAATCGCGTCGCGCGAAGGCTGATCCGGTTCGATGAGCATGACGCGAGAGCCGCCGCGTTCCAGTGCGGCAATATCGGCGAGTAAATCGCGCGGCGGCGTGGCCAGGAAATGTCGACCCACTGGTGAGATGATCAAAATGCTCTCGAATCCCGCAGCCAAATCGGCGTTCTCCGGAGAACGCACGCCGCCGTCGGTGTAGCGACGGCCTGCAATGGTAGCGGTTGGCCAGACGCCGGGCACCGCTGAACTCGCCGCCACCGCGTCAATGAGCGATACCCCGGAATGCCGATCAAACACGCGCCCTTCACCCGTCTCTGCATCGACCGCGACGAGTTTGAGGGGATGGGAGGGCCATTCATGCGAGGGCAAGCGCGAGGCGATTACCGCGCGCCGTTCCGCTTCTGAAATGGTTTGTACCTGCGTGGCGTAGCGGCCGCGGCGGCGACGAATGGCACCTGGATCGCCCGCCGCTAGAAAATATGGCCGCATGGCGATTGCCTCGGCCAAAAGCGATGCGTCCGGGATTGGCTCGATCGTTTGGAAGCAGAGGTCCGTTTGACGTCTATACAATGCTTCAAAACTCAATGCACTGGTAATCTGCGCGGCCACATTCGCACCCGCCGAGGTGCCAAGGACAAGATCAGCGTTCAGCAACTCCAAGCCCGTGTCGGCAAATCCTGTCATCAAACCGATTAACCAGGCAGCGCCCGCGACACCGCCGCCGCCCAGCACGAGCGCTCGCTTATCGCCCGTTATGGCATCTGCCGCCACGACTCAACGCTCCTCATCCGATTGTCATCTATTTCATGATATCTCATAGTCGTTATAGTGACTAACGGTTCATGCATACCGCGCGGTGCTGCGCTCGGCGGCCTCACTTCTCAGGAGACTCGACAAGTACTTGGCGCGTTTGCCGTCGTATCCTTGCGCCGAGACTCTAAGGTCCGCAATCACCGCCTCAGGTAACTCGCGGGCTACTTTGGCAGGGGCGCCGATGATCAGACTGCCGCGTGGGAATTGCTTGCCTTCCGTTACCAACGCCCCGGCACCGATCAGGCAGTCATCGCCGATGACGGCATTGTTGAGCACCGTCGCACCGATGCCCACCAGCACGTTGTTGCCGATGGTGCAGCCATGAAGCACCGCATGGTGGCCAATCGTGCAGCCATCCCCGATTGTGAGGGGCGCACCAGGATCGGAGTGCAACACGGCGCCCTCCTGGACGTTGGTGCACGTCCCCACCACGATTGGCGTGTTGTCGGCGCGTATGACGGCGCCGAACCAGACACTCACTCGAGCGCCCAGTCGCGCATCGCCAATGATATCGGCGGATGGCGCAATCCACACCGAGCCGTCCTCCGGCAATGTTGGGCGATTGCCGTCAATCTCATAGAGCGGCATCTGAACTTCTCCCGGTTTTCGCCTGAAGTCTGAATCGGTGGAGGAGGGGTTCGGTATAGCCGTTAGGTTGGGCTGCTCCCTCAAATACCAATGCGCGGGCTGCCTGGAAGGCAAGGTTCGTGTCCCTATTAACCGCCATGGATCGGTAGAGCCGATCCGAAGCGTTCTGTGCGTCAACCTTCACCGCCATTCGATAAAGCGCATCGTCGACTTGCGCCGGCGTCACCACGCCGTGAAATAACCAATTGGCGAGGTGTTGTGAGGAAATACGGAGCGTTGCGCGATCTTCCATCAATCCGATGTCAAGGATGTCAGGGACTTTCGAGCACCCGATGCCCTGGTCTATCCAGCGCACCACGTAGCCAAGTAGTCCTTGCGCATTGTTCTCAAGTTCCAAGTTGATTTCCTTGGATGACCACGGGCGGCTCAACGCCACGGGAATGGTTAGCAGCTTGCGGAGCGGTGTCAGGGGCTCCTTTTTGCGGATGGCCTGTCGCTCGAAGACGTCCACCCGATGGTAATGGGTTGCGTGCAATGTCGCGGCAGTGGGCGAGGGCACCCATGCTGTATTCGCGCCACTTCTGGGATGGTCTATCTTCTGCTCCAGCATATCGGCCATGCGGTCGGGAGCAGCCCACATGCCTTTGCCAATTTGTGCCCGGCCTGATAGCCCGCAGGCAAGTCCAATCTGCATATTGCGATCTTCATAGGCCGCAATCCAGTCAGCGGTTTTCATGTCGCCCTTACGCACCATCGGGCCGGCGCGCATCGAGGTGTGTATTTCATCGCCAGTGCGATCGAGAAACCCTGTATTGATGAAAACGATGCGATCTTTGACGGCGGCAATGCAAGCTGCGAGGTTGGCGGATGTGCGCCGCTCTTCATCCATGACCCCCACTTTGATTGTGTGGCGTTGAAGATTGAACAAATCCTCGATGGCGTCGAACAACCGATCGGTGAATCGCACCTCCTCGGGTCCGTGCATCTTGGGCTTGACGATGTAAATGGAGCCGGTGCGGCTATTGCGAAAGCGGCCGTTCCCTCGAAGATCATGTATCGCGATCAGCGCTGTCACAATGCCATCGAGGATACCCTCGGGCGCCTGGGAGTCAGCGGACAGGCGAATTGCGGTCGTCGTCATCAAGTGGCCGACATTGCGGACGAACAGCATACTGCGGCCTGGCAGAACCAAGGTCGACCCATTGACGGCGGTGTAATGGCGATCCGGTTGCAGCGCACGCAACACCATTTGCCCGTTTTTGGGGAAACTAGCCTTCAGATCACCTCGCATCAGGCCAAGCCAATTCGCATAGGCCGCTACTTTGTCCTCGGCATCGACCGCGACGATCGAATCCTCGAGATCAACGATGGTCGTCAGCGCAGATTCCAATATCACATCGGCCAATCCGAATCGGTCGTCCTTGCCGATCGGATGGTCTCGATCAATCACCAACTCCAGATGTAGCCCGTTGTGCTTCAGCAGGACCGTGGATGGTGCTGAGGGTTCGCCGCGATAGGCTTTGAAGGCATCAGGCACCGATAAACTCGTCAACCGATCGTGGTCCCCTTCGACTCGGAGCACGAGTTTGTTATCGATAATCTGTAGGCCTGTGATCTCGCGCCATGGGACAGCACCCTCAAGCGGCACGATATTGTCCAAAAACTCCCTAACCCAAGTGATCACCTGCGCACCGCGGCTAGCGTCATAGCCGCTGCCTGTGGGGTGTCCGGGGATGGCGTCTGTGCCGTAAAGCGCGTCGTAGAGACTGCCCCATCGGGCATTGGCGGCATTAAGTAGAAAGCGGGCGTTGGTTACCGGTACGACTAGCTGTGGCCCGGCGATCCGGGCCACCTCGTCATCGACTCTGACGGACGTTGTGGTGAAAGGCGGAGGTTCAGCGACCAGGTACCCGATTGACCTTAGAAAGGCTTCGTATTCCAGTGTATCGATCGGTTTGCCCGAACGCGCTTCATGCCAGGCATCAATCTGTGCCTGGATTTTATCGCGCGCGGCCAGCAATGCGCGATTCTCGCCTTCGAACCGTGCGTAGATGTCCGCCACTCCAGCCCAGAAAACACGGGGTTCGATGCCGGTTCCGGGGAGCGCCTGGTCCTCGATGAAACGTACCAGGACGTCGGCAACCTCCAATCCGGCTTTATTGATCGAGTTCGCCATGGTTTCTAATGACCTTGCGCGGTTAGGCGAGCGGCGGCAGTGCCCGCCAGGGCACAGATTTCGTCGTTATCGGAAATGTCCCCTGAAATGCCCACCGCGCCGAGCGGCACGCCAATGATGTCATCCCGCCGGGAGAGCACCTGTTGATTCAGTTCCGGCATGACCGAGGACATGGATTTACCCTCCCATCGCAGCGATTCGCTCAAGCAAGCGGGCGCGGGCGCGCACCCGCTCGATCATGGCGGTTTGGCCCTACGGCGCAGCTTCCCTCCGGGAACTGCAGCAGGGATCTTTTTTAACAACGATCTTTGCGAAAGCATTCATAACACGTTAGTCTGTATAACGCAATTGAGCGTCGATGGGCTGGGGATTGACTTGATTGGCTGGTGCCGATAAATGGCGTGCAGGATGTCTGTCGCAACTGAGAGTCACACTGACAAATGAACGTATTAATTGTTTTCGCGCATCCGGAACGGCGCTCACTGAATGGCACTCTTCTTCGTGCATCAGTCGACATATTGGAAAAAGCTGGTCATGCGGTCGACGTGTCCGATCTGTATGCGCAGAACTGGAAAGCAGTCCTCGATCGAGAGGATTATCAGTACGCGGTGGATCGGCGCTTGCGCGTCCTGCCCGCATCACGTGAGCGCCATCAGGAAGGGACCGTGCCTCCCGACATCCTTGCGGAGCAGGAAAAGCTGCTGCGCGCCGACGCCGTTATTTTCCAATATCCGATGTGGTGGTTCGGAATGCCCGCGATCCTTAGGGGTTGGTTTGAGCGCGTGTATTCTCATGCGTTTGGCTACGGCCTGGGTGAGTATTCGACCACCCGCTGGGGGGATCGATATGGCGAAGGCCGTTTGAAAGGTAAACGCGCCATGCTCTCGGTGACGATGGGGGGCCGCGAGGACCATTATGCACATCGTGCAATTAACGGTCCCATTGAAGATCTCCTGTATCCGGTCAATCACGGCCTTCTCTTTTATATTGGCTTCGAAGTCCTACCCTCGTTCCTTCTCTACGATGCCGACAAACTGTCAGAAGAGCGATATGAAAAGGAGTTGATCGTTCTGCGTAAGCGACTTATTCACTTGTTCAGCGATAAGCCGATTCCGTACCGTTTGCAGAATGGTGGCGACTATCATGTCCCATCCTTATGGCTCCGTGAGGGCCTCGAGCACGGCAATGAGTCAACCCCGTTTGCCCTTCATAAGCGATCCGAATCCTGAAGTTCCATGATCTTAGGTGTACGCTTTTTCGCCCCTGAACTGGCCAAGCATAGGCCGCGTCGATGAGTCGCAAAGGACTACTCACCGGTGAACGTGAGAGGACGGCGGGCGCCACCAAAGCCAGCATGCCGGCGTGGCATGAGCCTTCCACTAAAACGCGGCTGGAGGCCCATTATGGCGATCGTGTGGTCGGATGCTACGTCGAACGACCCGAGAGTATCGATCAGTTGCTTACTGCGGCCGCTGAGCGCTGGCCACACGCGCCGGCGATAAGTGACGAGGCACGCACCGTGAGCTACGCCGCGCTCGACGAAGAGGTCGACGCCATTGCCGCTGGCTTACAGGATGCTAGCGTTAGCCGCGGGGATCGGGTAGCGCTACTCTTGGTCAACTCCGTGGAGTTTCTTGTCGTGATATGCGCCGTTGCGCGGCTTGGGGCCATTGCGGTACCGATTAACGTGCGCGAGCAGGCTCCCGAATTGCGCCGCATATTGCAACACTCCGGGGCGGGCGCCATTTTCTACGAGGCAGATCTCTCGCACAAACTGCCGGATAGGGCACTGTCCAATGGGTTGGCGCGGATCGCCGTTCGAGGCGACCTACCGGGCAGCGCCTCCTATTCACAGCTCTTATCTTCGCAGCGGCGTACTACGCGGGCTTCAGTTCATGAGGAAGACACGGCGATCATCCTCTACACCTCCGGTACCACGGGGCAACCCAAAGGGGCGATGCTCACGCATCTTGGACTTGTCGGTGCTGCGCTGACCTACGTCACCGTCGCGGGTCTTCGAGAGGGTGACAGTGCGGCGGTATCTGCGCCAATGAGCCATGTCACCGGCATCACGAGCGGGCTGCTGCCCATGCTCGTCGTAGGTGGCCGAATTGTTTCGTTCCGTGAGTTCAAGGCAGCGGCCTACCTTCGACGCATCGCTGCGGAGCGGGTAACGTTCATGGTGATGGTCCCGGCGATGTACGCGCTCTGTCTCCTCCAACCCGAGCTCGACCAGCTTGATTTAACAGCTTGGCGGGTCGGTGGTTACGGAGGTGCACCTATGGCGGGTCCGCTGATCGTCAAACTCGCAGAAAGGCTTCCCGGCCTGCAGCTCATTAACACGTATGGCAGCACGGAAACCACGGGGCCGCAAGCGATTGGGGTGCCCGTCGATGCGCTTCGCAAGCGCGACTGCGTCGGCGTACCCGTACCCGGGGCGGAGATCATTATTATGGACGATAAGGGGCACGCGGCCCCTGCGGGCGAGACAGGGGAAATCTGGATCCGCAGCGGCGGCGTCTGCCGCGGCTATTGGAATGACCCTGGCGCGACCGCCGCCGAATTCGTGGGGGGCTTCTGGAAGTCAGGTGACGTCGGGCGATTCGATGAAGAGGGTTTTTTGCAATTACTGGATCGCAAGAAGGATGTTATTAATCGCGGCGGCTACAAAATCTATTCATCCGAGGTCGAAAGCGTTCTCCTTGCCATACCGGGTGTCGTCGAGGCGGCGATGGTCGCATATCCGTGTCCCGTCTTAGGAGAGCGAGTACATGCCTTCGTCACCGTCACCGATGAGCGCATTGACGCGGCCTCACTGCTCGAACACAGTGCGCGTCATCTCGCCGACTACAAAGTGCCGGAGCGCCTGACGATTGGTCTGATCCCGCTTCCCCGCAACGCCAACGGTAAAATCCTCAAGCGTGATCTGGCAATGCGCTCGGACCCGTCCGCCGACGTAAAGATCGGCTGAAATTCGATTGAGTTGATTGCTGGCGTCGGGTCACCCGATCGGCGGACGCTGGTCCCACACCTTGAGTCGCCTTTCGATGGTGGGAGGTGGAAAGCCACACGGCGGGCGCTCGTACTGGGGACCACCCAGTTGCCCCGGTCAGGAGCAACAATTTCGCGTCGCAGCGAACCCAATCGAGCTCCGCCTTCTCGATCGAAAGCGCACGCGAGCCTTGTCGGCGCCGCTGCCTTCGAGCAAATCTGAACCGACGCATTTGCGCCGCCAAACTTTTTCTTGTAAGTAACTGATTTTATGGCTCCCGGGACGGATTACTCGGCGCTGCGCGCCTCGCCCCTTCGGGGCCGCCGCGTTCGCGGCGTTCAACTCGGCCTGGCGGCCAAGTTGTCGAACCGCCGACCAACGGATTAACAGCCAGCTTTGGCGGTTGGTGACCGTAATCGACCGTCATTGATTTTAAGTAAATTCAATGGGTTGTGAGGTGTGTGAGCGACGTTCGCTTACGTAGATTCACGTCGGCACCGGACAAATTCCGGACAAATTTCTACCTCGGGTACGCGCCTAACGCGATGTCTCGCAGCCTGGGCCTAGTCGATGGGCCTGGTGGTAACAGTCATCCAGGAAGGAAAGGTCTTGCAATTCTAGGAAACCTCTCGTATATACGTGTGATGACGAAAGAGGTTACTATGGCCGTCGCCGACAGTCGAACGTTTCGCAGCGGGAATAGTGAGGCGGTGCGCCTGCCGCGCAATGTTGCGTTCGGGCGCGAGGTCGAAGTGACTATCGTTCGGTCTGGTGACGTCCTGACAATCTATCCGGCGCGCCGGCCCATCAGCGATCTGGTGAAGCAGCTTGCGGAGCTTCCGCGACCCATGCGGATCGAGGCGCGCGACGACGAGTTGCTACCGGAACGACCGGGGCTCTGACCCTTGGCGTTCCTTCTGGACACCAACGTCGCAATCCACCTCCGCGACGGCGATGAGACTGTCACCGCAAAGGTCGCGGCGTTGGAAGGCGCGATCCTATTGTCGGTTATCAGCAGAGTCGAACTCGAAGGGGGTGTCTATCGAGATCCGGCACAAACCGGTGTTCGCCGGCCGCGGCTGGATGCGATCTTGGCGGCGCTCCCGGTGCTCGCCTTCGACGATACTGCTGCCGATGCGTATCGTCAGATCGTCGAGTCGGTCGGGTATTCGCGACGAAAGCTCCTGGACCGCATGATAGCTGCTCAGGCGCTTGTCCATCGCGCGACGCTTGTGACTCTGAATGCCGACGACTTTCGAGACGTTCCCGGCCTCGATTTGATGCCGTGGTGATCGGTCCCGTTTCCTGGTGCGGTGATAGGCCGACAGGAATCCAAAACCGTCCGCCTGGCTCGATATGGGGTTGGAGGGTTATGGGTTGTAAACGGAGTGAAGAAGCTCGCGACTATCTGCTTTCCCAACGCTGGTGACGGTGTATCCAGGAGACGATCGATGAAATTCCGAGAATTGGAAACAGTTGTTTTGGAACGCGATATCCCTGAGCGGGGATTCCTTGCTGTTGAAGTCTTTCGCGAACGCGGCGATCACGATCGCCGGCATTGAACTCGCCCACGGGATTCAAAAGGGACAATTCTCGTTTGGCCATGGCCGTCGGCGCCGTGGCTGGTCGCGAAAGGCAAAATGGGCGATGGCACTTGCATAGAAGATTAGGATCGAAGCACAAAAAGGATCAGCACAATCGAAATATCCCACGATGCACTAAAACCCTCAACGCCGAGATCAAGCGCAGGACCGATCCGGCGACGTCGCACGATTTCCAGAGGCGATCAAATGTCGTTCCGTTCCAAAGTCCTCGCGCGCTGTCGAACGGCCGAGGGATTCGCCCCGAACCAACGTAAACATGCGCGACTGAAAGAGGCCTGTTCGGCGTAACCCAGTAGCGTAGCGATGTGCGCCATGGAAACTTCAGAGTGCCTCAGAAGCTCTGCGGCACGCGTTTCGCGAACGGAATCCAGGATATCCTCGAAACCGGCGCCGGCATTTTTCAGCTTTCTCTGCAATGTTCGCTCATGAACACCAAGACTCTTGGCAACGTCTCCGATTCCAAATTTCTTGGTTTGCAGCAACCTTGTGATCAAGACCCGTACCTGGCTGACTATATCAGGCTTCTGTCGGTGAATCGCCTCACGGACAAATGCCAAGGCCAGTTTATGCAATTGCGGATTGACGTGAATCAGCTTCCTGTTTAGGACCTCGGGCTTGATGACTACACCATTGACCTCTTGTTGAAAAAACACCTGGGCTCGGAAAAATCGTCGATAGACATTCAGCGGCTTGGTAGCCGAGTGCCGGAATAGGACCATTTCTGGCGTAAAGTCGCCATGCGCCAGTATCTTCAGTTCCTGATAGATATTGCCCACGGCGCTTTCATCAATTTGAGTTCGATGCAATGCCTCCGGCAATGAGAAGTCCCAAGTGAATGCGGGTTTCCCAGGACAAATTTTCGTATCCAACCTTGCCATAACCGCTGGACAATGAAAGTCCAAGTTTTCCAAGATCTCCTGCATCGCCTCGCCGATTGTCGTCGAGTTGGCGCCGATGATTCCCAAGGGGCCCAAATGTCGGGCTCCATGAACCGCGGATAACCGAAGACCAAAGTCGGAACATTCCAGATCCTGCGCCGTCACTTCTAGAAGATTGATGAAAGACCTCAGCGGATAAAGGCCGAATTCGTCATCGATGACTGCAGAGCTGATACCGAATTGCAGGAGGTAATTATCTGGGTCGCCGCCCAACGTACAGACCAGTTCGCGATAGCCGTTCAGGGAGGAAGCACGGATCAAGGCTGTCATGTAACTCTCGCGGTGAATGAAAAGATTCAATCTGCCGTCGGCCGATGACAAGAGATTGTCGCTCAATGACAAATCATTTTCCAGGGCCATGCGCAATATGACCCCCTAGATGAACGCCCATGAATTGGTCGCGGACGGGCCGACTCGTTTGGATGTCGGGTTGTCGGCGGCTTCCTGTGTGCTAAGGGCGACCTCAGGGATCGCACATGGATGTTCTCTAGACGACAACAAAAAAAGGTCATTCTAGAAGTGCGGATCGGGGAGTCAACACATGAAATCGAATTTTTCAGTGCGAGAAGTGGTGCTTCCATGCGTCACGGCTTTGGCGCTGATGGGAGGCGAGAAGGCAATCGCAGCCGATGTTGCCGGGGGTGACGGGACTCTTACGGAAATCATCGTTACCGCGGAGAAGCGCCGAGAATCGATCAATGATGTCCCGATGTCGATTTCCGCTATCACGGGTGACCAACTTGAGCAAAGAGGTATCAATAGCGCAGCCGACTTGCAGAAAGTCGTCTCCGGATTTCGCTATACGGAGGGCAACAATGGCACGCCGGTGTATTCCATTCGCGGCGTAGGTTTCAACGAAACGAGTCTTGGTGCGCTGTCGAATGTTCCCGTTTATGTCGATGAAGTGCCGATCGCCTTCCCCATCATGACGCGCGGTGTCGCCATGGATC